>OJEO01000339.1_pt1 | contig 18475 bp, 17 predicted proteins | sample 1593621 | NCBI WGS metagenome assembly OJEO01 (sample SAMN05416875, study PRJEB24817) | seawater metagenome | isolation source: Sea water | place: Canada:Atlantic | collected 2013-11
CGTAAGGAGTCGTCGGCAGCGTCAGATGTGTATAAGAGACAGAAAAAATAGCGTAGCAGAATTATTAAAATCAAGTTCAGTTTTACAAGAAGTGATTATCAAAGGTTGGGTTAGAACTTTTAGAAGCAATCGTTTTATTGCTTTAAATGACGGTTCTACAATAAACAACATACAGTGTGTAATTGATTTTGAAAATACACCAGAAGAGACTTTAAAAAGAATTACAACAGGAGCAGCGATACATATCAAAGGAATTATTGCAGAAAGTCAAGGAAAAGGACAATCTGTGGAGATTCAGGTTTCAGATATAGAAATTCTAGGAGATTCGAATGCCGATGAATACCCTATACAACCTAAAAAACATAGTTTTGAGTTTTTAAGAGAAAACGCACACCTACGTGTAAGAACAAATACATTTAGCGCGGTAATGAGAGTGCGATCTAAACTCTCTTTTGCAGTTCACAAATACTTTCAAGACAATGGATTTAATTATGTAAATACGCCAATAGTTACGGGTTCTGATGCCGAAGGAGCAGGAGAAATGTTTAGAGTTACATCATTTGAAGATAATAAAGCACCGGTTACAGAAGACGGAAAAATAGATTATACCAAAGATTTCTTTGGAAAAGAAACAAACCTTACCGTTTCTGGTCAGTTAGAAGCAGAAGCGTATGCAATGGCTTTAGGTAAAGTATACACTTTTGGGCCAACTTTTAGGGCAGAAAATTCAAATACAACACGTCATTTGGCAGAATTCTGGATGATTGAACCAGAGGTTGCCTTTATGGATTTAGATGGAAACATGGATTTAGCAGAAGATTTTATAAAATCTGTGCTAACTTATGTTTTAGAGCATTGTAAAGAAGATTTAGCTTTTTTAGATGAACGTTTTATGCAAGAGGAAAAAACAAAACCTCAATTGCAAAGAAGTGAAATGAGTTTGTTAGAGAAGTTAAAATTTGTTGCTGACAACAATTTTAAAAGAGTTTCTTACACAGAAGCAATCGATATTCTGAGAAACTGTAAACCTAATAAAAAGAAAAAATTTCAATACCCTATTAACGAATGGGGAGCAGATTTACAATCTGAACACGAGCGTTTTTTAGTTGAAAAACATTTTAAATGTCCGGTTATTTTATTTGATTATCCAGCAGATATCAAAGCATTTTATATGCGTTTAAATGAAGATGGAAAAACGGTAAGAGCTATGGATGTTCTATTCCCTGGAATTGGAGAAATGGTAGGTGGTGCGCAACGTGAAGAACGTTATGATGTTTTAGTAGAAAAGATGAAAGCCATGAATATTGATGAAAAAGAGCTTTGGTGGTATTTAGATCTAAGAAAATTTGGCACAGCCGTGCATTCTGGCTTCGGTTTAGGTTTTGAGAGATTGGTGCAGTTTACTACTGGTATGGGGAATATTAGAGACGTAATTCCGTTTCCAAGAACACCACAAAACGCCGAATTTTAATAAGATTTATGTATCTTTAAAATATGCTAAAACAAGGCTTACATTACAAACTCCTACAGAAATTATCTCCTCAGCAAATACAACTGATGAAGTTAATTCAATTACCAACACAAGCATTTGAAGAGCGTTTAAAGCAAGAAATAGAGGAAAACCCCGCATTAGATACTGGTAAAGAAGAATCTGAAGACTTAGATGATGATTTATCAAATGAATTTGATGATGATAATGATGATGAGAGATCCGAGAAAGAAGAAGTAGAAGATATAAATATCGATGAATATCTGAGTGATGATGAAATTCCGGATTATAAAACTCAAGCTAATAATTACTCGGAAGATGATGAAGAAAAAAATGTACCTTATGCAGCAGGAACCAGCTTTCATCAATCTTTAAAAAATCAATTAAATACTTTTCGATTAGACGAAGAAGAGCAAGCAATTGCAGAGTTTCTTGTGGGAAGTATTGACGATAGCGGATACATAAGAAGAGAAATTATAGACTTAGTAGATGACTTAGCCTTTACTGCCAATGTTTTTACAACGGAAGAAAAAGTAGTTACCATACTTAAAAAAGTAGTGCATACTCTAGACCCTTTAGGGGTTGGTGCCAGAGATTTAAAAGAATGCTTAATCATTCAGCTAAAAGCAAAAGATAAAACCAAATATAGAAGTTTATCTATAGATATTTTAGAAGGCGCTTTTGATCACTTCGTAAAAAAACATTACAATAAGCTACAAGAAAAATTTCATATTTCTGAAGATGAGCTAAAAGAAGTTATTAAAGAAATATCTAAATTAAATCCGAAACCCGGTAGTTCTTACGCTGGCAACAATAAGATTGCAGAGCAAATTGTACCAGACTTTTCAATTAAAATTATAGACGGAGAACTAGATTTAGTTTTAAACGCTAGAAATGCACCAGAACTGCATGTTTCTAGAGAATACAACAACATGTTAAAAGGCTACCAAGAAGCCACAGTAAAATCAAAGTCCCAAAAGGATGCTATATTCTTTATCAAACAGAAATTAGACTCTGCTAAATGGTTTATAGATGCCATAAGACAAAGGCAACAAACTCTTTTAATAACAATGAATACCATCATGCAGTATCAATATGATTATTTCTTAACCGGAGATGAACGCAAGTTAAAACCGATGATTTTAAAAGATATTGCAGATAAAATTAATATGGATGTTTCTACTGTTTCTAGAGTTGCAAATAGTAAATATGTTTCTACACCTTATGGAACAAAATTGATCAAGGTATTCTTTTCTGAATCTATGAAAAATGATCAAGGTGAGGATGTTTCTACCAAAGAAATTAAGAAAATATTAGAAACTGTAATTGAAAAGGAGAATAAAAAGAAACCTCTAACTGACGAAAAATTAGCTGGTATTTTAAAAGAAAAAGGGTATCCTATTGCAAGAAGAACTGTTGCAAAGTATAGAGAACAGCTAGACTTACCAGTAGCACGACTTAGAAAAGAAATTTAATGTATCGATTTTACAAGACTATTTCCGTAGTGTTGCACCCTATTATGGTGCCGACTATTGGTATCATATTGTATTTATTAATTCTACCTAATTCATATACAAGTAAACAAAAAACAGCACTATTAGCGCTCGTATTTATAACTACTTATCTTGTACCACTTCTCATATTAGCACTGTTCAAAAAATTAAACTTAATACATGATTTTAATATAAAAGGTGTAAAAGAAAGAAAGGTACCAGTTGCGCTAATGATTATTGTTTTCTACCTATTAGGAAATACGATAGAGAATAATATTAAAATGACGGATATTAGTTTGCTTTTTTACACATCTAGTATCGCACTAACTTTCGCATATCTCTGTTTAGCATATCAGTTAAAAATAAGTATCCATTTATTATCCTTAGGAATATCGACAGGATTTTTTATTTTGATAGGATTTATATATAATTACAGCCTTCCTATAGTAGTTATTGTAAATATATTATTGGCAGGAATTGTTGCTAATGCAAGAATGTACTTAAAAATGCACAAACCCAAGGAAGTTTATTTAGGATTTCTATCTGGTCTTATAGCACCCTTTGTAGTGTATAATTTTCTATAAAAAATAAAAGATTAATCCGAATTTTAAAATTTTCGTATCCACCGCTTTTTCGTTTAGGAGACCGTTCTTGAAGACAGGAGATAATCCATAAAAAACGTTCATAGTAAAGGCATCATAACCGGCAGATATGGTTAAACCATATTGTAGCTTATTGTAAGCCGAAACATTACTATATTTAAACTGATTTTCATCAGAATCTCTGTATTGAAAGTTATTATCCAGATTATAGAGGAATTTAACACCTGTATAAATCCTCCAGAAATTATATTTTATAGCAGTAGATGTACGCCATCTTAACTCAAAAGGAAATTCTAAATTATAGGATTTAAAAATGTTTTTAGAAGTTGTAATGTCATTCGTAAAAACAGTAGTTCCGTCTACTTCGCCTACTTTTAATTCATGGTTAAAAAAGTCATATCCAAGACCAATTCCTCCCGCAATAGCAATAGTACCACTTTTATTCAAAATAATATCTTTTATAAAACCTCCAGATAGTGCATATGAAAAATTGCTTTTTGTAATTCCTGTAGGTTGATCAAATAATTGACTATAAGAAACTGAAAAATATAGTTGATCTTCTGCATATCTATCTCCTATACTCAAAGAATCTTTCTGAGCAAAAGCTAAAAAGGGAATTGACAAAAAATAAAAAATAATAAGTTTAATTCTCATAACACATATAAAGGAATATGAAAGATACAAAATTTCATCTTTTATAAGAAGATAAATTTTAAGGCAAAAAAAAGGATAATTCATAAGAATTATCCTTTTATATTCAGATTTTAAAAATTATTTATTCTGCAGCCTTTGAAGCAGAATAACTAATTTTTAATGCATTCACGTCTCTTAGTTTTAATCTAATATCTATAATTGTACCCACATTAGATTCTTTATCCGCCTTAATAGAAGTTGTCATATATGGCACTTCCGCTTCGGAAACCTTAGATCTTTCGTTTATAATAAAAGCAGGTACATCATTTGCAGTTGCTATTTTATCATTTAACTGTATTCTATTAAAAGCAGTACCGTGTCTTGTTGCATCCTTAGATTTTCCAATATAGATGGTACTTACCAAACTTTTATGCTCTAGCTTTTTAACTTCTGTTGCATTTGGCAATCTTGGATTCTCAATTTTTAATTCCGTTTCTCTCATGGTAGTAGTTACCATGAAGAAAAACAACAACATAAAAACGATGTCCGGCAAGGATGCAGTATTTACTGCTGGCATTCCTTTTTTCTTTTTTCTAAATTTAGACATTTAGCTGTATTTTAAAAATTAATTAGAAGATGTAGGCTCAGAATCCGAAATAATTTCTGGATAACTTCTCTTAATATCTTCAACTTTTTTCTTTAATTCTAGATTAGCTCTATCATCCTTATAGGAATCTTCTAACTCTGGAAAAGGAATTCCGTAACGTTCTTTAGAAAGTCTATTACGTAAATCAGAATACGCCCGTATCAACTCGTTTTGAACCTTCAAGTAAGTACCATATTCCGTTCCTCTATCACTTTGTACAGAAATAATAGCCTTGTTTGGGTGATCTGAAGACTTTATACTTCGCTCGCCTTTGCAATAATTACAAGGACCAGTTGGTTCACCTTCATCTATTTTACCATCGCCACCGCCATTATCTATAAAAGCAATTGCCGCATCTTTAAGTTCCTCAATATCCATTCTGCTTCCTTCTACCAGAAGTTCATTATTTCTATTAATATTTACCTCAAAAATATTTTTTTCTTTTATAATTGGTGGTACGTAATCTTCTGGTGGCTTTTCCGATAACTTCTTAGAAACACCTGAATCTACATTCATAGTTGTAGTTACTAAAAAGAAGATTAATAACAAGAAGGCAATATCTGCCATAGAACCTGCATTAATTTCTGGATTCTCTCTTCTTGCCATAATATTATGATTTTATTAAACCTTTAACTAAATCAAATACGAAGAAAGTTAAACCAATACCCCCTAGAATAATACTAAACCAGATACCGGCTCCTGTAAATTGATTGACCGAAGAACCTGCTTCTCCACCTTCTAATATAGTATTTGCGTTATCGATAACAACATCACTGTCTGCCATAAAATAAGCTACTACAAATAGCACACCTAAAGCAGTTAAACCTAATAAGGTCTTTTTTAAATTCTCTGGATTTTTAAATAAACCTAATAGAGATAACACAAGTGTTACTATTACTACTCCGTATAATAAGTACTGAGAAAAAGACACTAAAGGACTTACTACGCTATTTTGTACAGCCACGTCATTTTCTACAGCATCTTCTCCTGCCATAAGCACTCTTACAAGTAAGATGATACCTACAACAGCTATTGCCGTCACAATGTATGTGATAATTTTTGAAAATTTATTATCTTTCATAATAAAATTATTTTTTATACTTTACCAATAAATCTATCAACTGAATAGATGCGTCTTCCATGTTGTTTACAATACTATCGATTTTAGAAACGATATAATTATAAAAAATTTGAAGAATAATTGCTACAACTAAACCAAATACAGTTGTTAATAAAGCTACTTTAATACCTACTGCTACTACTCCAGGAGAAATATCATTTGCTTGTGCAATTGCATCAAAGGCACCAATCATACCAATTACTGTACCCATGAAACCTAACATAGGAGCCAAAGCGATAAATAATGATAACCAAGAAACATTTTTCTCTAAAAGTCCCATTTGAACTCCACCGTAAGAAACAACTGCTTTTTCAGCATTTTCTACACCTTCGTCTACTCTGTCTAGACCTTGGTAAAAAATAGATGCTACAGGTCCTTTTGAGTTTCTACAAATTTCTTTAGCAGCTTCTACACCACCAGAACTTAAAGCTTCATCTACATCTGCTACTAATTTCTTAGTATTTGTAGTTGCTAAATTTAAATAAATAATTCTTTCAATTGCAATGGCTAAACCTAAAATTAAGGCTACTAAAACAATTCCCATAAATACTGGACCACCTTCTATAAAACGAAGTTTTAATTCTTGGTGAAAAGTTCTTGATTCTGCTGCTTCCTGAGCAAAAGTTGATTGAATAGCTCCAAAAAACATAAATCCTGTTACAGATAGGACATTTACTACTTTTTTCATCTCTGTTGTTATTAATTTTGATAGTTAATAAGTTAAAAATCTTAATTTTTTTTCAAATAAACAAAAAGTTCTTCAAACTCTAAAGTTTTTTGTAAAAGTAATCAATTTATTTATTTTAATAGATTGGCAAGTAACAAAAAAATTGTTGCTCCTCAAAAAATAAATAGGTCTATTTTATGTTAAAATAATATATCTGTTCGTAACATTATTTTTCGCTAATTTCTCCTCGTAAAGATTTTTGAAAATAATTCTCAAAACTTTTATTTGTTAAATTTTCACCTAATAAATACATTAATTTTGCAATAGCAGATTCTGTAGTCATATCTATTCCGCTAATTACACCAATAGATTTCAAACCAACACTCGTATCGTAGTGCCCAAGGATTACGCTGCCACCAGAGCATTGTGTAACATTTACTATTTTAATCTTATTCTGAATCGCCTTTTTTATTAAGTCCAAAAACCATGGTTTATTCGGTGCATTTCCAGCACCATATGTTTCTAAAACTACCCCTTTTAAATTCTTAATATTCAAAATTGTTGCAACAACCATTTCTGTTATTCCAGGAAATAACTTTAAAACAACCACATCTGTAACTAACCTTTTTCTAACAATTAATTGCTGATCAAAAGGTATAAACTTCAACAATACATTTTCATTGAAATTTAAATGAACACCACTTTCTGCCAAAGCAGGATAATTTTTAGAAGCAAAGGCTTCAAATTGTTCTGCACTTATTTTCGTAGTTCTATTTGCTCTGTATAATTTATATTCAAAATATAAACAAACCTCAGATATTATTGGTTTATTATTTCTCCTTGAAGCGGCAATTTCTATTGAAGTAATTAGGTTTTCTTTGGCATCGGTTCTTAAATCTCCAATAGGCAATTGAGAGCCCGTAAAAATGATAGGTTTTTGCAAATTCTCTATCATAAAACTTATGGCAGATGAAGTATAAGCCATGGTATCTGAACCTGTTAGAATAACAAATCCATCAAACTTCATGTAATTTGACTCTATAATTTCAACAATATCTACGTAGTATTTTGTATTCATATTAGAGGAATCTATCGGCTCCTCAAAAGAAATACTTTTTATCTCGCATTCTAGTTGCTCTAACTCTGGAATTTTATCTATAATTCTACTAAAATCAAACGCCTTTAAAGCACCTGTTTTGTAGTCTTTTATCATTCCTATTGTACCTCCTGTGTATATAATAAGAATATTGGGTTTATTTGTCATTTGGTTATTTTTATACTCCAAATTATAAATTGGAATACTTTATGTTGTAAATTTATTAAACAAAAACGGAATACAATTTTAAAACTTTATAAATTATGATAGGATTTTATATTTTACTAGGCGCAATCTCTCTAGCTAGCTGGTTGGTAAGTAATAAATTGAAAAGTAAATTTAAAAAATATGCTCAAATTCAGCTTAGAAATGGCATGAGCGGCGCAGAAATTGCTGAGAAAATGTTGGCAGATAACGGCATTTTCGACGTAAAGGTAATCTCTACTCCTGGAAGATTAACAGATCACTACAATCCGCAAGATAAAACTGTAAACTTAAGTGAATCTGTTTACAACCAAAGAAACGCTGCATCTGCTGCTGTTGCTGCGCATGAAGTTGGACATGCAGTGCAACATGCGCAGACCTACAGTTATTTAACTATGCGGTCTCAATTAGTGCCTATTGTAAGTGTTACTTCTAAATTCTCTCAATGGTTGGTTTTTGGTGGTTTAATTTTAGGTGCTGCTACAAGCGCCACAGGAATTGGATTTTATATTGCAGTAACTGGCTTAATTTTCATGGGATTTGCAACTTTATTTAGCTTTATTACGTTGCCTGTAGAATATGATGCAAGCAACAAAGCATTGGCTTGGTTACAAAGTAAAAATATGGTTTCACAACAGGAGCTAGCTGGCGCTAAAGATGCGCTTAAATGGGCTGCAAGAACCTATTTAGTTGCTGCACTTGGTTCTCTAGCGATGCTCTTATATTGGGGAATGAGTATTTTAGGAGGAAGAGACTAAACTTCTAAAACTTTATAGAATTTTCACACCGAGCAACTCTATTCTAAAAGCTTCGATTTCTCCAGGCTTTTTTATTTAATCGATCGCTTTAGAAGATAGTTGAAGAATTGGTCGAAACTTTTATTTTTAAACCTTTGAATTCTGCCTGTTTTGTTGCTATAAGTCTGAGAAATATTTATACAATGCCTAAAAGTGCAGAGGAATTTTTAGACCAGATTAGAAAAACATAGCAAAAAGTAAAAAATAGCTTCAAAAAAAACCTTTCTGATTTCTCAAAAAGGATTCTTTTATAATAGTATGTTTCTAAAAGTCTAAGTAACTAAGAATCTTATACTTTGAAATTTTAATCATTCAGTTTTAAAACGGCCATAAAGGCTTCTTGCGGAATTTCTACATTCCCAACCTGACGCATTCTTTTCTTACCTTTTTTCTGCTTTTCTAACAACTTACGTTTTCTAGAAATATCACCACCATAACATTTTGCTGTTACATCTTTACGCAGCGCTTTTGTTGTTTCACGTGCAATAATTTTTGCTCCAATTGCGGCTTGAATAGGAATATCAAACTGTTGTCTTGGTAGTAATTCTTTTAGTTTCTCTACAATTCTTTTACCAATTGAATAGGCGTTATCTGCATGTAATAATGCAGAAAGTGCATCTACAGGAGAACCATTTAATAAAAGATCTACTCTTACCAACTTCGATTCTCGCATACCAATTGGCGAATAATCGAAAGAGGCATATCCTTTAGAAACTGTTTTTAAACGATCGTAAAAATCGAAGACAATTTCTGCCAAAGGCATATCGAACGTTAATTCTACTCTTTCTGTGGTTAAATAAGTTTGGTTGGTAATTTCTCCACGTTTTTCAATACACAAACTCATTACTTGTCCAACAAAATCTGCCTTTGTAATAATACTTGCTTTTATAAATGGCTCTTCTACTCTGTCTAATCTTGATGGATCTGGTAAATCTGTAGGATTATTTAAGAGCAATATCTCATTCGGGTTTTTCTTAGTATATGCATGATAAGACACATTGGGAACCGTTGTAATAACGGTCATATTAAACTCACGTTCTAAACGTTCTTGAATAATTTCCATATGCAACATTCCTAAGAATCCGCATCTAAAACCAAAGCCTAAAGCGGCAGAACTTTCAGGTACAAATACCAAAGATGCATCATTTAATTGCAGTTTCTCCATGGAGTATCGCAATTCTTCATAATCTTCTGTATCCACAGGATAAATACCTGCAAAAACCATCGGTTTTACATCTTCAAAACCATCAACAATTTCTGTTGTTGGGTTTTCTGCATCTGTAATAGTATCTCCTACCTTTACTTCTTTTGCGGTTTTAATCCCTGTAATTAAATAACCAACATCACCTGTATTTACAGATTTTTTTACAACTTGTTCTAATTTTAAAGTACCTACTTCATCTGCAAAATACTCATTATCCGTTGCCAAAAACTTAATACGTTGTCCTTTTTTAATAGACCCATTAAAAACTCTAAAATAAGTTTCAATTCCCCTATATGAATTGTATACAGAATCAAAAATTAAGGCCTGTAAAGGCCCATCTGGATCTCCTTTAGGTGCAGGAATTCTAGCAATAATTGCTTCTAGAATATTTTCTACTCCAAAACCTGTTTTCCCACTTGCATGAATTACGTCTTCCGCATTACAGCCTAATAAGTCTACAATATCATCTGTTACTTCTTCTGGATTCGCCGAAGGCAAATCTACTTTATTCAGAATAGGGATTATTTCTAAATCATTTTCTAAAGCCAGATATAAGTTAGAAATTGTTTGTGCTTGTATACTTTGCGCAGCATCTACAATTAGCAAAGCTCCCTCACAAGCTGCAATAGAACGAGAAACTTCATAAGAGAAATCTACGTGTCCAGGAGTATCAATCAAATTTAAAATGTATTGTTCTCCATTATGAGTATAATCCATTTGAATGGCATGAGACTTTATGGTTATTCCGCGTTCGCGTTCTAAATCCATACTATCTAATAACTGATCTTTCTTTTCGCGATCTGTTATAGTGCCTGTAAACTCTAGCAATCTATCCGCCAAGGTACTTTTACCATGATCTATATGCGCAATAATACAAAAGTTTCTTATATTCTTCATACTTCGTTTTCTAACTACTTTCAACTTACAAAGATATGCTATTTACAACCCTTGTCAAATAAAAAGAGTACAATGCAACATATTATTAAAATTCTATTTTTTTGAACAAACGCTTTAAATGAAATGATTTTTAAATATTCGTTTTATTTCTTTCAATTAATCAATAAATTTAAATCTAAAATTGAGCAAATATTACTATTATGAACAAAATAAATTAGTATATTTCTTGAACTATTTTACTTCTTAAATAAAACCCAATCTTTATTATATTTAAAAACGCATCTAATGTTTAAAACAAAACAAGATTTTATTAAAAAAATACATTTACTTATTTCTATATGTATTGTGGTTCCTGTTGCATTTTTCTACGGATTTAATCCTGATTTCCACTTCGACATCCAACTTCAAACAATAGACGAACATAACTTCTTTAAAGCAATTATGGGTATCTATTTAGGATTTTCTTTTCTTTGGTTATTAGGTCTCTTTAAACGTAATTATTTAAGAATGGCTCTTGTTACAAATATTATTTTTATGATGGGCTTGGGACTTGGCAGAATTTTAAGTTTCTTCCTAGACGGCAGACCAACTTTTGGATATCAATTTGGCACTTTTGCAGAACTTTTTTTAGGATGCTACGGAATTTGGGTTCTGACCAATAAAAACACTAATTTTGCAAAAAAATAAATTACTTTGGTAAAAATAGGCAATATAGAACTTCCCGATTTCCCTCTTTTATTAGCACCTATGGAAGATGTTTCAGATCCACCGTTTAGAGCGCTATGTAAAGAAAATGGCGCAGATGTTGTGTATACAGAATTTATTTCTTCAGAAGGTCTAATTCGTGATGCTGCAAAAAGTGTTATGAAATTGGATATTTATGAAAAAGAAAGACCTGTAGGAATTCAGATTTTTGGAGCGAATTTAGAATCGATGCTAAGAACGGTAGAGATTGTAGAAAAATCGAATCCAGATATTATTGATATTAATTTTGGATGCCCTGTTAAGAAAGTAGTTTCTAAAGGCGCTGGTGCTGGAATCTTAAAAGATATAGATTTAATGGTTTCACTTACAGAAGCCATGGTAAAACACACGAATTTACCAATAACAGTAAAAACGCGTTTAGGTTGGGACCATGATTCTATTAGAATTGTTGAAGTTGCAGAACGTCTGCAAGATGTTGGCTGTGCAGCAATTTCTATTCATGGAAGAACGCGTGCTCAAATGTATAAAGGTGAGGCAGATTGGAAACCGATTGCAGAAGTGAAAAATAACCAGAGAATGCACATCCCTGTTTTTGGAAATGGAGATATTACTACGCCAGAAAAAGCAATGGAAATGCGAGATTCTTATGGGTTAGATGGCGCAATGATTGGCAGAGCTGCTATTGGTTATCCTTGGTTTTTTAATGAGGTAAAACATTATTTTAAAACAGGAACCTATTTAGGAAAACCTACCATTGCGCAGCGTGTAGAAATGGCAAGAAGACATTTACAAATGGCTATTGATTGGAAAGGCCCTGTTTTAGGTGTTTTTGAAACTAGAAGACATTATACTAATTATTTTAAAGGGATTCCGCATTTTAAAGAATATAGAATGAAAATGGTAACTTCTGATGATGCAACTAGTGTTTTTAATGCCTTCGATGAAGTAGAAGCTAAATTTGGTAACATGATTATTCCACAAGAATATTAGTCTATAAATTCTTCAGAAATTCTACTACTGGCAATTTTAGCTGCTATAAAACCTAGAATTGTAATTGTAAAAAATACAATTAACAAATTTGTAATTCTAAATTCTACCGGATATGCTAGGTTTGGAACAATCATAAAAATTTCGAATTTCTTTTGAAGAAATACTAAAGCCACACCTAGGAGTAGTCCAATACACATTCCTAGAAAAGTAAGCAAAAAGCCTTGAATAATAAATATTCTTTTAATTTCTTTAATAGTTGCTCCTAAATTAAAAAGTGTTTTTAGATTCGCTTTTTTATCAATAATCATCATAATTATTGCACCAATAACATTGAATAAAGCTATTATAACGATAAGTGTAAAAATTAAATAGGATACAAAATTTTCTGTGTTTATTACCTTGTAAAAAACCTCGTTTAGTTGTTCTTTCGTTTGCACCTTATAATCAGCTCCTAATGTATCCCTTAACACAATTGCAACTTCATCTGAAGTTTGACTATTCTCTAATTTTAATTCAATGGCTGTAACTTGATTTTCTTTAAAACGCAACAATTCTCTAGCCTTCTCTATTGCTGTATAAACAAACGTACCCTCAAACTCCTCAGTACCTGAATAGATACCAACAATCTGTGTATCAATTTCATAAAAAGGTCTTCTAGGGTTTATAAAACCTTTGCTCGGTTTAGGTATCATTATTTTTAAAGGCACCCCATAGTTTGAAATACCCAAAGAAAGTTTATTAGAGATTCCCCTTCCTATAACTGCTGTATTACTATAATCTTTATGCAACCAAGTACCTGCATTTAAAGAGGTCTCTATATTAGATATTTTTGTGTAATTTTCTTCAACCCCTTTTACAAAAGCAATTTCTGTTTTCTCATTATATTCTAAGAAAACCCGTTCTTCAATAACCTTTGAAATTACATTAATGGAAGTATTTGCATTTAATGTTTGTTGCAACTCTTCTGAAATTAAAAAAGATTTACCAATAGAAGTTGTAATTTTAATATCGGGATCTGACACATCTAATAAATTATAGCTAAATGTTCTAAGTCCAGAAAAACCTGATAAAATTATAAACAAAGCTAAAGAGCCAATTATTACCCCGAAAGAAGCAATTATAGTGATAATGTTTATTGCATTATTACTAGTTTTAGAAAATAAATATCTTTTAGCTATGTAGTGTGGAAAACTCAAATAGAGAATTTAAATTTATTTTTTTTGACGTCTTACCAAAACATCTGGATTCTTTATAGGATCTGCATCATTCCCTTTTAATGACTTATCTATTTCTTCTATATAATCTAAAGTATCATCACCAAAAAATAACAACTCTGGCATTCTTCTTAACTGATTACGTGTTCTTTTTGCCATTTCATGGCGAATTAACGGCGTATTCGATTGAATTCCTTCTACTATTTGATCTCTATTTTCTGAAGGAAAAATACTTAAGTAAACCTTTGCTACTCCTAAATCTGAAGTAACATGTACTTTAGATACAGATATAATTATTCCTTTCATACCATCTTGCGCTGCTTTTTGCAACACATCTACCAAATCTTTTTGTAAAACTCCTGCAATTTTACGCTGTCTGTTTGTTTCTTCCATAGTGCAAATTTACACTTTTTTTATGGAGTATAAATCTAATTTCACATTGCAAACATGTAAAATAAAACATCTCTATTTGCAGAAAAACCTCAAAACATTGCTGTTTTGAGGTTTCATTATTTGAATTACTATAGCTTTTAATCTGCTAAAATAATAGCTTTATTATCTTTCAACTCTAAAGTTCCAGATTTAATATCTAAAGTTAAAACTTTAGGATCATCTGCATGCTGTTTTAATTCCGAATGTAAATCATCAAAAACTAAATGATCTTGAGCATGCACATGAATCTTTATTTCTCCCTCTTTTAAGTTAGAAACTATAGGTGCGTGATTGTTTAATATTTGAAATGATCCTTGTATTCCAGGAGCTGAAAACAAATCAACTTCTGAAGAAAACAAAATTGCCTCTGGTGTTACGATTTCTAAAAACATAATTTTATATTTTTTAGCTATTGGTTAATCGTTATTAGTGAAAAACTAACAAATTTAACCTCTAACTGTTTATGCTTCCGCTAACATTTTTTCTCCTGCATCAATTGCGTCTTGAATTGACCCTCTTAAGTTAAATGCAGCTTCAGGATATTTATCTAATTCACCGTCCATAATCATATTAAAACCCTTAATAGTATCTTTAATATCCACTAAAACACCTGGTATACCTGTAAATTGTTCTGCAACGTGAAAAGGTTGAGATAAGAAACGTTGAACACGTCTTGCTCTGTGTACTACTAATTTATCTTCTTCAGATAATTCTTCCATACCCAGAATAGCAATAATATCTTGTAATTCTTTATAACGTTGTAAAATTTCTTTTACTGCAGTTGCCGTGTTATAGTGTTCGTCACCTAAGATAGCTGCTGATAGAATTCTAGAAGTAGAATCTAAAGGATCTACTGCTGGATAAATACCTAATTCAGCAATTTTACGAGACAATACAGTTGTAGCATCTAAATGCGCAAAAGTTGTAGCTGGTGCTGGGTCTGTTAAATCATCTGCAGGCACATATACTGCTTGAACAGAAGTAATAGAACCTTTTTTAGTTGATGTAATACGTTCTTGCATTGCACCCATCTCTGTTGCTAAAGTTGGCTGGTAACCTACTGCAGAAGGCATACGCCCTAATAATGCAGAAACCTCTGAACCTGCTTGTGTGAAACGGAAAATATTATCCACAAAGAAAAGTACATCTTTCCCTTGACTATCTCCTGCCCCATCTCTAAAATATTCAGCAATTGTTAAACCAGACAATGCAACACGTGCTCGTGCTCCAGGTGGCTCATTCATTTGTCCAAAAACAAATGTTGCTTTAGAATCTCTCATTCCAGGTTTATCAACTTTAGATAAATCCCATCCTCCTTCTTCCATAGAATGCATAAAATCGTCTCCGTATTTTATAATTCCAGATTCTAACATTTCGCGAAGTAAATCATTTCCTTCACGTGTTCTTTCTCCAACTCCTGCAAAAACTGATAAACCACCATGTCCTTTTGCAATGTTGTTAATTAATTCTTGTATTAATACAGTCTTACCAACTCCAGCTCCACCAAATAAACCAATTTTACCACCTTTTGCATATGGCTCAATTAAATCGATTACTTTAATTCCAGTGAATAAAACTTCTGTTGAAACAGATAAATCTTCAAATTTCGGAGCAGAACGGTGAATTGACAATCCGTCTTTACCTTCTTTCTTTAAGTTTCCTAAACCATCAATAGCATCACCAGTAACATTGAATAAACGACCGTAAATATCGCTTCCAATTGGCATTTGAATAGGATTACCCGTAGCTAAAACTTCCGTTCCCCTACTTAATCCATCAGTAGCATCCATTGAAATGGTTCTAACTGTATCTTCACCAATATGCTGTTGCACTTCTAAAACTAAAATAGAACCATCAGCTTTTTTAATTTCTAATGAATCATAAATTTTAGGAAGCTCATTATTTTCTGTATTGAATTCAACATCAATTACTGGACCAATAATCTGAGAAACTTTTCCTGTTGTTGTAGACATCTGTATCTAATTATATTTATTATTTATGTTACGAGATTTAGCATCTCTTTTTCAAGATGCAAAGGTACTTTTTTGCATGGAATAAAAAAAAGTTTTTTAAAAAAAAAGGTCTCATCATTTCTGATGAGACCTTTTTACTTTATATTTAAAAATAACTAGTTAGTTACCTTAACTTCTACTCTTCTATTCTGAACTCTACCAGCTCTTGTCTTATTTGAAGCAATAGGACTATCTTGACCAAAACCTGTAGCAGTTAATCTTGCAGCAGCAATTCCATTTGCTATTAAATAATCTTTAACAGCATTTGCTCTTGAACTAGATAACTTTAAATTTCCAGAAACAGATCCAGAATTATCTGTAAAGCCTTTGATTGCAAATTCAGCTTGAGGATATTCATTCATGATAGCTAACATACCATCTAACTCGTTAGTAACTCCAGATTCAAAACTAGCGCTTTCAAGTTTAAATAAAATAGCTTGTGCAAATGAATTCATACCCATTTGAGCTTCATTTGAAATTATTTCAGGACAACCTCCTTCTGAAGCAATACCTGCAACATTTGGACATTTATCATCTTTATCTAAAATGCTATCACCGTCTGTATCTGGCCAAGCACAACCTCCATTTGCAACAGGACCTGCAGCAGTTGGACATTTATCATTTTTATCAACTACGCCGTCTCCATCAGTATCAGGACATCCTTTGTTAGCTTTAGTTCCTTTAGCATTAGGACACATATCATCCTTGTCTGCGATTCCATCTGAATCTGCATCAGGACAACCGTTCATAGTTGCTAAGCCTGCTGCATTCGGACAAGCATCGTCAGAATCTTTGATTCCATCGCCATCACTATCAGGACAACCTTTAAACTCTGCTAAACCTGCAACTTCAGGACAAGCATCAAATTTATCATAAACTCCATCAGCATCCGTATCTTTTCCTCCGAATTTAATTACTAAACCTGCAGTAGATTGAAAATGATTTGCAACATCATTTACAAATCCTTTTTTCAAACCATGCTGAAAGTTAAGACCTAAATTTTCGTTAAACCAAACATTGAAACCTACTGCTCCAGTTGCCATTAACTCAGATTTATCATTCTGTCCACTACCTACAAAATCTCCACCAATACCTACATAAGGATCAAACCAACCTGTTTCTCCAAATAAGTGGTTTAAATCATATTTTACTAAAGCTCCAACAGACCATAATAAATAATCTGAATCATCTTCCATTGAAAAATGTGTAATTTTATTTAGCGTACCTGCTAATTGCACAGTAAAACCTTTTTCTAAGTATTTCTCAGCAGAAATTCTAGAAATTGAAGGCAAAATATTAAGATCAGAAGCACTGAAAGCGTCCTCAAAAAATTCCTCACTACCAAATACACCATTTTGGATATCTACTGAATTAAGACCAAAACCTACAACCCAAGGGTTATTTGCATCTTGTGCGTTTGCGCTACCAACTACGGCTATCGTAAACAAAGCTATGATAGCTAATTTTAAATGTTTCATTATCAAGTTTTTAAATTAAAAGTTCTTTATTAATTAACAAAAATAGACTCTTAAACTGTAATTACAAAGATAATTCTTTAAAATATGTATAAAAACATCAATTTTCGTAGCTTTTAAATGATAATTAAACAATGAAATAGACTCTTAACTTATATAAAATACATTATAAACAATAATTTATAAGTACATTCCTTAAATCACACTTCTACAACATTCACTTCGGTATTAATATATACGAGTAACTTTTTACTAACTTTAAAATTCATAGATTTTAATACTCTTTCGTATTTTAATAATTGCTGATGATGCTCACTTGAAGCACTACCTGTTTTGTAATCGATAACTGTAACTTCATTTATATGATTAAAAACTAATCTATCTGGAATAACAACTTGATTATCAAAATCTACAATTTCCCGCTCGTTAAAAACAGTAACCTTATCAGAAAAATAAACGGCTAATTTCGGATGATTTACAACTAAACACATCATCTCTTTGATTAATTTTAATTGAATTTCATTAATAAAACCTTTTTGATGATATAGAGTTGTCACTATGTTTACGTCATTCTTTATAATTATTTTTGATAACATTTCATGGAATAAGTTACCAAAATCAATTGCTTTTCCTTGCGCTGTATTCCATAATTTGGAAGCACTAGCCAACAGAACTATATTATGCTCTTGCCAAGGTGTTGAAATAAATTTCTGGTGAATTTCTGATAAAGATGAAGACGCTTCTTTCTTTTTAGCTCTTTCTCTGTCTCTTATACACATCTGACGCTGCCGACGACTCC
>OJEO01000343.1_pt1 | contig 18381 bp, 15 predicted proteins | sample 1593621 | NCBI WGS metagenome assembly OJEO01 (sample SAMN05416875, study PRJEB24817) | seawater metagenome | isolation source: Sea water | place: Canada:Atlantic | collected 2013-11
TCTACACGTAAGGAGTCGTCGGCAGCGTCAGATGTGTATAAGAGACAGCCCATGAGTCCGTGTAAAACAACAACTGGCGTGCCTTCACCCAGTTCTATATATTTAAATTTTCCTTCTTCGTGTATTTGGTTCGCCATTCAATACTGAAATTATTAGAAGCAAAAGTAATCAAAATTATAGAACAATAGCTTTCTTCCTAAAAGACAGTGCAATATTAATTTATGTAAAGAACTCTTATTCTCTAAAGAAAATTTAATAAACAACTAAACCTTTTTCTGTGCGCTATAAATGGCTAATATGCTTTGATTAAAAAGGTTATTAACAATAAAACTGTCCTCGACACTGAAAAATTAGTAAGTGGTAAAACTTATCAACAAAGTGGTAAAAAGTGGTAAAAAGTGGTAAAACTTCTTTATATTTGAAACTAATAATAGCCAAAAAGTAACCCCTTAGTGCTCAATTTAATAGGTACATACGAATGTAAAGCAGACTCGAAAGGTCGGGTCATGATGCCGTCTGCGCTAAAGAAACAGTTAGCTCCAGTAACGCCTAATGGCTTTGTTGTTAAGCGTGCAGTTTTTCAGCCGTGCCTTGAGTTGTACCCAATGGATGAATGGAATGAACTTATGGCTAAGATGGGCAAGCTAAATCGATTTAACCGTAAAAACAACGATTTTATCCGTCGCTTTACGGCAGGAGTTAAGACGGTTGAACTGGATGCTACAGGCAGGCTATTGATACCAAAAGACTTGATGTCTTTTGCTGGTTTGAATAAAGAATTAGTGCTCTCTTCAGCGATAAATATTGTAGAGATTTGGGATAAAGAAAAATACGAACAAGCCATTAACGATGCTGCTAGTGATTTTGCAGACCTGGCTGAGGAAGTAATGGGCGATGTCAACGATGATGATCATGGAATATCATAATCCGGTATTATTAACCGAAACGGTTGATGGGTTAAATATAGGTCCTAATGGGGTGTATGTTGATGTGACCTTTGGAGGTGGCGGGCATTCGCGAGAAATATTAAAGCGTCTTGGTGAAAACGGCAAATTGATAGCCTTTGACCAAGACAAGGATGCGCTTGAGAATGCTATCGACGACCCGAGGTTTTTATTGATTAATGAAAATTTCAGATTTCTCAAGCGCTTCTTACGCTTTTACGGCTATAAAGAAGTTGATGGAGTTTTAGGTGATTTTGGAGTTTCATCGCATCAGTTTGATGTAGCAGAACGTGGTTTTTCAACTCGTTTTGAAGCTGATCTGGATATGCGGATGAATCAAAAAAGTGAATTTTCGGCATTTAACGTGGTTAATAATTATGATGAGAAGCAATTGCGAAGCGTGTTGTCTCAATACGGTGAGTTAAGAGCAGCAGCCGGAATGGCGCGTGTAATCGTTGAGGCAAGACTTGATGGCGAAATAAAAACTAGCGAACAGCTTAAGAAGGCATTAGGACGTTTTCTGCCAAAGCATAGGGAGAACAAAATATTGGCTCAAATTTATCAAGCTATTCGTATAGAGGTAAATCAAGAGCTAGAGGTTTTAAAAGAATTTTTATTGCAAACGCAAGAAGTTTTAAAACCTGGCGGGAGATTGAGTTTGATAAGCTATCATTCATTGGAAGATCGTTTGGTAAAAAGATATATGCGAGACGGTCAGTTTCAAGGACAGCCCGAGAAAGATATGTTTGGAAGAGTAGAGGTTCCTTTTAAACGAGTGGGAAAATTTATAATTCCTTCAAAAGAAGAAATAAAAGAAAATAACCGTGCTCGTAGTGCTAAACTTCGAGTAGCAGAAAAATTATAATGAAGAAAAACTTTTACAACATAATAAAAGGGAAGTTTTTGGTGAATGATGACGCGCTTAAAAATTGGCGTTTCATATTTTTCCTGTCATTGTTAGCGCTGGTTATGATAGCAAGTTCGCATAGTGCTGATAAAAAAGTGTACCAAATAGCGAAGCTAAATAATGAAGTAAAAGAATTAAAAAGTGAATATCTAGACATTCGAAAACGGCTCATGCAAACTCGGATGGAAAGTAAAATTGAAGTGGCGATGGCAAAAAGGGGATTAAGGCCCTCGGTTACGCCCCCTCAGAAAATTAAAATTATAAACAAAGAATAGTACGGTGGCTGTAGAAGAAAAGAACATATTGAACCGCCTTTATATTATCGCAGGATGTATGTTCATCTTCGCGATTGCTGTTGCTGTTAAATTGGTTAACATTCAATTTGTTGAAGGTGAAGAGTACCGTGAGTTGGCGCTTAAAAACACTACTCGAAACTTTACAATCCCAGCGAATAGAGGTAATGTGTACGCTGAAGACGGCAGTTTGTTGGCCACTTCGGTTCCTAAATATGATATACGGTTTGATGCCGTAACCGTTTCTTCAGAAAATTTCAAAAATAACATAGTGCCACTTTCTAAGGAAATGGGCAATATGTTCAACCGTCCTGCTTCGTATTATCAGAATGTATTCAGAAAAGCGCGGGCTAATAAAAACCGGTACTTATTAATTGCTCGGAATTTAGGCTACTCAGACTATATAAAACTGAAAAATTTTCCGCTGTTCAAATTAGGGCCCTACAAAGGCGGAATTATCGTAGAGCAGCGCACCGTGCGCGAACATCCATTAGGGAAGGTAGCGGAGCGTTTGGTTGGGAATCAAAAAAATAACAGCCCTGGAGTCTATGAAGTAGGTTTTGAAGGAGCTTTTGATGAATATTTAAGAGGAAAAGAAGGAAAGCGCTTAAAACAAAAAATTGCTCGCGGTCAATGGAAACCAGTTTTTGATGAAAATGAAGTAGAGCCTCAGGATGGCTACGATGTGATTTCAACCATCAACGCGAATATTCAGGATATTGCGCATCACGCGTTGTTAAAACAAATGGAACATTACGAAGCCGAGCACGGTTCTGTAATTGTAATGGAGGTAAAAACAGGAGAAATAAAAGCCGTTGCCAACCTTGGAAGAACGTCCAACGGAAATTACTACGAAAAATTAAATTATGCGGTAGGCGAAAGCCACGAGCCGGGTTCTACGTTTAAGGTGATGGCGATGATGGCCGCTTTGGAAGATGAAAAGATAGATACAACAACGGTAGTTGATACCAAAGAAGGTAGAAAGCGTTTTTACGGTCGTTATATTCACGATTCCAAACACGGAGGGTATGGCGAAATATCTGCAGCAAAAGCATTGGAGGTGTCTTCAAACATTGGATTGGCGACGATTATAGATGACGCGTATGCTGAAAATCCAGAGCAGTTTATCGATCACTTAAAGGAATGGCGCTTAGATAAAAAAATAGGTATTAAAATAAAAGGAGAAGGCAAACCTGTAATCCCTGAACCGGGACACGAATTATGGAGTAAAAATGCGCTGCCCTCAATGGCATATGGATACAACTTAAGATTGACTCCTCTGCAAACCTTGGCGTTCTATAATGCTATTGCTAACGACGGTGTTATGGTAAAGCCAAGGTTTATTAAAGAAATAAGAGCTTGGAACCATGAAGTTGAAACGTTTGATACGGAAGTTGTAAACGATCAAATTTGTTCAGAAAAAACCTTGTATGAAATTCGGGACATCTTAAAAAACATTGTGAGACGCGGAACTGGGAAGCCTCTATATTCTAAATATTTTTCCATGGCAGGAAAAACAGGAACCGCTCGTACCGAATATTGGATGGATGATTGGGAAAAAGACCGTCGGTATATTTCGTCTTTCTCAGGGTATTTTCCAGCTGATAATCCAAAATACTCTTGCATTGTAGTGATTCACAAACCCAGTACTAAGAAAGGCTATTATGGAGCGGATGTTACTGGTCCAGTTTTTAAGCGTATTGCTCAAAAGATTTTTACCGACTCACCATTAATTGCTGAAATAGCAAATGTCAATGAGGAAGATCCCATTTTAGAAAAGGATTACGAAACGTATTATCCAAAAGCACAGGCTCATTATACAAAGGTTCCAAATGTAAAAGGAATGGCAGGTATGGATGCTGTGTCGTTGCTAGAAAATTTAGGCTTGAAAGTACAAATTGTAGGAAATGGCACCGTAGCCAATCAGTCTATAGAATCTGGAGAAGCATTAAAACGAGGACAACAAATAACATTGAAATTATCGTGATAATATTAAAAGACATACTCTACAAAATTCCAATCGAAAAAACGATAGGAAGCACTACAGTGGCTGTTCGTAATATCGAGTTTGACTCAAGGAGCGTTGGGCTTAACGATGTTTTTGTTGCTATAAAAGGAACGGTTTCAGATGGTCATGACTATATTTTAAAAGCTTCGGAACAAGGAGCTTTGGTTGTCATTTGTGAAACGCTTCCCGAAACAATCATCAATGGCATCACTTACGTGCAAGTGGCCGATTCGCATAAAGCATTGGCAATTTTGGCCGCCAATTATTACGAAAATCCATCAGAAAATATAAAACTCGTTGGCATTACCGGAACAAACGGTAAAACCACTATTTCAACCTTGCTGTATGATTTATTTACAGCAGCGGGATACAAAACAGGACTGATTTCCACTGTTAAAGTAATGGTAGGCGATACTCGTTACGGAGCAAAACGAACAACCCCAGATTCAGTTACAATAAACCGCTATTTACAAGAAATGGTGGAAGCCGGAGTTGATTATTGCTTTATGGAAGTGAGTTCTCACGGAATTCATCAAAAACGTACAGAAGGATTGCATTTTGCAGGTGGTATCTTCACCAACCTGTCTCACGAGCATTTAGATTATCACAAAGATTTTAAGGAATACCGAGACGTTAAAAAGAAGTTTTTCGACCAGTTGCCAAAATCAGCTTTCGCTTTAACAAACGCAGATGATAAAAATGGAGCGGTAATGCTTCAAAATACTGCTGCTAAAAAATATACCTACGCCTTAAAAAGCTACGCAGATTATAAAGCACAAATACTGGAAAACAATTTTACCGGTTTGTTATTGAAAATTAACAACAATGAAGTGTGGGTGAAATTGATTGGTTCTTTCAACGCCTATAATATGTTGGCGATTTTTGGAGCTGCCGATATTTTAGGAATGGAAATGCTGGAGTTACTTCAACTAATGAGTACGTTGGAAAGTGTTGACGGACGTTTTCAATATATGATTTCAGAAAAAAAGATAACAGCTATTGTTGATTATGCTCATTCCCCAGATGCTTTAAAAAATGTTTTGGAAACCATCAACAGCATTCGTACCGGAAATGAAGAATTGATAACCGTAGTAGGTTGTGGCGGTGATCGTGATGCAACAAAACGTCCTATAATGGGCAAAATTGCTGCTACGTTGAGTACAAAAGTGGTGTTTACCAGTGACAATCCGCGTACGGAGGATCCCGATAAAATTGTAGAAGAAGTAGAAGCGGGTGTCCCTGCGGAATATTTCAACAAAACTGTGTCGATAACCAATAGAAAACAAGCGATTAAAAATGCTTGTCAAATGGCGAATGAAAACGACATCATATTAATTGCTGGAAAAGGGCATGAAACGTATCAAGAGATTAATGGTGAGCGAATAGATTTTGACGACTTTAAAATAGTAAACGAATTTTTAACCGCCCTAAATAAATAATCATGCTGTACTACTTGTTTGAATATTTAGAGAAAGAGTACCAGTTCCCGGGAGCGAGCCTTTTTGGGTTTATCACCTTTAGAGCTGCCTTGGCGGTAATTTTATCGCTTTTCATTGCTACGGTTTATGGAAAAAAAATAATCAAGTATTTGCAACGTCAGCAAATGGGTGAAAGTATTCGCGACCTAGGATTGGAAGGACAGAATGAAAAAGCTGGTACCCCAACAATGGGCGGACTCATTATCATTTTGGCGACTTTAGTTCCAGTTCTTTTATTCGCCAAGTTGGAGAACATCTACGTAATTATGTTAATCGTAACTACCATTTGGATGGGAATCATTGGTTTTATTGACGATTATCTTAAAAAATTCAAGAACGATAAAGCGGGTTTACCGGGGAAATTTAAAATTATTGGTCAAATAGGCTTAGGTATTTTTGTTGGGGTGACCATGTATATGCATCCTGGTGTTACCGTAAAACGTAAAATAATACAGCCTACAAATAAAACTGAAATCGTTGCCGCAAATAAATCGCAAGAAGAATTTAATCCTGAAGAAAAAACCCTGCTAACAACCATTCCTTTTATAAAGGAAAATGAGTTTAACTATGAAAAATTAGTCAGTTGGGCAGGCGAAGAATACACGAAATACGTCTGGATTATTTTTATACCAATTGTCATATTTATCATTACCGCCGTCTCAAATGGAGCCAATCTTACGGATGGTATTGATGGTTTAGCAGCAGGCTCTTCTGCTATCATAGGAATTACCCTCGCCATTTTTGCATGGGTATCTGGTAACGTGATTTTTTCCGATTACTTGAACATCATGTACATCCCACATACGGGGGAGTTGACCATTTTCATAACCGCATTTGTAGGGTCGCTTATTGGGTTTTTGTGGTACAATGCGTATCCCGCCCAAGTATTTATGGGCGATACAGGAAGTCTCACTATTGGAGGAATTATAGCGGTTATGGCTATTGCCATTCGAAAAGAGTGGCTAATCCCTATTCTCTGCGGGATTTTCTTAATGGAAAACCTTTCCGTGGTGCTACAAGTTGGGTGGTTTAAATACACGAAGAAAAAGTTTGGCGAAGGGAAGCGTATTTTCAGAATGTCGCCCCTACATCATCACTATCAGGTAAAAGGATTTCACGAAAGTAAAATTGTAACCCGATTTTGGATTATAGGAATTTTCCTAGCGATTCTGACAATTGTTACGCTTAAAATTAGATAACAATGGCAGAACGGTTAGTGATTTTAGGAGCCGGTGAAAGTGGAGTAGGAACGGCTCTCTTAGGAAAGAAAAAACATTTTAAAGTCTTTGTTTCAGACTTCGGAAAAATAAAAGAAACGTATAAACAAGTTCTTATACATAATGAGATTGAGTGGGAAGAAGAAGGCCATAGTGAAGATAAAGTGCTTTCGGCAGATGTTGTAATGAAAAGTCCGGGAATTCCCGATACGGCTCCAATTATTAAAAACCTGAAAAGTAAAGACGTTAAAGTGATTTCTGAAATCGAATTTGCTTCAACATTTACTGATGCAGCCATCGTAGGAATTACGGGAAGTAATGGAAAAACAACAACTGCCACGCTAACCTATGAAGTATTGAAAAAGGGAGGCATGAATGTCGCTTTAGGTGGAAATGTAGGGAAGAGTTTTGCACAGCAAGTTTCCGAAGAAAAGTTTACAAGCTATGTGTTGGAGTTAAGTAGCTTTCAATTGGACGGAATTGAAACATTTAAACCACATATAGCTGTTTTAACCAACATTACGCCGGACCATTTAGATAGATATGATCATGACTTTAATAAATACATCGCTGCAAAATTTAGAATAGCAATGAATCAAACAGCTGATGATTACTTTATTTATGATGCAGATGATGCGGTGATTACAAAATGGCTTTCAGAACACCCAATACAATCTCGATTACTGCCTTTTTCAGCAAAAAAAGAACTGAAACAAGGTGCTTATATAAAAAACAACGAAATAATAATAACAATAGATAATAACCAATTTACTATGCCAATCTCAACGTTAGGATTAAAAGGAGAACACAATACTAAGAATGCTATGGCGGCCTCGACTGTCGCTAAACTTTTAAAGATTAGAAAAGCAACTATTCGTGAATCGATGGAGAGCTTTCAAGGGGTGGAGCACCGCCTTGAAAAAGTCTTAAAAATTAATAATGTGATGTACATTAATGATTCTAAGGCTACCAATGTAAACGCAACCTTTTATGCGTTGGATAGTATGGAAAGTCCAACGGTATGGATTGTTGGTGGTGTGGATAAAGGAAATGATTATTCAGATTTACTTCCGTTGGTGAACGAGAAAGTAAAAGCTATTGTTTGTTTAGGAATCGATAATGAAAAACTAACGAAGCAGTTTGGAAACATCGTTGATATGATGGTGGAGACACAATCGATGCAAGAGGCAGTACAAATAGCATATAGATTAGCAGAACGAGGTGATAATGTATTGTTATCACCAGCCTGCGCAAGCTTCGATTTGTTTACAAACTATGAAGATAGAGGAAGACAATTTAAAGAATCAGTTAGACACTTATAAGAGATAATAAGAATATCAATGCGGGAAATATTTCAACATATTAAAGGAGATCGGGTAATATGGGCCACTGTGGCACTATTAGCTGTGTTTTCCTTTTTGCCTGTATATAGTGCCAGTAGTAATTTGGCTTATTTATACGGAGATGGAAGTACGTTGCCGTATTTGCTCAAGCATTGTGCGCATCTATTATTAGGTTTTGCCATATTATACGGCGTTCATAAGATACCGTTTCATTACTTTAGAGGTTTGTCCATTATTGCGTTGCCATTGGTTGTGGTATTGTTATTATTGACGTTAGGACAAGGAACTACTATTGACGGAGCAAATGCCAGTCGCTGGATTCGTGTGCCTTTTGTAGGCGTTACTTTTCAGACTTCTACATTGGCGGCAGTCGTATTGTTAACCTATGTAGCCCGGTATTTATCTAAAATAAAAGGAGAAGCGGTAACTTTTAAAGAGACGTTACTTCCGCTTTGGCTACCTGTATTTATTGTATTAGCTCTAATCCTGCCCGCTAACTTTTCAACCACGGCCATCATATTTGCCATGGTCGTTGTGTTGGTGTTTGTAGGGGGATATCCAATAAGATATTTAGGAATCATTTTAGGCGCAGGACTGTTGTGTTTAACCTTGTTTGTTTTGACGGCAAAAGCCTTTCCGGGTGTGTTCCCAAACCGTGTGGATACATGGATTAGTCGAGTAGAAAATTTTGCGGATGGAGAAGATACTGAAGCCGATTATCAGATTGAAAAAGCAAAAATTGCCATTGCTTCTGGTGGAATTACGGGATTAGGGCCTGGTAAAAGTGTTCAGAAAAACTTTTTGCCGCAATCCTCTTCCGATTTTATCTATGCCATTATTGTAGAAGAATTCGGCCTGGTAGGAGCCTTGTTTTTAATGTCGCTATACTTATTTCTATTGTTTAGGTTAGTAATTGTGGCTCATAAATCAACTTCCATTTTTGGAAAACTATTAGTGGTTGGCGTAGGCTTGCCCATCGTGTTTCAGGCATTAATTAATATGGCTGTAGCCGTAGAATTGTTTCCGGTAACGGGACAAACACTACCATTGGTAAGTAGTGGAGGAAGCTCTATTTGGATGACGTGTTTAGCTATAGGAATGGTATTAAGCGTAAGTGCCAATCGGCAAATAAAGAAAGAGAAAGAAGAACGAGAAGAAAACCCTTTAGATGTTTTAAGTGAAACCATATAAATTCATCATATCAGGCGGCGGAACCGGAGGACATATCTATCCGGCGATTGCCATTGCAGACGAACTTCAGCGACGATATCCTGAAGCAGAATTCCTGTTTGTAGGCGCCAAAGATCGTATGGAGATGGATAAAGTACCACAAGCTGGTTACAAAATTGAAGGATTGTGGATTTCAGGAATACAGCGAAAACTGAGTTTAAAAAACGTGATGTTTCCTTTTAAATTGATTTCAAGTTTATTAAAATCTAAAAAAATATTAAAGCAATTTAAGCCTACCGTTGCTATTGGGACCGGAGGCTATGCAAGCGCGCCATTATTACGAAGTGCTTCACAAAAAGGAATTCCGTGTGTAATTCAAGAACAAAATAGTCACGCTGGCATCACCAATAAATGGCTTAGTAGCAAAGCAAACACTATTTGTGTTGCCTATAACGGGATGGAGAAGTTTTTCCCTTCTGAAAAAATAGTATTTACCGGAAATCCTGTGCGACAGGATTTAATTGATATTTCAGAAAAAAGGACTGAAGCGCAACAGTTTTTTAATCTGGATGCGAATAAAAAAACGTTACTGGTATTAGGTGGAAGTTTAGGGGCAAAAAAAATTAATGAATTAATAAATACTTCGCTTTCGTTTTTTGAAGAAAAAAATGTTCAGGTCATTTGGCAGTGCGGGAAGTTTTATGAAGAAACTTATAAAAACAAAACTACTGGAACGATTCATGTTCATGCGTATTTAAATAGAATGGATTTGGCATATGCAGCGGCAGATATTATTATTTCAAGAGCAGGTGCTTTATCGGTTTCGGAACTATGTTTGGTAGGGAAGCCAGTTATTTTTATTCCATCGCCTAACGTGGCAGAAGATCATCAAACTAAAAATGCACAGGCGGTTTCAGAAAATAATGCCGCTATTTTGTTAAAAGAAAATCAATTGGAGGAACATTTTGAAAGGAAATTTTCAGCTTTGCTTTCTTCTTCAGCGAAACAAAAAGAACTTTCTGAAAACATAAAAAAAATGGCAAAGCCCAATGCCACAAAAGACATCGTAGCAGAGATTGAAAAGTTAATTTTTAAACAAAAAGCGAGTTAATTAATGAAGCATTTAGATAACATACAAACTCTTTATTTTATCGGTATCGGTGGTATCGGGATGAGTGCGTTGGCTCGTTATTGTAAGCTAAAAGGGTACGATGTGTTGGGGTATGATAGAACGAAGAGTGACATTACAGAAACCTTAGAAAAAGAAGATATTTCGGTTTCTTTTATCGATACAATCGAAGCGATTTCAAAACATAATTTCGATAAAGAAACAACCTTGATAATCAAAACCCCGGCTGTTAAACAAAGTAATATCTTGACTTGGTTTCAAGAAAATGAATACAACATCATAAAACGAGCAGCTTTGCTAGGGGAAGTCACCAAAGACACTTTTTGTTTAGCTGTTGCTGGAACCCATGGGAAAACCACCACTTCGGCTATTTTAGGACACTTGTTAGCAGAAACAGGAATGGCGGTTACCGCTTTTTTAGGTGGTATAGCAGAGAATTATAATTCCAACTTCATTTCAAACGGGACACAAATTACAGTGGTCGAAGCTGATGAATTTGATCGTTCGTTTATGCAATTACGTCCAGATATAGCGTGTATCACATCTATGGATCCCGATCATTTGGATATTTACGGAGATGTTGCAGAATTTGAAAAAACGTTTAAAGATTTTGCATCGCTAGTTCCTGAAAAAGAACATTTATTACATAAAAAAGGCTTATCGTTAAACGGAAAAACAGTTGGCATTGAAGAAAAAGCCGATTATGAAGCTCAAAACGTTCGTATTGAAGATGGCGGGTATGTATTTAACCTAAAAACACCAACCCGAACTCTTGAAGATTTACGATTTTATTTACCCGGAAAACATAACCTACATAATGCTGTAACAGCTCTGGGTATGGCGATTTTAGCAGGTTCCCCAACCCGTCGCCTGCCCGAAGCGTTACAAAGTTTTAAGGGTGTACAGCGTCGATTCTCTTATAGGATTAAAACCGATGATTTGGTGCTGATTGATGATTATGCACATCACCCAACCGAATTGGATGCATTACATCAAGCAGTGGCTGAAATGTACCCCAATGAATCAAAAATGATTGTTTTTCAGCCGCATCTTTTTAGTCGGACAAAAGATTTTGTAGAAGGATTTGCTAAAAGCTTATCAAAATTTGATGAGATAATGCTGATGGATATCTATCCGGCACGGGAAGAACCCATGGAAGGAATTACCTCAAAATGGTTGCTGGAAAAGATTGATTCGGAGCATAAAAAGTTGGTGTCAAAAGAAGATTTACCTAAAGCTGTACAACAATCAACTTGTAAAGTAAAAGTAATGGCAGGCGCTGGGGATATTGGTGTTGAAGTAAATAATGTAAAGAAATATTTAGAACATGAAGCGTAGTTGGGAGTACATAAAATTTGTGTTACTATTTGGTTTAGTTGTGTTTTTATTCAGCTTTACCAAACAACGAAATAGTAGTAGAAATTTAGAAAAAACCAACATAGAATTTTTAGATGAAGGGAGTCCTTTTATCACCCGCAATACAGTTAATAAATTGTTGATACAAAATTACGATACCGTTACGAGCATCCGTAAAGATAAGTTAGTTTTGAAAGAGGTGGAGTCTCGTTTGCTTGAAAACGATATGATATTTGATGCTCAGGTGTTTATTACGTTATCTGGAACACTTGGAGCTAAAATTAAACAAAGAAAACCATTGGGTAGAGTTGCTGCCTCGCCAGATTATTATATTGATGAAGAAGGCAAGAAAATGCCATTGTCATCAGTTTACACAGAAAGGGTGCCATTAATAACAGGAGTTTCTAAATCAAACTTTAAAGAATTAACTCCCTTATTAAAAGCTATAGAAGAAGACCCTTTTATGAAAAGCAGTGTAGTAGGTCTCGAGTACCAAAGAGATGAAACTATTATAATAAGATTACGAAAACACGATTTTAAAGTGCTTTTTGGAAAACCAAAAGCCATTGCTGATAAGTTTCAAAACTTTAAGGCATTTTATAAAAAAACAAAACAAGATAATATGCTTTCTAGCTATACATTGGTCAACTTAAAGTTTGGAGATCAAGTAGTAGCGACAAAAAAATAAGGCCATGGAAAACGAAAACATAGCTGTAGGATTAGATATAGGGACCACGAAGATTGTTGCCATGATTGGCCGTAAAAACGAGTACGGTAAAATGGAAATTTTAGGCATTGGAAGGTCTAAAAGTCTAGGTGTGCACAGAGGTGTTGTTAATAACATTACTCAAACCATACAGTCCATACAACAAGCTGTACAAGATGCGGAAACCTCTTCAGGAATGAAGATCGATAATGTTATGGTGGGAATTGCCGGCCAGCATATACGTAGTTTACAACACAGTGATTATATAACCCGAAGTGATAGTGATGAAGTAATTGATGAAACTGATATAGAGCGCTTATGCAATCAAGTACACAAATTAGTGATGCTTCCAGGGGAAGAAATTATTCACGTACTTCCACAGGACTTTAAAGTAGATGGACAAGCAGAAGTAAAAGAGCCTATTGGTATGTATGGGGGTCGTTTAGAAGCCAATTTTCATGTGGTAGTAGGCCAAGTTTCGTCTATCAGAAATGTAGGTCGATGTATTAAAAGTGCCGGATTAAATCTTTCGGCAATTACATTAGAACCATTGGCATCAGCAAATGCAGTATTAAGTAGGGAAGAAAAAGAAGCGGGTGTTGCGTTGATTGACATCGGTGGCGGTACCACCGATTTAGCCATTTTTAAAGATGGAATTATACGTCATACCGCAGTGATTCCTTTTGGTGGTGGTGTAATAACAGAGGATATAAAAGAAGGCTGTTCTATTATCGAAAAACAAGCCGAATTACTGAAAATTAAGTTTGGTTCAGCTTGGCCGGGTGAAAATAAGGAAAACGAAATTGTTTCCATACCTGGTTTACGAGGACGAGAACCGAAAGAAATTACCCTTAAGAACCTTTCAAAAATAATCCATGCGCGTACTGTCGAAATAATTGAACAGGCGTACTTGGAAATAAAAAATTACGGTCACGAAGAACAAAAGAAAAAATTAATTGGCGGAATTGTATTAACAGGCGGTGGAGCTCAATTGCAGCATTTAAAGCAATTGGTCGAGTATATAACTGGAATGGACACCCGTATAGGCTATCCAAACGAGCATTTAGCAGGTAGCAGCGATGATGAAACTACAAGTCCTACGTATGCAACGGCAGTAGGATTGGTGCTTAGTAGCTTAGATAATCAGGAGAAAGCACAGCAAAAAAAGCAACAAAAAGAAGTGGTAGCTTCAGAAGAAAAAGATACAGAAGAAGTTGTTGATACGACTGAAGAAAAGAAAACCGAAACCAAAGAACCACCAAAAGAGCGCAAACGTTTTCTAGATAAATGGGCTGAAAAGTTCAAAGAATTTCTAGATAACGCAGAATAAAAAATTAAAAAAAGAAAAGAAAAAGAAACCTCACAAAAATAAACAATATGAGCAGCAACACAGATTTTGATAACATATCGTTCGACCTGCCAAAAAATCAATCAAACGTCATAAAGGTGATTGGTGTTGGCGGTGGCGGTAGTAACGCGATCAATCACATGTTCAACCAAGGAATTAAAGGGGTTGACTTTGTGATTTCAAATACTGATTCACAAGCACTTGAAAACAGTTCAGTACCTATTAAAATACAATTAGGTGTTTCGTTAACTGAAGGGCTAGGAGCAGGAGCAAACCCTCAAATAGGGGAGCAATCTGCTATGGAAAGTATGGAAGAAATTAAAAGCATGCTCACAACCAATACCAAAATGATTTTTATCACAGCCGGAATGGGTGGTGGTACGGGTACTGGAGCAGCGCCAATTATTGCTAAAATGGCAAAAGAATTGGACATTTTAACGGTTGGGATTGTTACTATTCCATTTCAGTTTGAAGGAAAAACACGAAACGAACAAGCACAGATTGGGGTTGAGAAATTACGTCAAAACTGTGATTCTCTAATTGTTATTAATAATAATAAACTGCGAGAGGTTTATGGAAACCTTGGTTTTAAGGCTGGATTCTCGAAAGCAGACGAAGTATTAGCCACAGCTGCTCGTGGTATTGCTGAAGTAATAACACATCACTACACACAAAACATTGACTTGCGCGATGCCAAAACGGTACTTGCTAATAGTGGTACTGCTATTATGGGTAGTGCAAGTGCTACTGGTGCTAAAAGAGCGAGTGAGGCTATTGGAAAGGCGCTTGATTCTCCATTATTGAATGACAATAAAATTAAAGGCGCCAAAAATGTATTGCTGCTTATCGTTTCAGGGACCGAAGAGATTACCATTGATGAAATTGGCGAAATAAGTGATCATATTCAAGATGAAGCAGGTCACAGTGCTAATATTATCATGGGTGTTGGTGAGGATGAATCGTTAGAAGGAGCCATTGGTATTACTGTTATTGCAACTGGTTTTAATGCGGAACAGCAAGATGATATTGTTAATACTGAAAGTAAAAAAATAATTCATACGCTTGAAGAAGAGCAACGTGCAGAACAAAATTTATCTGTAAAACAAGGTGCAACACCGGTTGAATTACCAAAACCGAAAGAACCTGTTAAAAAAGAGAAACCAATTATAAAGCATAATCTATTTGAAGAGGAGGAAGTAGAAGAAAAAATGCCACCGGTTTCTGAAGTAAAAAAGCCAGAAGAAAAGCCTTCCGTTCCTTTTGAAGGGTACATTGAAACATCAGAATTATTGAAAAATATTGATGTTTCCTATGAAGAAATCGATATCCATCACATTGCTGAATTTGAACAATTGGTCATCAATGAAATGGATGTAAATGAATTTGTAATTGTAGATTCTAAAAAGAAAGAGCAAAACAAACAGCAACAAGCTTCAGAAAAAGCAGAAACCGAAAAGCAGCAAACCGTTTCAGAAAGTGATGAACAAATGTTGATGTTTGACCTGCCGGTAAAACCTACTTCAGATTCAACTAAAAGATATCAGCTTTCAGAAGATGAAGAGGAAACGATTACTTCAGAAGTTGAAGATATTGAGGTAAACGATCATGTAGAAGTGATACCCGTTACTGAATTTTCTAACGAAGGTGTTAAACGGTATAGTCTAGACGACTACCAAGAGAAAGAAGATGAGTTGATTAACGCAAAGCCAGATAAAAAAAATGATGAAGGCGCAGAAGAAGAATTGGTTTTTGAAAAGAAAACCGTAACGCCACCTTCTGAAGAAAAAAGTGAAACTGATGATAGCGGCACAGTAGACCCATTAAATACACCCATTTCACAGTTGTTGAAAGATCGTACCGATGAACGGAAAAAGAAGATGAAAGATTTCAATTATAAATTTCGAAACAGCGGATCACGTATTGAGGACATAGAAAATCAGCCTGCATACAAACGTATGGGTATTGATCTCGATGATAAAAGAAATAATGATGGCTCTCTTTCCCGAACTTCGGTTAGCAGTGACGACGATGACGATATTGAATTAAGGAGTAATAATTCTTTCTTGCATGATAATGTAGATTAGCTTTAACTAATTAGCTATAAAAATAAAAAACCTATAAGCTGCGGCTTGTAGGTTTTTTTCTTTACTAATAAAAACATATTAGCTATCTTCGCATACTGTTATAAAAACAAACAAAAATGAGCTTACAAAAGCAAGTTATGGACGCTATGAAAGTAGCAATGAAAGAAAAAAACGCAAACGCTCTAGAAGCGTTGCGGTCGGTAAAATCGGCATTATTATTGGCACAGACTGAAACTGGAGACAAGAAAGAGCTTTCGGAAGAAGAAGAGGTAAAGTTACTTCAAAAACAAGTAAAACAACGTAAGGATAGTGCAGCAATCTATAAAGAGCAGGGAAGAGAAGACCTAGCTGAACCTGAATTAAAACAAGCTGCTATAATCGAGAAATTTTTACCAGCTCAATTAAGTGAAGAAGAAGTAGCAAAAGTAGTTGATGATATTATTGCTGAAACCGGAGCCGAGTCTATGAAAGATATGGGCAAAGTAATGGGGATGGCAAATAAGAGATTAGCTGGACAAGCTGATGGAAAAACTATTTCAAGCATCGTAAAGCAACGATTGTCTTAATGTAGTAATAATGTAAGGCCGCGTGGCGCAACTGAATAGCGCATCAGATTTCGGCTCTGAGGGTTGGGGGTTTGAATCCCTCCGCGGTCACTTTTGCTACTACAAAGTAGTACTAAAACCAAGCAATTTTTATTAACTGCTTGGTTTTTTGTGTTTTAGAAGTCTTACAGTATTTGATATAATTTCATATTAAATGGTAGCTAATTGGTAGCTTTTTTCAAAATGGTAGTTCAGCTACCAAATAAAGAATTAACTTACCATAATTGTATTTGACTTTCGTCTTAAAAATTGTTTCATTTAAAGACGAAGATTATGCGTACTTCAAAAACATTTTCCATTCGCTTTTGGGCAGATGTCAAAAAAGCCAAAAATAACAGAGCGTTAATTTATTTAAGATTAACCGTGAATCAAAAACGATTAAGCCTTAGCTTAAAGAGAAGAATACCTCTCGATATTTGGGATTCTAAGAGTCAATGCGTTCGTGGAAATTCCAATGAGGCTAGACAAGTAAATCATTATTTGGAAGAAGTGCATTCACAACTCTTTCAAACGTACCAAGATTTAAAATTCAAAGGAGAATTAATCACTGCACAAAAAATAAAAGCAAGCTATTTTGGTGAGGGTGAAAGCTCAAGGACATTATTAGAACTTATTGAGTATCATTCCAAAAAAATAGAGAACACCCACGCTTCTGGTTCTATTAGAAATTTTGCGGTTACTGAAAATTATGTCCATAAATTTTTGGTACAGGAAAAGAAGACTTCCAATATTTATCTAAAACACCTCAACTATAAGTTCCTGTGCGATTTTGAACGGTTTCTCCATGCACATTACCCAAAGGGTCATATAAGGGAAATGAGCCATAATACCGTTATGAAACACATTCAAAGATTGCGAAAGATAGTTACACTAGCTTATCATTTGGAGTGGATAGATAAAGACCCGTTTAGGCGATGGAAAATGACTTTTGAGAAAAAGGAACGAGATTTTTTAACGGCCAATGAACTTTCTAATGTTGAAACTTATGAATTTCCTATAGAACGTTTGGAGCGGGTGCGGGATCTTTTTCTTTTCAGTTGCTATACGGGTCTAAGCTATGCTGATATTGTTAAACTTACAGATCAAAACATCTTAAAAGGAATGGATGGAAATAACTGGGTTATTACACATCGCCAGAAAACAAAAACCAAGGTTAAAATTCCATTGTTGGAAACAGCACAGAGACTTATTAATAAATATAAAGTTCATCCAATGGCTTTGATTGCGGAAACATTGTTTCCGGTTATTACAAATGAAAAAGTAAACTTGTATTTGAAAGAAATTGCCGACGCTGCGGGGATAAAAAAGAACCTTACTTTTCATATGGCTCGGCATACCTTTGCAACGACTGTAACTTTAAGCAATGGAGTTCCAATAGAGACAGTCTCAAAATTATTGGGTCATACAAAATTAACAACAACTCAGATTTACGCCCGTGTATTGGAAGAAAAGTTGAGTCAGGATATGAATGCTCTTCAAGGAATTTTAAGAGCGAAAAAAGAACATAAGTATCTATAGAATCTGATGTGAAAATATCGTTTCAAATTAAGGGGTATTCATTTGACTTTTAAAAGGAAAATGAATAGCAAGAGGGTAACACGCTAAAGCGATGTTATATTTTACAAAACACTGACTTTCATCAAGTTATTCTTATAGCTCTTTTGCCCTTTATTCAAAATTTGCGCCAAATAGCCAGCCAGCCCCTACGAACGCTAAAAAAATTTACAGTAATGAATACAAAAACCTGTCTCTTATACACATCTGACGCTGCCGACGACTCCTTACGTGTAGAT
>OJEO01000347.1_pt1 | contig 18202 bp, 20 predicted proteins | sample 1593621 | NCBI WGS metagenome assembly OJEO01 (sample SAMN05416875, study PRJEB24817) | seawater metagenome | isolation source: Sea water | place: Canada:Atlantic | collected 2013-11
TGTAGAGAGGTCTCGTGGGCTCGGAGATGTGTATAAGAGACAGCTACAGTAAAGAAGAAACTTCTTTTATTCCACTAATATTTAATTCCCCTAACTTTATATTTCCAACTCTAACCCTAATTAAACGTAGTGTTGGTAAATTAACAGCTGCTGTCATTTTACGAACCTGTCTAAATTTACCTTCTTTTATAATAATAGAAATCCAACTTGTTGGTCCATGCCTATCATCTCTAATTTTTTGACTTCTTAGTGGAAAATTAGGATCTTCAATACAAAAAGCTTTTCCTGGATTTGTTATATATTTTTCTCCTTTAACACTAATCTGTACCCCTTTTCTTAATTGTTTAATTTGATTTTCTGTAACCAACCCATCTACCTGTACATAATATTCTTTTTCATATTTATTACTTCTAATTTTAGCAGATACTTTGCCGTCTGTTGTTAATAAAAGCAACCCTTCAGAAGCCACATCTAAACGACCAATAGCCATTGTGCCCTGAGGAAAACCATATAATTCTCCCAATAATTTTTTCTTCCGTTTTGCGGGATTTACAAATTGAGAAATCATTCCCCAAGGTTTATGAATTATAAAATGACGGTGCTTTTCTATCAAACTATAAAATTTTAATTTTAAAAGAAAAATAATTTTTTCCTTCAGAGATGCGCATATTATCTTCAGAAAACTTTTGATCTGTATAGGAGGTATATTGTGTAATAGGCTCTATACAAAGCATGTTTTCAACCTGTGTCCACAACATAAAGTTATTAAAACCTGTGGTAGAAATTTCTAAATGGTTTCTATTTATGTTTTCTAATACAATTTTTTCAGTATTCAAAACAGGATATGCATTGTGCCCTGTGTCTTGAATTTCAGAAAGTGTAATTTTTTTACCATTAACAATTAATGTTTCTTTTCCAGAATTAGATAGTAAAAAGGCAGGATGATACCCTAACATATATGGCATTCCTTTGATAGAGGTAATTATAAAATCTATTTTTAAAGTATTATTTTCTATGAGAAACTTTTTTTCAAACGTAAAATCAAAAGGCCAAGAAAGATCTTTTTCTGTAGATTTTTTTGGAAATTTACTGTTATGTATTTTAGTGTTTTTTTGATATTTTTTTATAAAGTGAGCTGCTTTTTCATCTGAAGAAACTAAAATATATTCAAGCTCTCTCAGTAAACCATGTTGGTCTTGAGTAGCATCTCCTTTTTTAGTATGCACTGTATATTTGTTTTTAGAAGTGGGTCCAATAACAGGAAACATTTCAATATCAGAATTACCCCAACCCTTCTCTCCTTTTTGATGAATGTATTCTACACCTTCTTTTTTAAAACTAATGAATTCACCTTTTTCTATTGCGACCGCGCAATTATCGTTTTTTAAATACACTACAGAATTCATTTTTTGTAAACTTTTTGTAAAAATAGTATAAATTTCAGTGTTATTTTTTAGGAAATTAATCTTAGATTTTTGTAACTTGTCGATCTTATTTAAAAATAAAACAAGCAATATTAATGGCGGCAGATAAAGAAAAAACAGCAAAGTTAAAAGCTCTTCAACTTACATTAGATAAGTTAGACAAAACATACGGAAAAGGGGCTGTAATGAAGTTAGGTGATGTAGTAACCGAAGAGATAGATGCAATTTCATCTGGTTCTTTAGGGTTAGATTTAGCTCTAGGTGTTGGTGGATATCCAAGAGGAAGGGTTATTGAAATATATGGTCCAGAATCTTCAGGTAAAACAACCTTAACGCTTCACGCAATTGCAGAGGCTCAAAAAGCTGGTGGAATTGCAGCTTTTATTGACGCCGAGCACGCTTTCGATAAATTTTACGCAGAAAACTTAGGCGTAGATATAGATAATTTAATTATTTCGCAACCAGATCACGGTGAGCAAGCATTAGAAATTGCAGAAAACTTAATTCGTTCTGGCGCAATAGACATTGTTGTAATCGATTCTGTAGCAGCATTAACTCCAAAAGCAGAAATTGAAGGTGAAATGGGTGATTCTAAAATGGGATTACACGCACGTTTAATGTCACAAGCATTACGTAAATTAACAGGAACTATTTCGAAGACAAAATGTACTGTTATTTTTATCAACCAATTAAGAGAAAAGATTGGCGTAATGTTTGGAAACCCAGAAACAACAACGGGAGGTAATGCATTAAAGTTTTACGCTTCTGTGCGTTTAGATATTAGAAGAAGGACACAAATTAAAGACGGAGACAAGGTTATTGGAAACAGTACAAAAGTTAAAGTTGTAAAAAACAAAGTGGCGCCACCATTTCAAATTGCAGAATTTGACATTATGTATGGGTTAGGTATCTCTAAGGTTGGTGAGATTTTAGATATTGGTGTAGAGTTGGGTATTGTTAAGAAAAGCGGTTCTTGGTTTAGTTACGGAGAAACAAAATTAGGACAAGGTAGAGACGCGGTAAAAGGTTTAATTAAAGACAACCCCGAGTTAGCTGAAGAACTTGAAGGAAAAATAAAAGAGGCTATTGAAAACCAAGAATAAATTTTAAAGGTTCTATTTATTTTTAATAAACTGCTATAGAATTAATCAATCTATAGCGGTTTTTTATATTTAAGAGATGATTAATATAACAGAAAACTTACAATTAAAACCGGTTTTAAGTTCAGATGCTAAAGCTCTTTTTGTGCTAATGAAAGAGATTTATCCACTGGCTTACGGTCATTTTTGGACTGATCAAGGAGACTGGTATGTAAATACTCAATATTGCGAAAAGATTATTTTAAAGGAGCTTTTAGAAGAAAATTCTGAAGATTATTTTATTTTTTTTAACAATAAGGTTATTGGTAACTTTAGATTTATCTGGGATGAAAAACTGACTGGTTTGTCAAATCAAAATCAATTAAAACTACACAGAATTTATCTTCATCCAAAATTTCAAGGAAACGGAATCGGTAAAACACTACTTGCTTGGTTGGATGCGAAAGCAATACAAAAAGGATCTGAAATTATTTGGTTAGACGCTATGGACGCCCAATCAAAAGCATTTCAATTTTATAAAAAACTAGGATATAACTATCATTCTCATGTTTTTTTAACTTTTGATTTTTTACACGTAGCTGTTCGAAAGATGAGTCAAATTTATAAAAAACTATAATTTTTAGACACCCGTGCTTCCAAAACCACCGGCGCCACGCTCTGTCTCAGACAAAAGAGTAACTTCTTGCCAGTTTACGCGTTCGTGTTTTGCAATAACCAATTGTGCTATTCTTTCACCATCATTTATAACAAACGCTTCTTTAGAAAGGTTTACAAGAATTACACCAATTTCTCCTCTGTAATCTGCATCTATAGTTCCTGGAGAATTTAAAACACTAATTCCTTTTTTAGCCGCTAAACCGCTTCTTGGTCTTACCTGTGCTTCAAAACCAATAGGTAAAGCTATAAATAAACCCGTTTTTACAACAGCTCTTTCTAAGGACTGTAATACAATACTACTTTCTATATTTGCTCTTAAATCCATTCCTGCAGCGCCATCGGTCTCGTAATTAGGTGTTGCGTGTTTCGATTTATTGATAATTTGTACGTTCATTTTTAGTAAATAATTTACTACAAATATAATAATTCGGATTAGGATATATCATTAGACACTAATTTTATTACTTTTGAAGCTTAAACGAAGGATTGATGAATGATCAGAAAAAAATAGCGGTTTTAGGTGGAGGAAGTTGGGCTACTGCAATTGTAAAGATGTTATCAGAAAACTCAAACATGGTTGGTTGGTATATGAGAAGTGGTTTTGCAATAGAACATATAAAGGAAAACAACCACAATCCAAAATACCTTAGAGCAGCAGATGTGTATGCAGATCAGTTAGATTTGTCAAACGACATTAATAGTATTGTTTCTAATTATGACGTACTTATTTTCGCAATTCCGTCTGCTTTTTTAATAAGTGAACTTAAAAACCTAACAGAACCATTAGAAAATAAAATCATTTTTTCTGCAATTAAAGGAATTGTGCCAGAAACAGGCTTAATTGTTGGCGAACACTTTCATAAAGAGCACGCTGTTCCCTTCGAAAATATTGGCGTAATAACCGGACCTTGCCACGCAGAAGAAGTTGCAATGGAGCGGTTGTCTTATTTAACAATTGCCAGTCAGAATGAAGAGCATGCAGAATTTATGAGCAATTCTTTAAAAAGCTGGTACATAAGAACTAAGATCTCCGACGATATTATTGGCACAGAATATGCCGCGATGTTAAAAAACATATATGCAGTTGCGGCCGGAATTGCACACGGTTTAGGTTATGGCGATAATTTTCAAGCAGTTTTAATGAGCAACGCAATTAGAGAAATGAAACGCTTTATTAAAAAAGTACATAAAATGAAAAGGAACATTAATAACTCTGCTTATTTAGGAGATTTATTGGTTACGGGTTATTCTGTTTTTAGTAGAAACAGACAGTTTGGTAATATGATTGGAAAGGGATACACTGTAAAATCTGCTCAAATGGAGATGAGTATGATTGCAGAAGGATATTATGCAATAAATAGCGCTTTTAAAATGAAGGAAGAAAATGGCGCAGACACACCAATTATTAATGCTGTTTATAACGTACTGTACAATCACATAAACGCAAAAAAAGAATTCGAAAAGTTGACGAATATATTAGATTAATTGTTTAATTTTGAACATTATTACGTTTTATTAAACAATTACAATGAAAACAATACAAGAAGTTGTAGAGGCGACTATTCGAAAAACACCTTTTATAGAGGAGGCTTTAAACGAGAAACTAATAAACGTTTCTTCTTTGGCAAGAATTATTTTACCAGAAGTGTCTGAGGCTTTAAAGAAAGATGTTAAGGTGGGTGCGGTAATGATGGCAATTAACAGGTTGTCTCCGGCAAGCGAGTTGCGTATTAGAAAAAACATTAAAAAATTAGCATTAGATTTAGGAGATGTAATTGTACGGTCAGACTTATGTGATTTTACTTTTAAAAACACACCATCACTGTTAAAAGAAATTGCAAAGATTTTAACCAAATCTTCAGAAAGTTCAGATTATTTCTTAACAGTTTCTCAAGGTATTTTTGAAACAAATATTGTTATTAGTAAAAACCTACAACCTTTTGTAAATGAAATTTTCGAAAAAGAAAATTTAATAGCGAACGTTTTAGAATTAGCCTCTTTAACAATAAAACTTCCAAAAGAAAACCAAGAACAATCGGGTATTTATTATTTTATTTTAAAGCAACTAGCTTGGGCAGACATTTCTTTACAAGAAATTATTTCTACTACAAACGAAATGACAATTGTTGTAAAAGAAAAAGATATTAATCAAACTTTTGCTATTTTAATGGATATGAAATTGAAGTAGCATATGAGTAAACAAGACCCCTATGCGGCACTTAGAATAAAAGAGTTTAATGTTTTTTTATTCGTACGGTTTCTTTTAGTTTTTGGTTGGTCTATGCAGTTTATTGTAATAGAGTGGCAGGTGTATTCCATTACTAAAGACCCGCTTTCCTTAGGAATTATTGGTTTAATGGAAATTATTCCGGCTTTTTCAATGGCTTTATTTGCAGGGCATGTTGTAGATCAAAGAGAAAAAAGAAACTTACTAGCTATTTGCACCGCTGCCTTTTCTTTAATTAGTTTAGGCTTGTTTCTATTAACCTCAGAAAGCATTATTGCTGGTTGGTCTGTAAATTCAGTTTTATATTCAATCTACGGGTTGGTGTTTTTTGGCGGGTTCTTGCGCGCGTTTTTCGGCCCCACAATTTTTTCTTTAGTAGCGTTGTTGGTTCCTAAAAAAATCTATCACAATGCGGCAACCTGGAGCACAAGTACCTGGAAGACCGCATCTGTTTCTGGTGCACTTACTGCGGGCTTCTTAATAGGTATTATTGGTGTAGATAAAACACTGTGCCTTGTTTTTGTCTTAGTTATCTTGTCTTTAATTTGTATCTTTTTGATTAAAAAGAAACCGATTTTAAATAAAAAAATTGGTGAGCCAATGAAGGATAGTTTAAAAGTAGGGGTTCGTTTTGTCTTTCAAAACAAGGCAATTTTAGGGGTGTTAACCCTAGATATGATTGCTGTTTTATTTGGCGGAACTGTTGCTATTTTATCTGTTTTTGCTCAAGACGTTTTAAAGGTTGGGCCTGAAGGTTTTGGTATTTTAAATGCTTCTATTTCTATGGGAAGTATTGTAACTATGTTTTTAACCACCTATATACCCATTAATAAAAACACAGGTAAAAAAATGCTAATTTCTGTTCTTATCTTTGGATTAAGTATTATTGCTTTTGGGCTGTCTTCTCTTTTTTGGGTAAGTGTATTGGCTTTGTTTTTAAGTGGTGCTGCAGACGGAATTTCTATGGTAATTAGACAAACCATTTTACAATTAAAAACACCAGACGACATGCGTGGTAGGGTTTCTTCTGTAAATTCTATGTTTGTTGGATCTTCTAATGAGTTAGGTGCTTTTGAAAGTGGTTTAGCAGCGAAGTTAATTGGACCCGCAGCCGCTGTTGTTTTTGGTGGAACCATGACAATAATTACAGTAGTAACAACCGGTATTGTAAATCCAGTGTTATTAGATTTAGACCTAACAAAAGAAATTGAAGAAAACGAAAAAGAAACATAATACGTTCTTTTTAAGGCATAATTTTTGATGTATAATTAGAAAAATATTTTATGAAAAATTCCTACATCTTTTGTTTTTTACTGTATTCAACTGCTTTTTTTTCTCAAAAAGTTACTCTAAAGGTTTTAGATTACAATACAAATACAGCAATAGAAAAAGCACATATTTTTTTTATAGACGAAACCATTTATTCGAACGAAAAAGGGGAGTTTTCTTTCCGTTTAAATCAGTTAAAAAGCGTTTCTTTTTCTGTAACACACCTTAATTACGAAACAAAAAAAATTGTATTTGAAAAAGGGATTACGCCAAAAATTGTTTTTTTGAAAGAAAAACAAGAAACTCTAAAGGGTATAGAAATTTATACAAACAGGGGTCTTAAAAAAACCATTGGTTTTAAAAAGCTTTTAGACTTACCAAAAGCAGTATATGCATTTGCATCTGTTATAAATGATGATAAAATTTATGTTTTTGGAGGAGACACCTCTAGTGAATATGAAAAAAATAAGGAAGGGTTAAGTCAGGTTCAGTATAGCAACGAAAGAGAAATCATGCAGTTTTTACAAAAGCCAAAACCAATTAGTTTTAACAACTATTTAGGAGCTGTTCAAGCGTACCATATTTCCAATAAAAAATGGAGCATCGAAAAAGGAAAAGTGATTAAAAGAGCGTATCACAAAGCCTTAACTTATAAAGACACTGTTCTTTTAATCGGCGGCAAGATGTTGTCTAAAAAAAAATCTAGAGAGTTATTATCTTCTCAAATAGAGCTTGTGTCATTAAAAGATTTATCAATTAAGTTAGACGAATCAAACCCACATCAAGCAGTAAACTTTGGAGCGGCTATTTATGAGAATAAAGTGTTGGTTTTTGGCGGCTCCATAAAAAAACACGAAAACGGGCGCCTGAAATATTCTAATAAAATCCATTTTTTTGATTTAGAATCTGGTTATTGGTATTTACTAACCAAAATATCTAAAAGCAAAGAAGTTACAGGTATTGTTTTTGAAGACAAATTGTATTTATTTGGTGGTTATAGTAAGAAGGGTCTGACAGAGATTGAATCTTTCGACCTAAAAACAGCACAATGGAAAAAAGAAGGCGCTCTTTTTAGGGAGATGAGAAAACCAGCAATAACGAAGGATAAAGAATTTATATACTTACAAGAAGATGGTAAAATAATAACATTCAATCCAAAAACAAAAGCTTTAAAAGAGTATAATATAGACCTAAAATTAAAGGGTTCTGAGATGCATTTTAGCAACGGAAAACTTTATATTATTGGAGGTTTTCAGGTAGAAGATTATAGAAAAGCACCCTCCAATGGTTTTTACAACATCAAGGTATCTGAGTTTTTTAAGACTAAGCCAATCAATGATATAACTTTTTAGAGGTGTTACTTATTATAAACATTATATTCATTACGACACGAAACAAATCTACTTGTTTAGGCTTCAAAAAGGAAAGAAGAGGTTCGTAAATAAGATTATAGTTTCTAGTTAATTAAATTTTAAATTAAAAAACTAAAACAATCTGTTTTGGTTTTTTTTATTTTATAATTAGAAATTATAGCGGTTGTTGCTATGTCTATTATAAGTTGTTGTTTTAATTATTATCTTTAACCAAATTAAAATTTCTTTATATGGAATATGGGTTTCTTTCAGTAATACCTCCAATTGTTGCTATTATTTTAGCTTTGAAAACAAAGCAAGTTTACATAGCTCTTTTGTTTGGTATTTGGTTTTCTTGGTTAATTGTGGAAGGTTGGAATCCATTAGCAGGAACCTTGGCAATGATTGAGGGCATGGTAAATGTTTTTCAATCTAAAGGAAACACAAGAACCATTATGTTTAGTGCTTTAGTGGGTGCGTTGCTAATTTTTATACAATACTCTAGAGGTGTAGAGGGTTTTATTAATATTATAAACAGAAAGTTAGTAAAATTAGAAGAAAAGAAATCGGGGTATAGCAGGGTAATGGTTCAGGTATTAGCAACATGTACGGGCTTACTTTTATTTGTAGAAACCAGTATAAGTTCTTTAACTGTTGGTACTTTATACAGACCTATTTTTGATAAATTAGGAATTCCTAGAGAAAAACTAGCGTATATAGCAGATTCTAGTTCTGCACCATCTTCTATTTTAATCCCCTTTAATGCCTGGGGTGCATTTATTATGGGATTATTGCTAACACAAGGAATAGAACAACCGTTTTCGGTGATGATAGCGTCTATTAAATATAACTTTTATCCGTTGTTAGCAATTGCCATTGTTTTCATTGTTATTCTTACAAAAAAAGATTTTGGACCGATGAAAAAGGCCGAAAAAAGAACCAAAGAAACCGGTGCGTTAATGAACCCTAATTCGAAGCCTATGGTTTCAGACGCCGTAACTTCATTTCCGCCAAAAGAAGGAATTGAAGCAAAGGCTTACAACATGATTGTACCGCTTTTGGTGATGGTTTTTATGATGCCAATTAATTTAATTTATACAGGTTGGGGCGCTGTTGAAAACGCATCTTCTTTGTTAAATCACGCTTCACAAGCCATCGGCAAAGGTTCTGGGTCTTCTTCTGTTTTATATGCGGTAATTACCGCTTTATTAGTTGCTATGATTATGTATTTCATACAAGGTATTATGAAGCCAAAAGAAGCGGTTACTTTAACGTTAAAAGGAATTAGCGAGCTTATGCCGTTAGCGTTGTTAATGTTGTTAGCGTTTGCTATTGGAGACGCTTGTAAGGTTTTAGATACAGGTAATTATGTCGCTAATATTACAGAAAGCTGGTTGTCTCCAGAATTATTACCCGCAGTAGTTTTTATAGTGAGTTCTTTTATTGCATTTTCTACAGGAACTTCTTGGGGAACTTTCGCAATTATGTTGGCAATTTCAATTCCAATGGCAAATATGCACGGTTCTGATATAACGATTATTGTTGCTGCAACTTTAGGTGGGGGAATTTTTGGAGATCATTGTTCGCCAATTTCAGATACGTCTATTATTTCTTCTATGGCTTCTGCTAGCGACCACATAGATCACGTAAAAACACAATTACCATATGCACTTATTGGCGGCGCGGTTACGGTTTTTATGTATTTAATTATTGGTTTTTTTGGGTGATACTGTTATTTTGCTAAAACACCTCGCTTTTTAATTTCGTCAATGGCGCGTAAGGCGCTTTCTTTAACCGTGTTTTCTTCGAAGATAAATGTTTTTTCACACAAGGTGTTTCCTTCGAAAAAAGTAACTTGAAAACGGTTGTTGAGCTTGAATAGTTCTGGTTGAATATACTCAATTTTAGCAAAAGAGTTTGCTGGTAAAATGGCTAGTTTTTTACGCAATAAAGAGGTTGTTTTTGTTGCAGAAAAACCCTGAGAAACAATTACAAGCATTTCTAAAGGCACGCTTTTATTGTTAATAAGGTAAACATTCCAGTCATCCGTTTTATAAATATCGTTGTATTCATAAACCATTGCCATTTCTACACCGGTAACTTCAGGTATTTGTATGTCTTTTTTCAACTAAGTAGTACTTATTTAAGAGTCTATATAATTTACCAAAGGGTATAAAAAGTTTCTTTAGAAACTACATCGCCATCACAATCATCAATGGTTAATGCTCCTTCACACAAACCACCAAATTCGTCTTCTTGCTTCTCTAAATCGTATTTTGTAACCTTTCCGTTTTTATAAACTGTAATTTGTTTTAAAACTTCATTAGCAGTATTCGTTTCAAAATACCAAGTAGAGGTTCCCCAACTTGCATATTCATCGTCTCTTTCTTCGTCCCAAATCTGTGTAAAATAGTTCATTATATAACGGATTTAAATTGTTCCAAGAAACGTTTGTCATTTTCGTAAAACATTCTAATGTCTGGTATTTGATACAGCAACATTGCAATACGTTCTATCCCCATTCCAAAAGCGTAACCAGAGTATTTTGTTGGATCTATGTTTGCATTTTTTAGCACGTTAGGATCTACCATACCACAGCCCATAATTTCCAACCAACCGGTTCCTTTTGTAATTCTATAATCTGTTTCTGTCTCTAACCCCCAATAGATGTCTACTTCTGCGCTTGGCTCTGTAAACGGGAAATATGAAGGGCGTAATCTAATTTTAGACTTTCCAAACATTTCTTTTGTAAAGTATAAAAGCGTTTGTTTTAGATCAGCAAAAGAAACATCTGTATCTATATACAGACCCTCTACTTGATGAAAAATACAGTGTGCTCTTGCAGAAATATCTTCATTTCTAAAAACCCGACCAGGAGAAATTGTTCTAATAGGTGGTTTATTCTCTTCCATATAACGCACTTGTACAGAAGAAGTATGTGTTCTTAATAAAATATCTGGATTTTGTTCAATAAAGAAAGTGTCTTGCATGTCTCTTGCAGGATGATGTGCTGGCAGGTTTAATGCTGTAAAGTTATGCCAATCATCTTCAATTTCTGGACCTTCAGAAACCGTAAAACCAATTCTATTAAAAACTTCAATAATTTGATTTCTTACCAATGAAATAGGGTGTCTAGAACCTAGATTAATTGGTTCAGACGGACGCGTTAAATCACCATAAAAAGACTTATCTTTTGAACCACTTTCTAAAGTATCTGTTAATTCTGCAACTTTATCCTCTGCAGACTTCTTTAAGGTATTTAAAGCTTGACCGAAATCTTTACGAGACGCAGGAGCTACATTTTTAAATTCTGCAAAAAGGTCTTTTAACAAACCCTTGCTTCCTAAAAACTTAATTCTAAATGTTTCTACTTCATCTTTGGTGTTTGCCTTAAAAGCCTGTACATCACCAATAAGCTCTTTTACTTTATCTAACATTTTTGGGTAAAATTAAGGTACAAATTTAGTGTTTTTTTTAGCGTTTTATCTACCTAAAGTCAATAAAACAATATGTGCTTTCGAAATCGATTGAAATAAGGTGATTTGAGGAATAAATAATTATTGTTTTTTTAATTGCGGATTCAGAAATTAACTATCTTTGTGTCCGGTAAATTTTATTAAATTCCTAAAAAATATGGTTAAAAAAGAAGAATTAAAGATAAATGAGTTTATGGAAATGGTTACAAAAAGAAATAACCATGAGCCAGAATTCTTACAGGCGGTGCAAGAAGTTGCAGAAACTGTAATTCCGTATATCGCAAATAACGATATTTATAGTGGAAAAAACATTTTATTAAGAATGGTAGAGCCAGAAAGATTAATTTCTTTTAGAGTCTCTTGGGTAGATGATGCTGGTGAAATACAAGTAAATAGAGGGTATAGAATTCAAATGAATTCTGCAATAGGACCCTATAAAGGTGGTTTGCGTTTTCACCCTTCGGTGAATGCAAGTATTCTAAAATTTCTAGCTTTTGAACAAGTCTTTAAAAACTCTTTAACAACCTTGCCAATGGGTGGAGGAAAAGGAGGTTCTGATTTTGATCCGAAAGGAAAATCAGATAATGAAATTATGCGTTTTTGTCACGCTTTTATGAGTGAACTATATAGACATATTGGACATAATACAGATGTTCCTGCCGGAGATATTGGTGTTGGGGCAAGAGAAATCGGGTTTATGTTTGGTATGTACAAAAAATTAAACAACACGTTTACGGGTGTTTTAACCGGTAAAGGTGCTTCTTGGGGAGGTTCTTTAATCAGACCAGAAGCAACAGGATATGGTACGGTATATTTTGCGCAAAACATGTTAATGCGCAAAGACGATTCTTTTAAAGGTAAAAAAGTAGTTATTTCTGGTTCTGGAAATGTAGCACAATACGCTGCGGAAAAAGCGATAGAATTAGGGGCCACTGTTTTAACATTATCAGATTCTCAAGGATATATTCATGATGCAGACGGTATCGATTCAGAAAAATTAAAACACGTTATGTTTATTAAAAACGAAAAACGTGGAAGAATTAGTGAATACGTAGCCAAGTATCCAAATGCAAAATTTATTGAAGGAGAAAGACCTTGGTCTGTAAAATGTGATATTGCTTTGCCATGTGCAACTCAAAATGAATTAAATGGAGACGAAGCAAAAGCATTAATTGCAAATGGTTGTATGTGTGTTTCTGAAGGAGCAAATATGCCATCTACGCCAGAAGCAATTCACGAATTTCAAAAATCAAAAATCTTATTTGCTCCAGGAAAAGCTAGTAACGCGGGTGGTGTTGCAACGTCTGGTTTAGAAATGAGTCAGAATTCATTACGTTTAAGTTGGTCTCGTAAAGAGGTAGATGATAAATTAAAAGATATTATGGAAGACATTCATGATTCTTGTGTACAATACGGTGAAAACGAAGACGGAACAATCGATTATATTAAAGGTGCAAATATTGCAGGTTTTGTAAAGGTTGCAGACGCAATGTTGGCGCAAGGTGTTGTATAAATAGCACAAAATTTAGAGGTTAAAGTATATAAACGTATCAAATTTTTTGATGCGTTTTTTTTGTACACCTTATTTTTTAAAGGGATATTTACCAAACTTATTTTTTTATAAATGATTTTTATTTCCCTTTTTTTCTTCGGATTTTTCTTCTCTTTTGCAGGCTCTATAACACCGAGTATGTTAAACATGACCGCCTTAAAAATTAGCTTAGAAAAAGGAATAGAGGCAACTAAAAAATATGCTCTAGGTGTTTCTTTGGTGGCAATTCCACAAGTGGTTATTGCCGTTATTTTAACCAAGTATGTCGCAGAGAACCCGACAATATTAGAAACATTAGAAAAGGTAGGAATTGTTGTATTTATTGGGCTTTCTTATTACTTCTTTACGGAGTCTAAGAAAGAAAAAGTAAAAGAAACAGGCAGACCCTCTAAAAAAGAAAAACCTTTTTTAACAGGCGTTACTTTATCGTTTTTAAACATGTTTGCCATTCCTTTTTTCTGCGCAATTATTGTTACTTTAGATATTTTTAAACTTTTTAGTTTTGATGTTTTACCCATTTTGTTTTTTATTTTAGGATCTGTAATAGGTACCTTTTGCATCCTTTTTTTATATGGAAAATTCGCAAAAAGCATTCAGCAAAAAACAGGAAAGCTAACAAAAGACATCAATATTGTTTTAAGTGTTTTAACCGCTTTAGTTGCTCTTATATCGTTTACAAAATTGTTTATTTAAAGAAGAAATGAAAATACTTAAGAACTTACTTATTGAAGGAAAACACACCAAACCTATAGTAACAGACGTTTTTTATAAAGAAACAAGACACCCTAAAAAAGTAGTTATCTTTTGTCATGGTTATAAAGGCTTTAAAGATTGGGGCGCTTGGAATTTAATGGCAGCAGCATTTGCTAAAGCAGGTTATTTCTTTATTAAATTTAATTTTTCTTACAATGGAGGTACCGCTGAACAACCGATAGATTTTCCAGATTTAGAAGCTTTTGGAAACAATAATTACACAAAGGAATTGGATGATTTAGAAACTGTTTTAGATTGGGTTTCTGATAATTCTGATTATAAAAATGAACTAGATATTCATGATATTTCGTTGATAGGACATAGCAGGGGAGGTGGAATTGTACTCTTAAAAGCAACGGAAGATATAAGAATAAAAAAGGTAATTACTTTAGCTGCTGTTTCTGATCTTGGTAAAAGAAGTTCTGTAATTAGCGATTTAGAAAACTGGAAAAAAGCAGGTGTTAAATATGTTATAAATGGAAGAACAAAACAGCAAATGCCACATTTTTATCAGTTCTACGAAAATTTCAAAGAAAATGAAGAGCGCTTAAATATTCAAAAATCAGTAGAAAAAATTAGCATTCCGCAATTGGTAATTCACGGAAATAAAGACACCTCAATTTTTATTGATGAAGCATATAATATTCACTCTTGGAATGCAAATAGTGTTTTAGAAGTTATAGAAAACGCAGATCACGTTTTTAATATTTCTCATCCTTGGGAAAAAGAGACAATGTCTAAAGAGTTAGAAAAGGTGACAGCAATTTGTGTTGATTTATTGAAGTAAAGTTTTATCATTCTTGTTTTTAAAAGAATAACAAGCCACATCTTTTTTCGTATTTTTGATATATTATCCAATAAAAAGAATGGAAGGAGAAAAAGACTTACAGAAACTTTTAAAAAACATGAAACCAGTTTTAAACTCTGGAGAATATGTTTTTGCAGTTGTTAAAAATCTTGATAATATTTTAAGAACTGACACTTTGTTTGAATTTAAAGAAAAAGAAGCAATTACTTTGGTTTTAGAGAAAAACAAAGCAGACACATTAAAGTTATCATATCAGTTTATTTCTTCTTGGATTACTTTAAAAGTCCACTCCTCTTTAGAAGCAGTTGGGTTAACAGCTGCATTTTCAACTGCTTTAACAAAGCATAAAATAAGCTGTAATGTAGTTGCTGGCTTTTACCATGACCATATTTTTGTAGATACCAAAGACGCTAAAAAAGCGATAGAAGTTTTAACGAATTTATCTAAGTTTAAGTAGTGGAATTGCAACCTCCTTTTCGGAAAATAATTCATGTAGATATGGATGCTTTTTATGCATCTGTAGCAGAATTAGACAATCCAGAATTAAGAGGAAAAGCCATTGCTGTTGGCGGCAGTGAAGAAAGAGGCGTCGTTTCTGCCGCCAGTTACGAAGCAAGAAAATTTGGCGTAAAATCTGCGATGAGTAGCTTTCTAGCAAAACAAAAATGCCCGCATCTTATTTTTGTAAAGACAGATTTTGACCGTTACAAAGAGTTGTCTACTAAAATTAGAGCAATTTTTTACGAGTATACAGACTTGGTAGAACCACTTTCCTTAGACGAGGCGTATTTAGACGTTACGGAGAATAAGAAAGGAAATCCGTCTGCAAATGACATTGCCAGAGAAATTAGAGCACGCATTTATGAGGAAACAGGTTTGCGAGCTTCCGCAGGAATTTCGATTAATAAATTTATTGCAAAAGTAGCTTCAGATATTAACAAACCAAACGGACAAAAAACAATCCATCCAGAAGAGGTGCTTCCGTTTTTAGAAGAGCTGCCCGTTAATAAATTTTATGGTGTAGGTAAAGTTACGGCCTCAAAAATGTATAATTTAGGAATCTTTAAAGGGAAAGATTTAAAGAAGAAACCTTTAGAAGAATTGGTAAAATCATTCGGTAAATCTGGTACGCATTATTACAATATTGTTCGCGGAATTCACAACAGTGCCGTAAAACCCAACAGAATACGCAAGTCTATTGCGGCAGAAAGAACGTTTAGCGAAAACCTTTCTTCAGAAATTTTTATGATAGAACGGCTAGATAAGATTGCAGATGAGTTAGAAAGACGCATGAAGAAGACAGATACCAAAGGCAAAACGATTACCTTGAAGATTAAATATTCAGACTTTACGCAACAAACAAGAAGTAAAACAAAAGCAAATTTTATGCAGACAAAAGAGGAGTTTTTTCCTGTGGTAAAAGAACTTTTATATCAAGATAAATTAGTAAATTCTGTTCGTTTATTGGGGGTGTCTTTTGGCAATTTAAATACAGAAGAAGTCGTTCCGTTTTGGGTGCAATTACAATTTGAATTCTGATAAGACGCGCCGTTACAAAGAGCCCTAATAAAACAATCTATTTATAAGTTAACATATTGCTTCATCCTCTGTAAAGATAAAGTTTATATTAAAATGAATATAAAAACAATAAGAACGAATTCTAAAAACAAAGATTTTATAAATTTAGTTAAAGAATTAGATGTCTATTTAAAAATTACGGATGAAGATGAACATGATTTTTACAATCAGTTTAATAGTATAGATGTTTTAAAAGAAGTTGTTGTAACTTATGTTTCTGAAAAGGCAGTAGGTTGTGGGGCGATTAAAAAGTTTGATAACAGCACTGTGGAGGTGAAAAGAATGTTTGTTTCTTTAGACAATAGAGGAACTGGAGTGGCCCAAAAAATACTTCAAGAATTAGAAACTTGTGCGAAAGAGTTGGGTTATAAAAAATGCATATTAGAAACAGGAGTTCGGCAAGTGGAGGCTGTAAAATTTTATAAAAAGTGTGGGTATAAAATCATTCCAAATTATGGCCAATACCAAGGAATGGAAAATAGTATTTGTTTTGAAAAAAAGATATGAATGAATTATAGTTATTGGGAATTAAAAGAGTGGTTTACCAATATTGATTTTACAATTGTTGGCAGCGGAATTGTGGGGTTAAACTGTGCTTTAGAATTAAAGAAAAAACACCCTGCAGCAAAAATTATAATTCTTGAAAAAGGAATGTTACCACAGGGCGCAAGTACAAAAAATGCAGGTTTTGCCTGTTTTGGAAGCCTTTCTGAGCTGATAGATGACCTGAGTTCTCATACAGAACAAGAAGTATATAATTTGGTAGAAAATCGTTGGAAAGGGTTGCAGCTACTGCGAAGTAATTTAGGGGATAAAAACATCGATTTTCAACAAAATAAAGGTTTTGAGCTGTGTGATTCTGAAACTTTTTTTGAGGAGTGTATTTCAAAAAAAGAAGATATTAATAATTTATTAAAACCCATCTTTAAGAAGGACGTTTTTTCAGTTTCTGACAATACATTCAACTTTAAAAAAGTACACAATAGATATATTGTTAATAATTTTGAAGGCCAAATTGACACTGGTAAAATGGCGTATGAATTACTGCATAAAGTACAGACATTAGGCGTTAAAATTTTAAATAATATTACTGTTGAAAATTTTACAGAAGACAACACAAATATTAAAATAACAACAGATAAAATTACTTTTAAAACAACTAAACTTTTTATCGCAACCAATGGTTTTGCAAATAAATTATTAGAAGAAAAAGTTCAACCAGCAAGAGCACAGGTGCTCATCACAAAACCAATTAAAAACCTACAAATAAAAGGAACCTTTCATTTAGACAAAGGGTATTATTATTTTAGAAATATAGACAATCGAATTTTGTTTGGAGGCGGAAGAAACCTCGATTTTAAGACAGAAGAAACCTCAGAATTTGGACAAACATCTCTTATTCAAAATGAATTAGAAAATATTTTAAAAACGACTATTTTACCAAATACTCCTTTTGAAATTGAACACAGGTGGAGTGGAATTATGGGTGTTGGAGACCAGAAAAAAGCCATTGTAAAGCAACTTTCTAGTCATGTTTTTTGTGGGGTTCGTTTAGGCGGAATGGGTGTTGCAATTGGCAGCTTGGTGGGTAAAGAATTAGCAGAATTAATACATGAATAAAGAAGCTTCAACATTTGATGTAATTATAATTGGTGGAGGCTTGGCAGGCTTATGCAACGCAATTCACGTATCTAAACTAGGTAAGAACGTTTTATTAATTGAGAAAAATGAATATCCGAAACACAAAGTTTGTGGGGAGTATATTTCAAATGAGGTTTTACCATATTTAGACTTTTTAGAGGTAAATCCGTTTGATTTTGGAGCTGTAAGAATTAAGAACTTTCAATTATCAACCACAAAAAACAACATAATTTCTGCTAAGTTACCTCTGGGTGGCTTCGGCATTTCTCGATATACATTGGATCTTGCTTTAGCTGAAAAAGCCAAAGAAAACGGCCTTACAATTTTACAGCTGTCTCTTATACACATCTCCGAGCCCACGAGAC
>OJEO01000348.1_pt1 | contig 18134 bp, 15 predicted proteins | sample 1593621 | NCBI WGS metagenome assembly OJEO01 (sample SAMN05416875, study PRJEB24817) | seawater metagenome | isolation source: Sea water | place: Canada:Atlantic | collected 2013-11
CGATAACTTGATGGAACTTCTGCTAATGGCAGATGGTTTACGTCGTGCTTCTGCAGCCCGTATTACTGCCGTTGTTCCTTATTTTGGTTACGCACGTCAAGATCGTCGTCCTCGCAGTGCTCGTGTGCCAATTAGTGCCCGCGCTGTTGCAGACATGATGGTAGGTGCAGGCATCGACCGTGTATTAACGGTTGATTTACACGCCGATCAAATCCAGGGCTTTTTCAGTGTCCCTGTTGATAACGTTTACGGCTCTCCTATTTTATTAGATGACATTGCCCGTCAGAAATACGAAGACTTAATCGTGGTTTCTCCAGACGTAGGCGGTGTAGTTCGCGCACGCGCTATCGCAAAGCAGCTGAATGTTGATTTAGCGATTATTGATAAGCGTCGCCCAGAAGCCAACGTTGCCGAAATCATGAACATTATCGGTGATGTTGAAGGTCGTACTTGTGTCTTAGTTGACGACATGGTCGATACCGCTGGCACTTTATGCCAAGCCGCCAGTGCATTAAAAGAACGCGGTGCTAAAAGCGTTGTTGCTTACTGTACTCACCCTGTTTTATCTGGCCCAGCCATTGAACGCTTAAAAGTTTCTGATATCGATGAACTTGTTGTTTCCGATACTATTCCATTGTCATCTGCTGCGCAAAAATCTGGCCGTGTACGTCAATTGACGATTGCCGGATTATTAGCCGAATCCATTCGTCGTGTAAATAACGAAGAATCGATCAGTGCAATGTTTCGCTAAACTGAGCGAATTAAATATTTTATTCTAGACCGTTTTATTCTAGTTTCACGTTAGAGAGTTTGGTCGCAAAACGCTCTAACACACCGAGAACCTCAGGGGTATTTTACCCTTGGGGTTTTCTGCACTTAGTCGCTGTTATAGTTGAAACAACAGGCAGCGATTTTATTTATAGATAAAGGTAGACATCATGTCCGAATTAACAATGAACGCAGAACTTCGCGAAGTAGTAGGGAAAGGTGCGAGCCGCCGCCTACGTCGCCTAGAAGATCTAGTTCCAGGCATCATTTATGGTGGTAAAGTTGGCGGTAACGTAACTAAGCCAGCTAACATAACTCTGCAAGCTAAAGAGTTAAGAAAAGCCTTAGAAAACGAAGCATTCTACAGCAGCGTAATCACTCTAAATGTTGGTGATAAAGCTGAGCAGGTTGTTTTAAAAGATATGCAGCGTCACCCTTCAAAAGGTCACGTTATGCACGCTGATTTCTTACGCGTAAGCAAATCAACTGTTCTTAAAGCACAGCTTCAAGTTCACATGACTAACGAAGATATCTGCCCAGCTGTTAAAACTGGCGGCGGTACTATCTACCTTCAAATGCCTCTTATTGAAATCACTTGTGCTGCAGGCGATCTTCCTGAGTTCATTGAAGTTGATCTTTCTGAAGCTCAAGTGGGTGATGTTATTCACTTATCAGACATCAAATTCCCTAAAGGCGTTGAGTCAATCGAACTGCTTAAAGGCGAAGAGCACGATACAGCTGTTGTATCTCTGCTTGCACCTAAAGTTGCTTCTGAAGACGATTCTGAAGAAGAAGCTGGCGAAGAGTAATCTTCTTTCTCTGAAGCACAACCTTAGGGTTATTAGCCCACAGAGAAAACAGTTAAAAGGGCTCATTTATGAGCCCTTTTTTGTATCACCGCTAAAGACAATACTGAAGACGCTACCATGAGCAAAATTAAACTAATCGTTGGCTTAGGTAATCCGGGCTCTGAATACGAAGCCACTCGCCATAACGCCGGTGCTTGGTTTTTAGCAGAAGTTGCCCGCGCTTATAATATTTCATTAAAAGCCGATAAAAAGTTTTTTGGCATTTGTGGTCAGGGCAGAATTGATGGCGACGATGTTTGGTTATTGTTTCCTACAACGTTTATGAACAAAAGTGGCCAAGCCGTTCAAGCATTAGCCAACTTTTACAAAATTAACACCGACGAAATTTTAGTCGCCCACGATGAGTTAGATTTACCATCTGGCGTGGCTAAATTAAAAACCGGTGGCGGTCACGGTGGTCAAAATGGCTTACGTGATATCATTGCCTGCTTAGGCAATAACAAAGACTTTCATCGCTTGCGAATTGGCATTGGCCACCCGGGTGATAAAAGTCGAGTGACTGGGCACGTTTTAGGTCGCCCCAGCGCCATAGAAAAAGAACAAATGAACGCGACAATCGACGAAGCCTGTCGCGTACTTCCCGATGCCATAATAGGTGATTGGGGCAAAGCCATGAACAGGCTTCATACATTTAAGGCATAGCACCTGCTAAGCTTATTTGAATTAAATATAGGACATCACGATGGGTTTTAAATGCGGAATCGTTGGTTTACCCAACGTAGGTAAATCAACTCTTTTTAATGCACTGACAAAAGCCGGTATCGGCGCAGAAAACTTCCCCTTCTGCACCATCGAGCCGAACTCTGGCATGGTACCTATGCCAGATGCACGTCTTGATGCTCTAGCCGAAATTGTTAAGCCAGAACGCGTATTAGCAACTACTATGGAATTCGTTGATATTGCTGGTTTGGTAGAAGGCGCATCTAAAGGTGAAGGTCTGGGTAACCAATTCTTAGCCAATATTCGTGAAACTGATGCTATTGCTCACGTTGTGCGCTGCTTTGAAGATGAAAACGTCATTCACGTTGCTAATAAAATTTCTCCAACCGACGATGTTGATATCATCAATACCGAATTAATTTTGGCTGATCTAGAGTCTTGCGAAAAACAATTACAGCGTGTTACTCGTGTTGCTAAAGGCGGCGCTAAAGATGCCGTTCAGCAAAAAGGCTTGTTAGAAAAATTAGTGGTGCATTTAAGCGACGGTTTGCCAGCTCGCACATTGGTTAAAGAAGACGGTGACTACGCTCTTTTTGATCAGTTCCACCTGATCACTTTGAAGCCTGTTATGTACATCGCCAACGTTAGCGAAGATGGCTTTGAAAACAACCCACATCTTGATGCTGTACGTGAAATCGCAGCATCCGATCAAGCTGTAGTTGTCGCAGTGTGTAACCAAATTGAAGCTGAAATCTCTGAACTGGACGAAGACGAGAAAAAAGAATTCTTAGACGATATGGGCATGGAAGAAGCCGGTCTTGACCGTGTAATTCGTGCCGGCTACGAACTTCTAGGTTTACAGACTTATTTCACTGCTGGCGTTAAAGAAGTACGCGCTTGGACTGTGCCTGTTGGCGCAACGGCCCCTAATGGCGCTGGCGTTATTCACACCGATTTTGAAAAAGGATTCATTCGTGCAGAAGTTATTGCCTATGATGACTTCATTCAATACAAGGGTGAAGCCGGTGCTAAAGAAGCAGGGAAATGGCGCTTAGAAGGTAAAGAATATTTGATTAAAGACGGTGATGTTATGCACTACCGTTTTAACGTTTAATTCATTTTAAGCGCAGCAATCACTGGGTTCAGCTATGAACGCAGTGATTGCATGACGATCAATTTTTACAAATTAATTTCTACGGTTATTTTTTAATCGCTCTAACTCTTCATCTTCTAACGCTTTAATTTCTTCTTCACGACGCTCTTCGTCTGTTTTCTCTAAAGACAAACCGGCAAACCCTGAAGACGTTTCACCCGACTCTGCATCATCAACATGATGGCTGCCACCAGAATGAGCAGAAGATTCTTTTTCGGCTAACTTAATTCTTAATCTTAAATTATTCGCGGAATCGGCATTTTTAATCGCCTCGTCAATACTGATTTTTCCATCTTGCTGTAGCTTAAATAAAGCCGAATCAAACGTTTGCATGCCTAAGTTTTCTGACTTAGCCATAATTTCTTTTATAGAATCGATATCGCCTTTATAAATAAGATCTTGAATGGTCTTTGTACCCAGTAATACTTCTACCGCCGCCACTCGTTTATTATCAACCGTGGGAATTAAGCGCTGCGATACAATGGCTTGTACGTTCAAACCCAAGTCTTGCAAAATTTGAGCGTGGCGCTCTGAAGGGAAAAAGTTAATAATTCGATCCAATGCTTGGTTGGCATTATTTGCATGCAACGTTGAAATTGCTAAATGGCCGGTTTCAGCAAAGGCTAAAGCATGCTCCATGGTTTCTGCATCTCGAATTTCACCGATTAAAATAACATCAGGTGCTTGGCGCAGAGTATTTTTTAATGCCGCCTGAAACGATTTAGTATCCACTCCGACTTCACGCTGGTTAATAATCGATTTTTTATGACGATGTACAAATTCAACTGGATCTTCAATGGTAATAATGTGCCCTGCGGAGGTCGAATTACGATGATCAATTAACGACGCTAAAGACGTTGATTTACCCGAACCAGTCCCTCCCACAAACAAGATCAAACCACGTTTAGCATTAATCACTTGTTTGAGTATTTCAGGCAAACCTAAGTCATCAAAACGTGGGATGTCGGTGACAATGTTACGAGCGACAACCGACACCTCATTGCGTTGCCGAAACATATTAAGGCGAAAACGACCTACCCCCGGAATACTAATTGCCATATTGAGCTCTAATTCTTGCTCAAACTCCTTTTTTTGCTCGTCATCCATCACTTCATTGATCATTTCAGCGATTTGACCAGGCTTTAAAGTATCTTTACTCAATGGCTTTAAGACACCCTGAAACTTACCACTAGGCGGCGCACCTGTGCTTAGGTATAAATCGGAGCCTTCGTGTTTCGCTAAAACTTCGAGTAATTTTTTAATAGGCATAAAAAAACCGCTTCAGTGTGGAATTGGTAAAAGTGTAACAGTCATTGATCAGTTAACATGTGATTCAAGTCTCTTAAACTGGGTTATCCATATCGTGAAAAATAACTTCCAAGGCAAACTTTTCTGCTAAGTGCTCGCCTAATGCTTTGGCACCATAGCGTTCGGTAGCGTGATGTCCGGCGGCAAAAAAATGAGTGCCTGTTTCTACGGCCAAGTGGTGGCTGGGTTCTGACACTTCGCCCGTTAAGTAAGCATCAAGACCTGCATCAACCGCGTATTGCATATACCCTTGCGCGCCACCAGTGCACCAGCCAATGGTTTCTATGATTTGATCAGAGTCAGGCCCAAGGTGCATTGGTTTACGCTGTAGGCGCTGTTCAAGTGAGTTAGTAAATTCTGCAGCAGTCATTGGCGTGTTTAGCCTGCCGACCTGTCCAGGAACAGAGGGGTCGTTAGGATCTAAACCAGACTCTATAGTTAAGCCTAACACTCTGGCTAACTGCGTGTTATTGCCATACTCTGCATGATGATCTAGCGGCAAATGGTAAGCGATTAAATTGATATCGTGTGCCAGCAACGCTTTAATTCTGTTTTTCTTAATACCGGTTAGACATTCATTTTCACCTCGCCAAAAATAACCGTGGTGAACAATAATTGCATCGGCGTTTTCTGCAATGGCTTTATCAATAAGCGCTTGGCTAGCAGTAACCCCAGTTACTATTTTATGCAAAGTGTCTGTGCCTTCCACTTGCAATCCATTGGGGCAATAATCTTTATACTTTGCCGGCTGCAAAAGATTGGTTAGGTAGTTCATTAATTGGTAACGCTTAATAGTCATTATTTATCCTAGATCTGCTTAACAACTCTTACACAAGAAGTATTATGTAACACTTTTTACATAGCACCTTCTACATAGCACTTACTACATAGCACTTACTACATAGCACTTACTACATAACAATGTCTTTATAACAGTAGTAAATCAAGTACACTTATTTTATCTGAAAAGTACACGCGGTAAAAAGATAATGCCACAATCAAATCACGGTAACGGGCTAGCCCAATATTTAGTACCGACACTCATTGGTTTAGTGATTGCCTTGCTGGTAATTGTGGCTAAACCTGAATGGTTTCCAATGTTGTATAACGATAACAGTACAGGTAGCTATCTTGAAACAAGCATTAATACCCAGATTTCGGGCCCTGTAAGTTACTCTCATGCTGTAGAAAAAGCAGCACCTGCAGTTGTCAATATTTTTACCCAACGGCTTGTTCAACAACAGCAGCACCCCTTGCTTGGACATTCTTTTTTACGTCGCTTTTTTAACGATCAACCCAACGAACGCATGCAATCCAGTTTGGGCTCTGGGGTTATTATGAATAGCGAAGGTTATATTCTGACCAATCATCACGTAGTTGTTGGCGCTTCAGAAATTCGTGTTTCAATGCAAGATGGTCGTGAGGTAGATGCGACACTGATTGGCAGTGATGCAGAAGTTGACCTAGCCATTTTAAAAATAAACCTAAATCGCCTACCTTTTATACAAATGGCAGACCGTGGCCCGTTAAAAATTGGCGACGTAGTCTTGGCTATTGGCAATCCATTTGGTGTCGGTCAAACCGTAACAATGGGAATTGTTAGCGCTCTGGGAAGAAACCAACTCGGGCTCAATACCTATGAAGATTACATTCAAACCGATGCTGCTATTAATCCTGGCAACTCCGGTGGTGCCTTAATCAATGCTTACGGTGAATTAGTAGGGATTAACTCGGCTATTTATTCACAGTCAGGTGGGTCACAAGGAATCGGTTTTGCCATTCCTGCAAATAGTGCAGCACAAGTATTGGCCGATATTACTCAATTTGGTAAAACCATTCGTGGCTGGATGGGCATTCAAGTACAAGAGGCTACCCCTGCTTTACTAACCCGCTTAGAGTTGCCCAATGCATTAGAGGGATTAATTGTCACAGGACTGGCACTAAACAGCCCGGCGCAACAGTCAGGTTTAATGATTGGTGATATTATTACGTCAATGAATGACCTGCCCAGCGAAAATGCAAAATCAGCAATGAATCAAATCGCAGCACTACGTCCTGGTGAAAATATTCGTATTGAATTTATACGCTCAGGTCGATTACAAAGCACAGTTGCAATCGCTGGAAAAAGAGAAAAACCAAGCAAATAAAACCTTGCAAATACTCAAACATCAAAATTCATCGTATGAATTAATTCATTTAAGAAAAAAAAGTAAAAGTACGCAAAAAATTACTCGAATGGCCTAGCGTTTTTCATTTGGTCGATTAAAATGCTCAACCTTTTTTCCTATCAAGAATTGAGAAGTATTTTGATCGTTTTTACTATTACCAATGATGTTACCGACGAAGTCTACGTTGGCACAACCAAAGACAGTGTTGATGAACGCTGGAAACAATATCAAGAAGCAGCAAAATTAGATCATACCGCTGCTCGCTTATTTAAAGATATCCGCGATTTTGGTGCAAAAAGCTTTACCCCTTCAGAATACGCTGTTGCTTTTGATCGAGAAGATTTAAAAGATTTATTTGAAGAAGCCATGGATGAACATCAGGGCATAAGTTTAGTGGGTGTTAAAACTACCAAGCCTAAACCAATCAAAGTTGCGCCAGCCAAAAAAACGGCTGTTAAAACCACAAGCACTAGCTCCAACAATTCAGCAACTAAAGTTGCTAAGCCCAAGATTACCAAACCTAAAGTGGCTTCTGGTCGAACTAACTCTGCAGCCAAAGAGCGGGCCATCAAAGAAGCCATTGCCGAAGAAAAAGCCATCCGCGAGTCAGCTAAGTTAGCCAAAGCCGCTGCCGAAGCCAAAGAAATGCGTGAAATTATGGCACGGTTAGATTCTCGCGGCTCTACCTTAAAAAAACGCTAATCCCATTAGTTCATATAAAATCTAATTACTTAGTATAAGTAGGCAGTTCAAAATGCTTAACACGCTCTGTTAGCTCGCGTGCCACTCCTGATAACAATTTTGCAGATGTGGATAGTGTTTCTGCCTGCTCTTTTGACTCTGCACTGGTATCACGTATTTTTGTCAAGCGCTCAGAGATATCATCGGTAACGATTGATTGCTCTTCAGAAGCCGTTGCAATTGAGCGATTCATATCAAGAATGCCACGGGTAAGTGAAGCAATGGTTTGCAGGGTTTCACCAATTTTCTCAGAACTTTTAACAGCCTCTTTGACACTGTCATCGCTTTTATAAATATTGTCGGTTACTGTTTGTCTAACGTTTTGTAAAGCGCTGATTCGTTCTCTAATCTCTACAGTAGAGGTTTGCGTTCTACTGGCTAAAGTTCTTACCTCGTCTGCAACCACTGCAAAACCACGTCCTTGTTCGCCTGCCCGAGCAGCTTCAATAGCGGCATTTAATGCCAATAAATTGGTTTGTTCAGCAATATCGCTGATCACATTTAAAATAGAAGTGACATCATTAACAGAGGTTTCTAAGTCAGCTAAGCTAGCAATGGATTCACTCATAACTCTGGCCACACCCTGAACCGTTGCTATACCTTGCCTAACCACTGCCTCACCTTTAGTTGCATGGTATTCAACATTTTTTACGCTTTCAGCGGCACCCGAGCAATTTCCAGAAACCTCTTTAACGGCAACCGAGTTTTCATATACTGAACTTGAGATCACTTCAATTGCTGAGTTTTGATTGTCGTTGAGGCATAAGGCGTCTTGAGCTATTTGATCGAGTGTTTTAGATGAGGATTCAACATGTTCAGAATTAATACTAATTTCTTGCAGTAGCTCAGCAAGACTTTCAGACATACTATTTAAACTTTGTGATAAATGAGATATTTCATCATTGCCACTGAATTCAATATGTTTACTTAAATCGCCAGAAGCAATACGTTTAGCTTCCCCTCTTAAGTGCCGAAGTGTCTTAATCACTCGGCTATCAAGCCGTAAATAACACATGATCAATGCTGCAATAATAAGTGCTGCTAAAGACACACTGGCAAGGCTTAACGTAGTCACTTTATCGCGTAAATCAACAACTCTTTGTAAACTTTTTTGCTCAATAATTTCTATGAACTCAGTAACAGGTTCAACAATGGTTTGCTTTGTAGCTTCATATTGCTGGTTAAACAGTAGATCGATCGCGCCGGTATAATCTGCACGCTGAAATTCAGTTAAGTCGCTAACCGGTATTCCTACTAACGGCTGTACCATAGAAAATGCTTTAACTTCAGTTTCTACCAATCTCATTGAGCGTTTAGTCGATTGCGCTAAAATCGCTAAATCTTCACTCGCAACTCCCGCTTCTCGCAAGCGATCCAAATAAGTAATTGTGCGGCCATTTGACCAAGCAGCCTTACCTTGTATTTGGTTCACCAGCTTATTGTATTGATTTAGATACTCTGGATTTAATGTCGTAACGAATTGTCTCGCTAGACGGGTCAGGTGAGCAGAATTAGTTTCTGCGAGCTCGGCAAGATTATTCAGTTCAAAACGCTCATTTGCCGCTTCTTGACTGATGTGTAAATTGCTTTTTAATGACAATGAAATTACCAGCAGCAATATGGCTGCACTTATTGTAAATCCAAACACTAACCGTAACATTAATCGAATTGTCATAATTTATTCCATCTAGATAATATCCTTTTATAAATCTAGATGACTAACTTCTAATAAACAAATATTTACTTATATAAACAAAAGAATCATTAATTAAAAAATTTAAATAGCTATTTATAGTGATAATTATTTATAACTTTCAATAATTATCAAACAGGCTTGTTGAAAACAGAGTCATTTACTCAAGAACTCATGCTTAATTAGTATTTTCTGGCCAGTTCTTATAATAACTATCAACAGATAAAAACAAGCGTTTTAATACACCACTCTTATGTAATTTATTAATAATCGGTGAGAGTATTTTATCAAGTTTGTCACCTTCATGATTTTTTCTTAACGCAATTTTTACAGCGTATTTTTTATAGAAACTGCGATTTATTTTATCCGACAACTCTAAACTTTGGATAACTCCGTCAGTTTCTTTTGCAGCAAATATAAAGGCGTCTATGCGACCGGTATGCAATTTTTTTAAACTTTGTTTTATAGAAGTAGATGGAATAACCGAGAACGGAAAAAGATCAACATGAGCACTATCTGTTTCGACGTTGTAAAGATCTAATTCACTGTGATTTATAATCGTGCCCTTTTTGGTATAGACAGCAAAAATAACATGAAAAATTGTTTCTTTTGAGTGTTTGTAAGCAAGCTTTTCACTATCAACATCAGGATCAAATAACATAGGCATGTGAAAATCAGCTTTACCAGTTAACAAGTTATGGATTGATCGTTTGAAAGGATAAATTTCTTTGATTATAAAACTTCCACTGTACTCTTTATCCATTTCTTTAACTAAATCAACCAATACTCCTCGGTTAACGGCTTCAGAAAAAGCAGGTAAGTAAGGAAGACTAACAACTAGATTTTTTTGAATTTTTGGTTCGGTTATTTTTGTTTTATTTTTTATATTAAGCGTTAACTCAATGTTTAAACCCGTCTTTAAGTCAGCCTTCAAATAAGTACCTTTATCTGCTGCATCATCTACTGTCTCAGCTATTGCTATAGCATTAAAAAAACTTAAAGACATTATTAAAAATAATTTTATCAAAATATGTCTTTTCATTAATTTCATCTGTAAAAATCCTTAGTAGACAGATTGAGTAGTGCATTTGAAGTGCATGCTTGGCACAAAGGCAATGCATGGATAATCATAAGATTTATGCTTTTTTATAATATGGCACACTTACAGTTGGCTGGGAATCATACACTTATTTATTTGAATGCTACCTAGCATTCAAATAAATTCATTGAGATAATAAATAACACCTATCCATTCGCTGACCATAAGCCCATACTGAGTTTCGTTCATTAAAGAGAAAACATCATGAGCAAAGGTCAGTACAGCAAGAAGAATACTAAAAAGAAGCCTCTGTTTTAATTAAAGACTTTATCTAAATAGAGGACTTTATCCAACGTTAAGACTTCTGCGATTGCAGCAATTGTCTTAATACCATATCGAGAATTCCACCGTTAACGAAGTACTCGACTTCAGCTGGCGCATCAACTCGTAAGGTTGTTTCAAACGTCGTTGTCGAACCGTCCTTGCGAGTTACCGTTACAGTGAGATTTTGCCTCGGTACGATGCCGTCTTCTATACCATTAATCGTAAAGGTTTCATCACCGGTTAAACCGTGAGTCTGTGCCGATTCGCCGTCTTTAAACTGCAACGGTAAAACGCCCATACATACCAGGTTACTGCGGTGAATACGCTCGTAGCTTTCAGCGATAATCGCCTTAATGCCTAATAGCGCAGAACCTTTCGCCGCCCAGTCACGGGAACTGCCCGAGCCATATTCTTTACCGGCAATCACCACCAGCGGCGTGCCTTCTTCAACATAGCGCATCGAAGCATCATAAATGCTCAACTGATCGCCACTTGGCATATGAACCGTCCATGAGCCTTCAATACCTGGCACTAAACCGTTGCGCAAACGAATATTACCAAAGGTGCCGCGCATCATGACTTCATGGTTACCACGTCTTGAACCGAAGCTATTGAACTCACCTGCCGGAATTTTATGCGCTAGCAAAAACTTCCCAGCCGCAGAATCTGGGGTAATATTACCCGCTGGCGAAATGTGGTCGGTGGTAATGGAATCACCTAATAGCGCTAATGCACGCGCTTCTTTAATATCCGCTAGCGCCACTGGCGTATCAGGAAAATCCATAAAGAAAGGCGGTTCACGTACATAAGTTGAATCGTCGCTCCAATCGAACAAGGTGCCCGTGGGTGCCGGCATGCTCTTCCACTTATCGTCCCCTTCAAAAATACGACCGTATTCCAAATCATATTGATCAGACGTTACTGCAACCGTTAACAAGTCTTCAATCTCTGCTGAACTAGGCCAAATGTCTTTCAAATAAACTGGATTACCCTGCTTATCGGTTCCTAATGAATCCGTATTCAGGTCACACAACACAGTGCCGGTTAATGCATACGCGACACACAAAGGTGGCGAAGCTAAATAACTGGCTTTCACTTGGCTATGAATGCGACCTTCAAAGTTTCGGTTACCCGAAAGCACCGCGGCTACCGTTAGCTTTTTGCTGGTGACTGCTTCGGCCACTTCTTCCGGCAATGGGCCAGAGTTACCAATACAGGTAGTACAACCATAACCAACCAAGTTAAAGCCAAGCTGATCTAAATAAGACGTAAGACCGGCTTTATCGAGATACTGTGTCACGACGCGTGAACCCGGTGCCAAAGACGTTTTAACCCATGGCTGCACTTGCAAGCCAGCTTCAACCGCTTTACGCGCCAACAAACCTGCCGCGATCATCACCGACGGGTTCGAGGTATTGGTACAACTGGTAATCGCCGCAATCACAACCGAACCATCTGTTACTGAAGCGCTGTCTGGGCTGCCTTCGGTCTTTAAGCGAATAAGGTCTTTTGCATTAGCGGCGCCTTCTAGAACCGTATTAAACGATTCTTCAACACCCGCTAGCGATACCCGATCTTGTGGGCGACTAGGGCCAGCAAGACTCGGCACAACCTTGCTCAAATCCAGATCAAGCACTTCACTAAAGTTCGGCTCAACATCGTCGTCTGTGCGGAACAAACCTTGCTCACGAGTATAACGCTCTACCAGCTCAATACTGTCGCCACGCCCGGTTAATTTCAAATACGCCAAGGTATTATCATCCACTGGGAACAAGGTCGCCGTTGCGCCAAACTCTGGCGTCATATTCGATAACGTCGCGCGATCGGCAATGCTCAAAGAACTCAAGCCCGAGCCAAAGAACTCAACAAACTTACCCACCACACCGTGTGCGCGTAGCATTTGAACTAGGGTTAATACCAAATCCGTTGCCGTTGTTCCCGCTGGCAAAGTGCCATGCATTCGCACACCAATCACAATCGGTTTAGGTAAAAACATCGGCTGACCCAGCATAGCTGCTTCCGCTTCAATGCCGCCTACACCCCAGCCCAATACACCCAAACCATTAATCATCGGCGTATGAGAATCGGTACCGACTAATGTATCGGGAAATACCCAACCATCACGTTCAATCACAACCTGACCCAAATGCTCAAGGTTCACCTGGTGACAAATACCCATACCAGGCGGAACCACACGGAAACCATCAAACGCTTGCTGCGCCCAGTTAAGTAACGCATAACGTTCTTGGTTTCGGCGGTATTCCCATTCCAAGTTAGTATCGTAAGAATCAGCGCCGCCAAAACGATCGACCTGCACAGAGTGGTCAATCACCAGATCAACCGGAACAAAAGGATTCACACTTTGCGGATCACCACCAGAACGCGCAACGGCGCTTCTCATGGCTGCTAAATCAACCACCGCTGGTACACCGGTAAAGTCTTGCATCAGCACGCGGGCAGGCATAAAAGCGAGGGAATCGTCGGTATTGGTTGGCCAATTCGCCAACGCAGCCACGTCGGCTTCGGTAACATCGCGACCACCAACTCGGCGGGCAATGTTTTCTAATAGAATTTTTACAGTATGAGGAAGGCGCGTCACATCAACGCCCATTTTTTCACCAAGCTTCGCCAAGCTCACATATTGTGCAGTGCTTGCTCCTGAATTCGAGCCTGTTGGCAAAGTCGCCACGATTCCTAATGGATCATTCTTCATCGTCGTTCTCCTTGTACTAACTTTAAATGCTAGCCTTCAGCACTAACCTTGAATTCTAATTTTCTCTACTGGCTTTAAGTTAAGCTTACCAACCACTATTCTAGCAGCTTTAAAATACACTCTTGCTCTGCCATAGTATCAGGCTTATACACGGCACCCTGGGTGAGCACCTGCTAAATTAATATGCCTAATCTATAAACCATGCTTCATATTTTTCACGTATAGCTCATATACTCATTATTACTTAAAAAATCAGTGACATCATGAAACTAAAACAAAACGACATTGCTGTATTAGAAGACCATGAAAGAGTTTTTTTCATCAACTCACTGTCAGGATTTAAAAGCGCGAATTTAGTAGGAACCGCCGATAAGTCTCAACTAAGCAACTTAGCAATGGTGTCTTCAGTAGTGCACTTGGGTGCAAACCCTCCCCTTTTAGGCATGGTGATGCGACCTAACAGCCCAGTGCGTGGAACCTTAAAAAACATTCTCGACACCGGCGTATACACTCTTAATCACGTCAATCTGGATATTCACGAGCAAGCCCACCAAGCGTCTGCGCGCTATGATGAAGATGTATCAGAATTCGATGAGGTGGGATTAACAGAGCAATGGCAAGATGGTTTTCACGCACCGTTTGTACAAGAAAGCCATATTAAAATGGGCATGAAATTTCGTGAACGCCATACCTTAGATATTAACGGTACTGAATTTATAATCGGCGCGATTGTTAGTATAGAAATACCCGACGAAGTGATCGCAGAAGATGGGTTTGTTTCATTAGAAAAAGCTGGCACGTTGGCCATAAGCAGCTTAGACACTTACCATTCAACCAATACCATTGCCAGCCTAAGCTACGCCAAACCCGATAAAAAAATTTCCACGTTAAATCGTAAAACAACGGGGGTATCGATTGTTAGCACGCGCAGCGCCCCTGTTGAAAAACCACAAAGCGTATTAGTCGTCGCCGCCAGCGGTGGCATTGGTAAGGCTTACTGCGAAAATATCATTGCGCAATACCCCGATGTTCAATTAATAAGAATGGCCCGTGATGTTAATAAGTTGTCGCCGTTAACAGGCAATATTGTCGATATAGAAGTCGATCTTTGTGACGATACTAGCATCGAAAAAAGTATCGACCGTGCGATGTCTGCTTTACCCGATGCCAAGAAAATTGATTGGGTGTTTATTGCATCCGGCTGGCTGCACGACGAAGCAAACAAGCCAGAAAAAACTTATCGCAGTTTAGAGCGTGAACACTTATTAAAATCATACAACATCAACGCGGTCGGCCCTGCTTTATTGGTTAGTCGCCTGTTAAACAAAGTAGAAAAGAAACACCCAATTAAAATAGGTGTGCTATCTGCCAGAGTGGGCAGCATAAGCGACAACAGTTTAGGCGGATGGCATTCTTACCGCGCCAGTAAATCAGCCTTGCATATGTTAATTAAAAATATAGCGATTGAAGGTAAAAATTCCCGCAAACCCATAACCATTGTTGGCCTACAACCTGGTACTACCGATACTGCACTTTCAGCACCGTTTCAAAGAGGCTTAACTGCAGAGCAATTGCAAACACCCGACTTCACCGCTAAGCATCTTATTAAAGTGATGAATGTTTTAGAGCTAAAAGATTCCGGAAAATTGTTCGATCTAAAAGGGATTTCGTTTGAGCCCTAACCAGATACCTTGGTATGTAAAGCTCTTGAATATTGGCTAATCATACAAAATTAAGGGCGTGTAAGTTCTAAACGCTGGGAGGTGAGACTAAATTGATCGCCTCCCATCTTGCCAACAGAATCAATCAGTTGTTGATCAATAACCCCCTCTTGATAAAGGTCGTCACGCACATAAATAGATTTCACATCCAGCAACACAACCGTGCCGCCAGTCGGTAGATCGCTCACGGAAATGATCTCTCTTAAAGTGCATTCGTATCGAACTGGTGAGTCTTTAACCGATCGTGGTAAAACACTGTGACTGATACAACTTTCTACCTCAGCAAAGCTGAATTCACTTTTATCTTTGCTCAAGCTAGCGCTGGTTTGATTCATTTTTGCTAACAAATCAGAATTAACCACGTTAATAACGCACTCACCCGTTTCGGTTAAATTGAACAAAGTATCTTTATCGACGCCACTTCTTTGTGTGACTTGAGTGTAGAGAAGTACCGGAGGATTACAGCTTGCTACGGTAAAAAAAGAATAAGGGGCTAAATTATCCACGCCATCATTAGAACGTGTACTGATCCATGCAATAGGTCTTGGCGTTACACCGCCACTTAATAAACGATATTTCTGTTGAGCTTCTAATTCACTAATATCAAAAATCATGGGCTTTCAATGTATGTGTCATAATAAAACTAAAACACAACCATACCATTAAATAGATAATGACTTTATTTAAAATATTAAGACTGTTCGCTTACATCATCAATAAGTTGAATGAGATCGTTGATTTCGCCTCTAAAATACAATAACTGGTCTTCACTGACGCTGGTAGTAATGCTCTGCAGCATGCTCAGTAGCAACTGACGATTATGAGAATAAGCGTCTAACAAACTATCAGATTTAAATTGATCGGGGTTGTTCATGAGTTCAAATAGTTGTTCTGTGAGCGTTACTGATTGCTCTGCTTTAATGCTGGATACAAAGGCTTTTTTCATCGCGGCTTGCAGCTTAACTTTACTATCAAACCACTCTTGCTCTGTTATTTTTGCTTGCTCAACAAACACACTCGCAGCGTTTTTTTGCTGACTGTTTATCGAACCTAAATAATTTTCTAGCGTATCGAGTAACCTTTCGAGCCGATCCTCTCTATATTCTTCGAGGGTTTTTTCGTTAAAATTTTCCAGTCTTTCTTTATTATTTTCTGCAAGTTTTGCAAATAAATAATTTACCTGTTGCCCGTCTAACTGAGGGGCGAGACTCACAGCTCGAATGCTCAGTTCGCGTCGTAATCGCTGCCAATGATCGGTGAATTGATCAAAGTGTCGCAGCCAAACCTGCTCGGATATAGGAAGATGATTAAGATCGTTGGCTAGCGCTACCAATTGCTGCCGATACTGCAACAGCTGTGTTTCACGGTGCCACGCTAATGCTGACTTCAACTCCGCTTTAAGGTCGCGTTCTTGATCTCTCGACAAATCTAAATAATCACCAATATACCAATGGGCCAACCAATCGGCATTGTTGTAAGCCATCTTAGACGTGCACCCTTGTATGAATGCAATCGTAAGCAATAAAACAATGAGCTTATATTTCATGGTTAATCCTAGTAGCCGGTGTTATAAATCGTCAATCAGCTTACTGGGCCGAGTACAAAAAACAAGCCGTAAATATAAAACCTATAATCACAATCTACTGCATTCGATTTAATATAAAAAAGCCAATCGAAATATAAATAAAAACAAAACTGTAGTACAAAAATGGGCTATCTTTTTTTGTGTAGTAATTCGACCTAAAACCGCGAGAACCAGCAACAACCTTCCCACTGACGAGACCCCAAAACCCTATCGCGATCAAAATAATCCCAAGCAATGCTAGCAACGACTTAGACATTTATAGAACTCCTCGATTACTAAATTACAAAGTTTAAAGTCTCAAGAGATCACAATTTTTATCTGATGTTTATGATGGGTTGTTTATCCATATTTAATGCATCTTTCTTATTATGTTTTAACATGTCTAGCGAAGTGAATGATAACTTATTCCATTTTTTTAACTGTTTTATCCAATTCTGATCAAATTCAGCCTGTTCAACTAATTGATTAATGATTTTAAACAAGCTGATTTTATTTTTAGGTACTAAAATCATCCGTTCATATTCATAATGGGGCGGATTCAGCACATGTAACTTTTCTTGAACTTCATGATGCATTAAAAAATAACCAAGTGTTAATCCACTAACAATAGTAAAATCAGCTCTATTGTGTGACATCATTGCTAAACTCTGCATTTCATTATTGGTTAAAAATACATCGATTTTCCCTTGCTCTATTAATTCACTCATACCCTTATGATAAGTGCCTCGTGTAATAGCAATTCTATTACCAATGAATTGCTCATTTTTTATATAACTATTATATTTTAATTTATCATTAACTAGGAGCACGTTTTTGTCATTCATAATAGCGCTCGTCCATAAGTATTTTTCGCGTTTTGTATCTGAAAACCAAGTAGGGTTAACTCCAATTACAATGCCATCAAGATTATTCGATTTTAATAAACCATCAAGCCTAACACGGGGCAAAAAATGTAATTCAAAATCAAAATCGTTTTGCTGCGCGTTTAAATAATTAACGAAATCTATATATATGCCCTGTTGTTGAATATTCCGACTATTATCATCCTCAATGACATAGGGTGGTCTTTTATCATAGGTAAAGATATTTACCCTCTCTGCAGCAAATACATAAGATGGTGTAGTTAAGCCGATACCTACTAATATCAAGTAAGAAATAAAAAGATTCATATGTATAATCATTTTCATCAGAATCCCACCTTAATTTCTAATTAATTTTTAAAATTAATTTTTAAAATTAAAAATTATTTGCAGCCATAAAAAAATTTTTAATTCACAGTGTGCAACATAATAGTAGTAAAGAATAGTCTTAATGGCTCACACCGCCTTAACCAGCTGAGTAGATACTCTGTTTAAGCACAAGCTATTTTGTGCTCTTCGCTGAATAATTTCG
>OJEO01000349.1_pt1 | contig 18113 bp, 17 predicted proteins | sample 1593621 | NCBI WGS metagenome assembly OJEO01 (sample SAMN05416875, study PRJEB24817) | seawater metagenome | isolation source: Sea water | place: Canada:Atlantic | collected 2013-11
CGAGATGTAGAGAGGTCTCGTGGGCTCGGAGATGTGTATAAGAGACAGTTCTGAAGCAACTCACAAGGACAATTCAGTAAAAATAAGCTTACGAACTTCTAAAGATGCCTATTTTGAAAAAATAGGCACGATGCTGAAACATATTGAACGCGGCGATATTTACGAAGCAAATTTCTGTCAAGAGTTTTATGCAGAAAATACTTCTATAGACCCTGTTAGCACCTTTCTTCATCTAAATGAAATATCCTTATCACCTTTTGCAACCTTTTTAAAGTTCACCAATTTGTATGCGTTATCGGCTTCTCCAGAGCGGTATATGAAAAAGACCGAAGATGTTGTGATTTCCCAGCCTATAAAAGGAACGGCTAAACGTTTGTCCAATGCTTCCGAAGACAAAAAAATGATAGAGCAATTGCAAAACGACCCCAAAGAACGCAGCGAAAATATCATGATAACAGATCTGGTTCGAAACGACCTCTCTCGGATTGCCAAAAAAGGAACCGTAACCGTTGAAGAACTTTGTAAAATCTATACATTTGAGCAAGTGCATCAAATGATTTCTACCATTCGCTGTGAGGTAAAAGATTCGATTTCTCCTGTCGAAATTATCAAAAATAGTTTTCCTATGGGGAGTATGACGGGAGCTCCCAAAGTTTCGGCCATGAAAATTATTGAACAATTGGAGGATGCTAAGCGAGGTCTATACAGTGGAGCAGTAGGTTATTTTACGCCTTCGGGCGATTTTGATTTTAACGTAGTTATCCGTAGTATTTTATATAATGAAGCAAAAAAATACGTTAGTTTTTCAGTAGGAGGTGCTATAACGGCAAAATCGATTCCTGAAAATGAATATGAAGAATGCTTATTAAAGGCGCGAGCCATGCGAACGGTTTTGGAAGCGTAATAAGCGCAATACTCATAAAAGCTATTTATGCGTCTTATATATCATATTTATAGTTTATGTGTTTAAATACACATAAATATAACTTATGCCTTTAAATACACATATTTTAGTATATTTGATTAAAAGAAATACTCATGATGTACTCAGTTTTATCTGGAGATATAGTCTCATCGACTAGTTTACATAGTAAAGACCGTAGTTTGGTAGAGAAAGAGCTCATTAAACTCTTAGAGAAATTAGAAGATGAATTTAATGTATATGGCCGCATTATAAAAGGGGACTATATAGAATGTGTGGTTCCGAAAGCTGAAGATGGTTTGCGAGTAGCATTGGTTATTAAAAGTTTTGTAAAGTCAATCCCGATACCATTGAACAGCTATAAAAAAGACAAAAACCGGGTACGACTCTTTAAAACTCACGGACTGCGATTGGCGATAGGTTATGGTCCATTAAGCCGTTATAAACCTAAAGAGGGCATTATTGACGGAGAGGCAATTTATTTATCCGGTCGTGAAATTAGCGGCATTTCCACACACAATAAAGAACGTGTTGTCATTAAAAACACGTTATTTTTTGTTTCAGAAAATGAAAGCTTCAATAATCGTTTTAAACCTATTTTCGAGCTGTTGGACACCTTGCTGAGTAAAGCAACTGCAAGACAAAGTGAAGTATTGTACTTAAAATTGCTAAATCAACAAGAAGATGAAATAGCTAAAGCATTGGGTATTGGTCAGTCCGCTGTAAACCGACATTCAACAAGTGTTGGCTGGAATGCTATTGAAACAGCCGTACTAGATTTTTCAAAAACACTTTCTAAATAACCACCATGGAACTCTCAACCTTTTTATTGCTTCAGTTATTGGCACATTTGTTAGCCGATTATTTTTTCCAGTGGTCTACAATGGCAGAACAAAAAAACCGTCTTGGTTTTAAAAGCGGATTACTGGTGTGGCATGTTCTTATTGTATTTGCGTTATCGTGGGTGTTGGCGTTTCAGCTCAATTTTATTTATGGAGCTGTAATAATAGCCGTTGCTCATTACATTATAGACGGCTGTAAACCTTATATAAGCCGAAGCAAAGCCATTGGGCGGTATGCGTTTTTTATAGATCAAGCTATGCATATTATTGTGTTGACAGCTGTAAGTTTAGGGTTTGCTACATATCAAGGGATATATTCGTTTTGGGAATTTCCATTAAATGACAAAACATTATTTTTAATAATCGGGTACCTTATTTGCCTAAAACCAGCCAATTTCTTTATTCGCGAAGTATTCAGTGCCACTGAAATTGAAGTCACCAGTGACAATGAACTGCCCAATGCAGGAAAAGTAATCGGTATTTTAGAACGCTTGTTAACCTTAACTTTCATTGTAATTGATCAATATGAAGCGGTTGGATTTCTTATCGCTGCAAAATCCATTTTACGCTACCGAAACGATGAAACACTAAAAACCGAATACGTTTTAATTGGTACCATGCTTAGTTTTGGTATTGCAGTTATCTTGGGTATTGTAATAAATGCGATGTAGGATGCTTCAAAAATTTAAAGAACATATTGACACCCATTTTTCATTTCTGAAAGATAAAAAAGTATTAATTGCCTGTAGTGGAGGAGTAGATAGTATAGTGCTTTCTTTTTTACTGAAAAAATCAGGAATTAGTATCGGTTTGGCGCATTGTAATTTTTCGCTTCGCGGAAAAGAAAGCGATGACGATGAAGCGTTTGTGATAGATTGGGCCGATAAATTGTCGATTCCCGTATTTACGGAAACCTTCGATACCAAAGAGTTTGCTAAAGACCATAAGCTGTCTACCCAAATGGCGGCTCGGGAGTTACGGTATCATTGGTTTACTGAAATTTTAAAAGGTTTTAAATACGATTATATTACAACTGGCCACCACGCCGATGACGATTTGGAAACATTTTTTATCAACTTAAGTCGCGGAAGTGGTTTACAAGGACTGACAGGAATACCTGAAATAAATGAAACAGTAATTAGACCTTTATTGCCATTTTCCCAGTCAGAAATTATCGATTTTGCTAAAGAAAACCAACTTAGTTGGCGCGAAGACAGCAGCAATGCATCAACCGATTATCTTCGGAATAAACTGCGCCACGATGTAATTCCAGAATATAAAAATGCAACGGAAGGTGTTTTAGGGAATTTTCAGAAAACACAAAAATACTTAAAAGAAAGCCAGCATTTAATTGAAGATTATATGGCGTTGGTGTATAATCTCGCCGTCACTGAAAATTTTGACGGATACACGCTTCATATTAAAAAATTGCAAGAACTTCCTCATACCGAAGCGATTTTGTATCAATTATTACATCCTTTTGGTTTTACCGATTGGTCAGCCACTTCTGAATTGTTGACGGCACAAAGTGGGAAGCAACTTTTTTCAAATACACATAGATTAGTAAAAGATAGAAATGTGTTATTATTAACTGAAATTATTTCAGAAAAGAAAAAAGAGGAAGTTTTAATAAAAAAAAATACCAAAAAAATTGAATCTCCTTTGCAAATGGAGTTTAATCCTATCGATAAAATAGGGTATATTGATAAGCGTGTGATTTATGTGGATGCCGATAAAGTTAAGTACCCCTTAAAACTTCGAGAGTGGCAAAAAGGCGATACTTTTCAGCCCCTTGGAATGAAAGGAAAAAAGAAATTAAGTAAGTTTTTTAAAGATGAAAAGGTATCTTTGATAGCTAAAGAAAAAACGTGGGTACTTTGTAGTGATTCAGAAATTATTTGGATTATTGGACATCGAGCAGATGATCGTTTTAAAGTAACACCAAAAACAACCGAAATATTAAAAATAGCGGTTAAAAATTAATAGTATATAGTATAATGAAAAAACTCCTCATACTTTTTGTTTCAATTATTTGCTTATCAACCAGCCTTTCCGCCCAAGTTTTAGATCCTGTTAAGTGGGAAGTGACCGTAGAGCAAGAAAAAGGCGATTTATACAATGTAATAATGAAAGCCAACATTGAAGAGGGTTGGCATTTGTATAGTCAAAAACAATTTGGCGAAGAGTTTGAAGGTCCTATAAGTACCGAGTTTTCATATAACAATACACCCGAAACTTTTATCTTAGAGGGAGAAACCTTAGAGCCAGATGTTGCTCCAATTCACGATCCTGTTTTTGATTTAGATGTTATCTTTTTTGAAGATAAAGCCACCTTTATTCAACCAATAAAAGTGATCAATCCAGAAGAATTAAAAGTGAATGTTGAAATTTACTATTCTGTTTGTGATGATGAAAAATGTTTACCCCCAGACACGAAAACCTTTGAGATTGATATAGCTTCTGGAAAAGGGAAAAAAGATATAGCCGAAGTAACAGCAGACGATTTGGAAAAAACGGCTGCATTAACTATTGATATAGGTAATAAAGATCAATATAAAACAGAACACGAAGAAGGATCAGAAAAAGGATTTTTGACCATCTTTTTATTAGGGTTTGTAGGTGGGTTAATCGCGTTATTAACACCTTGTGTATTTCCTATGATTCCGTTAACGGTTTCATTTTTTACAAAAGGGGCTAAAAACAAGAAAAAAGGATTGGCCAATGCAATTCTGTATGGTGTTTTCATTTTTGTAATTTATCTATTACTTAGTTTACCTTTCCATGTATTAGATTCGTTAGACCCCGAAATACTCAATAATATATCGACAAATACCACCTTGAACATTATCTTTTTTGTGATCTTCATGGTATTTGCTTTTTCATTCTTTGGGTTTTACGAAATTACGTTACCCAGTTCTTGGAGTTCAAAAATGGATAGCAAAGCTTCCAGTATAGGTGGTGCTATTGGTATTTTCTTTATGGCATTAACACTAGCTATCGTTTCGTTTTCTTGTACAGGACCAATATTAGGGTCGTTGTTAGGAGGTTCGTTAACGAGTGATGGGGGAGCAATGCAACTTACCTTTGGTATGGGTGGTTTTGGTTTAGCGTTAGCTTTGCCATTTGCTTTGTTTGCGTTATTTCCAAACTGGTTAAATTCATTACCAAAAAGTGGTGGATGGCTTAACACGGTTAAAGTGGTGTTAGGTTTTATTGAGTTAGGCTTAGCGTTTAAATTCCTTTCAAATGCAGATTTGGTAGAACACTGGGGACTTTTAAAACGTGAAATCTTCATAGGGATATGGATTCTATGTGCATTAGGAATGGTATTGTATCTTTTTGGTATTATCCGTTTTCCACACGACGGTCCTAAAAAGAAAAGACCACCCATTGGAAATATATTGGTAGGTGTCGTGACACTTGTTTTTATGCTGTACCTTATTCCGGGGTTAACAAATTCAAGTTATGCCAATCTTAAATTATTAAGTGGTTTTCCACCGCCATTGTTTTATAGTGTGTATGATAAAGATACCGAAGCTCCATTAGGGCTTGAAGCTTATAAAGATTTAGATAAAGGGCTAGCCGCTGCAAAAGCTGCTGGAAAACCGATTATGATAGATTTCACAGGTTGGGCTTGCGTTAATTGCCGAAAAATGGAAGAACAAGTCTGGAGTCGTCAGGATATTTTTGAAACCCTAAATGAAGATTATGTATTAATTTCATTATATGTTGATGATAGAAAAGAACTTCCCGAAGATCAAAAATTTAATTTTTTAAAACCAAATGGTGGTGTAAAAAAAATTAAAACAATAGGGGATAAGTGGGCTACATTCCAAACGGTGAATTTTAAAAACAACTCACAGCCCTATTATATTTTAATGGATACCGACTTTAATTTATTAAATACCCCTGTTGGCTATACGCCGGATGCAGATGAGTATTTATATTGGTTAGAAAAAGGACTCAAGAATTTTTCAGAAAAAGCTACTTCAGAATAAGTTAGAAAAGTTTTAAAAGAAAAGCGTCCCGGCCTTTCGGCGGGACGCTAATAACAAACCTAACTTAGTAAATTTTCAAATAGTAACGATTCTAATTTTTTATCCCCACAAAAAATTATAATGCAGTTACATATTCACTAATACATTCCAAATATATGAGTTGTTTATACGTAAAACCATACGTGCATACACGTATTTTTTCAGGAATCTTTATAATCAAAAGAAGTTATAAGTATTGCCTAAGTGGCAATATTCAATTAGTTTTACAGAAATGAGCCATACAATAAAAAAAATAGCTGTTTTAACAAGTGGGGGTGATGCACCTGGCATGAATGCAGCTATACGAGCTGTTGTACGAGCATGTGCTTTTCATAAATTAGAATGCGTTGGAGTTTTTAGAGGGTTTGAAGGCTTAATTGAAGGAGATTTTAAATCATTAGGACCTCGGTCTGTAAAAAATATAATTAATAAAGGAGGTACTTTTTTAAAGTCGGCTCGGTCTAAAAAATTTGAAACTAAGGAAGGAAGAAAACAAGCGTATGACCAATTAACAAAAGAACATATTGATGCTATGGTGGTTATTGGCGGGGACGGAACGTTTACCGGAGCATCGGTTTTTATGGAAGAGTTTAACTTTCCTATTGTAGGGCTTCCGGGTACCATAGACAATGATATTTATGGCACCGATGTAACCATTGGTTATGACACGGCTTTAAACACAGTTGTTGAAGCTATTGATAAAATTAGAGATACGGCAAACTCTCATAACCGTCTTTTTTTAGTGGAAGTTATGGGGAGAAATGCTGGTGGCATTGCCCTAAATGCTGGTATTGGCGCTGGAGCGGAAGAAATATTGATTCCAGAGGAAAATATGGGACGTGAGCGGTTGATAGAATCCCTTAAACGAAGTAAAAGGTCTGGAAAAACATCTAGTATTATTGTGGTTTCTGAAGGAGACCAAATAGGAAAAAATATATTTAAACTTGCTGATTATATTGAAGAAAACCTCAATGAATATGAAGTACGGGTAACGGTGTTAGGCCATATTCAACGAGGTGGTGCGCCTAGTTGCTATGATCGTGTTTTGGCAAGTAGGCTAGGGGTTAGTGCTGTGGATACTTTATTAGATGGAAAAAGTAACATTATGATTGGTATCTCGCACAACCAAATTACTACTGTTCCCTTTTCCGAAGCTATTAAAAGCAGCAACGAACTCGATCTGGAATTGGTTCGGGTGGCCGATATTACTTCCGTTTAATTTTAGTACCTTATTTAAAAATCGAGAATTAGGTAAAACTTAATAAAGAATATGACAAAAATTGCAATAAATGGTTTTGGACGTATAGGAAGAATTGCTTTCCGTATTGCTTCACAACGTGATGATATAGAGATAGTAGCAGTAAATGACTTGGTAGATATAAATCACTTAGCATATTTATTGGAGTTTGATTCTATACATGGAAGGTTTCCTGGAACTATATCCGTAGAAAATGATAACCTAGTTGTCAATGGAAAGAAAATCCGTGTTACTGCTGAAAAAAATCCAGAAAACTTAAAATGGAACGAAGTTAATGCGGAAATAGTAATCGATTGTACGGGTGTATTTAAAGAAAAAGACAAAGCTGAAGCTCATTTAAAAGCTGGAGCAAAAAAAGTAGTTATTTCAGCACCTTCAAAATCGGTACCCATGTTTGTCATGGGCGTAAACCATACTGATATTAACCCCGGAGACACTATTGTTTCAAACGCTTCGTGTACCACTAATTGTTTGGCGCCGATGGCAAAACTTATTAATGATAAATTGGGTATTGTAGAAGGGTTAATGACAACGGTTCACTCAACTACCGCTACACAATCTACTGTTGATCAGCCCTCAAAAAAGAACTATCGCGTAGGTAGAAGTGCCTTACGAAACATTATACCAACCACTACAGGAGCTGCGGTGGCAGTAACCAAAGTAATCCCAGATTTAGAAGGAAAACTTACCGGTATGGCTTTTCGTGTGCCTACAGCAGATGTTTCGGTAGTAGATTTAACGGTACGAACCAAAAAAAGCGCTACGTATAATGAAGTAAAAGCACTCTTTAAAGAAGCTTCTGAAACCGATTATAAAGGAATAATTGGCTATACAGAGCAAGCAGTAGTGTCGCAAGATTTTGTTAGCGACCCCAGAACTTCCATTTTTGATGCCGAAGCAGGAATTGCGCTTAATGATAACTTCTTTAAGCTTATAGCTTGGTATGATAACGAATATGCCTATTCAGCAAAATTAATTGAATTGACAGCTTACGTTGCAACAGTATAACCATGATTTTAATAGCTGACGGCGGTTCCACAAAATGTGATTGGATTCTTTTAAATAAGGATGGCGATGTTATTCAAAAAACACGTACGTTAGGATTAAACCCTACAGTGGTTTCTCAAGAAGAAATAACCAAACAGATTCAAGACAATGAAACCTTATTGGATATTTTTGATACTGTAAAAACAGTTGATTTTTATGGTGCCGGTTGTGGTACAGAAACTCCAAGAAAGCTTTTACAAGAAGTGTTGGAGCAACTGTTTTTAAATGCAAAAGTCGCTGTAAATGAAGATATTGCGGCTGCTGTTTACGCAACAACTACAAAACCGGGAATTGTAAGCATTTTAGGAACCGGAAGTAATTGTTGCTATTTTGATGGCACGACAATTCATTCAGGAGCGCCATCATTGGGTTATTCGGTAATGGATGATGCGAGTGGTAACTATTTCGGAAAACAATTATTACGAGATTATTTTTATAAAAAAATGCCGCCTAAAGTTGCTTTAGAATTTGAAGAAAAATACGACTTAAATCCAGATACTATAAAAGTAAACTTATATAAAAAATCAAATCCCAACGCATATTTAGCTTCTTTTGCCGAATTTCTCTTTCTTTGTAAGCGAGATGATCATTATTTCAACCAGTTAATAAAAACAGGAATAGCACTGTTTGTTGAAAATCAGGTTCTTATTTATAAAGAGGCAAAACAAGTTCCCATTCATTTTGTTGGGTCTATTGCTCATTTTTCAAAAGAAGTGATTAGTGAATGCTTAAAAGAGTATAATTTGCAACCTGGAAATTTTATTAAAAGACCCATTGATGGGTTGATTACTTATTATAAAACTAAGGAGTTATAAGAATGAGTTTACCTAAAATAAACCCTACACAAACAAAAGCTTGGAGTGCCTTAAAAACACATTTTTCAGAAATGAAAGATGTGAATATGCAAGACTTGTTTGCAGGAGATACAACTCGTTCTAAAAAATTATCAATCGGATGGAATGACTTTTATATTGATTATTCCAAAAACCGAATTACCGATACCACAAAATCATTATTGATCGACTTAGCAAAAGAAGTTAGGTTAGAAGAAGCGATCGAAGCTCAGTTTAAAGGCATAAAAATTAACGAAACTGAAAACAGAGCCGTTTTACATACTGCTTTGCGTGATTTTACTGAAATGAAACCGGAAGTGAAAGAAACCCTTCAGAAAATGAAGGTTTTTTCAGATGCTGTAATTTCTGGAGCTTGGAAAGGCTGTACCGGCAAACCAATTACCGATGTGGTAAACATTGGCGTGGGCGGAAGCGATTTAGGTCCTAAAATGGTAACCGAAGCACTACATTTTTATAAAAACCATTTAAACGTTCATTTTCTTTCCAATGTTGATGGAGATCATGTTATGGAAACTATAAAAGGCTTAAATCCTGAAACTACATTGTTTATTGTGGTTTCAAAAAGTTTTACCACACTTGAAACCCTAACCAATGCCAATACGATTCGTAATTGGTTTTTAGAAAAACATTCAGAGACAGCTATAGAACACCATTTTGTAGCAGTTTCTACAAATACAGAAGCGGTTCTTGACTTTGGGATTGCTTCAAAGAACATGTTTCCCATGTGGGATTGGGTTGGAGGTCGTTTCTCACTATGGAGCGCTGTAGGCCTATCTATTTCTTGCGCTGTTGGGTATGACAATTTTGAAGAATTATTGAAAGGTGCCCACGAAATGGACAGTCATTTTCAATCTTCAACAATGGATGAAAATATTCCTGTGATTCTTGCGATGCTTTCTATTTGGAACGCTAATTTTTTTAAAGCCGAAAGTGAGGTGGTCATTCCGTATTCAGAATATTTGAGCAAATTGGTTACGTACTTACAACAAGCGGTGATGGAAAGTAACGGAAAAGGTACTGATCGAAACGGTAACAAAGTAGATTATACCACGGGAACTATTGTTTGGGGGGATACTGGTACGAATGCACAACACGCTTTTTTCCAGTTAATTCATCAAGGAAAACAACTAATTCCGGTAGATTTTATTGCTTTTACTGAATCGTTACACGGAAACAAGGAGCATCACATAAAATTGATTTCAAATTGTTTTGCACAATCTGAGGCATTATTGCAAGGGACATATGGAAAAAAAATAGAGAGTCCCTTTAAACAATTTGCAGGAAATAAACCGTCAAACACGATTCTCATAAAAAAACTGACACCACATACGTTGGGAAGCCTTTTAGCACTTTACGAACATAAGCTCTTCGTGCAAGGCGTGGTTTGGAATATCTTTAGTTACGATCAGTGGGGCGTAGAATTGGGAAAAACCGTTGCAAAAAATGTGATGGAAGCCATTAAAACCAATGATTGCTCATTAATCACCAATCAATCAACAAAGAATTTGTTAGATAAAGTTTCTAAATAGCTTATCGGTGATGATAGGGTTCATTCCTAAGTATAGTAAAGCCTCTGTACAGTTGTTCTATAAAAAATACCCGTACCATTTGATGGGAAAACGTCATTTTTGAAAGGGATATTTTACCATTGGCTCTCTCGTAAATTTCTTCGCTAAAACCATACGGTCCACCAATAACAAACACGAGGTTTTTTAAGCCGCTGTTCATTTTTTTCTGAAGGAATTGTGAAAAACCTACTGAGCTAAACTGCTTGCCACCTTCATCTAACAAAATTAAAGTATCTGAAGTCTGTAGCCGTTTTAAAACTTCTTGACCTTCTGCTTGTTTTTGTAGCGTTTCAGAAAGGTTTTTAACTTTTTTTATATCAGGGATGATTTCAAAAGTAAAAGGCACGTAATGTTTTAATCGCTTTGAATATGCTGCTATTAAAGTTTGCAGGTTTTTGTCATCGGTTTTTCCTATGGCTAGCAACGTGATTTTCATAAATGTTTATCCTTTCTTATAGGTTACCAGACCAATTTCTTCAGCTTTACCGCGCAGTTGTTCCATTCCCATATCTACTTTAGTGACTCCTTTCGGTAATTTATAAGCAATATTTGCAAATTCCTTAGAAGCCAATATTTTTACTTCTAGTTCATTGCATATAGACTGAATTCGTGCCGTAGTGTTTAATACATCACCAGAAAAAGCAATATCCCGTTTAATTTTTCCGATTTCTCCCACCATTACAGGGCCAAAATGATATCCTACTTTAAATTCAGGAACGATACCGTACTTTTTTAAATACTTATAGGATTTTCTGTTAATAATACGTTGCATGGAAAAAAAGCATTGGATGGCGTTACCTCGTCTTAATCCGTGCTTCATTTTCCATGAAACCACAACTTCGTCTCCTACATACTGGTATACCTCGCCTCGTGTTTGGACAATTGCGGGTGCAATATGCCTAAAGAAGTCTTTCAGAAAATTAAAATATTTTTCTTCTCCTAAGGTTTCAGCAATACCAGTAGCATTTTTAATATCGGCAAACATAAAAATACGCCGTTCGTGTTTGGGATGAAAATAACGTCCCATTAAATAATCTGGGAATACACCAGGACCATATTTGTCATTTACTATTAAAACGATTAACGTGACAATAACAATAAACAGCCAAACAATAAAGTTTTTAAGAAACAACCAAGTGCTGAAAAATAGTTGAGTTGCTAGGACTACATCGGGATGATAAAAAGGAAGTCCTAATTTCTCACTATTAAAATATAAAGCTCCTATCGTACTAATTAAGAGTGCTCCGGCAATATAGGTGCCAATAATGTACAACAAAGCCTTCCAGAAAGCATGACTTCTAAGCCATTCCTCCATTAAATTTACGGTAAACAATCCACCGATGAGTCCTGCACTAATTCCGACGATTAAGTTGGCTGTAAATGCTGAATTAAAATCGAAGGCAGAACTTAAAATACCTGAACTTTTAAGGGTGAAAAATTCATAAAAAAACAGCGCATTTGAAATTAATACCCAAGCGATGAGTATCCAAAAGGCTCGTTTAGTATAAAACCATAGTTGGCGGGAGTTATATCGACTTAGCTTAAAGCTCATTAGCAGTTTTTATATTTATCGTGTAATCCTTTTCCCTCGGTGACCATAGGTATTATTTTTTGCAAACGACTTTCTTTAGTAGCTTCTCTTTTAGCTTCTGAAATATAATCGGCATATTCTCGTTGTTTGCCGGGGGTTAATTTTTTAAAAGCTGAAGCTAATTTTTTATTTTCTTTAAGGGCTTTTTCAAGTAGCGACGGAATTGAAACCTCTTTCTTACGTTTTGGCTTTAATTCTTTTCCTGCAATACAATTTTCAATGGCTTCTTGTATATATTTTAAAATTAAATCGGTTTCAATAGGATCCCCTTCTTCAAAACGCCATTGGCGTAATGCTTTGGTAACGCCTTCTTGGGCATTAACTAATTTATTTTCTTTATTCCTTAAAAAAACACCTTGATGAAACCAAATAGCATAATGGTTTTTAAACCCTGCTAATCCCGCTACCAACTTTCCATTGAGAGTATAGGCAGGGGCTCCCCATTTAACTTCTTCAGTGAGTTCTGTTTTCTGAAATATATTTCTAAGCTTTGATAACTCATCACTCCATTTCTCGTGCTTTTCTATGTATTCCGTTACTTTTTCTGAAGTTTCCATAGTTAATTAGTTTCTCTATAAATCGAAGATACTATTTTTCGGATGCTATTTTTCTAAAGAAACATTAAAATTATTAAACCTACAATTGAGAATACACATTTTACAGTTCGGTCTCTTTTTTTCAAAAAAGACTTAGATCTTACTCATTTTTGAAGTGTAAATAAAACCAACTACCTATGAAATTTCAAAATAATAAGATATCTAATTTAAAATTTGTTATACTACTTGTGTGTCTTTCCTTTTCAGCTTACAGTCAAACTGAAATTTCAGGCATTGTTATACAAAAAAATGGAACACCCATTCCCGGTGCCAATGTATATTTAGAAGGCACGTATGACGGGACTACAACCGATGATAACGGAAAATTTTTATTTACAACTTCGGAAATCAATGAACAAGTATTAGTCGCATCTTTTGTCTCTTTTGAAACATTTAGAATTACCAAAAGTGTTTCTGAAATGCAGCAATTAACTATAAAACTTCGTGAGGATGTAAGCTCATTGGATACTGTAGTTATTTCTGCCGGAACTTTCGAAGCAGGAGATAATAGCAAAGTTTCAGTATTAAAACCATTAGATGTCGTTACCACCGCAAGCGCATTGGGGGATTTTGTAGGCGCCCTGCAAACGTTACCGGGAACTACAACCGTTTCTGAAGATGGACGACTGTTTGTTCGTGGGGGCGATGCGGGAGAAACCCAAATATTTATTGACGGTATTCGTGTTTTTACGCCATATACACCAAGTGCTAATAATATCCCCACACGAGGTCGTTACAGTCCGTTTCTTTTTGATGGCATTACTTTTTCAACTGGTGGTTATTCTGCTGAATATGGACAAGCTCTATCCTCTGTTTTATTATTAAATACCATAGATTTCCCAGATCAAGAAAAAACTGAGGTATCCATTATGAGCGTAGGCGGCGGATTGGGAAATACCCAAATCTGGGACAACAACTCATTAAGTGTAAATGCAAGTTACATTAATTTAGCACCTTATAATGAATTGTTCCCTGATCGTAACGATTGGCAAAAACCCTTTGAAACTTTTGCAGGGGAGTCAGTATACCGTCATAAATTTGAGAACGGACTATTTAAAATTTACGGAGCGTATGATGCTACGAAATTTCAGTTGACACAAGAAGATATAAATGAACCGGAGGGAATCAACTTTAAACTGAATAACCAAAATTTTTATACAAATACTAGTTATACAGGGAGATTGAAGAACAAATGGAAATTAGAAACCGGAGCGAGTTTTACCCTTTCAAAGACAGATGTTAGTGTTATTGAAGATAATATTGATGATACTGAGAAATCTGCTCATTTAAAATTGAAATTGCATAAAAATTTCAGCAACCGATTTAAAATGAGTTATGGTGTAGAGCAATTTTTAACCGATTTTGATGAAGATTTTAACAATGAATCTTTCAACGCTAATTATGGGTTCAATAATAATATTTCGGCAGCTTTTACGGAAGCTGATATTATTTTCTCTAAAAAGTTTGCTATAAAATTAGGGTTGCGAGGTGAGTACAGTCAGCTTTTTGATGCGTTCACGCTGTCGCCAAGAACTTCGTTAGCATATAAAGTGAGCAAAAATAGTCAGCTATCATTAGCGTACGGCGATTTTTATCAACAACCACTTAGTGAGTATTTAAAATTTCAGAAAGATTTAAAAGCTCAAAATGCTCAACACTATATTTTGAATTATCAATACACAGCAAATAATCGAATTTTCAGAGCAGAATTATACCGAAAAGAGTATGATAACTTGGTAACTTATAACGCTGATTTCCCTTCTTCTGACACCAATTTCAATACCAATGGAAATGGTTTTGCACAAGGTATCGACTTCTTTTGGAGAGATAATGAAAGTATTAAGAATATGGATTACTGGGTAAGTTATTCGTATTTGGACACCGAACGGAAGTATAAAAATTATCCAGTTGCTGCTACGCCTAACTTTGCAAATACACACAACCTTTCAGTAGTAGGTAAATACTGGATTGAAGACTGTAAAAGCCAAGTTGGTTTTAGCTATCAATATGGAAGTGGTCGTACCTATACAAACCCAAATGAAAACGGATTTCTTCAAGATAAAACAAAGGATTATAATAGTCTTAGCTTAAATTGGGCATATTTATTGTCACAACAACAAATATTGTACTTTTCGGTCAACAATGTGTTGGGCTTTACCAACATTAATGGATATCAATATGCAAACACACCAAATGTAAACGGTGATTTTGCAAGAAGAACATTACGCCCAGCTACGGATCAGTTTTTCTTTGTAGGCTTTTTCTGGACGATCAGTGATGATGGACAGGACAATCAGTTGGATAATTTGTAGATGCTGGGTGACAGATGAGGGATGTTGCCGTCTCGATACAATTTTGTTTGCCCTTACAGGTCAATCAAAATCACTCGACGACCAGGTTACAGATAAAAAGAAAGTGTTTTTAATGGTGTTTGAATGAATTTGTGAGTCCGAGAGGAATCACGAATTTGTATCGAAAACAAGGGACAAATTGTATTCCCAAAGGTGGCTGAGTGATTTTATGGTTCAAGCAGTTTAATGGAAGGCAAGATATCAATCTCATAAAATTGTATCGAAGACAAATAGAACCTCGTTTTCACATTTCAACCCTAAAAAGAAACAATTCAGTAAAACAAATTTTATAAAACCCTTTTTCTGAATGATATTTGAATAACAATAAAAAACAACAATCATGCAAACAATACTTACAACTTTAGTACTCGTTTTTACTTCACTCGTTTTACAAGCACAGAACACCGTTACCGTAACGATGACAGACTTTGATAATGATAAAGGCACCGCTTTGGTGGGATTATATGATTCTGCAGAAAATTTTTTAGAAAAGGAATTTATGTCACAGAAATCTAAAATTGATAATGAAACAGCAACTGTGACATTTAGCGATGTTCCCGATGGTGTATATGCCGTTTCTTGCTTTCACGATGAAGATGATAATGAAAAATTGAACTTATTCATGGGCATGATGCCAACTGAAGATTATGGAACTTCTAACAACGCCCCGTCTAAATTTGGTCCGCCAAAATGGAAAGATGCAAAATTTGAAGTTAAAAATGGAGAGACAAAGAGTTTCGAAATTAACTTATAATACTAAAAACTAGAAAATATGTTAGGCATTTTATTATCAAAACACAAGAGACCAAACACCTTAAAAACATTGCTATTGGTAAGTCTATTTTTAATAATAGGAGGTGTTTTATTAATAGTAAATTAAAAAAAATAAAGATGAAAAAATCACTCTTACTTATATTATTATTTGTTTCTGTGGTTGGATTTAGTCAAACTAAATACGAGACAGGTATGCAAAAGGCTTTCGATCTTTGGCAAGCCGATAAGTCTTGGGACGCAGCAAACTTATTCGAGCGAATTACCCAAGCAGAGCCTGAAAAATGGTTGCCACCATATTATGTGGCTCAAATAAATGTGATTAATAGTTTTATTGAAAAGGATAAAACCAAGCTAACTGCTCAATTGGAAAAAGCTCAAGATTTTATTAACCAAGCTAAGACAAATTCAAAAGAGAATGCTGAAATTTTAATTTTAGAAGCACAATGGTATACGGCATGGATTGTTTTTGACGGGCAACAATACGGGATGAAATATTCAGCTAAAGTTCAGAAATTATATCAAAAAGCTTTGGAAATTGCACCAAATAACCCCCGCGTAATATTGAGTAAAGCTGAATGGGATATAGGCAGTGCAGCCTACTTTAAACAGTCTTTAGAACCCTACTGTAAGGATATTCAACGTGCCATAGAACTTTTTGCTACCTTTAAACCTGAAGGGGAGTTTTATCCAACTTATGGAGAAGAACGCGCCCAAAAGATTTTTGAAACTAACTGTAAGCAATAATAATGATTCGATTTTTTAAAGAACTAGGCAAAGCGTTTTTTGTAGGTCTATTGATATTTATAGTATTAGGACTTATACAATTTGCAACCGGAGACCGTATAGATTCTGGTGAAGAGCTATTGACTCGTTTTTTATATAACCAATTATATTCTGTGGTACTTTATATGGCAAATGCATATTTAACCATGTATTTAGTATCGCATTACAAGTTAGAATTATATAAATGGAAGAATCTCTGGAAAGCAGTATTGGGAGGAGTTGTAATTACCGTGATAACCCTTTTCATACTTCGGTTTTCAATGAGTGTTCTGTTTAGAGGTAATTCAGTTTCTGAGTTCTTTTTATCACAACGCTTAGAATATTACTTGATTTCTTTTATTATATCAATAGTAGTTCTTATAATTTTCTATGGTTTCTTTTATTATAAATTCAGTCAGGAAAAAAAGGTAAAAGAGCAAAAAATAATTGCTGGCGCGGCTTCAGCACAGTTCGATGCGTTAAAAAACCAATTAGATCCTCATTTTCTATTTAACAGTCTAAATGTATTGACCAGTTTAATAGAAGAAAACCCAGAAGCGGCTACACGTTTTACCACGTCACTTTCAAAAGTGTATCGCTATGTCTTAGAGCAGAAAAATAAACAATTGGTAACAATTGAAGAAGAACTGAAATTTGCTCAACTTTACATGTCATTATTAAAAATGCGATTTGAAGAAAGCATTATATTTACTATTCCTTCAAAATTAAGTAACCCAGAAGCTAAAGTAGTACCACTATCCTTACAACTTTTACTTGAAAATGCAGTAAAACACAACCAAGTTACACCTTCAAAAAAATTGTATATTACAATTACTGAAAGTAATGGTAACCTATTAATTACAAATAATTTTCAGCCCAAACAAGTAGTAAAAGAGAGTAGTGGTGTAGGGTTAAAAAACATACGTCAGCGGTATCATCTATTAACAAATAGACCGGTAGAAATTAAGCAAGATTCAAAGCAGTTTAAAATTTCCATCCCTCTTTTAACACAACAAACTATGACGGTAAATTCACAAGAAACTTATATTTCAGAAAAGAAATATGCACGAGCAAAAGAACGCGTACAACAATTAAAGGGTTTTTACGGCAATTTGGTAATGTACTTACTTTTTATACCCGTTTTCATTTGGCTCAATTATAAATCAGGAGCTGGCTTTCCTTGGGCTATTTTTCCTATAGCCGGTTGGGGAATGGGGGTTTTGGCACATGCCGCAGAAACGTTTAATTACAATCCATTCTTCGGAAAAGATTGGGAGAAACGAAAAATTAAAGAATTAATGGAAGAAGATGATTAATGTAATGACAATTCAGACGCTAGATTTTACAATAGAGTAACCTTTCTTTCAAAATAATAATTGATTGAAATACTTTTATTAAAAATTAAAATCATTATGAATACCAACGATAAAGATACCGATAGAGACAATAAATACCTACGTGCTAAAGAGCTGTCTCTTATACACATCTCCGAGCCCACGAGACCTCTCTAC
>OJEO01000350.1_pt1 | contig 18104 bp, 16 predicted proteins | sample 1593621 | NCBI WGS metagenome assembly OJEO01 (sample SAMN05416875, study PRJEB24817) | seawater metagenome | isolation source: Sea water | place: Canada:Atlantic | collected 2013-11
GATCTACACGTAAGGAGTCGTCGGCAGCGTCAGATGTGTATAAGAGACAGAGGCTAATCCTTTAGCATCATTTGAGGAATTGATTAATGAAAAATCTTGTAGTTTATTAATTGTATTTGCTAAAGATAAAGGGCTTAATTTTATTCTATCTCCTTTGTCAAACAAGTCTGAATATTCTTGAATGGTAGTAGAAAACAGATTGTTAATTCGTTGAAGTAATTTTTCCGATTTTTTTGAACTTTTAATTTGTTCAAATTCAGTATCGTCAATAAAAAATTTCTTTTCATTCTTTTTTTCGTCAATAACTTTTATAAAGAGGATTTTTATAAATTCTTCTAAAGTTTGTTGAGTTGAAAGTCCATCATTAGCATAAATGAAGTTATGAATTTCTTCAAACTTCCTTAAAAGTTTATCGGTCTTGGTTAGTTCAAAATCTAAATTTAATTCCATAGGTTACACATTTGTGACAAATATAATCACAAATGTGTAACTAAAAAATAATTATCTTAAATCTAATTGAGTTTTGTCAATTTTTCTTGGTTTTGGTTTTGTGTCTTCAATGCACTTATCTAAATCATCATACCAAGGTTCAATCAATTTATGACGCTCGTAATTATCTTTAGCAGTCAAAATATCTATAGTGTAATTTTGTTGTAAGTGATTTGGCGATTTTCCTTGATGATTTAATTCTTCACTATTGACAAAAACAAATTCGTGTTTGCCAGTTTTTAGAAATAAATCGACACTCAAAATATTGAATTCACTTACCAAAGGTCCTGTACTTTTTATTTTAGTTTCAGGGTCAATTCTTGAAGATGGCATATGTGTTTGTAAAAGCCGAACAGGTGCAGTTAAATCCCAATAAGCATTTTCACTAAATGATTCTTCAGGAAATTTATCTAACCAATCTTTAATTTCGTTTTTGTCTTTCCATAAACCGTTTAAATCTGGTATGCCAGAACCAGGATTGATTTTACTCCAATCAAATTTTGGGAACTTTCCTTTGTTTTTAGCTTCCCAAGCTTTTTTCTTTTTTAAATAAGCTCGTTCTCCTGATTTATAGATGCTTTCAGTATGTTTCTTTCTGTCTATAGTATGTTTGGTTAAAAGATTTAGACAACTTTTTATGTTGGTTAAATTTGCTCTTTTCTCTGCATTAGATTTTACACCTTTACATTCAACTACAAGCCATTCGTCTTTGTCGCTATCTTTTTTTCTAATGTAAAAATCACCTCTTGCATCATCACTTTTGGCATTATATCCACCACTTGGTTTTTCTTTAATTCTTAATACCTCATATCCTTTTGATTCAGCATATTTCTTAAATAGATTTTCTCCCAATATTCCATTGATATTTTGTCTTGCGTTTGGGTTTGTTTGTAAAATCTCTAAAAAAGTTTCTACATCAACATCAAATGTTTCTTCAATGTATTTATTTAGTTTCTCCATATTTCTCTATTAGTTTAAAAAGTTCTGAAAGAGAAATTTGAAGTGTTTCGGCAAGTCGTTCAATTATTTTAAGAGAAATGTTTCGTTCTCCTTTTTCAATGTCGCTTATGTAGGTTCTGTCAATATCAGATTCGTTAGCTAAAGACTCTTGAGAAAGTCCTTTTTCAAGTCGAAGTTCTTTTAATACAATTCCAAATTTTCTTTGCAAATTCATATCGCAAAGATTAAATTATGTAGACGATTGTACAACGGTCAATTGTCCTCATTTTGATTCGAGCGTTGGGAAATTTTAGCTCTTTTGGTTTTTAGAGCGTTGGAAATTAGTGTTGGCAAAAACCAAAAGTGCTAAAATATGCGGCTGGTAGTATGAAACACAACGGTTGTGTGTAAAAACTGTAAGCGGCAAATTCCGAAGGAATTTCCGGTTATAATCAACTAATTTAGCAAAAAGCAATGAATTCCGAAGGAATTCAGATACGCTTATTGTTTTTACATGTTGTTAGCGCTTGTTTTTTAGCTACAGTACTTGTCTTGTCCGCTACATTTTTCACGTCCGAGTAAAGTCCGATCTGCGTCCTTATTTGCGCAATGCTTGTCAAATCCGATTACGCATTTTTTGAGTACGAGTGAAATCCGAAAACACTACTTTTGAGTATTGATTTTCCAATAAACGCTAACGTTCGCGTATAACCGCAGTTACGGATTTAAAGTTACTTAATTTTTGGGTTAAACACCGACGTTAGCAATTTCGAGTGGATTCGGACGCAGTCGAATCCGCCGTAATTGTGGTTATACATTGCTGTACACAGTTTTTAACAATTAGAGTATTCTCGAATAGAAAGAACTTCCTTTTCTGTCCATTCTTTTATTTTTTCAAGAATATTTTTTTCAAAATTATTGATTTTTTTATTCCACTCGGTATAGTTCCAACCACTGATGGGGTCTTTGTTTACTTTGATATAGGCATAGAGAAGGCTCTCTGAATTATCTTTATTCTTGACAGATAAATTAATGATTCCTCCACCTTTGGCTGGCTTTTCATAAATTAGGTTAAATCCTTCCAATATTGAAAGGTCGATAAGTTTTATTTTAATTCCGTCATTGTGCTTAATAATGATTCCGATATTATTGTGCATTTTATCATTAAATATAAACTGGTGTTTCTCTGATATTTCGTTAATTAATTCATCAATAACTTTTTGTGATAAATTGGACTGTTCTTGAAATGAATCAGAATTTAGAAGGTCGTCTTCCTTAAATAAAAAGAATTCTCCTAAGTTTCTATTGAATTCGATTATTTCCATTTAGTTTTAATTGTGTGCAACGTATATATAAACACCATTTAGCGTTAATATTTTATTTATTTAAAAAATAGGGGAGTACTCAAATGTAATAAAAAACCTTAAACTCATTAGGTGTAATATATTTTTTAAGTAAATGGCATTCCAGAAAGCAACCCGCCTTTTAAGCTAACGAGCTCTTTTTTAAACCTGTTGTTTTGTAGTATGTTGATCGCTGTTTTGCTTCGTACACCCGATTTACAAAATACCAATAGGTCTTTGTTATCGGCTATTTCGGTGTATCGTTCAGGTAATTCGTCTAAGGGAATATGGATGCTTTTAATATAAAATGCATCTCGCTCGGCTTGGGTTCTTACGTCCAGTAGGTTAAAGTTTGACGCTTGCTGTTTGTATTCTTGTACACTAATTTCCTCAATATCGGTATAAATTCCACAAAGTGCTTGGTAATCTTCTTCCAATGCGTGTATGGGAGGTGCCGCGATTTTTTTAAAAGAAAAGATCGATTGCTTCATAGAAAGCGCATCGAAGGTCAATAATTGTCCAGATAGGATCGTTTCCAACCCTAAAATAATCTTTAATACTTCATTGGCTTGTAAACTTCCTATAATACCTGGTAACACACCCAACACGCCTATTTCAGAGCAATTAGGAACTTCGTTTGGAGGTGGTGGCGTAGGGTATAAACACCGATAGGTTGGCCCGTTTTTAAAATTAAACACAGATACTTGCCCCTCAAAGGTATGAATGGAACCAAATACAATGGGTTTATCTAGCAATACCGCAGCGTCATTTAGTAAGTAGCGGGTAGGGAAATTATCGGTTCCATCGACAATAATATCGTAGGGCGCTAAGAGTGTAAGCGCGTTCTCTTTTGTCAGTCTTGTTTGATGGGCGTTAAATTGGATAAAAGGATTTAAACCTTGCAATTTCTTAACAGCAACAGTTACTTTACTCTTGCCTATATCCTGGTGGGTGTATAATATTTGGCGTTGCAGGTTCGACTGTTCTACAATGTCATAATCCACAATACCAATCCTGCCCACTCCTGCGGCGGCTAGGTATTGTAGCACGGGACAACTAAGGCCGCCGGCGCCTATTACCACTACTTTTGCTTGCTTTAGTTTCACTTGGCCTTGCATTCCAACTTTTTCAAGTAAGAGGTGTCTGCTGTATTGTTGGTGTTCGCCTGCTGTTAACTCCATATCAATCCGATTTAGAAAACGTTTTATCCCAATCTTTCCAAACCACTTCGTAGCCTTGCGATTGGATCATTTGCTTAATTTCTTCTGTACTTCGTTCATCTGAAATTTCAAACTGCTCTAAGGATTGTGGGGCCACGGCATATCCGCCCGGATTTGTTTTCGATTCGGCGCTTATAGAAGTGATTCCTAAATTGATAATATGGTTTCTAAAGGTTTCGCTCTCCCGTGTGGACATGGATAACTCTACGTCTTCATCCAATAAACGGTACGCGCAAATTAATTGTGCGAGGTCGGCATCTGTCATTTCAACTTTAGGCTGTACTTCGCCCTCATGCGGACGTAACCTAGGAAACGAGATGGAGTATTTTGTTTTCCAATAGGTTTTTTGCAAGTATTTTAAATGCAATGCAGTATAAAAGCTATCGACTCGCCAATCTTCCAGACCGAACAAAGCGCCTATCCCAATTTTATGAACCCCCGCTTTCCCCAATCGATCTGGTGTATCCAGCCGATACTCAAAATTTGATTTCTTCCCTTTTGGGTGGTGAGTTTTATAGGTTGCCTTATGGTAGGTTTCTTGATACACCAACACCGCGTACAAACCTTCTTCAATAAGTATTTCATACTCTTCTTGATCTAGCGGTTGTACTTCAATACTAATGTTGGAAAAATGCTCCCGAATTAAAGCAATGGCGTTTTTTAAATACGAAACGCCAACGGTGCTATTGGCTTCACCAGTAACCAAAAGAATATGATCGTACCCCAATTGTTTAATATGCGCTACTTCCTTAAGAATTTCTTTATCCGTAAGTGTTTTTCGTGGTATTTTATTTGTCAAACTGAACCCGCAATACGTACAGATATTTTGACATTCATTGGAAAGGTACATCGGGACATACATTTGGATGGTATTTCCAAACCGTTTCTTTGTCAGCGCATGACTTCGTTGTGCCATTTCCTCGATAAAGGGCTTGGCAGCAGGAGAAATCAATACTTTAAAATCGTCTAATGTGATTTTATCTTTCAGTAAAACCTGTTCCACATCTTGGGAGGAGAAGCTATAAATTTCTTTTTCTAGGGTATCCCAGTCGTATAAATTGAATGTGTTTAAAAAATTACTCATGTAAAAAAGAAGTTAAAGGGCTACTAGCTTCGGCATGGTGTTTTACAGAAGCCAATTTTGCTTTGCACGCCATTCTACCGGCTTCTACAGCCATTTTAAAAGCAATACCCATTTGTACTGGATTTTGAGACACGGCAATAGCCGTGTTGACCAAAACGGCATCGGCGCCTAATTCCATGGCGTATGCTGCGTGGGATGGTGCCCCGATACCAGCATCCACTATTACGGGAACGTTGCTTTGTTCAATAATAATCTCTAAGAAATCCTTGGTCATAATCCCTTTATTACTCCCTATTGGAGCGCCCAAAGGCATCACGCATGGCACGCCAATATCCTCCAACCGCTTGCACAAAACAGGGTCTGCGTGAATGTAGGGCATTACCACAAAACCTTCTTTTACTAAGGCTTCGGCTGCTTGCAAGGTTTCTATGGGGTCTGGTAATAAATATTTAGGATCTGGATGAATTTCTAATTTTATAAAATTGGTTCCTAAGGCTTCTCTTGCCAATTGCGCTGCAAAAACAGCCTCTTTGGCTGTTCGAACGCCGGAAGTATTGGGTAATAAATTGATGTGTTTTTCCTTGAGGTGCATCAATATATCGTCGGTCTCATTATGTAGTTCTACCCTTTTTAAAGCCACTGTAACCAATTCACTTTCTGAAGCCACAATGGCTTCTTGCATGGTCTTCGAGCTACTGAACTTACCGGTTCCGGTAAATAATCTCGAATGAAATGTTTTATCGGCTATTTTGAGTGTGTCTGTCATGTTATGCATTTTTATTTGGTTTCCAAACTTGTTCTTGTGTTGCAGCAGTTTGTAAAATGTTGTGGAAACGATTAATGGTATTAAAATCGTTGGTAATGGTTCCCGAGGCAGCGATTCCATACACACCTGTTTCTATTAACTCAGGAACATCCTGTATTGTAATCCCGCCAATAGCAATAATGGGAACCGCTGTTTTGAGCTCCTTCAATATGCTTGCATATTTTTGCAACCCTAAAAAGGGGCTTAGGTTTTGTTTGGTATAGGTAAACCTAAACGGCCCCAATCCTATATAATCCACTTTTTTTTCTATAAGTTCGTTGCAATCTTGAATGCTATTTGCAGTGCCGCCAATAAGTTGCCAAGAGTGTAAGTGTTTTTTAGCTTCGGAAGGGCAGGCGTCTTTTTTTCCTAAATGGACGCCCTCCGCTTGTACCGCTTTGGCAATTTTGTAATGATCATTAATTATTAAACGGGTTTGAAAACCACTAGTAATTTCCCTCGCTTTTTCTGCTGTATTAAACACAGTAGCTTCGTCTACATTTTTAAGGCGTAACTGCACCAGTTCAGCTCCAAAAGTACAGGCTTGTTGTATATTATCCAGATGTTGTTTTGGGCTGTCACCTTGTGTAATATAGTGTAGTTTAGGTATCATGTTGTAGAGAGATTAGTATGTTTTCCTAATAAAGAAGGGTGCGAGTTTAAAAATCTTTCGGTGTACAATTTGGCATTTCTACAAGCATCCTCCAGTTCAATTCCTAATTCAAGGTTACTCGCTAAAGCCGAAGATAACACACAACCACTGCCATGTTTTTCTAAAACATCAGCTACAGTAGGAGGGATGTGTACCGTCACAATTTTGCTATGGTGTAATTGATCCCAACCTTTTTTGTCTTCTTGGTGCCCTCCTTTTACATGGATGTTTGTAAAACGGCTGATGTACTGAAGCGTTTCTTCCAAGGACATTTCAGGATATAAACTTTGAATTTCATCGTAGTTTGGCGTGATGACAGTACACAGTTTCCATATTTCATTTAATATATCTTGTTGTTCGTTTGCATGAAAATCAAAACCGGCACTTGCTTTAAAAACAGGGTCTAAAATGATTTTTATGGAAGGATTTTTGGTATGCAATTTTTTTAGAATCTGAAGCAATGTTTTCCAAGATTCTACAATTCCGATTTTCACGGTATTAATCTCAAAACGATCAAATAAACTATCTATTTGAGCTAAAATCGTTTCCGTAGCAACCCAGTCACACTGCTTAAACGCTATATCGTTTTGAATAGTGATAGCGGTACAGACCGATAGTCCATACAAGCCATGTGCTTCAAATGTTTTTATATCTGAAGTAATTCCAGCACCGCCGCTAGGATCGTGTCCGGCTATGGTTAGTATATAGTTGTGGGTATTCAAAATGCTGTTTTTAGGTTGTTAAATGCTTTTACCGGATTTTCATTGTTCCAAATGCCTCCTAAAACCCCCACGTCATTATATCCCATTGCTTTACAAGCTTCTATGTTTTTTGAAGTAATCCCACCTAGACCTACAATTGTTTTATCAATATGATTCACATCGAAACCGCGACCTTCATATCCTTTTTTAGATATAGAGGAAAAGACAGGACTTAGTAGGTGATAATCGAATTCAAACTCACAGTTTGTTATGTCTTCAGGTTCGTGAAAAGAAGAGCTGATTGTTTTATCTGCCATATTGAGGCTTTTAAAATATTCCAATTGCTCGTTTTCTATGGTCTCTCTTCTTTTCTGTTCCTGAAAATGAATTCCTTTTAAATTAAATTCGTTCACCAACTCATGAAACAAATGCACTACAATTCTCTTGTGATAGGTTGTGTCTATTTTCTTCAAATAAGCGATATGTTCTTTATAATCTTTTTCTGGTTTCCGAAGGTGATAGCACGCCAAACCCGCTTCAAAAAGCCGATGTAGCGTGTTTATTTCATCTTCAATATCGGTTTCAGGAGCAATAACAACAATCATATTTTAAAGATATACTTCAGAACCTTTGTCTTTAAACTCTTTCGATTTTTCTTCCATCCCTTTTTGAATCACTTCATTATCCACAATATCATTTTCTTTGGCGAAATCACGAACTTCCTGGGAGATCTTCATGGAACAGAACTTAGGTCCACACATAGAACAGAAGTGCGCCAACTTTGCTCCAGCTGCCGGTAGGGTTTCATCGTGGTATTCTAATGCCCGCTCCGGATCTAAGCCTAAATTAAATTGATCTTCCCAACGGAATTCAAAACGGGCCATACTCAAGGCATTATCCCGGTGTTGGGCGCCTGGATGTCCTTTTGCTAAATCGGCGGCATGGGCAGCTAACTTATATGTTATTACCCCCACGCGAACATCTTCTTTATTAGGTAGTCCTAAATGTTCTTTAGGCGTTACATAACACAACATCGCACAACCAAACCAACCAATCATAGCTGCGCCAATACCAGAGGTAATGTGGTCATACCCTGGAGCGATATCTGTAGTCAATGGGCCTAGCGTATAGAAAGGAGCTTCGTCACATACTTCAATTTGCTTTTCCATGTTTTCCTTAATCATATGCATAGGCACGTGACCGGGACCTTCGATAAAGCACTGCACTTCACGCTTTCGAGCGATTTTTGTTAATTCTCCTAGGGTTTCCAATTCTGCAAACTGTGCTTCATCATTGGCATCGGCTATAGACCCTGGACGCAAACCATCACCTAAAGAAAAAGCGACATCATATTGTTTTAATATCTCACAAATGTCCTCGAAATGAGTGTAGAGAAAACTCTCTTTGTGATGCGCCAAACACCATTTGGCCATAATAGAACCCCCACGGGAAACAATCCCGGTTACTCGGTTGGCAGTCATAGGGACATACCGTAGCAACACCCCAGCGTGGATGGTAAAGTAATCGACACCTTGTTCAGCTTGTTCGATTAACGTATCGCGGAAAATTTCCCAAGTTAGGTCTTCAGCGACCCCATTTACTTTTTCCAAGGCTTGGTAAATAGGCACCGTCCCAACAGGTACTGGCGAATTACGTATAATCCATTCGCGGGTTTCGTGAATGTTTTGTCCGGTAGATAGGTCCATAATATTATCTGCACCCCAACGGCAAGCCCACACCGCTTTTTCTACCTCCTCTTCAATGGAGGAAGTGGTTGCGGAATTCCCAATATTTGCATTTATTTTCACCAAAAAGTTTCTCCCTAAAATCATAGGTTCAGCTTCTGGGTGGTTGATGTTAGAAGGGATGACAGCACGACCTCTTGCCACTTCGTCCCGAACAAATTCGGGTGTAATTTTATCTGGAATAGAGGCGCCAAAGTGCTCTCCTTTATGTTGCTTTCTAATTTCGGTCATTTCATCGATGCGTTGATTTTCACGAATGGCGATGTATTCCATTTCTGGCGTAATGATCCCTTTTTTAGCATAGTGCAATTGGGTTACGTTTTCACCTTCTTTAGCACGGAAAGGCTTTTTCAATAAAGAGAAACGCATATGGTCCAACTCTTTGTTGTTTAAACGCTGGTTGGAGTAGTCTGAAGAAAATTCATCTAACTTTTCTACATTATTTCTGTCTAAAATCCATTGCTCACGGATTCTTTCAATACCTTGGTGAATATCAATCTCCTTATTAGGATCGGTATAAGGACCAGAAGTATCGTAAACGGTCACAGGTTCGTTAGAAGTCATTTTTCCTGTTATAGAATCTTTTGTATCGCTTAACGCGATTTCACGCATCGCAACTTGTATGTGCGGATGAATTTTACCAGATACATAAACTTTTTTAGAGTTCGGAAACGGTTTTCTTGTGATGGTTCCTTTTTTGGGTGCGGTGTCTTTATTTTTCATAATAGTATGGTGTTATACGAATGTGTTAGTATTGAATGGAAGTATTATCCCCCTTGCGTGGCTTGAATGATTAAAACATGGTCATGTTCAGACAATGTTTTAGACTCCCATAAATTTTTTGAAACAATGGTATTGTTAACAGCGACAGCAATGCCATCTAGAGGTGATTTTAGTTGCTTGAGCAGTTGTTGGATGTTGAAATCGGGATTGATTTCTAACGCTTTCTCATTAACCTGAATAGTAATCATAGTACAGTATATTTATTAAATATGCTGTAAATTTTAAAGGTGTATTGAAAGGATTGCTTTGAAATGAGAGTCCCCAGATGGAAACTCTTATAAAAAGGAGTGTAAACACATGTTATCACGTGTTTTTTCGACTTTTCCCTTCGCTGGTACTAACCAGATCAGGTTCAAAGGGTTTTTCTCAGTTCTAAAATTTAGAACACCCCTAAAGTTTACACCACAAACCTATTAAAAAATTAATGCTTAGTCAAATTTGACACCCACTTTTATTTGCTATTGAATAACTAAAAATTGATATGGGTTAATGATTAATATGGAGATTGTTTTAAAGGTTTGCCAAGACTGTTTCAAGTTGCGTTCAGTATTGAACGCATCACTTTAAAGAGAACTATTTAATATTTTACTAGCTGCTTTTAGAAGGAGGTATACTAGTTCTTTGGAATGTACTATCCGTGTTAGAAAGTATCCTAACAGAATATAAAATGGAGCTTTCCATAAACGACTTAGAACAATAAAAGCTTTTAGCAATGAATCGTTATTAGAACATGCTACTGTTTGATATAAATGTATTAGGAAAAAACCTACATATAAATAATTTAGATTCGTTAAAACCCTATTTTAAACGATTATATGCATATAAATTTGATAAATTGAAAGATTATTATATATATTTACATAGATTATTAACCTATTTATGTATTTAATTCAAGCCCCCCATGAAAAACAATACTTATTTAAACCCTAGAAAGGGTGTCTTTAAATTATTGGTCTTTTTTCTGTTTATTGTACTGCCAGCCACTGCACAAGTGGGGATAGGTACAACGGTGCCTGCATCTAGCAGTGCCTTACAAATAGACAGCACCACTGGTGGATTTGTACCACCACGAATGACCAATACACAAATGAACGATATACCTACGCCACTGGAAGGATCTATTGTTTACAATACTACATTTTCTGCACTATTTTTGTACTCTTCTGGAACATGGAATAACATTACGCGTCCCGATCTTCCTTCCATTGTCATGGCGAAGGACTGGGGTGAGAATGATGATAATAATCTAGTGCAAACTAATGAAAATACATATTATAGTTTCCCTCTTAATACTGCTGAAATAGCCTCTACTGAAGAAAATTTCTTTACTGTTACAGCAAATGGTACTGTGCAAGTTAAAAAGAAAGGGAATTATATGATTACTGCCGGTTTTGCTGTAAGCAATTTGCCTGTTGGAGGTCACAAGTATATAATTGGAGTATATAGGAATAACACCTCTAATCTTATTGGATATTTAGTACGTGGAAATGTAGTTATGGAGTCTGAAGATGAATTTGGTACCAGTGGAGTAATGACCTTTCCTTTTGAAGCCAAAGACAAAATAATTTTACGGTATGTACTGAATAATGGAGGAAATCAATTAGATGCTCGTTTCTTTAAAATAGGAGTTATTAAAATTTAAACGGCTATGAAATATTGTAAAAAAAATCTAATTGTACTTGTTCTGTTTTTGGCCGTTATGCCCTTGTTTGCTCAAAGCGGAGTGGCTATTAATACTACAAATTTAGATGACGGTAGTGCGTTACAAGTAGAAAGCACAACTGGATCTGTAGTTATGCCTCGTATGACGACCACCCAAATGGAAGCAATTGATGGGCCACTTGAAGGTTCTATCGTTTTTAATACCACCGATAGTAGTTTATATATCCGTATTAATGGTAACTGGATTAAATACGTTCAGTTAAACAATACCCCTTCTGTAATTCTCAATAAAAATGGAGGGAATCTTATCTTACAAGAAGATCCACCTTTGCCTTTACCACTTAATGATGTGAATATTCTACATAATGTACCCGATTATTTTGAAGTAAGTGGCAACAGTGAGGAAGAACCTAAAGACAGTACTATAAGAATATTACAAGAAGGTTTATATCTAGTTACAGCAGGAATGTCTACTACCAATTTACCTTCAGGTCCCAAAAAATACAAACTTCTCGTATTTGTAAATGGAACGCTAAAATCTTACTTAACAAGTGGTAATGTGAATTTAGCTAAAAATGATTTTTGGGGTACCAGTGGAAACTCAGTGCTATTATTAGATGCCAATGATGTAATAGAAATTAAATACACCTTAGATGGCAGCAGTACAATTACGGCTAAGTTTTTTAACATCGGAATTTCTAAGTTATAAGAATACTTTTTATTGGTATTTGGCTACTGCTAAACAGGAGCAGAAATAGACCTAAGCCTTTAATTTTATTTTTTCAGAAAGAAATAGAATATTTTCTATATACTTCATTTCTAACTATTGGGAAAACCTAATAAATACAGTAAGTAAAATTGTGAATATCTATTCCAAATTTTGAATAACAGAGGTGTTATAAATCCTATTTTTGGCGTCCTAAAAAAATATAGATATGAGCGTAATTTGGTACGAATGTAAGGTGAAATACAGAAAAACACACGAGACAGGAGAGCAAAAAGTAACAACAGATACGTATTTATTAGATGCGGTATCGTATACAGAAGCAGAAGCTAGAATTACTGAAGAAATGAAGGCGTATACAAGTGAGGATTTCAGAATTATGAATATAAAGGTTGCTAATTTTTCAGAGGTGCATCCGTTTGAGAATTCCGATCGTTGGTTTAAGTCGAAAGTTTCATTGGTAGCTATGGATGAAGATAGCGGAAAAGAGAAAAAGACAAATATGTATTTGTTAGTGCAGGCCAATAATGTAAAAGAAGCATTTGAGAATAGTACGTTGGCAATGACTGATACCATGGGAGATTATTCGATTCCTGCGATTACAGAATCTCCAATTTTGGACGTATTTCCATATTTCACAGGAGAAGAAGAGCAATTGGAGAAGTTTAATGTTCTAGAAACAGCTGAACCTGTGGAATAAGAAAATTAAAATATAAGTAATTCAATTTTTACTTCAAGAAACCCCGAGGGCTATGCTTCGGGGTTTCTTATTTATTTTTTTCTACATCTTCCATTTAGACAGAACTTAGAGCCATTAGAATCATTTTTTAGTAATTTCGGGTGGTTTTAGGTTATCTAGATTTATATAAATTTTAAGAGCTTATTATCATTATTTAATTATGTTTAAGCGCATTGAATTAGACGTAGTTATTGTTGACAATTAGGCGTCTAAGAATCATTGCATTAACCCTTAAAGTAACATCTAGCATGAATAGCAACAGAGCATACGGGATCGGTGGTAGTACGCCAGAGGAAGAACTTTCTAAGTTAAGCGCCCCAACCGATAAGCCGACTCCCATTACTGATAAAGAATTTCAAGACAGACTTGACAAAGCCTGTGCAGCCTTAAAAGCCAAAGGATTGGATGCGTTATATATCAATGCCGGGACTAATTTATATTACTTTACCAACACACAATGGAATGAGTCAGAACGATTAGTTGGCGCACTTTTATTTGCCGATGGAAGTCTTCATTATGTGATTCCTGAGTTTGAAATAGGCACGTTTAATGATTTCATCGGAATTAAAGGCGAACTTATTCCTTGGTTGGAACACGAATCGCCCATACAGAAAATATCCGAAGTTGTAACAGAAGGAACGCGTTTAGCGATTGATGATTCGACCCCTTTTAATTTGGTTTCCCATTTTCAGGAACACAAAAAATTTGAAATTAGCAGTGCTGAAGAACTTATCAAAGATATCAGAATGCTTAAAAGTGATGCTGAGATTGCTCACATCCAGTATCCGATGGACTTAACAATGCAAGTACATAAAGCGGTAGCAAAAATTTTAAAACCAGGTATTACCACTGCTGAAGTAGAAAATTTTATTCACAAGGCACATCAAAAATTAGGAATTGCAAGTGGTTCTTACTTTTGCATTGTTCTATTTGGTAAAGATTCCAGTTTTCCGCACGGGGTAAAATCGCCCAAACCATTAGAAGAAAATGATATCGTTTTGGTAGATACCGGTACACAGTACAACGGCTATATTTCAGATATCACCAGAACCTATAGTTATGGAGACGCTTCGGAGAAGGAAAAAGAAATTTGGGCAAACGAAAAAGCCGCTCAATTAGCAGCTTTTGATGCCGCGCAGCTTGGCAAGCCTTGTGGACATATTGACGACCAAGTTCGGGTACAGTTAGAGAAAGATGGCCTCGGACCCGATTACAACTTACCAGGATTACCCCATCGAACCGGTCACGGAATTGGTCTTGAAATTCACGAACATCCATTTATTTTAAGAGGAAATGATATTAAAATACAAACAGGAATGGCTTTTAGTATTGAACCTATGATTGTGGTGCCGGAAGAATTCGGTATTCGTTTGGAAGATCATATCTATATGACAAAAGAAGGACCGAAGTGGTTTACAGAACCAGCTTATAGCATCGAGAATCCATTTGGGGTTTAACATTAACTTGTTATAGAGCTTTTACTTTCTTTGTTTTTTTAAAAATAATACACATTTATGTACATCCGTAATGCCCGTCAAAACAACCTCAAAAACATTGATTTAAATATTCCTGAAAATCAATTGATCGTGGTAACAGGGTTATCAGGCTCAGGGAAATCCTCTCTTGCTATGGATGTTATTGCCAATGAAGGGTATCGTTATTTCTTAGAGAGCCTTCCAGCGTATAATCAACAAAACGTTCAAGTAATACCTACTGCTGAAGTTGATGATATACAAAACCTTCCGCCTGTAATTAAAGTGGAGCAGTCTAAACGCTTCCAATCTATTAATACTACTTTTGGTACGCTTTCTGAACTGACGGCTGTCTTCAGAATTTTATTTGCCCGTTATTCGGCTGCCGAAACAATGAGTAAATCACTCTTTTCTTTCAATCACCCAAGGGGAGCTTGTGAGGTCTGTCGCGGTATTGGAGAAGCGGAATATATTGACCTTAATAAATTAGTTGGTGATGAAAGTAAAACCCTTAGGGAAGGGGCAATCACAACTACATTGCCTAACGGTTACATCGTCTATTCTCAAATAACGGTAGAAGAATTGGATAAGGTATGTAATGCACACGGTTTTAGTGTGGACATCCCTTGGAAAGAACTCACGGCTGAACAACAGGAGGTAGTTTTAAACGGAAGTGATCGCCTCAAAGTATTTTATGGCAAACATGGCTTAGAATCCCGACTTAGATGGAAAGGAATTAAAGCAAAGCCACGTGAGGAAGGATTCTATAAAGGAATGCTTCCGATTATGCAGGATATTTTAAGACGAGATCGAAACCCCAATATTCTAAAATTTGCCAGTTCTAAAACGTGCCCAAGTTGTAAAGGTGGACGAATAAAAGCCGAACATCTAAAATATGAATGGAAAAATTTTAATTTTCAAGCTTGGATGGAGCTTTCTTTAAGCGCGTTATATGATCAGTTAAAATCTTTAGAGTTAATAGCTGGTGAAAAAGTATTGGTGGATAAAATCTGCACCAAATTGTTCGATCTAATCCGATTGGGCATGGAAGAGTACCGACTAAGTACACCAAGTATGGATATTTCATCGGGAGATGGACAGCGCATCAAACTTATTAACCAAGTAAATAGTAAACTACAAGGTATTTTATATGTATTTGATGAACCTTCCATCGGTTTATCTGCAGCCTATCAACAATATTTACTTCATATTCTAAACCGACTCATTCGTAGCGGCAATACAGTGATGGTGGTGGAGCATGACTTAGATTTTATCCAGACTGCAGATTGGATAGTAGAATTAGGCCCAGAAGCTGGGCTGCACGGCGGCGAAGTGGTTTTTAACGGTTCCATTAATGACTTTTTAAAGGCTAGTAATCTAAACAGCCCAACACGAGCTGCACTAAAAGAGGCTAAGCCTGAAAAAGCGATAAAAAAACAGCTTAAAAAGGTATCGGTTGAAGCTTTTCAGCCTAGCACAAAGCAGCTGACCGTCGCGAGTAGAAAGACCCCTCAATTGCTCGAAAGCATTAACCACTTCTGTAAAAAAGAAGATTTGAAGCTTCTCACTGTAAGCGATCAACCGATAGGTAAAACACCTCGAAGTAACCCTGCTACCTACACAGGCTTAGCAAATAAAATACGAGATCTGCTCGCAAAAACACCTGAGGCGAAGGCTTCAAAATTAGCTAAAGGAGCTTTTTCATTTAACAACAAAATCGGTAGATGTGAAGCCTGTGAAGGAGCTGGTGTCATTACTTTATCGATGAGTGCGCTGGGTACTATCAATCAGGTTTGTCCTACTTGTAATGGTAAACGTTTTAAATCAGAAGTGCTTCGCGTGCATTGGAAAGATAAAAATATTGCAGAAATCTATACCTTAAGTATAGAAGAAGCCTATGATTTCTTTTCCGAAGAAAAAAAGATAAAAGAGATATTGTCTTTAATGCTGCAGTTGGGGTTAGGGTATATTAAATTAGGACAGCCTTCCAATACCTTATCTGGTGGAGAAGCGCAGCGTATTAAACTTACCAAACATTTCGCGAAGAAATCAAAAAAGACACTCTTATTACTGGAGGAACCCAGTATAGGATTACATCAACAGAATGTGCGTCAGCTATTAGAAGCCTTGCACCAACTCAAGAAACAAACGGCTGGTATTATCTGCTTTGAAAATCATTCCCTTTTTCAATCCACTTGTGATACGTTAGTAGATAATGCCTTAGAGGTTCAACCTATTGAAATCAAAAAAGAAGCCCCGCAGCAGCGAGATAGGATTTCCATTCAGGGGGCGAGGACACATGCTCTTAAAGACCTCAATTTAGATCTACCCAAGCATCAGTTAACTGTGGTTACTGGTATTTCAGGCTCTGGTAAATCTTCTTTGGTGATTGAAACCTTGCATGGCTTCGGATTACAAGAAATGACCAAGCAGTTCTCGAGTTATCAACAATCTAGAGTGGGCGTTAATTTTCAGTTTGAGGTCGATCATATTGAAGGGCTTACGCCTACTATTTGCATCACCCGTAAGCAGAAGAATTACTCGCAGCGTTCGGATATTGCAAAGCAAACCAGCATCGATAAGATCTTGCGCTTTGCCTTTTCCAGAAAGGCGCAATATGAAGGAGAAGAACTATCGGCTAGTCATTTTTCTAATAATCACGAATTGGGAAAATGTATGGTCTGCGAAGGTATGGGAGAAGAACTATTACCCGATCTCAACAAGCTTGTATTAGATGCGGATAAAAGCATTGCCATTGGACTCTTTGCACACAACAAAGCAGTGGGATATTATGGAGATCCAGCAGGTAAACATATGGCGGTCTTAAAAAAGGTTGGAGAAGAATATGGGTTTACATTAGAGACTCCTTTTAAGGCACTTAGCGATTCACAAAAAGAAATATTATTGCACGGAGCGGATGAGAAAGTATGGAAAGTGAACTGGCTGTACAAAACAAAGACAAGGGAAGGAACACAAGCCCTGAGTATGAAATGGGAAGGGCTCTTTCATTACTTGCAAGACGAGTATTTTAAAACTCGGAAAAATAAAAATATCAAGCAGCTCACTGCGCTCTTTTCACATAGGGAGTGTAGTCATTGTTATGGCAGCGGCTTAAAACCAAAACGATTAACTTTTAAAATAGGAGGCAAATCCATTCGTGAAATAAAATCAATGGATTTTAATGCTTTGGAATATTGGCTTTCCACTAATGATAATCAAGAAGTGGTCGATCAAAAGCTCATATCCAAAATTCAGCCTCACCTTATCAATACCATCAAAAGAGCGAAGCAGTTGCACATCGATCACTTGCAACTCAATCGAAAATCGCCTACACTTTCTGGTGGTGAAAATCAAAGGGTGGAGCTGATCAAACAGTTGAATAGTCCGCTTAAAGGCATTACCTATTTGTTAGACGAACCTTCTGCTGGCTTATCGAATGATAATATTCCGGACTTGATTCAAATTCTCAAAGAACTTATAGAAAAAGGAAATACCGTAGTGGTAATTGAGCATAATAAGGAGATTATGCTGGCTGCTGACCAGCTGATTCAACTTGGGCCGCAAGCAGGGAAATTGGGAGGCTATATTACGTATCAAGGAAGTCCTCAGGATTTTTTAAAACAAGCCGATTGTCATCCTTATTTAAAAGCACCCTCTAGAGCTATTGAGCTAAAAGATGGAAAGGAATCTATTGCCACTGTCTCTTATACACATCTCCGAGCCCACGAGACCTCTCTACATCTCGT
>OJEO01000351.1_pt1 | contig 18052 bp, 15 predicted proteins | sample 1593621 | NCBI WGS metagenome assembly OJEO01 (sample SAMN05416875, study PRJEB24817) | seawater metagenome | isolation source: Sea water | place: Canada:Atlantic | collected 2013-11
GAGATGTAGAGAGGTCTCGTGGGCTCGGAGATGTGTATAAGAGACAGAATCATGACGTCCTGATTCATGTGCCTATGGAGTCTGAAAATAGAAAAAAATTAGGTCCAGGTGCGCTAACAAGTAAAATGGATGAACAAGCATTTAGTCAAAGCTTATCGAAGTCTTTCGCTGAAATTCCATTTGCCATTGGTATTAATAATCATATGGGTAGTTATCTGACACAATTATATCAACCTATGGCTTGGACCATGAACTTCTTAAAGCAGAATAATTTGTTTTTTTTAGACAGTAAAACGAGTCCTCATTCCAAAGCACAACAAGCAGCTATTGACCATGGTGTGCCCGTTAAAGCAAGGCATATATTTTTAGATAACGAACTAACGGATCAGTATATTAGTCAGCAATTTCAGCAACTCATTAACTTCGCGCAAAAACACCAAACAGCGATTGCTATTGCCCATCCACACCCTGAAACCGTGGCAACATTAAACAAGCTCATTCCGACCTTAAAATCCCATGGAATTGTCTTAGTGCCGTTATCACATTTATATCAAACATCGAGCAATACTATTATTAAATCTAGAGTTACTGAGTAAGCTGTAGGTTAATAGAGATAAACGACTACTTCCTAATTTCATCAGAATTAAAGTGAATAAACTTGGGTTTGTTGATCTTTCGAGATTGTTTTGCCGTGAATTATTGGGGATTTATACAAGGCAAAGCCTTTGTAATCTAATTATTCTCGACAATGTGCTCCTGCATTGTCTAATAAGCTACATCCATGTAGCGCCAGATAAAAAGGCGATAACGACGTAAAATGCCCTACAAACGCTGTCCCAAGGATTAGGCTAAAAGAGTTTTTCTCTTTGTTGAGTAATATTTGCTCAGAATGACTAGGCTACACACTACTCGGCGTGATTAAGACGCTTTACTCTCTTTTAAAAAGCGAACAAAATTTAACCGCTAAAAATCAACAAACTTAAGTATATCAATTAAATTTTGATGTTGTTTTCTCGTAAGACTTGATACAAGTATTTAACAGGTATCGCATAAGTGATACCACTAGGGTTACTAATAACCGCCTCTTTAGTTGCCTGTACAAAAACTTTATTGATAATTCCAACCACTTTACCGGTTTTCATATCATACATAGCACTACCGCTATTTCCTGGGTAAGCCGTAGCATCAAGTTGGTAAACCAGATAAGGATTTCTCATACGTTTAAGCATTTTTAAATTTATTTGTCCCGCAGTAGCCGCAGGGACAACAGTCGGAGTAATACTGGCTATCATTCCTCGATGAGTGACTGGATATAAGCCGAGCACACCACCTATAGGAAAACCGGTAAAAGCAATATAACTGCCATCTGCATAAAAATCTTCACTGGCTAAACTCATCGCAGGTAAAGCAGGCCCAGTGACTTTTAAAATGGCGAGATCATATAAATTTGATGTTGCAACAATTTCTGCCTCTCTTACTTTAGCATTTTTACCAGAGCCAACAAAAACTGCCATTTTTTGTAATAAGCTTTCATCTAATAAGGTTGGCAATACATGATCATTCGTCACAATATATCGACCATCTCCGATAACAAAGCCGGTGCCGCGTAAAATGTTTTGTGGTCGACTCGTTGGGGTATGAATACCGATCCCCACAACCGATGGTTTAACTTTAGCAACAACGTCAACAAAATCTGCTTGCGCGTATGGTGTAAATAATGAAACGAGAATAAGCAGTAAGGGGATATGTATAGACATAATTTTTCCTAAGTAAAGTAAGCTATAGTTGTTATCAAGCACAAATACTATCTTATACCAATTGGACTAATTTATTTGGTATGAAACTGAGTGTCCTACAAATAGCTTTAAGATTATAGTTGGCAAACAATATTTTTCATGAATATATCATCAAGTCGAGTTGCCATAATACTATCGTAATAAATATAGGTGAATATCAAGTGTTCACTCTTACAGTGACCAACGTAATAAATCTGATCGGTATTAAAATAGGGAGAATATTTCAATAAAAGTTATTTCAATAAAAGTTATTTCAATAGAAGCTATTTCAATCAAGATTAACATGGAAACTCATGATATAGCTCATTAAATTATAAGCATTTATTCCATCTCTTACTTGCCTATGTAATGCTTTCACAGTCATAATAGTATCGCTAAGAAATGGCCCATATTAATTTTCAGGATGATAAATGACCTCTTTTGTTCAGGGACTTGTAAGCCACAGTGTACAACGCTCTCCCAAAGAAATAGCTAATAGCCTAACAATATTGTTGAAAAAGCATAAATCATTAGTTGACGGTTTAGCATTAATCTTAGAATTGGGCCGATACCTTGTCGCTGCAGCTGCAGTATTCGTTAGTAGAATCGTCGATATAAGGCTTTCTCGTGGTACTAACGACTTGGTTTGTGATAGCGGATTAGACCACCATCTAGGTAATTCAGGTAATGTGATTCGACAAAACTATCCGGTAGCAATAGGAAACAAGCTCAAAGGAGATGCTCAAGAACTGATGAACATCGTTGGTCACTTGTATACCCTGCTAGATGTATTGGCAAATAAAGTCATGTTATTTAACTCGAGCACGGGAGGTTATGTTGTTATTTTTCAATCAGGTGCCCATAGCGTTTCAGCCAGCCCAAAGAACTTCCTTGGTTGACCTCAAGTGAGTGAGCTATGACTTTAAATTCTATCTTTGCATAATTACAGATACGTTGCCTTAACGACTATGCTGAAATTAGCCTAGTTATTTACAATTTCACCATGGAATAAATAATGAACTGGAATAAACGATTATTAGACACACCTGTTATCGGTGAGATCACCAAAAAAATTGTCTCAGCTAAGGCAAATAGGGAAGCCCATAGCATTTCAGATCATTTCACGCAATTTTTACAACCATGTGTTGCTAACAATCAAGTTTTAAAAGAAGAGGCATTTAAAATTCGTCATAATGTTTATTGTGAAGAACTCGCTTTTGAAGATGTTAGAGAGAATGGCCAAGAAGTGGATGAATTTGATCACCAGTCAATTTTTTCTTTAATCAAACACAAACCGTCAGGAACATTCACTAGCTGTGTTCGTTTAGTAACTTCAAGTACGCCAGATGAATTATTGCCAATTGAAAAGTATTGTATGGCATCAATCACTCACAAAGAGCTTAGTCCTAAACACTTTAATCGTAATGAAATAGCTGAAATATCGCGCTTAGCCGTTAAACCTGATTTTCGCCGTCGTAAGGCCGATAACTATAAAGGCTCAAGTACAGGGGTCATCAGTGAAGTTAGTTATTCCGAAACCGAATTACGTTGTTTTCCTTTTATCGCCATTGGCTTATATATGACGGCAGCCACAATGTGTATAAATACCGGTATTCGTCATGTATATGTCATGATGGAACCAAGACTTGCCCGCAGCATGAAATTTATTGGTATCAATTTTCAGCAACTTGGAGATCCTATCGATTATCACGGCATCCGGGCTCCATATTATATAAGCCCTGAAATTTTTATGAAAAACCTCTCTCCTGGTTATCAAAGTCTTTTCAGCACCATTGAAAAAGATATTGGCGCACAACTCAGCCAATTAAATTTAGTCTAATAATCATAGTTAATAGCTGCTAAGTACCCTTTATGTCACATAAACTAACCCCCCTTATTGAAAATTTATTAGCTACGAATTCAAGTTTATCATTTGATCCTCAGCAACTATCCCGCTTTATGCTTGGCACAGAAGGATTAACGTGCTTTGAGAATAAGCAGAGAAATATATTTGCCGTTATTACACTAACCCACTCAGATGAAATCAAAGCACTGCTTGATTTGGCCAACCACTGTGCCACAGATGAAGAACTCGCCTTTTCACTTTACCCTATTAGCACAGGCAACAATTGGGGTTATGGCACGAGCCAACCTTCAGGCACAGCAAAAAACATTATTCTTTTAAACTTAGCTCAGTTAACCAACATAAAGCACTTTGATAGTGAACTAGGTTTAGTCACCATTGAACCTGGGGTAACTCAACAGCAATTGTGTGAATATTTACAGTTACATAATCATGACTATATGGTACCGGTTACTGGAGCAGGGCCAGACTGCTCTATATTAGCCAATGCTATAGAGCGCGGTTACGGTATAACCCCCTATACGGACCATTTCTCTGCCGTTAACAGTATTCAAGGCTATTGGGCCAACGGCACGCCTTACCAGTCAGCAGTTAATGAGTTAGATGCCAGCAGTGACAAATTTGTCGATAAAACGTTTAAATGGGGACTTGGCCCTTATTTGGAAGGATTATTTACCCAGTCTAACCTTGGCATAGTGAGCCAAATGACCATTCGATTAGCCAAGAAAAAAGCTGATTTCACTTCCTTTTTCATTCAAATGGAAGATGATGCCTTACTTGAACAAGCAGTCCCATTAATTCGACAAGTATTACAAGACTATGAAGGTATTGTTGGCTCAATTAACTTGATGGATCAACGTCGTTTATTATCAATGTTTGCCAATAACCCTAAGGGCAATGATAGCCATCAAGTGATGGAAACTAAGGATATTGAAAGATTAACTAAAGAATTACAAGCTCCTAATTGGACCATTGTGGGAAGTATTTACGGCAGTGTTGGCGTTGTTAAAGCAGTGAAAAAAGAAATTAATCGTATTTTTAAACAGCTACCATGTAAGCGTATATATTCAAATAGCCTGATAATCGTAGTAGCGAATAAGGTTATTAAATACATCCCCTCATCATTAATTAATAAAGTGCCGTCTTTATCCGTTGCGGCAGAACAACTTAACTCGTTTAATAAAGGCAAAGAAATAATGTTAGGCAAACCAAATAAGGTTGCCTTAAAACTCGCTTACTGGCGTCATGCTGAAGCTGAAGGATTTGATAAAAACGAACTATCACCAGGGAAAGATGGCTGCGGTTTACTTTGGTATGCGCCATTAGTAACAATGAAAGCAAAGAAAATGCGAGAATTTGTCGAGTTTGTTAGAGAAACTTGTCCAAAATACAATATTGAGCCTTTTATTACCTTTACCAATCTAAAACACGACTGCGTTGACAGTACAATTCCTATCGTTTTCGATTTAACTAACCCGCAGGCTGTCACCGATGCTCATAATTGCTTGAAAGCTCTAGTAACTGAAGGGCTGAAAAAAGGATTTGTCCCCTACCGTCTTAATATAGATCAACAACAGTGGTTGCTTAATAAAGACACTGATTTTTGGCAAACCGTCAATAAAATCAAGGGAACCTTAGATCCACACAATATCCTCAGCCAAGGAAGATACAATCCTAACTAGTTTTTAACGTAAAATATAATTCATGTGTTTTAATTGAAAAAGCCCAATAAGCTGATGCCTATTGGGCTTTTTACTGAAACATTACCCTAAATAGGGCTAAGTGCTAATAAAGCGTGGAAGCGCTAGGGTTTAAAATTGACAGCAAACCTAAACGCTCTATATCACAATAATCAACTGCATTTTCAAGCATTTTTTTATCGATGCAAATAGGCTCTAATTGCTCTTTAGTCAACAAGTCACTGTAATCTAGGTTTTGACCTTTAAACACTTGTTGCTTACTCATCACCCGTTTAGCTATATATAACAACTGTGTTTCTACTGTGTATTGGCTTAGGTCGTCAATATCCTGATAACGAATAGGAGCAAAGATACTATAAGGTAATTGCCATTGTTTTAATAATTCAGCAGAACATTCACCAAAAGTAAACCCTAAGATATCTTGTTGCTTCACCCAAGGTAATAAGTTGATATCCAGACTTTCACACGCACGTTGTTTTTCTGTGGCAATTTGATGAACAACTAATTCACCTAAATTATGTAACAAGCCTAAAATAAATAAACGTTCTGCATTAACAATCCCTAAACTAGTTCCTAAGAACCTCATCAACAGCGCGCAATCAACACTCTTTACCCAAAATTCATCAAGATAATCTTGGTTTGCATCAATATTTTTGAAAGCTTCTGTCGTAAAATAAGCAATAACAAGATTATAGACTTCAGTAATACCCAAGACTAAGACAGCTTTAGAGATGGTATCTATTTTTCCTGGATAACTAAAAAATGGGCTATTCGCCAATTTTAATACCGTACCTGAAAGGGCTGGGTCAAGTAGAATTACCTCTGAAATATCATCAATGGTTGATGATTCATCATCAATCAATTCTCTAATCCTAATAAAAGAATCTGATAAAACAAAAATTTCACTGGCTTGTTCTACATAATCATCCGCGGTCATCTTGTTACCTTTAATACTCAGTCTAAAAATTCATTACTTCAAGTTGTCGACCATAAAAATTCGATCGTTGGCGAGCTGTATAAAGCGCCATTTTCAAGTTCAAGTTACTAATAGTCAATACTTATTTGATATGAGGAAAATTTTCTCATATTGATTACACCTTTATCGAAAATCAAATACTGGCCTTTAATTCCTAATAACACCCCAGTAACGGTTTCTGTTTTATCAAAATTAAAAGAACTAATTTTGCTTAAGTACTCACTCACTGGGTAATGAATTTCTTGTACATTCTCATTGAGTTCCTGCACTGCATCACTGCCAAATTTGAGCCTAAGTTGTGATAGGCGCATACTAATCTCTGGGATCAATTCTTCTGCCCTAGCTTTAAGATCAATAGGCGCTGGCTCACCTTTTAACATAGCGCGCCAATTGGTTTTATCACTAATGAATTCAGCTAATGCTGTTTCGACCAACCCTGACTGTAAGCGAGTACTCACCTTAAATATAGGCAAGGCTTGACAAGCACCTTGATCAATCCAACGAGTAGGTAATTGTGTATGTCGAGTTATACCAACCTTCAAGCCAGAACTATTGGCTAAATAAACATAATGATCAACCATACAATTTTTTTCACCCCACTCTGGCTCGCGACAAGTGCCTAAATGAAAGTGACAGGTTTCAGGTTTCATAATACATAAGTCACATTGAGCAAGTTTAGCCATACATGGGTAACAATAGCCCTGGGAGTAACTTTTTTTAGTGACTTTTCCACAGTGCTTACAAGCAATTGTCCCCGAAAAGTGCAAGCTTATTTGTTTTCCTATTAAGGGATTTAACTCGATACTTTGTTTAGTGCCATCACCATTGAGGCTAGCTAACGGTAATTGGTATTGAACTAAATTATTGCTATCAAGGTATGCAGTAAGTTTTTCTACTGCACCGACGTCACTAATTGGCATAGTTGCTCTCTATTTTATATTAGGGTTTAATTTTTATGTTTTTAATGGGACTTTTCTAAACGAGCTCTTTCATTAGAACTGTACTTTTTTCCGTGTTTTTTTGACGTCCTTACGATTAGCTTTTCCCGTTAACCGTCTTTGCACCGAGCCTTTGGTTGGCTTGGTCGCTCGTCGAGCTTTTTGTATTACCATCACGGATTTAATAAATTCTTTCAATCGCTTTAGCGCATCTTCTTTATTCATCTCTTGTGTTCTAAAACTCTGCGCTTTAATAATAACAACGCCCTCTTTAGTCACTCTACTATCTTTAGAGGCAAGTAATCGCTCTTTATAACTTGCAGGTAAAGAAGAGCGTTTAATATCAAATCTTAAATGAATAGCTGTAGCGACCTTATTGACACGCTGGCCGCCATTACCCATTGCTCGAATAGCACTAAGTTCTATTTCCCAATCAGCCAAGCTGACATTATTTGATATCTCAAGCACTTTTATTTACCATTTAGATACCTTCTATATAGATACTAGTAATTATCACGTTATATGACAGAAAAGAATAAGACAAACACCTGGTGGGTTTACTTTTTACGCTGTAATGATAATAGCTTATACGCAGGCGTTACCACAGATATCCTTCGTCGCATTGACGAACATAATAACAGTAAACTTGGTGCAAAATATACCCGAGCGAGACGTCCCGTGAGTTTGGCCTATCTCGAAGAGGCCAATGATAAAAGCACTGCATGCCAAAGAGAATACCAAATTCGACACCTCAGCAAAGTCAAAAAAGAGCTATTAGTAAGTAAATATAGCCAAACCAAGCAGGTCTGATCAGCTAGGTATATGCACTTTTTTTCGATTTAACACTAAAGTACTGTTAGAATGCTGCGATCGAATGTCGTTTACTCACCAACTGAAGTTGCAAAGATGTCTATTAAAGAAATGTTTATTGAGAATTATTGCCCCATTAGTGCTGATAGAATCAGCTTTACCCGCCAACAAGGCAGCGATTTTGCTAAACAAGTAGCAGATGACTTTAACCCACTACACAATATTGATGCTAAACGTTTTTGCGTGCCTGGGGATTTACTTTTTTCAATAATAATCGCCAAGTCGGGTCTACATAAAAAAATGACCTTCGACTTTTCAGGCATGGTTAGTGATGATGTTCATCTTACTTTCCCTCAGAAAATTGATAATAGTTTTGACATCAAAGATGATAAAGATAAAACGTGCTTAAGTGTTCATGTAAGCGGCGATAAAACACACGACTCAGCTCTGATTAATGCACTGACTAAAGCCTATGTCGATTTTTCTGGTCATACTTTCCCGGATATTTTAGTGAAACTAATGGCGGATAATAGCGTGATGATTAACCCTGCTCGCCCCATGGTAATGTATCAATCAATGTCTATCGATTTACATACCTTAGAAGCTGAAACAGTCACATTACAATTAGCTAAAACGAGTTTATTAATTGAAGGAAAACGCGGTGATGCATGGCTTGAATTTGACTTATTATCAAATGATAAAGTTATCGGCCATGGTAAGAAACATATGCTGTTGAGTGGCTTGCGTACCTATGAGCAAGAGACGATTGACACTATGGTAAATCAATACCGCGATAGTAAAAAGAATTACCAAGCGTAAAGTAATTTACTGAGTATATTGCTGTTCAAATGCGTCTCGTTGTTGTATTTTGTCCTCACTACAAAAAGCAAACATGTTAATATTTTTAGGGCGCTGGCACTTAATAGATTGTTGATAAAATTGCAGCCAAGCCAGCTTTTTATTGCCCTGATACTTTGATTTAATCACAATTGCACTATCTTGGTTAAATGTTGTCATATTTTTCGGTGGCTTGAGTATTACCTTATTCAACTTAGCATAATGGATAGTGCTTTTCTGCTTTTTCTTGTTCTTTTTAGCTTTCTTTTTCTTTGTGCCATATTTCGACTTGAATGCAGACAAAGAGCTATTTTCACACTGCCACCACTTATCTCTCGCTTTATCTTCCTTGTCTCGCAACGCTTGCCCTCTTTTTAAAGAATAGCTTTTACGTTGCATCATTTGCGCATTTTGTAGCTTTTCTAATAAAGGTTTACACCTTTTTTTAGCGAATGAGTCTGTGCTAAAAATGAGCAAAATAATTGCCATAGCGATATGTAGAATAGTGAGAAAGGTGAGTTTTTTCATCATAGCAATCCTTGCTAATGTAATTAACTTCGCCAAATTAAGCTCTGTAAATTTAAGCGTCCGTTTCTAAAATATAGACTAGACTTTACCTTTTACCAAATATCACATTACATGGAGTATCGTGATGAATAAGAATGCTCGCCTAGTTTTATTTACCTTTATTTTATCAATCCATTGGTCTTTAGCAGCACAACAAACACCTTACAAATTTAAGCCTAATATTCAACAAGGCGTGAGCTACCAAAAGGTCGATGACATTAGTCAGTATTATGTTTCTGAAAAACTTGACGGCATGCGCGGCTATTGGGATGGAAAACAATTACTCTCCCGCCAAGGAAATATAATTCATACTCCTAGCTGGTTTACTCACCGCTGGCCACACTTCCCTATGGACGGAGAGTTATGGCTTGGTAGGGATAAATTCCAGCCGTTACTTTCTTGCGTAAGAAAGCAAGTCGCTATTGAAAAAAAAACAATAAGTTGCTGGAGAGATGTCCGCTTTATGATATTTGATCTTCCTGAACACTCAGGGGATTTCACTGAGCGTGTAAAGAATATGCGACTGTTAGTAATGCAAAACCCATCCGTTTACTTAGCCATGATCAATCAGGTGAAACTAACAGAATTAAGTGTTCTAGAGCAAAGGCTTGAGGAAGTCATCGCAGCTCAAGGTGAGGGCCTTATGTTACACCTCGCCAGTGCTCACTATCAAAAGGGTCGAAACCCTGCATTAATGAAACTGAAGAAATATCAAGATGCTGAAGCAACCGTTATTGGTTACACCGAAGGAAAAGGTAAGTACCAAAACCAACTTGGTGCAATCCAAGTAAAAACAAGCAATGGAATAGTTTTCAAGATAGGATCAGGTTTTAGTGATGCTCAACGTGCCAAACCACCTAAAATAGGTACTCTCATAACTTTTAAATACAATGGGCTCACACAAGCAGGCATACCAAGGTTTGCCCGTTTTTGGCGTATCAAAGCTGCAGAGTAATTTATAACAAAATCAATCTGCTAGCGTTATCCGTTTATCTTGGCTGATAAGTAAATATTAACACCTTGAGGCCTTTACCTTCATGTGCCTCCTTAAAGACTGCAGGATTTTCAAGACGTTGTTCAAAATGACAGTCTGGGCATTCTCGAGCAACTTCAGCTTTTAAGAAGTTGTCATCTAAATCTGGAGAATTTAAGCATAACATCAACGTAGCACCTGGATTCATCCACTGTGGTATACGGCGAATGATTTTAGCGTAATCACGTTGGATATTGACACTACCCTTTTGAAATGACGGAGGATCACAGACTAAAATATCATACGGGCCATATTTTTTGATTCGGCTATTTGATTTGAAAATATCAACGCCTTCAAAAACAACATGCTTACCTTGTTTCTTAGCTAACTGGTTAAGTTGATGGTTCTCTCTACCTTTACTTAATGACGCTTTACTCAGATCAATATTGACCGCTTTACTGGCTCCACCAGCTATGGCACCTAAAGAGAAAGCACAAGTGTATGCAAAAAGATTAAGTACATTTTTACCTTCTGATCGCTCTCTTAACCATTTCCTGCCATTACTCATGTCCAAAAATAAACCACTATTTTGTGCTTTGCCAAACTCAATATGATAATTGAGTCCCTGCTCACTCACGATGGTATTACTTACCGATTCTCCTAATAATACTTCGGTAGGCGAAAATTTTTCATAACGATGCTGAACTTGCACGGAGCGACATTCTTTAATCAAATCTTTAAGTGCACCGGCTTGCTCCGCTAGCCAGTTGCTATCGACCGCTTGATATAAAGTGATGAGGATAACAGGAGAAAGCCAGTCCACATTGACATGACTTAAATTGGGGTAGGCGTGTCCTCGCCCATGAAATAAGCGTTGGGCATCGGTAAAGTCTGTGCTGGAAATATGTTCTATCATGGCTAAAATATCAGGTAATTAATAATAAAAAACGCCGAATAATAACATTTACTATTCGGCGTTTATATCGTTTAAATGCTTTAGTTAGAATCCAAAGAGATTAACAGCAAAAAACTTTGTTGCTACGGTATTAACAAAAATAAGCAGCACAATGACAGGAATAAAAGTCCCTAATGAAAAGTTAATGTACTTTTCTACCCAGGAACCTTTGTAATTTTCATTACCTATGCTTAATTCTTCAGAAAGCTGTTTCTTCTTCCAACGATAACTAACAAAAACACATAGCAAAAAGCCGTTAAGCGGAAGAATAGTATCGTAAAAAACATCATAAATAACATCGAATAACGACTTAGTACCGCCAGCATACGAGGTAAATTCAGTAAAAAATGACACCATACCAAAAGAGGCGGTGGCAAATAACGTTAATACACCCGCAGTAATCGTTAAGTAACCCAATGCTTTTTTACGGCTGTGTTTTTTCTCAGTGACCAAATATGAGACAGGTACTTCAATAATGGACACTAACGAAGTAATTGCTGCAAAAAAGACCAACAAGAAAAAGAATGCCGCTACGGCACTAGCGCCAACATAACCTAAAGATGTTTGCAGTGCTAAAAATATTTTAGGCAGGAAGGTAAATATTAATGATACTGAGCTATCACTTAATTCACTTGGGTTCACTTCTGGATTAAATGAAAATACCGCCGGTAGAATCATCAAACCAGCTATGAACGCTACACCCGTATCGGTAATTGCCACTAACTTAGCAGAATTAGGAATATTCGTTTGTTTATTTATATAAGAGCCATAGGTTAGTAAAATCCCCATGCCTAAAGACAACGAGAAAAAGGCCTGAGACAAGGCGCCATTAACAACACTTGGCGTTATTTTATTAATATCTGGTACAAGGAAAAAGGTAACCCCCGCCATAGCATTATCGAGAGATAACACAAATAAAACCATTAAAACTAACATGATAAGTAATGCCGGCATTAATATTTTTGCGGCTTTTTCAATACCGTCTTTTACCCCTGCCGCTAAGATAAAACTGACTATGCCCGCAACACCGACTAATGCAATGTATAAATATGGGCTATTAATAAACTCGCCAAAACCAGCAGCACTTGCTAAGTAGTCTAAATGACCTGTTACCGTTAAGGCAATATAGCCGAAAATCCAAACAGTTATGACCATATAAAAAACAGCAATCATAAAGGGAGTTAATACCCCTAAAAAACCTGCTGCTCCCCATAGCTTACTACCTTGACTCAATGTTTTAAACGCACCTACAGGCTCTTTAGCCGTATTGCGCCCAACAGCCATTTCAGCAATCATCACAGGCAAACAAATAAGAAAAACAAATAGCGCATACATTAATAAAAATGCACCACCACCATTTTTAGCGGCGTTAACTGGAAAACCAACTAAATTACCGATACCTACTGCAGAGCCTGCAGCGGCTAAAATAAAGCCAATTCGTGAGCTAAAATGCTCTCTAGAAGCTGACATACTTACCCTTTTTATAATTATTATGATAACGCGATAAATGAGATCTCTCGATGCTAACAAGCTTTACTAACTTTGTCTTCTTTTTAGCTAAGCTTTGCTATTACCAAGCAAATAACAATGTGCAAATGTGTAAAGTTACTATGAGTGTACTCACGACAGATATCGTTAAAATATCACTCTCAAATAACTTAAACCGCGAATACTGCCCTGTAAACAGAAACAAACACTACTCGCTTATTAATGAAGCGTTAAGCGGTCATCTAACAACCACCTAGTACTTTGCGCTATTAAAAAATACAAATGTATGCAGTTTCATTCGTATCAGTTAACGCAGCTTAAATCATTTAGAAAATAGTTTAGGATTCATAATAGCTAAAATACTAGTCGCTTCTTTTTCAGCAAACTCAGCAGCTTGAGTTAAATCATCCACGCTTAAACCTAATGGTCGACAAAATGACTCATCAATCACATCATCATAAGAGAATTCTTCACTATGACTATCAATCAGAGCTAGCCTAGAAGCTAAATTCAAGATTTTAACATCTTTATTAATTTCGATGGATGATGCTGCATTGAAGTGCTTAATCGGTAAAATAATTTTTTCAGGAATTTGCCAAATTTTTAATAAGTCAGCAGAGATGTCAGTGTAAGTAAATCCCAACACGTCTTCTTGCAATTGCCACGGAAGCTGATGTTTATCATATTTTTCACATTGCTGAGCAACTTCAGGGTTTATTTTAGCAACTAATAACTCGCCAAAATTTTGTAACAACCCCGCGACGAATAGGCGTTCAATATCACGTATACCAGCAGAAATTGATAAATTTTTCGATACCAGTCCACAATAAACACTCATACGCCAAAAACGTTTTAAATCGATGGCTTGGTTTTCAAAGTGCTTAAACGCGGTAGCTGCAACATCAACTAACATCATATTATAAATGGCTTGCGTGCCAATAATGGTAATAGCTCGCGAGATGGTACTGATTTCACCTGGGAAGCTATAAATGGCACTATTGGCTATCTGTAATAACCGAGAAGTCATCGATGGGTCGATACCAATAACATCGGCAAAATCTGAAATCTCAGAACTTTCATCAGCCATTAATGCTTTTACTTTAAAACAAGCATCAGGCAAAGCAAACGAACCATTAGCTTGTAATGCATAATCATGTGCGTTCATAGTAATCCTTAGACGTTAATTCCTAAAAAACGAGGCGCTTAAAGCAAACCTTCTCAATGCAATCTCTGCAAACTTAATTAAACGGTAATCCACCATCTTGTTTGATATGTTCAGTCACTATATAAGTGCTTGTTTGCGCAATATCAGTAAGCCCGCCAATTTTTTCTAACACAAGTCTATAACTTTCGATATCGGCGAATCGTATTTTCAATAAGTAATCATAGCCACCTGCCACTAAATGACATTCAACAACTTCCTTTATCGTAAGCACTTCTTTATTGAAGAGTTTAAAAGAATCTGAAGTGGTTCTGCTTAAGGTCACTTGAACAAATGCGCTCATGCCAAAGTTCAATTTTCTGGCATTTAAAAAAGCACCATAACGCTCTATATAACCTTCCGTTTCTAAACGCTTTACTCTATCTAAACAAGGGCTAGCGCTTAGGTTTACTTTTTTAGCTAGATCAACATTTGAAATTCTACCGTCAGCTTGTAAGGTAGAAAGGATCATAAGATCAATACGATCTAAGGGTTTTGTTTTGTTATTACTCATGATCACACTACTTAGTAGGGGAGATAATGGATATTGCCATAGTAAACTCAGTAAAAATAGTAAAAAAAACGCGAACGATACCTTAAGGTATTCGTTCGCGTTTTATTTATTCAAACGGCAAAGCATTGACTAACTTTAGAGTGTTCAGACTCTTTAATCTTCTTCCACCAATGTCATCAGTGATGTATTACCTCCTGAAGCCGTCGTATCAATACTAATGGTTTTCTCTGTTACCAAGCGTTGAATCATAGTATCAAAATATTCCGAGGTTATTACCGGTAAAATAGCCCCGTGACGTAGTGCTAATTTTTCACTAATGTAGTGTTTGATTTCACAACCACTATCAACAACCACACCCGATAACGCAGGGTGCGCTAACATGGCATCTAAATGGCATTGTTTCGCTACCTGAAAGACATCTTTACCTGCGCCTGTTGCAACAAATTTATCCCTAAACTCCAATGCTTCTTGATAAAACAAATCAGAAACAACCGCAATAACAGTATTACCTGTGGCGAGTGAGGTAACAATAGATTGCACCCAAAAATGGAAACTCACATTCTCATCGGCGTAACAAATAATGTTGCCGCGGTTTTCTAAATAAAGAACGTTTGACTCACCCGTTGGTCCAGGTAATTCTTGTGGCTTTTTCAAACGCTTTTCAATATCAATAAGCTGCGTCCGCGCTAACACTAAGGTATGGTTTAAATCGTCAGCTAAATCATCGACAATTTCAACATGCGCAATTTTAGCCAATAATTGGCGTACACAAGAAATTCGGGTGTTCAGCTCCGTTGAACGCCAGTCTTTCTCCGCCCAATTCGCTTTATCCATTAAGTGATTTGCTTGATGATTCTCAGCAGCATCACCTGATAAGGTAATCGTTTTATCTGCAGAAAAACTAAAGTCACGTTCATCTGGTGTAGCTTTTTCTTTAACTAAACGCGTTAAATAATTTGGTCCGCCCGCTTTAGGGCCTGTACCAGAAAGACCTCGACCACCAAATGGTTGTACACCAACAATAGCGCCAATCATATTACGGTTTATATAAATATTACCCGCACGTGATAATTTGGCTAAATTAATAGCTCTATGCTCAATACGCGTATGAATCCCCATCGTTAAGCCAAAACCAGTGCCATTTATTTTATCTACAACACTTTCGATTTCATTCCCTTTAAAGCGAACAATATGTACGCAAGGACCAAAAACTTCTTGTTTTAACACACTGATATCTTCAATTTCATACAAACGTGGTGCGAAGAAAAAGTGCCCATCTTCATCGACAACATCGTCAGATAATTCACATTGATATAATAACTTGCCATGTGACTCCATATACTTAGCATGAGCATTGAGGGCATCAAGGGCTTTTTGGTCGATAACTGGGCCAATATCGGTACTCAATTTTGCTGGATTACCAATGTGTAATTCAGCTAAGGCACCTTGGAGCATGGTAATGACATTATCAGCAATATCTTCCTGTAAAAAGAGTACGCGTAATGCTGAGCAACGTTGACCTGCACTTTGAAAGCCTGATGAAATAACATCATCAACAACTTGTTCAGGTAAGGCGGTAGAATCAACTACCATACAATTTTGCCCACCCGTTTCAGCAATAAGTGGCACCTGATCGCCACCACGGTCTGCCAGCGTTTGTGAAATTCGAGTACCTGTTTCTGTAGAGCCCGTAAACATAACGGTTTGAATACGGCTATCAGGAATAATGGTATTTCCAACAGCACTACCGCGCGCAATAACTGCTTGCACTACATTGTCAGGTAATCCAACAGACTTCATCAATTCAATAGCACGTAGTGCAATTAAACCTGTTTGTTCTGCAGGTTTTGCTAATACGGTATTACCTGTGGCAATTGCCGCAGCAACTTGTCCTAAGAAAATAGCCAGAGGGAAGTTCCACGGGCTAATACATAACACCACTCCACGAGCTTCTAATCTTTCATCACCGCTTAATTCAATAGCACGAGCAGCGTAGTAACGACAAAAATCAACGGCTTCGCGTACTTCATCAATACCATCTTGTGCAACTTTACCCGCTTCTTTGATACACATGGCAATGAGCTCATCCATATGACGCTCTAAAATATCACCAATGCGACAAAGTAAGTCAGCGCGTTCTATTACAGGTGTTTTTGACCACGTAGTAAAAGCAACTTCGGCATTATCAATCATGACTAACATATCATCATGGTTTGCATGCTTATGAAAGCCAATAATTTCACTACGATTTGCTGGGTTCATTACCGCATTTACGCCATCGGGTAGCTCATTTTTATTTAATAGGTGCTCAACAAACCAATTATCTAGCGCTTTTTTCAGTGGGGTTATTTCATTAATATCGGTTAGATCTAGCCCTTTGGAATTATCACGGCCTTTCTCGCCTTCACCACGATATAGCTCAATAGGCATTATGATTTGATTATTGTACTTAGCTTTAAGGCGTTGAGTTTTTTCTACTGGGTCTTCCAATAATGACTCAACCGGTTGGCTTTCATCAACAATCGCATTAACAAATGATGAGTTTGCACCATTCTCTAACAGACGACGTACCAAATACGCCAGCAGGTCTTCATGATGCCCTACTGGTGCATAAATTCGACATTGAATACTTTCTTCTTTCACGATTTGGTCATACAAAGAGTCGCCCATGCCATGTAGACATTGGAACTCAAAACCCGCCTTATCATCGCCAGCTAGTTCAACTATGGTTGCCGCAGTATAGGCATTGTGCGTAGCAAATTGTGGGTAGATAGTATCGCGGTATTCTAATAATTTATTTGCACAAGCATGGTAAGAAACATCGGTAGACGACTTACGAGTAAAGACAGGAAAGTGAGTCAAACCATCTTTTTGAGCATTCTTAATTTCAGTATCCCAATAAGCACCTTTAACCAGACGAACCATCATTTTTCGTTCAGTGCGTAATGTTAAGTCGCGTAACCAATCAACGACATGAATTGCGCGTTTCTGGTATGCCTGTAGCGCGATACCAAAACCTTGCCAGTCACCAAGGTCGCTATCAGAAAATACCGCTTCAATAATATCCAATGAAATATCTAAACGCTCAGACTCTTCAGCATCAACCGTTAAACCAATATTATATTGCTTAGCCTGTAAACATAGAGCCTTTAACTTAGGCACTATTTCTGTCATGACACGATCTTTATGAGAGAACTCATAACGCGGATGGATAGCAGAAAGCTTAATTGAGATACCAGGCACTTTACGTGGGTCGTTCTTGCCTGATGCGACAGCAACTTCGCCAATAGCGATAATGGCATCTTGATACGCTTTAAGGTAAATACCAGCATCAGCCATGGTACGTGCACCCTCGCCAAGCATGTCGTATGAATAAACATAACCTTGCTGCTCTTTAGTTGAGGCACGTTCAGTAGCAGCTTGAATGGTTTCGCCCATGACAAACTGTTTACCC
>OJEO01000354.1_pt1 | contig 17998 bp, 20 predicted proteins | sample 1593621 | NCBI WGS metagenome assembly OJEO01 (sample SAMN05416875, study PRJEB24817) | seawater metagenome | isolation source: Sea water | place: Canada:Atlantic | collected 2013-11
TGTGTATAAGAGACAGCTGTAGGGGAAAGCTGTGGTTTTCAATTGAATTAAAGCTAGCGCTGACCTCTCCTTGCGCAGCATTCTTTTTCAGGTGGATCATGATACTTTCAGGGATATTTACAATCAATTGAATTTCACTTAAGTCATGTAACCGAACAATAGGTTCTTTAGCATTGATTTCTTGATAATTTTTACTATAAACCTTAGCAATAACGCCATCAAATGAAGCACGTAATGTACTATAATCAAGATTGTTATTAGCGCTGGCTAACTGTGCTTTGGCAGATTGAGCCTTGGCTCTGATCTGATCAAATTCTGAGGCTGAAATATAATTTGTTTTTATCAAATTTTTGGCACGTGTTAAATCCGCCATTGCGGTATCAAAATGCCCTTGTGCTTCTGCTACATATATTTTTAAGTCAGTGTCATCTAGTTTTGCAATAACGTCACCTTTGTTAACTTTATCGCCTTGTTTAACTAAAAAATGGGTTAAGTTGCCTGATATTTTAAATGCTAAATCAGCACGATTTACCGCATCAACCACAGCAGTAAATTCTAGAGCTTGGTTAACATCAACAGTCTCAACTAATAACGTTCTTACTGGCCTTAATTCTGGCTCTGCTTTTACTTTTGGTGCTTTATCACAAGCACTTAACAATGTAGTTGCCAAAATGACGATAACGAAAGGTTTTATAAATTGGTCCAAACTCATCACAGATAAACTTCCTGATTGATTAATTATTTTGTATCTACTGAACTAAATGACGTGACTAGTGCTAGGCTTCACCATACTTGTCAGCACGTATCTCAACTAAGCGGTCAACAAACTTTGCTGCCCACATATCAAGCAACTCTTTAACTACAGTCATATTATCTTCACCTGAATTAGCGATGGTGGTATCAAGATACTTAGTGCTAATAGCAGCAAGAATCCTTTCTCGACGAATGCCTTTTAAAAATTCGATTTCAACAGAGACCTTGGTAGTAACATCGCTCTTATCAACAATTTGCAAATACGCCAAATTCCCTGCATTTATTACCATGCGAAATGGTACAAAATCAGTCGGCATTAATTCTGGATCCTCAAATTTCACCCCAGAAAAGGCACCTTGAATAATTAGTGTTCTTGGTCCAATCAGTTCAACTATTTCGTAATTATTGGCGATTAGTCGACTACGCATTTGTTGATGGAAATATTGTGACAATTCATTCAACTCTTCTGGACTGAACTTAGCATCAGCACCTGGCGTAACCCACATTTCAAAAGGTACTAATTTAACTCGTTGCATATCAGCGAGCATATCTATGGTGAAGTTTTTACTACGGTAAACTTTGGTGTAATCTGGGTCATAAACATCTTCGAAACCTTCATAATTTTTCAAAAATCCCGATTGTTGTTGATCAGTAATATTCATACAGCCACTAACCAATAAAATACCGGTCATCATTGGGATTATTTTTTGTACTTTTAATAACATTACAGTCCTAGATAAATGAATTATTTACTACGCTATAATGCTAGAATTCATTTAATCTAGCTGAACATCTTGTGCCATTTTCTGTGCAAAATAGGACAATCTACTGACATAGATTCATTTCTAGTACTGATTATTGGTAAAACATAATATTGCCCTATGTAATTAATTCAATTGAGAATTTATGAGCCAAACGACCCTTTCCACAATTCCTCGCCTTATCGCCCAAGTACTTTCTATTTATGATGTAGATCCTGAGCCAATATTTTCAGCGGCTAATATTGATATGACGAGTGATGCGCAAACGCGCGTACCGATGGCAAACATGGCAACGCTATGGAAACTAGCAGTACAAGAGACCAAAAATAATGAACTTGGCTTGGTCGCAGCGTCTTTATTTCAACCGGTTTACTTGAAAAGTATTGGCATGGCATGGCTTGCCAGTGCAAATTTAGAAGAAGGGTTAAAGCGTTTTATTGCCAGTAGTCAGCTGGTGAATACCGTCATGCAAATTGAGTTAACAGAGCGTGATGGTGCTGACGGTGAAGAAATATTAATTCAATACCAGCGTAGATTAACCACGAGCAATATAATTAAAACCCATCCTTGCGCAATTGAACTGGGCATTGGTTTTTTCTTAAAGATGTTCCGATTAGCCGCAGGTAAAAATATACCCGCTATTGGTGTATATTTTACTTTTCCCATTGAACAGAATAACAAAGCCTATGAAGATTATTTTCAATGCCCGGTATATGGCAATCAAGCGGTAAATGGCATCGCTTTTTCTAAAGCGTTACTCACTGAGACACTACCTACCCATGATGTAGAGTTAGTAGAAATGAACGAGCTTGTTATTAATAAACACCTTGCGTCGATGGATAATGGCGAAACAAGTAATAAAGTCATTAAAATGATTAATGATTTATTACCGTTAGGATGTCCAACAGAAGAAGTGATTGCCTATAAATTACATATGAGTAAACGTACTTTGCAAAGAAAATTGAGTAGCGAGAAAAAATCGTTTTTAGTCCTACTCACTTCTGTTCGCCTGATGCTAGCCAAGCAAAAGTTAGCGATAAAGACTGTATCGATTACTGAAATAACATATCAACTTGGTTACAGCTCACCCAGTACCTTCGCCCGTGCTTTTAAAAAACACACCCAACTTTCTCCTCTTGAATATCGTACTCAAGTATCAAGCTAAACATTATTTATCAAACTGATTAAGCTCAAGTCGTGATCCGCGTCATCAAAAAAAGCCAATAAAAAAGCCGTTCATCATGAACGGCTTCTGTTAAGTCAAAGTGGTTAACTAACCAGCAGTGTCTTTGTTTGTAGCTTTATTTGCTTCAGAGTTTTCTTTAGCAAAACGTTCTTCCCAAAAATCAGCATTTTTAATGCCTAACGACTTAGGATCAAAAGTGAATTTTGTCACGCCTGCTTTTTGTTGTGCTTCATAATCTCTTAACGCCTTTATTGCAGGTTTTGCCATAAAGAAGATAATGATAATACCGATGATATTAAGCCATGCCATCAAACCAACACCAATATCGCCCATACCCCAAGCTGCACTTGGTTGTGCTACTGTGCCATAAAACACAGCGGCCATTAGAATGACTTTTAAAACAAATCGTAATGCAGGAATTTTAATAGTTCTGTTGATGTATGAAACATTATTTTCTGCAATAAAGTAGTAAGCAAGTACTGTAGTAAAGGCAAAGAAAAATAACGCAATAGCGATGAATGGTTTACCGAAACCAGACAATACACTGTCTACAGCAATCTGCGTAAAAGCAGGACCACTGATAACAACATCAGCCGCAAGGTTTTGCACTAAGAAAACACTGCTGCCTTCAGGCATTACGTTATAAGATTTAGTAATTAAAATCATAAACGCAGTTGCTGAACATACAAATAAGGTATCAATATATACAGAGAAAGCTTGCACTAAGCCTTGTTGTGCTGGATGCTCAACTTCTGCAGCAGCTGCAGCATGAGGTCCAGTTCCTTGACCAGCTTCGTTTGAATAAACACCGCGTTTAACACCCCAACCAATTGCAGCACCAAAACCAGCCATAGGCGTAAAGGCATCAGTAATAATTGACATGAAAATCGCAGGTAAAATATCAATGTGCAAGGCGATAATAACGCAAGCAATAATGATATAAGCCAATGCCATAAAAGGAACCACAATTTGAGTGAAGTGAGCAATACGCTTTACGCCACCAAAAATGATAAAACCTAAGATTAAAACAATCATTGTTGCTGCATAAACCTTAGTTAATGGTAAATCACCTAAAAATGAAGAAACTGTGCCACCGTTACCAAAGACATTAACTAATGCGTCACCAATACCGTTAGATTGAACAACAGGTAATAACACACCACACGCAACTATCGTTGATATAGCAAATATCCAAGCATACCATTTTTGTCCCATGGCTTTTTCTATGTAATAAGCTGGACCACCACGGTAGATACCGTCTTCTTCTTCTTTATATATTTGTGCGTTAGTTGATTCAATATAAGCAGTTGCAGCGCCAAAAAAAGCTACAATCCACATCCAAAAAACCGCACCAGGGCCACCAAAACCGATAGCTGCAGCAACACCGGCAATATTACCAGTACCGACACGGCCTGATAATGAAACAGCTAATGCCTGAAACGACGAAATACCTTGATCTGAACTTTTACCCGAAAGTAATAAGCGAAACATTTCTCTAAAGTGACGTAATTGAGCAAAGCGCGTAACTACGGTAAAAAATAATCCCGTACCTAAACACAAATAAATGAGCGCAGGGCTCCAGATGACACCGTTAATACTATTGACTAATTCTTGCACAGTTAACTCCTGTTGATTGTTATTATTCTTATTTTTATTTTTATTTTTTCTTTATTGTAACTCGTGTTTAACTGAAAACTGTACAAACTTCATTGATAGAAAAAGCACAAAGTTGACCTAAATCACTCAGTGCGTTTAACCTATTAATTAACCTACACAGTAATCAAATCAACTAACTAGCGTAAATCATCTACCATATGGTAAACACCTGTTAAAAAGTCTCTACCTAGTAAACTACTGCGTTCATCAGACCAACCTACACTGTAATCAGGCAATAAATCATTATCTTTAAATGGCATTTCAATAGTATAAGCTAAACATTTAAATTGGTTACCAACCCAGTTAGTACCAACGGTAGGGTTTGCTTTACCTGGTTCATCTTTATCGTAACCACGATCATCTTGAAATTCTGGTGTAATAGCAATCATGATTTCTTTAAACTTATCTTCAAGTGCTTTATGTCGAGCATCATAAGCAACAACGCCTTCACAACCTGCAACAAAGTTTACTGGTAATGCTTCGTCGCCATGTACGTCTAAAAACATGTCCACACCAGTTGCTAGCATTTTTTCACGTACAAGAAATACTTCAGGACTACGCTCCATGGTTGGCTCTAACCACTCACGATTTAAGTTTGCCCCCACAGCATTCGTACGTAAATGACCACGCGCACTACCATCTGGGTTCATATTAGGTACAACATAAAATACGGTTTTGTTTAATAAAGCTCGGGCAACACCATCATCTTCATCAAGTAAACGGTCTAACATGCCTTCAACAAACCATTCTGCCATTGTTTCGCCGGGATGTTGGCGAGCAGTGATCCAAACTTTACGTTTACCTTCGCCTTCTTCACCAATTTTAAGCAATGTCATATCACGGCCATCAAGTGTTTGACCTAATACTTGTAACTGACAATCAAGGTGCATTTGCGCGTTATGAATCAAATCTTGATGACGTTCATAGCTGTAAGGTGCAAAGTAAGCGAAATATACTGAGTCGTATTCAGGCGTTAATGTGATAGTAAGTTTTTCACCATCATACTGGGTAGGTACACGGAACCAATGTTCACGATCATAAGAAGCAACAGCTTGGTAATCTTCCCAACCTTCAACATAAGCCGCTTTACCTGCATTGTTTAGATGCATAACGTGCTCTAAACGATCGCCATTAGCACTTAGGTCTGTTTGCAACTTAAAGTGAAACCATTGATAAAAATCAGACTGGTTGTCTTTTTTTATTTCTAGTTGGATATTGCTAGCATCAGATGCGTCAATAACTCGAATGTTACCGCTGTCAAAATTGTCAGTAATTTGCATAATAATTATTTCTTAGATTGTTTGGTTTAAAACCAATGAATAATTGAATAAGACAGTGTACACAAACAATTTGAAGATCACTACACAGATCGCACTAAAAATTTTTTATAATGATCGCAAATACAGCCCTAATTCTGAAGAATATCCCATAGATTTGCCAATAATCACATTTTCTTCATTTAAAACGTAATAACTCGGATATCCAGTGATTTCAAAAGCATGCTTAATTGCTTCATTACCTAAGGCAATAGGGAAAGTTAACTGATGTTGGCTGGTAAAACCCATGACTTCTTTCGTCCCGGTATAGTCCATTGCTATGGCAACGACATCAATATTTTCGTTTTTTTGAAATAAGGCTTGTAAGTTACCGATACTGGCATGACAAACCTGACACCAGGGTGCAAAAAAATATAATATGGTGGTTTTGCCTTGAGCATTTAATGACACAGTATCGCCCATCAATGTCGGGACTTTATCTATATCTAAACCTTGTGTCGCTGTAACGACTTCTGTCAAAGGCGTATCGGTTGCTAACATACTGGTTTCTCTTAAAAAAGAAAGCAGTTGAAAGGCAACTAAAAAAATAATAGCTTGGATTGCAAAACTTCGTAGCAAAGGAAATTCCAGAAATAAGTAAACGTGTCTAGCTTAATAGACCTGCTCACCCTGATTTATATTTTGTAAAATATTGTCTTAATTTTTCTGGATATGTGATTTGTTTTAAAATTATGCATTACTATCAAATAGTAAGATTAAATTGCCGCCTGCAAATTAAACACAATGTTTAAACTGGGCAGCGATTTTCATCGAATTTTCTAACATTTTTGGTTATTCTATTCACTTACATTGTTTGTGAATAGAATAACTATATTGGTTTATTAATCTTTGCTGTTAAGTAATTTTCTGATTAGCGTAGACACTAAATATGAAACACCAAAGCCAACTACAAAATAAAGGACAAGCGCAAAGTTTTCTAAACTAGGTGTATATACCTCACCACTTTCAAGCAGGCATTTAGCGGTAGAATAATCAAAAGCGCCGCCGTGATCTAAACAATCATCAACCACTAACAAGGTATGAAGCAACCAAATGACAAATAAACTAGTTAAAACACCAACGAGAGTCGGAAGAAGTGTACGATTCATATAATAGTAAAACCTAAGCTGGAAGTATAAAAGCGAGTAGAATAACAGATATAATGAAGTGAAACTTCACTCACGTTAGATCATATACCTTTAATAAAAGCTGTTTAAGCAGTTCAAAGTATATTTAGTAAGCTTTTTTCAATGCTCACGCCATTTGAGCTGCAAACTTACCCCTTAAAGAGAACTAGTATAAACATCTGGTTGATGCAATTCCATAAAAGAGGCCGGAGAGCTAAGCGCAGTAAAACCAAATTGCTGATATAAACCATGAGCATCACTTGTTGCAAGTGCCATCCGACGAATACCTTGTAATTTTGGGTGCTCTATAATGTTTTGCATCAAGTATTTACTAATCCCTTTACCCCTATGCCCTTCTAATACAAAAACATCTGCTAAATAGGCAAACGTTGCGGTATCAGTAATCATACGAGCGAACGCAACTTGATTACCATCGTCAGTAAAAACACCAAAACATAAAGAGTTGTTAATGGCTATTTCCAACGTGTTTACTGGAATGTTCTTTGCCCAATAAGACTCAGTCAAGTAACCATGAATAACAGACAAATCCATATCACTAATTTGTGAACTAATTTTATACCCTACAACCAATGAAAGCCCCTTGAAATACTCAACTTTACTTACAAGTTAACACGGTTGAAAAACAAGTTCGATAGCTAGGGCTTTTATAACGGAAATAAAAAAGCACCGAGCAATTGCCCAGTGCTTTTTAAATAACTTAACAGATATTTTATATATCTGTGTTGTTACTTACCCATAATACGAGTTTTGGCATTAGCGGCCATGTAAGCGAATATTGCATAGCTCGCAACATTGTGGCGTAACTTTGCAGGATCCACTTTATCTAACGTATCATCAGCAGTGTGGTGATAATCAAAATAATCGGTACCGTCTTGTGACAAAGCAAACGCAGGAACCTTAAACGGTCTAAGCGGAATAAGATCTGGTCCGTTACGTGCTGCATTATTAGCGATATACTCAACATTTAACGGTTTCAGCATTGCTGCAATTTCATTAACTAAAGGTATTGAACTCGTATGAACATTTGATTCAAATGCCCAAATTTTATCTGCGCCAAAATCAGACTCCGCAGCCGCTACAATATTTGAAAGCGTTTTTTCGTTTGCCTTTGCGTAAGCTTTAGCACCCCATAAGCCAAATTCTTCTGCAGCAAATAATACTACTCGAATACTACGTTTAGGTTGGCCTTTTAACGTGGCAAATTTTGCCGCAGCCATTGTTATCGCAATACCTGCGCCGTCGTCTAATGCACCCGTACCAAGATCCCAAGAATCTAAATGGCCACCGATCAGTACATGCTCTTTCGGAAATTCACTACCCGTAAACTCTCCAATAACGTTGTATGATGTGCCCTCACCCATTGATTTCGCTTGTACATTGATATTAATAATGACGGGTTTACCTAAAGCAACTAAGCGATGCAATTGATCAGCATCTGCATTTGAAATTGCAGTAGAAACAATTTTAGTGATACCTTCTTTATAATGGCTACCACCAGTATGAGCAAAACGATGAGTAGCGGTACTAACTGAACGCATCACATAACCCACAGCACCTTTTTGTGCGGCGACTACGGCACCACGGCTACGGGCTTTAACCGCTGGGCCATAACCATTACCATCTCTATCGCGGTCCATTCGGTAGTTAATAAAAACAATTTTACCTTCAGCCGCATTGTCAGCAGCATTTTCTAAATCAGCTAAGTTTTCAAATTCAATAACTTGAGCTTCAATACCCTCTTTAGGTGTACTAATACTATTACCAAGTGCTGTTATGTGTAATGTCTGTGGCGCCGGGCTTACAACAAAGGCTGATTCTGAGTAACGGATCCATTTAGGAAAGGTAGCTGGCTCGGTCCACACTTTATCAAAGCCCATTGCTTTAAATTTAGCAACGGCCCATGCGACACCGGCTTCATCGCCCGGTGTACCAGGCATTCTAGGACCAACTTCGGTCGTTAACGACTCGACTAAATCCCAAGCGAGGTTGCTTTCAAGTGCTTGTTGTTTTATTTCTGTAACATGTGATAACTGCTCTGCTGAAAAGTTATCTGATTGGCTATGTGCTTGTACAACATTAAAGCTTAATGTTGCAAGAATCAGTGTTGATACCACTGAAGTTAAACGGTTTTTCATAGAATAAAGCCTACTGTAAGGTAAGTAAGAGGTAAATTTAAATTAGATGAATCACAGACTAACTGTGCTTAGCGTTTGATTTTTTTCATGTTAACCACGTCACGTGCTATAGCGAGTAACTCAGGAGAGATATCTTCAGCACCATTTTTGATTAATTTGCTAACATCACCCGATGAGAACAGTGATCCTCGCTCAGACTTTACCCCTAATGATCTTACATAATCTTTTGTTTTACCCGTACTTGCAGTATCAATATATTTGAAGATTATTTCTTCATTAAAACCCTGTGGCTCTTGCTTCAAGGTCTCAATTGTTTGTGTAAGAGCTTTAATCTCTGACTCTAGGTTTGCGATTAAATCGGCAATATCGGTATATGGATTCATGAAATTATTTGCTCTTATAGGATTAGCTGGCGATGCAAAAAGCATCGAGAAAACAGACAAGTGAATTTCATCCACTTGTTTTTTACTATTGTACCGTGAAAAAAACTGAGTAAAAAGGTAAGCACTACTCAGATCGTACTTTTATTGGCAACACCAATGGTGCCATTAAGGAAATGAATGTGTACAGCATCAATATGGGAATATAAATTTATCGGGTAAAGCCTGTAATTATACCAATCCGTATAAAGAAGTGATCACTTTCATATACGGATTGGAATTAATGTAGAAGACACTACATTTTTTCTTGCCGCTCTTCTATACATTCATTAGAACCCATTTCAAATATTCGACAAACCCAAGGTCGATTCTCGTAAATACTACACATGAGCGTATCTCGATCTAATGCCGAGCACCAACCATCATCAAAGCGCAGCATAGTTTCTTTGCCATGTTTATCTACATAAACATGTCGATCAGGAACGCCAGTATCGGTAAGAAGCATCACTTCTAAGCTACAACAACATGCCTGACAGTTTGCACAAGTAACTTCAGGAGCTGAAATGTTTTTTACGTTAATGGTCATAAACTACAACAAAATTTTTAATGGCGGCTAGCATACGCTATATGTGGCTATTTCACGAGTTGTTACAGCACAATTACGCTGTCGTAAAAGAAAAAGTTAACTTACAGTCAATATACTTAAGCATACGGTTGACTATCTGTGGTACATCAACAACTCCCAACTTTGAATCTGCGTTTACAGAAACTAAAATATCACATGCTGCTATCTCAATTCTTTGACGCACAAAGTAATCATTTATATCTTCAAAGTTCTGCTGTGTTAACGGTACGCAGGCGATATAACATTTATTTTCACTGTGTTCTTCATGAGTAGAGCCTAAAATTTCTCGTACTAAAGAATACGCTTGAAACTTATCTAAACTCAAAAATCGGAAGCTGATATCAGCTTCAATATTGTTTTTCTTCACCTGACTCTCACTATATTTATAAAGCCCATTAGCTGGTTTTGATCAGCGCTAAATTTTGGCTATACCTCAATCTCTAACAATCTACTTTTGTATCAAGGATTATTAGCACTCTTCAAGTTTATTAAATTGCTCTAACCAATCGCTAAAAGATTCAGACACTTTTTCAATAGTGCACAAACCATGATTATAAAACCATACAGCAACATCAACTTGTTGATTTTGACATTCAGCACGTTTGAAACAAAACATATTTCCCTCACAATCTGAAGCAAATAATATATGCCCTTTTGGCATGCCACTCATTTCATATAACTTAGACAGAGATGAGACATCATCAAGGCTTAAGAAGTCTTGAACATCTGTTACCTCAACATTTAAATCAACAATTTTAGTCATTACGTTGGGTGTATGTACCAGTCCATAAGTTGATATTAAGTATTTATATGAGTCGGGTAAAATAGCATTTAATGCTGTTTCAACCGCTTCAATATCATGCTTTTCGATCGGGACCATAGTTTGTTTAGTCCCCCAATTTTTTACAAATAAATCAATACTCTTCACGAAGAGATACTCCAGATCCGATATCATCCAAGTCAGTGGATAAAATAGTGTTAGCTAAATAAGTAGTAGACGTTAATTAGCCTACTTAAGAGGGGTAAGTATGTACATAATTGATAAACGGTGTATACGCGTATAATACCGCACTCTTTGAGTATGAGTAAGTACAATTGTGATAGCTATAATGTGCTACTAAATTGCAGCCAAAGTTTAGGCAAACTTGGTCGTGAGTTCAGTTAAAGACTTTTTACTAGGTAGTGGGTATTCTTAATATCAAATACTATCGATAGCTTACGTTCACGGCGAACAACAAAATGTCATCATTACCGATAAACGCAGCTATGTTATGCAAGGTATTGACAGTTAGCCTATACGGTGAAGCGCACAAATTTTGTTGTCAGATGGATCGCGTAAATACGCAAGATAAAGTTTACCTATTGCCCCTTCACGAACACCAGGGAGATCTTCACAAGTTGTGCCACCATTAGCAACACCAGCGGCATGCCATGCATCAGCTATAGCAGGCGTTTTGGCTGTAAAACCAATCGTAGTGCCATTTCCATTACACGCTGGTTTGCCATCAATAGGTTTAGTCAATGCAAAAACACCACTGTCGGTAAAGTAAAAACAGCGACCTTTTTCATCAATTACACCGGCTTCGTATCCCATTTCACCAAGAATAGCGTCATAGAAAACCTTTGATTCTTGTATATCGTTTGCGCCAATCATAATATGACTAAACATTATCTCTCTCCTCATTAAAATATAACTTTACCGAAAAGCGGTAAACGCTATAACACCCAATACATGGGCTAAATTGCTTTACTATGGTGGTCAGCTTATTACAGCTGACCTATTTTCATTGTTACTTTAGGTGTAAAGGTATTACTCAAACCTAGTAATAGCAGCAACTTATGTTACTAACGATACCATAGAGTAAATAACTATTTCACCATTGATCGCTACATTAACGTCCATAAGCAATATTCGAAGTTTATAACTACTGTCCATGGCTGCGGTTAGGTAAGGCATTTTACTTGCCTTTTTTAAACAACACACCAAGTCGAGCTATATGTATAAGTAAACATTGAGAGCCAATATACAGTGACCAATTAACGTATTTCGCTGCAGGAAAGAAGCCTTCCCCAGCATTACCGTAAATCCAAAATTGACCAATAACACCATCAGCAACTGCAGCTAACACAAGCCCTATAGCAACAAGCCAAATGCCACGATTTTTTGCAGCGTTTCGCAGCCCGGTTATCAAGATGAAACCACTTGCACCAACAATCGTAATGAGCACAGCATAACTGCCCGTAACCATAGAAACGTGTTGTCCGGTATTTGGTATATGCATAGATAAAAAGGAAGCGGCTCCCACTAACGATGCAATAATAATCCAAATAAGCAACACTTTAGGTTTAATGCCGCTGGAGATAGCAAACCAGCAAGCAATCGTTAGAAATAAAGCATATCCAGGAGCAAAAAAAGTGACTGAATCAGCAAGGTAGTCATGTTTTACAATGCCACCATATCGATAATATGTCTGCGGTAAATTAAAATTAACTACGTCACCACAAACGCACAAAGCTAAAGCAACAAACGTAACCCATGCACAAACCCGATGTGGTGTTTCCATTGAGTGGCGATACACCCAATTTTTGATGGCGTAACAATTAGCAAGAAGCGCAACAAGCACAGCGCTTTCAATCAACAAAATAACGAATCGTTCGTTGCCCGTAATAGACCAGTAACCCGCTAGTCCACCAATTGATTCTACTGTGGCAACAAACCAAATAATGAGTGAAATAACGAGATATCTGTCTTTAAGGTTCATTGAATAGAATCGATTTTAAAGATCATAAAATGATAGGGTCTGTTGTTCTTTCGCGGTTAAACCGCTTTTATCTCGAACAAAATTCAACCAAGAAAGGTCAACAGAGCTATTCAAACGCACAATACAGACGCGCGTTAACGCGTCATTATTGCGCGTTGTTATACTTTGTCTAACGCTTGGCTAACATCTGCGATGATATCGTCAATGTGCTCGATACCCACAGATATTCTGATCAAATCAGAGCTAACACCTGCTGCGGCAAGTTCTTTCTCATTTAATTGTCTATGAGTAGTAGAGGCAGGATGACAAGCAAGAGATTTTGCATCACCTATGTTCACAAGGCGCAAAATCATTTGCAACGCATCAATAAATTTAGTGCCTGATTCAAGTCCACCTGCAATACCAAAACTTAAAATACCTGAGGCTTTACCAGAAGTGATTTTTTCACAGTTTGCGCGGTAAGGGCTTTCAGGTAAGGCCGCATAGTTTACCCATTCAACTTTATCATGTTGTTGAAGATAGGCAGCCAGCTTTTCAGCATTATCACAATGACGATCCATACGTAAACCAAGTGTTTCAAGGCCCTGTAAAATTTGGAAAGAATTCATTGGCGATATTGCTGCGCCCGTATTTCTTAATGGACCAACACGACAGCGACCAATGTATGCTGCAGCACCTAAGGCTTCCGTATATACCACACCGTGATAGGCTGGATCAGGTTCATTCAATACAGGGAAACGCTCTTTATTGGCTACCCAGTCGAACTTACCAGAATCGATGATAACACCACCAATTGACGTTCCGTGACCACCGATGTACTTAGTCAGTGAATGCACAACTATATCAGCACCTAACTCAAACGGACGACATAAGTAAGGCGTCGCAACGGTATTATCTACAATTAACGGCACACCATGTTTATGAGCAATATCGGCTAAACGAGAAATATCAACGACGTTACCGGCAGGGTTACCGATAGACTCACAAAAAATCGCTTTCGTTTTAGCATCAATTGATTGCTCAAATCCTTCGAAATCATCATGCTTAACCATGCGAGACTCAATACCTTGTTTAGGTAATGCATGAGCAAATAAATTGTAAGTACCTCCATAAAGCTCACTAGTGCTAACAATATTATCACCCGTTTCACAAATACACTGAAGTGCATAAGTAATTGCAGCCATACCTGAAGCAACACAAACAGAGCCTATACCGCCTTCCATTGCCGCGATACGTTTTTCCAATACATCCGTTGTTGGGTTCATAATACGTGTGTAAATATTGCCCTGTACTTTCAAGTCAAATAAATCGGCACCGTGCTGAGTATCATCAAAGGTATAAGAAGTTGTTTGGTAAATAGGAACTGCTGCTGCTTTAGTAGTATCTTCTGATTTGTAGCCTTCGTGTAACGCTATTGATTCTAATTTCATTACGTCTCTTTCCATGGTTAAGTTTAAATTTGTATTGATATTTTTGGTTTAAGTTAAGATTTAACAATAAATAGCCACCTTAAGTGACTAAAAGCAGTTGGTTAAAATAGTGAAATGAGAGAAACCAACCTTAACTTGTCCATTTATACGCCTGTATGGATAATCATCCATCACGTAAAAGTTCTGCGCAAAACATTCACATATCTTATAACCGAACTTGTGATGCTTTGCGGTACATTGCAAACAAAGCGCTTTATGCGAGAGCGCAATTAATTACAATCGCCATACTTTAAGATAAACAGCTTCAAAAATGCTGCATTATTCGCCAATGTCTACATTGAAAAATACAACATAGTCACAAGCCTAAATATTAAGGCTGAGTCAGCTTATTATGAATAGCATAAATAATCAAAATGAAATTACCCCCCCCTATGATAAAACAATGCAATTTAGCTCGACATTTAGTCCAAGCATCTCGTTATTTGTCTCATAATTAAAAATACAAAGGTATTAACAAAGCTAAAAATCTATATTTTATTAGTAACTTACTACATAGTCGAATATTATTTGATAACCTAAAGATATTTATATTTCAGCTTTTAAAAAGGCCTGCTCAGGATGAAAGTTGAAGCGAAACGACTTAGCAATAATCAAAAGTAGCTTGTTAAAATGAATATAAAATTTAAAAAAGTAAATATTTACCAAAGATAACTGTAGTTAATTACTAGCTTGTTTATTTAATTTCTCATTAGGCGTTTGGTTTAGCAAAAGGTTTAATAGCTTACTAGCAATGTTATGAAATAAAAAACAACAACAGACCAAAATAGCGCTAGTGATATCAAAATAAAATCTATTACGATATTTTTTACCGCAAATAGGTTTATCAATGAAAAAGTAGTTTGATTGAATTTTTCCATCATAAAAAAGCGTTAACTCCATTGATGGCTAAACCCGTTTGCGAGAATATGTTAGTTAGTAAATAAACCATGAAAGAGAGTATTTAACTGTATTATGACAAAGAACTGACAGGTTAGTTTCTTGAAATATATTAATTTATTAAAGGTGAAATGATTGGCGAGAATGGTATGCACCGAATACAACTAACTGCATTTGGATACGCTTAAAATAGGTTGGTAATATTTTTATGATCGGTATTCATAAATATTATTTTGTGCGCCATATAATTCCATTTTACCTATAGAATTAAATCCAGCTTTTCTTAATAACGCGATAGAGCTAAAGTTATCTGGAGATGTTACCGCTAATATCCTTTGCAAAGAATGCGTTGTAACCCCATCATTGAGTATTGAAAGAGTGGCTTCATACGCAAAGCCCATACCACAAAACTCTGGTAAAAAGGCATAACCAACATCAGGATGTTCAAGCTCTGCTCTTTTCAACAAACCACACATGCCTATTGGTGTTCCCGTACTTTTTAATACAACGAGGTTAAGACCAAAACCAAAAGCCTGGTAGCTATCCAAAGGACCATCCAATAAATAGTTCTCTGCATCAATTTTCGAACGTACTTTTTTATCTGCAATATACCGGATAAAAGATTCTTCATTTAACAGTCTAATTATGAATTCTGCGTCTTCAAGCTGAAGATGCCTGAGAATCAACCTGTCTGTTTCGCACACGACTTTCATTAATACTCCCGCTACTTTGATAAACAGCTAACACCCAAGTACAAGTAAACTGTTTTTTGTCCTTTAAAATGACTTATTATGCCGAAGACTACTGATTAAGGCTTTTCTTCATGTACAAGCATGTTCATGAATTTTTCAAAGCGTCTTAGCCTAGTTTCAGGTTTCTTTGCGCTTAACAATCCGTAAGCAATAGTATAACGACTCGATTTATTGAGTGTTTCAAAAAACACTTTAACAGTAGGCTTGCCCTCCAGTGCTGCTAGGAAATCTGCGGGCACTGCCATTTCACTTACCACGTAAGCGTTTTCCCAACGCCCATCCGCTTTTGCAGCGCGAATATGTACCAAACCTGATTCCATCATCCGGCTCTCACTTATCAAACGTTCTGCATGTTCAGTGTTTCTTTTAGACCAGTTACTCCTCGCTTTTCTGGGAGTAATGCGCTGAAGGTAGGCTTGGTCATCAATTGACTTTTTAATACCGTCGATCCAACCCCAACATAAGACCTCAATCACGACATCATTCCATGTCACGCTTTGAATCCCCGTATTTTTCTTGTATATCTTTATCCAGAGTTCATTTTCAGAAGTGTGATTAACCTTAAGCCACTGACCAAGATCTTTTGGTGTAACAAATGATTTTATTCTCAATGGGTCAGGTTCTGGCATGCAATTTTATTCCCTGTGGCATAACAGCCCATAAAGTGCATAAAATGGTGACTTACATCAGCAAAGAGTCAACAAAATAACGGTGTTTCTCCTTGTTTTAACAATTATTAAAACACTTGCTATAACTCTTCTATTGCAAGTACTTCATTCATATTCTTGCCACCCAAAAAATTGGACCTAGGTGTATAATTAATCCAATCCGTCTGCTGGATAATTTTATAGTCAGAATCAAGTTCTAGTGTAATAACAAATAGCCAAGGTCCCAGCTTTTGTCCATCGTAGCTAAATAGATGAAAAAAACCTTCTGTTATCACGGTGTTTTTCGCAAAAGTATGTCTTGTAACAGTTAAAATTTTAGCACCCTTAAGGGTTTTAAAATCTCCTTTATTCCAGTCTAAAAAGTTCCTTATTTCAGCTTTGCCATTCAAGCTATTGCCATAAATAATATCCTTAAAATGGGCATTATCAGCGTAGTATGTCATAAACTTGTCGAAATCATCTCGTTGTGAGTAGGTATCGAAATACTCCTTCACAACTTGTGATAACTTAATGTTTTGACCTGTAGAAACACACCCATTTAAACAAAAAATGATTAGAAAACTTAGAATAATTCGCATAGTTTAGAGATTCGCTATTAGTTATATCGCCTTACTAAAGACAAAGTATGATTGGCTAAAATATGAACGCAGAGAGATAGTTTGTCATTTTATTAACTCGTCAATAGCAATTAAATCCAGCACAACTGACGGTTATTGAGGCTTAGCGAAAACTTGTGTCCAATAATAGTTATATGTTGCATCGCTATTTGCACTGCATGCCAAGCCCATTTCTGAAGGAGTCTCGCTCATAATATTTTTACAATGTCCGTCACTAGTCATCCACGCATCCACTACAGATTGTGCCGTAGTCTGACCTCCAGCAATATTTTCTGCCACATAAGACCAAGTGTAGCCTTGCGCTGTAACCCTAGTTGCCACTTTACTATCGTCAAGACCTGTATGACTAAAAAAATCATAATTAGCCATATTATTCGAATGTACTTGTGCAGCCGATGTCAATGAAGCATTCCAAGTTAACGCATCCACAGGACCATAGCTTTCACTGCCACAACTTTGTTGCTGTGCACGTAGTTTATTAACCAAATTTAAAACGACTGTCAGCTCATCATTACATTTGATATTACTATAATTGGTATCATCGTCATCACTGTCTACATCACTACTAGGATCAGGACTGTCATTTGAGCCTTCATCACTTGAAACGGTTTCATCTGATTCCTGATTGTCGCTAGAAACGCGATCATCACTACCACAGCCAGACATCAGGCCCACACAAAATAAACCCACTAACCAATATCGCATACTACTCTCGGGCTATTATTAAATAAAACGGCCCTCATAATAACAAAAGTTGTAAGATTTTAAAGTAATTGGTTCAAGCTTTATAGCTTCTAATGAGCTGGGAAATTATATGCATTTAATGCCCCAAAATTGGTCTAATTAATGACTATTTTAAATGCGAAATAGATC
>OJEO01000359.1_pt1 | contig 17841 bp, 16 predicted proteins | sample 1593621 | NCBI WGS metagenome assembly OJEO01 (sample SAMN05416875, study PRJEB24817) | seawater metagenome | isolation source: Sea water | place: Canada:Atlantic | collected 2013-11
GAGAGGTCTCGTGGGCTCGGAGATGTGTATAAGAGACAGCAGAAACATCATTTTCTTCTATATCATTTATTATACAAGTTGATTTTTCATACAACGGAGACTTGTATTTAGTATCCATTAATAAGCTATCAATTAAGACAATATCATAATCTGAAAACAAACCTATTGGTATTATTTTCTTAGAAAACACCGTATTTGGTGTTTGTGCAAAAAAACAAGAAGTGCACAATAGAATTAATAAGAATTGTTTCATTACAGTTTTATATATCTAATTCAACTACAATTGGGCAATGATCAGAATGTTTTGCTTCTGATAAAATATACGCTCTAGAAATGCTGTTTTTTAAGGGTTCTGAAACCATTGCGTAATCTAAACGCCATCCTTTATTATTAGCTCTTGAATTGGCTCTATAACTCCACCAAGAGTATTCTTGTTTCTCTTGATTTAAATACCTAAAACTATCTACAAATCCGCTTTTTATAAAATCTCCCATCCATGTTCTTTCTTCTGGTAAGAAACCAGAAACGCCTTTCATTTTAGGGTTGTGAATATCAATTTCTTCATGGCAAACATTGTAGTCTCCACAAATAACTAAATTCGAAATTTCTTGTTTAAGTTTATTGATGTACTCCTGAATTTCATCCATATAATTCAGTTTAAACTTTAGTCTATCTAAATTTGTTCCTGAAGGTAAATACATGCTCATTACAGAAACAGTATCAAAATCTACACGAAGATTTCTACCTTCAAAATCCATTGTTTCTATTCCTGTGCCATATTCAATATGGTTTGGCTTTTCTTTACAAAGTATAGCAACAGAAGCGTATCCTTTTTTCTGGGCAGAGAACCAATAGTGATAGGTATACCCAGCATTTTCAAACTCAGATAAATCTAATTGTTCTTTATGTGCTTTGGTTTCTTGAATGCAAATCACGTCTGGATTTGCAACCTTTAACCAATCTATAAAACCCTTTTTTAAAGCAGCTCTAATTCCGTTTACATTGTATGATATTATTTTCATAATAAGTGCCTCTTAAATTTTAAAGTAAATAAAATTATTAATCTAATCCTATTGGTTCTTTTAGAAAGAGCCAAGTAATTTGTTTTATTTTACCTTTTTCTGTTTGAATAATTTTCTTTCTTGGTGATAGCATAAAAGCTAAAACGGCGCTACTTCCTGCTTTTACTATAAAGTTATTTGTTTCGAATAGTTGGTCAAAAATAAGCATAAACACCACAATTAAAATCGGGTAGATTAACCAATATATTATCTTAAATAGTTTCATATTACTTCAATATTTTTTTACAAAACAGCCAAGTAATCTGCTCTTTTGTACCGGTTTGACTGTCTACTTTTTTCACTCTTGGAGATAAAATAAATGCCAATCCTAAATTTATAATGATTGTGTATACATTAGGTTCAAAGCCTATTATTTTATAAATAATTAGCCCAAATAAAATTATTAATATTGGGAATATCAACGGAATAAAAGGCTTTATTTTTTCCATACTAAATAGCCATTTCTGGTATTTCACCATTTATAATTAATGTTCCTTCAGTAGCATTCTGAATTGCCTCAACAGAAACCCCAGGAGCTCTTTCTAATAAATAAAACGCATTGTCTTTTACTTCTAAAACGGCCAAGTTAGTAACCACTTTTGTAACACAACCAACACCTGTTAAAGGCAAAGAACATTTTTTTAAAATCTTAGATTCTCCGTGCTTATTTGTGTGCATCATTGCCACAATAATATTTTCTGCAGATGCAACTAAATCCATTGCACCTCCCATTCCTTTTACCATCTTTCCTGGAATTTTCCAGTTGGCAATATCTCCATTTTCAGAAACTTCCATTGCTCCAAGAATTGTAAGATCTACATGTTTCCCTCGAATCATAGCAAAGCTCATTGAAGAATCAAAAAAACTTGCTCCTGGCATCGTGGTAATGGTTTGCTTTCCTGCATTTATAATATCGGCATCTTCTTCTCCGTCAAAAGGAAAAGCACCCATGCCTAAAACTCCGTTTTCAGACTGAAACTCTACTTCTATATCTTCTCTTACATAGTTTGCAACTAATGTAGGAATACCAATACCTAAGTTTACATAAAAACCGTCTTGAACTTCTTGAGCAATTCTTTTTGCAATGCCAATTTTGTCTAAAGCCATACCTATTGTTTTTGTCTTACCGTTCGTTGTTCAATTCTCTTTTCATAATTTTTCCCTTGAAAAATTCTTTGTACAAATATTCCTGGAATATGAACATTGTTTGGGTCTAACGCTCCAACTTCAACCATTTCTTCAACCTCTGCAACTGTAATTGTTGCAGCTCCGCACATATTAGGATTAAAGTTTCTAGACGTTCCTTTAAAAACTAAATTACCAGCTGCATCTCCTTTCCAAGCTTTTACAAAAGCGAAATCTGCTTTAAAGGCAGGCTCTAAAACATACATTTTACCATCAAATTCTCTTGTTTCTTTTCCTTCGGCCACTTCAGTACCGAAACCTGCAGGTGTGTAAAATGCAGGAAAACCTGCTTGTGCAGCTCGGCATTTTTCTGCTAAAGTTCCTTGTGGCGTTAGTTCTACTTCCAATTCTCCAGAGAGCATTTGTCTTTCAAATTCGTCATTTTCACCAACATATGAAGAAATCATTTTTTTAATTTGCTTGTTTTGAAGTAACAAACCTAAACCAAAATCATCTACACCAGCATTGTTAGAAATACAAGTTACTTCTCTAATATCTAATCTTACTAATTCTGAAATAGCATTTTCAGGAATTCCGCACAAACCAAAACCACCTAGCATAAAAGTCATTTTACTTTTTACATCAGCCAAAGCTTCTTGTACATTCTTTACTTTTTTATTAATCATATGATTCTTTATTATGACTTATATTCAAACGTTATTTACTCATCTCAAAAAATACATCATTGAACACATTTACAAAGGATCAAAGAAGTTTTAAAAATCGATATCTTCTTCTATTACGATAACTTTTTTTTCATTCTTCTTTTTCTCATCTAACTCATCTAACTCATCTTTCTCATCTTCTTCCTTCTCTACCTCCCCACAATTAATGTTTATTGACAAATTCTCTGGTTTCTCAAACTCTTCTTGACTAATATTTAAACTTTCATCCGCATAGCATTTTTTCAAAAACAACGCAAATGAAGGCAAAGACATTGTTGCACCTTGCCCTTTGGCAATTCCCTCAAAATGAGTAGATCTATCCTCTCCACCCGTCCAAACTCCAGTTGCTAAATTGGGCACAATTCCCATAAACCATCCGTCAGATTGGTTCTGAGTAGTACCTGTTTTACCAGCTATTGCATTTGTAAATTCATAAGGGTATCCTGTAACATATCCTGGTTTCTCCCAAGGCAAACGCAACCGAATACCAGAACCATATTGTGTAACACCTTCTAATAAATTTAAAACTACATAGGCAGATTCTTCGCTTAAAACCTCTGCTGTTTTAGGTCTAAATTCTTCTAAAACGGTTCCGTTTTTATCTTCTATTCTTGTAATAATCATTGGGCTTACCCGCAAACCTTTGTTTGCAAAAGTAGAATAGGCGCTTACCATTTCTAATAATGATAACTCTACAGCTCCTAAAGCAATTGCAGGGTTTGCACGAATTCTACTTTCTATACCAGCAGCTTTTGCCAAACGCACTACATTTTCTGGAGAAACCATATCTATTAATCTTGCCGACATTGTGTTTACTGAACCTGCTAAACCTTCTTTTAGAGTTAACATACCTCCATATTTATCTCCAGAATTTTTTGGTTTCCATTCTTCTGGAATTCCATATTTTCCTTTAGGAATTGTGTATGGAATGTTCGGAAAAGAATCACAAGGAGATAATTTTAATTGATTAATTGCTGTTGCATATACAAAAGGTTTAAAAGTGGAACCAACTTGTCTTTTTTGTTGTGCAACGGCATCAAACTTAAAATGTTTATAATTTATACCACCAACCCATGCTTTTATGTGGCCAGTTTGTGGTTCTATTGACAATAAACCAGAGCGTAAAAAGTATTTATAATATTTTATAGAATCATTCGGAGACATAATGGTATCTCTATCACCTTTATAAGAAAACACCCTCATTTTTATCTTCTTTTTAAAGATCTCTTCTATGTATTTTGATGATTTCCCTGCAGACTTTAAACGCTTATATCTATCCGAGTTTTTCTTAGCTCTGTTTAGAATTGTATTAATTTGGCTTTTTTCCAGATCATAAAAAGGAGCTAATTTGTTGCTTTTTTGTTCTTTAAAAAAGTAAGACTGCAAATTAGACATGTGCTCATCTATAGCTTCTTCTGCATATTGTTGCATTCTAGAATCGATGGTTACAAAGATTTTTAAACCATCTTCAAAAATATTATACTGTTCTCCGTTTGGTTTTGGATGCTCTTGCACCCATGTGCGCATTATCTTTTGTAAATGTCCTCTAAAATAGGTTGCAGACCCATCTTTATGACTCTCTTTATGAATATCTAAACCTAAATCTAATTTTTGTAAAGAGTCTTTTTCGACGGCTGTAATAAAATTACTACGTGTCATTTGCTTTAACACCACATTTCTGCGCTGTTTTACTTTTGCTTCTCTTCTTAAAGGATTAAAATAAGAGGAATTTTTCAACATACCAACAAGCATTGCAGCTTGGTCTATCTTCAATTCTTTTGGTTCTTTTCCAAAGTAAATTCTAGATGCAGAACGTATTCCTACTGCCTGATTTAGAAAATCGTATTTATTCAAATACATGGCAATAATCTCATTTTTGGTATATTGCTTCTCTAATTTAGTAGCAACAACCCACTCTTTTGCTTTTTGCAACAATCTTTTAAATATATTTTTTGATGCTCTGCCAGTAAACAACATTTTAGCCAATTGTTGTGTAATTGTGCTTGCACCTCCACTTCCTGGTTTTAGAACTGCTCTTGCTGTTCCTTTAAAATCGATGCCAGAGTGCTCATAAAAACGTTCATCTTCTGTTGCAACTAAAGCATTTACCAAATTCGTTGATAATTCTTTAAATTTTATCGGAGTTCTGTTTTCTTTAGCATACTTGCCAATGGTTTTTCCATCAATAGAAATAACTTCTGTTGCTAGGTTTGTTTGCGGATTTTCTAATTCTTCAAAGGAAGGCAACGTATCAAAAGGGTCCCAGGCAGTGTACAAAAATAATACTAAAACAAGTGTAAATCCTCCTAAAATAATTCCCCAGAACCATTTTAAATATTTTTTAAAAATAGTTGTCTTCTTCTTAGCCATTATTCATTTATTTTTTCAATACTAAAACCAATGTCTTGCAATCCATATAATTTTTCAATAGCATCAATTTCTCCGTTTTTTCTCATTGCATGCCTTATGGTTAAGGCGTAATTTCCTGAAACAGGAAAAATCTTCTGTTCTTTATAAAATAATTTATTTTCTTTTATTTCAGAAAAACCACTACCTAAAAACATTCCAGAAATATCTGCCATTTCATACTGTAACGTATCAATAACCAAAGTATTATTGGGGAATTTTAATTCTGTAATGATGTATAAATTACTAAACTCATAATCATTATTATTTCGAATATTGATATATAAATTCTTCGGTAAAATGGTGTCTTTTACTTCAAAAGCAAACTCAATTTTTTCTCCAGATTTCCAAAAATTATTTTCTAGTGTTTTGTATTGATTAAATTCTATAATATCATCACAGGAAAACATCAAAATTAAAACCAATAAAAAAATTGAAAATTTACTTTTCTGAATCGTTTCCATTTTTTGGACCGTTATTATTACGATTTTTATTATTGTTACTTCTCGGTTTATTTGGCTTTTTTACATCTCCCTTAGGCTGATCTTGATTTGTATTCGCGTTTGGGTTGGTGTTTTTTTCAGCACTAGGCCTTGGTCTTGGTCTAGGTTTCTGTTTACTTTGCTGCTGCGGTTGTCCTTGAGATTGTTCCTTGTTTTGAACCAGTGGATTATTCTGTTGCTTTGCCTGTAGTTTTCTTCTAGGATTTGGCTTGTTTTGCGTCTTGCTTGCAACTGCACCTATAGGTTTTTTGTTATTATTATTTTTATTATTCCTTCTGCGCTTACTTGTTTTTGGTGCATCAAAACGTGTTAGACTGTCTTGCCCAACTGCATCTTCAAAATCTACCTTTTCTGGCAATACAACATCTGCTTCATATTCTTCTAAAGAGATCGATTTTTCGTTATTTTTATTTAGTGCTATTATTTCTAGAACCTGCTCTAATGTTAATCGAAACCATTTAAAGCGTTCTTCTTTGTATGTATACCAAAGATGATTTTTAAAAATATCCATCTTTACAAATACGGCTTCTCCTTTTTCAGTTTTTAACACCAAATCTTGCTTTGGAAACGTTTTTAAAGCATCTAAATACGTGTCTAATTCAAAATTTAAACAACATTTTAATTTACCACATTGTCCTGCCAACTTCAAAGGGTTTAGAGATAATTGCTGGTAACGGGCTGCAGATGTTGTTACTTTTCTAAAATCTGTTAACCATGTAGAACAACACAATTCTCTACCACAAGATCCAACACCTCCTAGACGGGCTGCCTCTTGCCTTGCGCCTACTTGTTTCATTTCTACACGAATAGAAAAAGCACCTGCTAAGTCTCTAATTAATTGTCTAAAATCTACTCTGGTTTCTGCTGTGTAATAAAAAGTAGCTTTGTTCCCATCTCCTTGGTATTCTACATCAGAAAGCTTCATTTGTAGACCTAAGCGTCCTAAAATTTCTCTTCCTTTTCTTTGAGTCTCTTCTTCTTTCGCTCTAGATTGTTGCCAAATATCGATATCTCTTTGAGAGGCTTTTCTATAAATCTTCTTTACATCTTCATGATCTTCCGTAATTTTGTGCTTTTTCATTTGCACCTTTACCAATTCTCCTGCTAAAGAAACAGTACCAATATCGTGTCCTGGAGAACCTTCTACTGCCACAATATCTCCCATAGTTACGGGTAAATTATCTGGATTTTTATAAAAATGTTTTCTTCCGTTCTTAAAGCGAACCTCAAAAATATTAAATTTTTCTTGTCCGCTAGGCAATGTCATGTTAGACAACCAATCGAAAACAGCTAATTTATTACTTCCGCTTCCGCAGGTTCCTGACCCACAATTACCATTACTTTTACAACCTTTAGGTACGCCATTTTCTGTTGTACCACAACTTCCACATGCCATGTGATTTATATATTATTATAGTTACTAAGATTGGTTATTAATTTCTAGCGCGCTACTACTAAAATCAAACACCTACACTAGCCTCTATTTTGGGTTCATAATTTGATTATCAAGTAGCTATGAAAAAGCAACTTAACAAAGTATAATCAGCTAATATAAGAAATCTGACCGAGAAGTGAAAGGGATTTTTTGACTAAAAAAAGGCCTTTAAATTGAGCTCTTTAAATTTTATTTTTATATAATTAATTCTTAAATTTTAAAACTTTGCTTCTACCTTTTTTGAATATTTTATTACTATTGCCTTTACCCTTTCTTAGGTTTTTTTGCTCCTCAAAAGATAACTGAATTACTTCTTGGCAGTCTGTAGAGCAGGTGTTTTCCATCTTTTCTGAACAGACATCACATTGAATAAATAACAGATGACAGGCTTCATTTGCACAGTTTGTATGTTCATTACACGCTTTTCCGCATTGGTGACAATTAGAGACTACATCGTCTGTAATTTTTTCTGCTCTTCTGTGATCAAAAACAAAATTCTTTCCAATAAACTTATTTTCTATTCCTTCGGATTTTATTTGGCGCGTATACTCTATAATTCCACCTTCCAATTGAAAAACATTTTTAAATCCTTTATGCTTATAATAAGCTGATGCTTTTTCACAACGAATTCCACCTGTACAATACATCAATAAATTTTTATCTTCTTTGTTGTCTTTTAAATCTTCTTCAATAATATCTAAAGAATCTCTAAAGGTATCTACATCTGGTGTTATAGCTCCTTCAAAATACCCAATTTCACTCTCATAATGGTTTCGCATATCTACACAAATCGTATCAGGATTTGCTAACATTTCATTAAATTCTTCTGCATTTAAATGTACACCTTTGTTGGTAACGTCAAAAGTTTCATCAACCAAACCGTCTGCAACAATTTTGTTTCTAACTTTTACTTTCAGTTTTAAAAACGATTTATTATTGTGCTCTACAGCAACATTTAAACGAATATCCTTCAAAAAAGTAATGGTATCTAATTGCTCTTTTAACGCATAGAAATTTTCTGACGCAACAGACAATTGTGCATTTATGCCTTCAAAAGAAACGTAGATTCTTCCTAAAACATCTAGAGCGTTCCATTCTAGAAACAACTTATCTCGAAATAATTGTGGGTTTTCTATCTTATAATATTGATAGAAAGAAATTGTGATACGGTCTTTACCCGCTTCATCTATTAAGGCAGCGCGCTCTATGGCGCTTAACTTATTGTACAGTTGCATGCTATACTAATTAGGTTAAACATTGTTTTTGATCCTGATTTTAAGTTAAAAATCTAAATCTATCACAAAACTACTCTATTTTTTATGAAAGTTTAATTTTAAACACCAGAATTTTATTTGCTTAATTTTTAAACTTTGGTTGATTTATAACGTTTTAAGCAATTTATTATACTCTTTTTTTTAGCATCTTTGTAATCTTAAAAGCAAGAAAAATGAAAATAGCTGTAGTTGGTGCAACTGGCATGGTTGGAACGGTAATGTTAAAAGTTTTAGAAGAGCGAAATTTACCCATCACAGAATTAATACCCGTAGCATCTGCAAGGTCTGCTGGCAAAAAACTAAACTACAAAGGAAAAGAATACACCGTTGTAACTTTAGAAGATGCCTTAAAAATGACTCCAGATATTGCTTTATTTTCTGCAGGTGGTGCTACTTCTTTAGAATGGGCTCCAAAATTTGCTGCCGCTGGAACTACTGTAATTGATAATTCTTCTGCATGGAGAATGGATCCGACTAAAAAGCTAGTAGTCCCAGAAATAAATGGAGATGTCTTAACAAAAGATGACAAAATTATTGCAAACCCTAATTGTTCTACAATTCAGTTAGTAGCTGCGCTATCTCCTCTACATTTAAAATATAAAATGAAACGTGTTGTTATTTCTACCTATCAATCTGTTTCGGGTTCAGGTGTAAAAGCGGTACAACAATTAGAGAATGAGGAAGCGGGCATTGAAGGTGAAATGGCATATCCTTATAAAATTGGTAGAAACGCAATACCCCATTGCGATGTTTTTTTAGAAAATGGATACACCAAAGAAGAAATGAAATTAGTCAAAGAACCTAAGAAAATTTTACGCGATGATTCTTTTTCTGTAACTGCTACTGCTGTTAGAATACCTACTGCCGGTGGACACTCTGAAGCTGTAAACGTACAATTTGAACATGATTTTGATCTAACTGAAGTTCGCCAAATTTTAGCTAAAACTCCAGGTATTATTGTGCAAGACGACTTAGCAAATAATATCTATCCGATGGCTGTAAATGCACACAACAAAGACGAAGTATTTGTTGGTCGAATTAGAAGAGACGAATCTCAAGAAAATACCTTAAATTTGTGGATTGTTGCAGATAACCTTAGAAAAGGTGCCGCTACAAACACAGTTCAAATAGCTGAATATTTAGTTGAGAATAATTTAGTTTAATAACATTTATGGCAGAATTTCACAAAGTACACATACAAGAAATAAAACAAGAAACCGCAGACGCGGTTTCTGTAGTATTTAGCATACCTGAAAGTTTAAAAGCTGATTTTAATTTTACAGCAGGGCAATACGTAACGCTTCAAACAGCAATTAATGGAGAAACAATTAGAAGAGCATACTCTATTTGCGCTACTCCAGAAAGTGGCGAAATTAGAGTGGCTATTAAAAAAGTAGAAAAAGGTGTTTTCTCTACCCATGCAACTTCTGACCTTAAAGTGGGAGATTCGATAGAAATTACAGCTCCTGAAGGTCGTTTTTTATTAAATCCTGAAGCACATAAAAACTATATTGGTTTTGCAGCTGGATCTGGAATTACTCCAATATTATCGATGTTAAAATCGGTTTTAATAAAAGAACCTACCGCAACTTTTACTTTAATTTACGGAAATAAATCTGCAGCAGATACTATTTTTTATAAAGAATTAAATCAACTAAAAGAAACATATATAGATAGATTAAAGTTACACTATATATTTAGTAGAGAAAATGTAAAAAATAATTTACGTGGCAGAATAGATGGCAACGTAACCAACTACTTTGTAAAAAACATGTACAAAGAAACTTCTTTTGATGCTGCTTATTTATGTGGACCAGAAGAAATGATCAAAGACGTTTCTAAAACTTTAGAAAAAAATAACATTGCTAAAGAAAATATTCATTTCGAATTATTTATAGTTGCTGTTGATGAAGATAAGATAGCGCAAGTAAAAGAAGGTGAAACTGAAATTACTGTGATTTTAGATGATGAGAAATCTACATTTACAATGTCTCAAACAGATGACATTCTTGCAGCTAATCTGCGCAACAACATAGATGCACCCTATTCTTGCCAAGGTGGGGTTTGCAGTTCTTGTTTGGCAAGAGTTACAGAAGGAAAAGCGGTAATGGTTAAAAATTCGATTCTAACAGACGGCGAACTTGAAGAAGGTCTTATTTTAACATGTCAGGCACATCCTACAACACCTAAAATTACAATTGATTTTGATGATGTTTAAAATTCCGTATTTTTGTTAATATGGATATTTACGACTTTAAAAATGCTTTTTTAATTGGGTTTTTCATGGCTTTCATGATTGGGCCTGTTTTTTTTATGCTCATACAAACTAGTATTACAAAAGGAGCAAGAGCAGCAATAACATTTGACTTAGGCGTAGTATTAGGTGATTTGTGTTTTATTTTAATTGCTTATTATGGGAGTAGGTCTTTATTAGAAAAGATAAAAGATGATCCGAGGTTGTTTTTTTTAGGAGGTTTAGTCCTAATTATTTATGGATTAATTACTTATTTAGAGAAAGAAAATAAAAAAGAAGCACTAGAATCTGCCAAACTATTAAAAGTACCTATTAAAAATAACTATTTAAAACTCTTCTTTAAAGGCTTCTTTTTAAACTTTATAAATGTTGGCGTTTTAGCGTTCTGGCTAGGAACTGTTCTAGTTATTGGTCCTACTTTAAAAATGGATCAAAATGCTATTTTTTTGTATTTCGGAACCATTTTATTAGGCTATTTTATAACAGATCTCGGTAAAATATTTTTAGCAAAACAATTAAAAAACAAAATGACACCTCCAGTAATTTTTAGAATTAAGAAAATTATGGGCGTTATTTTAATTATCTGTGGTGTTTTTTTAATGCTGAAAGGGTTTATACCAAATGAAAGAATAGAAGAATTAATTCAATAAAACACAGCTTCGTAGAAAATAAAAAGACCTTATTTATTGGAATAAATAAGGTCTTTTATAATAGGTTTTTAAATATTTATTCTACTTCAAAAATATTATTATCAGCATTAATATCTGCCATTAATTTACTTTTGTCTATGGTAACAGATTTTACAGTTTTAGATGCAGTAAAGGAATACACCGGATTTGCCCAAGCCCAATCTTCTAAGACAGTAGCTTTGGTAGGTTTATTACCTCTCATCATTCTTAAAGGTATATTAAAGTCCTCAATCGATCCATCGGTATAAACAATACTTAAATCTATTGGCATTGGCATTTGACCAATCCTTTCTAAGGTAATACTTTTTCCGTCTACAGATTTTATTCCGTAATCTATGGTATGCAAGGTTTGCGTCCATTCATTCAAATACCAATCTAATTGAATTCCAGAAACTTTTTCCATAGAGCGTTTCACGTCATTAGGTGTTGGATGCTTAAAACTAAAATCTGTAAAGTATTTTTTTATACCAGTTGCAGTATTCTCTGCACCAATAATATATTCTAATTGGGCTAAAAACATACTTCCTTTGCTATAACTAGCAAAACTATACGCTCTGTTTGTATTAAATCTGTCTGCATGAGTTGTTAGTACTTCTTCCGAACCAGAATTTACCATAAAATTATAACCTCTATAGGGTCCTGCATTCGGATTCTTATCTCCTCTTTCTAGAATTTCATAAGATGCCTTGTTTGAAATATAAGAAGTAAATCCCTCATCCATCCAAGGATACTTACTCTCATTAGAGGCTAATAAAAACTGAAACCAGGTATGTCCCATTTCATGCGCAGTAACACCAAAAAGGCTTCCAAATTTTCTTTCCCCAGTAATTAATGTAGACATTGCATACTCCATTCCACCATCTCCTCCTTGTATTACAGAATATTGTTTATAAGGGTAAGTACCAACATGCTTGCTAAAATACTTCATTAGCTCAGCTGTTTTGGGTTGTAAATCTTTCCAGTTTTGTGAAAAATTTGCTTCCAAATTATTCTTATACAGAAAGTGTAAATCAACCCCATTGTCCATTTTTAAAACATCATGTGTATAATCAGGATCTGCGGCCCACATAAAATCGTGCACATTTGGTGCTTTAAAATGCCAAGTTAATTTTTCTGAATTAGGAACATTTAAAGGCATAGCAGCATCTTGGTAACCGTGCCCTATTTCTTGTGCATTTTGTAAATATCCTGTTCCGCCAACCGTATATTCTTTATCAATTGAAATTTTCACATCAAAATTACCCCATACGGCGTGAAACTCTCTTGCTATATAAGGTGATGTATGCCAACCTTCAAAATCATATTCTGCCATTTTAGGATACCACTGCGACATAGACAAAGCAACTCCTTCTTTATTATCTCTACCTGTTCTTCTAACTTGTAAAGGCACCTGTGCATCAAAAATCATATCTAAGGTTACACTTTTACCAGATTTTATAGATGTATTTAAAGTAACTTCTAAAACTGTACCTACAGTTTCAAAAGAAACAGCGCCACCGTTTTGTTTTAATGATTTTACTTTTATATACCCAATTTCATCAGCATTTAATTTACTAATTCTATCTCTAACTCTGCTGTCTGGATCTTTAATATTTAAAGAACGAACATCCATTTGAGAACCAGGTTGAAAAGCATTAAAGTATAAATGATAATATACCTTAGTTAGTTCATCTGGCGAATTATTCGTGTAAATTACCTGCTGTGTTCCCTTATATTGATGATTTTCTGCATCTACATCAATATTCATAGTGTACTCTATATGCTGTTGCCAATATGCAGAAGAATTTACTTTATTATTTTGTTGGAAAGTAACTTCTTTTATTTGAAAGCAAGAAGTTAAGAATACAGTTGTAAATAATAAAAATATATTTTTTTTCATGTGCTAAATTAATTTAAATATAAGAGTAAAAAACAACAATGAAATAATCGTTATTTTCTCTGAATTATTAAAGTCCGTTTACAATTCTGTCTGCCATTTTTAACGCATTGTATGCGTTTACAACTCTTCCTGAAACACATAAGTCTGAAAATGGTACTTTCTCTCCGTTTGGGTTTTCTCTACTTTGAGAACCTGGCTTAATTACCTCAAAGTTAATTTTTATACCAGAATTCATTAAAATATGTTTTACTTGGCTTGCAGATAATTTTGGATAATAAGAGCGCACCAAAGCTGCAACTCCGGCTGCTGAAGGCGCTGCCATTGAAGTACCGCTATTTGATGCATATGCATCTTTAGGTACCGTTGCATAAATATCTACTCCTGGTGCAAATACATCTACATTCGTTTTACCGAAATTAGAAAAATTAGCTGGTAACTTTTCATCATAATGCAAACTCATGGCTCCAATAGTTAAAACATTGTCTGCTATTTCATTTACTAAATCCTCAGAATCGTTAGGATATGTTTTTGTTACATCAATATCTTTACCATCGTTTCCTGCTGCATTCACAATTAAAACATCTTTTTTTGCAGCATATTTAATAGCGTCATATACCCATTTTTTGTTTGGAGAATAGCCTTTACCAAAACTTGTATTTATAATTTTCGCACCATTATCTACCGCATAACGTATTCCTAAAGCAACATCTTTATCATGTTCGTCTCCATCTGGCACTACTCTAACTGCCATAATTTTAACATTATTTGCAACGCCATTAACCCCTTTTTTATTATTTCTAGAAGCCGCTACAATACCCGCAACATGTGTACCATGACTTTCTAAATCTTTAGAACCAATTACGTTATTATTACCGTAAAATTTATCATTAATATCATATAAGTTGTCTCCTAAAGTTTGACGCGCATTAAAATCTAAATCATAACTTTTACCTTTAATTTGAGAATCTAAATATTCTGTAAGTCCTTTTTTAGCATCTAATAAAGCTCCCTCTGTCATTCCTCTTTCTAACATACCAATAACATCTGAAATTTTCGCTGCCATTTGAGCGCTAGAAGGTTTTAAACTCTTTAAAAACTCTGATGTTAAGACAGTAGTTCCTGCAAATTCCTTTACCTCTTTAATGTTATTTTCAATTTGTGAGATTCTTTTTTGAGTGTTTTTTAAATTTTCAATTTCCGCTTTCTTCTCCGTATTTCTAGCTTCAAACTTTTCTTGTAAATCTAAATAAGTTTCGAATTCTTTTTTATTTTCTTCCGATATTTCTGAAGCTTTTTTATCCCCAAATTTAACCATTCCGCTTTTTACAATTCTTGTAATCTCTAACTGGTCTGCATTTACAATTTTACCTGCTTTATTCCCTAAGAAATTCCAGCCATGCAGATCATCTATGTACCCATTATTATCGTCGTCTTTATTGTTGTTTGCAATTTCTTTTGGATTTGTCCAAACAACATCCCTTAAATCTTCATGGTCCACATCTATTCCAGAATCTGCAATTGCAACAATAACAGCAGTTCCTTGTTTTCCTTCTAAAAACGCATATGCTTTCGCTATACTCATTCCTGGAATTGAATCTGTTTGCAAATCCATATGACTCCAAACGTGCATCTCTGTCTCTGATAATACTCCTTTTTTAGCTGGTATATTAAATACAACATCTACCCCACTAGGAACTGGAATTGTACTTATTGATGCTTTACAACTAGCGAATAATAATACAGCCAATGCTGCATAAATACTTGATTTTAATACGTTCATTTCTATGCTCTATTAATTAAATATATCTGTAAATTTATGTGTTCCTTTTAAGCGAACTCCCTTTTCTGTATGCTGAACTGTACAAATTTCATTGTAAGCATCGTGTTCCAAAAATAAATAGTAATTATTATCGGCAGCTTCTTTTAAAAAGATAGCTTTCTCTTTAATGGTTAATAAAGGTCTTGTGTCGTACCCCATAACATAGGGCAAAGGGATGTGACCAATAGTTGGTAATAAATCTGCCATAAAAACAATTGTCTTACCTTGATAAGATAACTTTGGCAACATTTGTTTTTCTGTATGACCGTCCATAAACAAAACATTAAAGCCTATTTGCTCTAAAGAATTATTAGTAATAAAATTTAACTGGCCACTTTCTCTAATTGGATTGATGTTTTCTTTTAAAAAAGATGCTTTTTCTCTAGGGTTTGGCGCTATCGCCCAATTCCAATGGTTGTCATTAGACCAAAATTTTGCATTTTTAAAAGCGGGTTGTACTAAAGTTTTTTGTGAATTCCACTCAATCACTCCACCACAGTGATCAAAATGGAGATGTGTTAAAAATACATCTGTAATATCATCTCTGTGAAAGCCGTGTTTTGCTAAAGAGCTTTCCAAACTAAAATTGCCAAATAAGTGGTAATACCCAAAAAATTTATCTGACTGTTTCGATCCTAAACCAGTGTCAATTAAAATAAGACGCTTACCATCTTCAATAAGCATGCAACGCATACTCATATCAATTAAATTATTTGAATCTGCCGGATTTGTTTTTTGCCAGATTGTTTTAGGAACAACACCAAACATTGCACCGCCATCTAACTTAAAATTTCCTGTTTCTATAGGATAGATCTTCATTTCTAAAAAACTAAAAAAAATTATTAAAGAGTACCTACAAATTCACTTTATGTAGTCTACAAATATGACTAAAAAAGGTTGATTTTCTGTTAAGAAAAATCTAATTATTAATAAGTTTGTTTTTATTTAATCAGATATTAAATACTTTCATATTTTTCATAAGTATGAAATTTCAAGAAACACTTTTGTATCCAACCCTAAAATTTAAAAAATAATTATTTAGTATGACTTTAATAGGTTATTGCGCTATCATAAATAGTGGCAATAACCTACCAAAATATAAAACCGATTCATTAGGAATTAAGCAAAATAAATATACACCCCTATTACAATTACGCAGATTGCAATACCTACTTGCTTTGTATATTTCCAAGGAGTAATATCTACTTGTTGTGTATACTCTTGTACAAAATCTTCTTCTCTTGGTTTTATCCTTCCTATAATTAACATGATTACCACATTCAGAAAAAACAAAATAGCCATTACGTCTAAAAAGTGAGGATATGCTTGTGCTTCTACTAGCGCTAAAGCTTCTATATCTGTTATTCCTGAAGATTTAGCTGCTTCTAATGCAGAGGTTACAAAGTGGGGTTGCATAAAAAACTGACTAATAATATATAACAAACATCCGGAAACCAATCCTATTTTTGCCGCGATTGCGGGTACACGTTTTGTTAAATACCCCACAATAATAATAGAGAAAATAGGAATACTATAAATACCATTAATTTCTTGTAAATAGTCAAATAAACTTCCTGCATTTGCAATTAATGGAGCAATAAACATCGCAGCAATTGCTAAAATAACTCCAAATGTTTTTCCGTATTTTACTACTGTTTTTTCATCTGCATCTTTATTAATATGTTGCTTATACACATCTATACCGAATAAAGTTACAGAACTATTTAAAACACTGTTAAAAGAACTTAAAATAGCACCAAACAATACTGCTGCAAAGAAACCAACCCAAGCACCTGGCAATACTTTTCTTACCAATTCTGGGTACGCACTGTCTGCACTTTCTAAAGTACCTTCAAATAAATGAAATGCAATTAAACCTGGTAAAACAACAATTATTGGGCCTAGTATTTTTATAAATGATGCCAATAGTAATCCTTTTTGACCTTCTTTTAAATCTTTTGCACCTAAAGCTCTTTGAATAATTTGCTGATTCGTTCCCCAATAAAATAACTGAACTAACATCATTCCTGTAAAAATAGTATAAAATGGTACCGGATCTGTTGCACCACCCATCGATTTAAATTTCTCTGGGTTCTCTGTAGTTAAAATATTTAAACCGTCTAAAAGGCTGCCATCACCAATCATCATTAAACCAAATATCGGAATTAAAATTCCCCCAATTAACAATCCAATCGCATTGATAGAATCGGATACTGCAACTGCCTTTAATCCTCCAAAAACAGCATAAATTGAACCAATAATTCCGATTCCCCAAACACAAATCCAGATAGATTGTGTGTGGGTAACTCCTAATAATGTCGGAATATCAAACATACCACTAATTGCTAAAGAACCTGAATATAAAATTACTGGCAGTAAAACCACTACATAACCAGAAAGGAATAAAACAGATGTTAATGTTTTTGTAGTAACATCAAAACGTTTTGCTAAAAACCCAGGAACGGTAGTTAAACCACCTTTTAAATATCTTGGTAATAAAAACATTGCGGTAACCACCATCGCAATAGCTGCTAATGTTTCCCACACCATTACAGACAAGCCACTTTGGTATGCCGCACCATTTAAACCTACAATTTGCTCTGTAGATAAATTAGTAAGTAATAAAGCTGTCTCTTATACACATCTGACGCTGCCGACGACTCCTTACGTG
>OJEO01000360.1_pt1 | contig 17834 bp, 12 predicted proteins | sample 1593621 | NCBI WGS metagenome assembly OJEO01 (sample SAMN05416875, study PRJEB24817) | seawater metagenome | isolation source: Sea water | place: Canada:Atlantic | collected 2013-11
ATCTACACGTAAGGAGTCGTCGGCAGCGTCAGATGTGTATAAGAGACAGTTTAAAAACTGAATATTCCTTTTTAACCCTTCATATTTAGTGCGATTTACGGCGCTTTTCCTGAAAATTTCATTAAAAACCTCTTTGGTTATTTCTTCCCACTCTTTTTTAGAGTTACTCAACAATTCAGGGTGGGGATTAAAAAGTGGTTCTTTGTGCGCTTTGCTGAAACGGTTCCATGGACAAACGTCTTGACACACATCACAACCAAACATCCAATCGTCCATCTGGTTTGAAAATTCAGTGGGAATCTCGTTTTTTAGCTCTATCGTTAAATAGGAAATACATTTGCTACCATCAACCACATATGGATCGACAATAGCCTGCGTAGGGCATGCATCAATACAAGCGGTGCAGCTTCCGCAATGATCGGTAACTGGGGTGTCGAATTCAAGATCTAAATCGACAATTAATTCAGCGATAAAATAAAAAGAACCGGTTTGTTTGGTCAATAAATTACTGTGTTTACCAATCCATCCCAGACCGCTTTTTGCTGCCCATGCTTTATCTAAAACCGGTGCAGAATCTACAAAAGCACGACCATGGACATTACCAATTTCTTCCTGAATATGATTTAAAAGTTGTTTTAATTTGTCTTTAATAACAAAGTGATAATCGCGACCATAGGCGTATTTTGAAATTTTATAACTCTCTTCGTTTTGTTCTTTGGAAGGATAATAATTCAACAATAACGAAATAACACTTTTTGAATCTGGAACCAATTTAGTTGGGTCTAACCGCTTATCAAAATAATTTTCCATATACCCCATCTCACCGTGCATATTCTTGTTTAGCCAAGATTCGAGACGCGGTGCTTCCTCTTCTAAAAATTGGGCTTTGCTAATGCCACAGGACAAAAAACCGAGGCGTTCGGCTTCGGTTTTAATAAGTTTTGTGTGTGTTTCTTTTAGACTCAAAATAAGCCTCCTTGGTTTCCTGTTTTGGTCTTTCCTAAATGTTTATAAGCTGCTGCGGTTACTTCTCGACCTCGTGGGGTTCTAACTATAAATCCTTGCTGTATTAAAAAAGGCTCATATACTTCTTCAATTGTTTCAGCACTTTCTGAAACAGCTGTGGCAATAGTCGTTATTCCTACGGGTCCCCCTTTAAATTTATCAATTAAGGTAGTTAAAATCTTGTTATCCATTTCATCCAAACCAAACGCATCTACATTCAATGCTTTTAAAGCGAATTTTGAAATTTCAATATCAATCTTTCCATTTCCTTTAATTTGTGCAAAATCACGAACCCTTCTTAAAAGAGCATTTGCAATACGAGGGGTCCCTCTACTTCTTCCAGCAATTTCAATAGCTGCTTCCATAGAAATAGGAATGTTTAATATACCAGAACTACGTTGAACAATAGACGTAAGTAACTCGGTTGTGTAATATTGAAGCCTAGAAGATATACCAAAGCGAGCTCGCATAGGCGCTGTTAACAAACCAGAACGCGTGGTTGCTCCAATTAATGTAAACGGGTTTAAGTTAATTTGAACGGTGCGAGCATTCGGGCCCGTTTCGATCATAATATCTATTTTGTAATCTTCCATTGCTGAATACAGATATTCTTCAACGATAGGGCTTAGACGGTGAATTTCGTCTATAAATAACACATCTCGATCTTCTAGATTGGTAAGTAAACCTGCTAAATCTCCTGGTTTATCAAGTACAGGACCTGAGGTAACCTTAATCCCAACTTCTAGTTCATGCGCTAAGATATGAGCCAAGGTTGTTTTTCCCAAACCCGGAGGCCCATGAAATAACGTATGATCTAACGCTTCATCTCTAAGATTCGCTGCTTGAACAAATACTTGTAAATTTTCCAATGCCTGATCCTGCCCTGTAAAATCCTCAAAGCTAAGCGGTCGTAGCTTTTTTTCTAAATCAACTTCCTGAGGCGATAGATTATCTCCCGTTGGGTTTAAGTGTTCGTTCATACAACAAATATACAAAGTGTATTTAAAGTAAGCTTTGTAAATATTTAACAAGATTTAATAATGCGTTATTACAAAACCGCTTTATCATTAAGTACCTTACAAAAAAAAGAACATGAAAAAGCCAACAGAAAAAGCACCTTCGTTACAATTAGATTTAATTAATGGTACAACGTGGGATTTAGCAAAACAACAACCTGAAAATTTTACAATGATCATTTTTTACAGAGGTCTTCACTGTCCAGTCTGTAAAAAGTACCTTGAAGAACTACAAACCAAAATTGACAAGTTTGAAGAAAAAGGAGTTAATGTGGTAGCAGCAAGTATGGACACTGAAAAAAGAGCTAAAATATCTACTGAAAAGTGGGATATTGAGTCAATTCCCTTAGCTTATGGAATGTCTGAAGACAAAGCTAGAGAATGGGGGCTTTATATTAGTCACGCTATTAAAGATGCCGAACCGGACGTTTTCTCTGAACCTGCTTTATTTTTAATAAAAAAAGATGGAAGTATTTATAGTTCCTCTATACAAAGCATGCCATTTGCTAGACCAGAATTTAATGACTTATTAAAGTCTCTAGATTTTGTTTTAAGTGAAGGATATCCGGCTAGAGGAGGTAAATAAAATAATAAACCGCACCCCTCCTCAGAAAGTGCGGTTTTAAAAAATCAGTAAACTCCCCATTTTACTAATTCAAATCTATCCAAAAATAAGCGTTTTACTCACATAGAGTCAATACCCACTTTTGGGTATTTTTGATACTTTTGAAAAAAATAAAAGCCGTACGTTTTAAGTACGGCTTTTACAGTCACAAAGTCCCCACACTTTGTTCCCTAATCGTTGATACTCCAAATATAGGATCAATCTAGAATAAAGTCAATACGTAATTATACGTAAATTTGGTATAAACAATAAAACCCTCCTAAATTAGGAGGGTTTTATTATTTTTATTATATACTTCTTTAACTATAATTAATGGTTCATCTCTTCCTCGTTATCCTTTAAGGGGATATGTTGCGGAACATAATCTTGCCCAGGAATTACGTAGTCTGTTTCGTCTTTATTCAACTTACTATAGTCATAAGCCCAACGGTGTACGTGTGGTATTGGTCCGTCCCAGTTTCCATGAATGTGTTTCATTTCGGCTGTCCACTCCAATGTAGTAGATCTCCAAGGATTCTTTGGACCTATTTTTCCGTAGAAAATAGAATGGAAGAAGTTATACAAGAATACTACTTGAACTGAAGCAGTAATGATAGCAAAAATGGTTATTACCAAATTAATATCAGCTAAATCATCGAAATATGGGAAGTTTGTGTTGGTATAATATCTTCTTGGTAGTCCAGCCATTCCTACAAAGTGCATAGGAAAGAAAATTCCATACGCTCCTATTGCAGTTACCCAGAAATGGACATATCCTAAGTTTTTGTTCATTAATCGTCCTTCAAACATTTTCGGGAACCAATGATACACACCTGCTAATAATCCATACACCGCAGAAATACCCATTACCAAGTGGAAGTGAGCAATTACAAAATACGTATCGTGAACGTTAATATCCAACGCACTATCACCTAATATAATTCCTGTTAAACCTCCTGTAATAAAGGTTGAAACAAAAGCTATGGAGAATAGCATTGCGGGGTTCATCTGTAAATTACCCTTCCATATTGTTGTAATCCAGTTAAAAGCCTTTACTGCTGAAGGGATTGCAATCAATAATGTTGTAAACGTAAATACGGAACCTAAAAATGGATTCATCCCTGAAACGAACATATGGTGCCCCCAAACAATTGTAGAAAGGAAGGCAATTGCTAAAATAGAAGCAATCATCGCTCGGTATCCAAAAATAGGTTTTCGCGAGTTTGTTGCCATTACTTCGGAAACGATACCCATGGCAGGTAATATTACAATATATACCTCTGGGTGACCCAAGAACCAAAATAAGTGCTCAAATAATACTGGCGAACCACCTTGATTGTGTAATACTTCTCCGGCGATATAAATATCGGAAAGGAAAAAGGAAGTACCGAAACTTCTGTCCATTATTAACATCAATGCTGCTGATAGTAATACAGGGAACGATACTACACCAATAATAGCTGTTACAAAGAAAGCCCAAATAGTAAGTGGAAGTCTTGTCATAGACATTCCTTTGGTTCGTAAGTTTAATGTTGTTACAATATAGTTAAGTGAGCCCAATAAAGATGAGGCAATGAATATAGCTAATGATACCAACCATAATGTCATACCTGTACCAGATCCTGGTATTGCTTGTGGCAATGCACTTAATGGAGGGTAAACCGTCCATCCAGCTGATGCAGGTCCTGCTTCAACAAATAAAGAGAACACCATAATAACACTGGATATGAAAAATAGCCAGTATGATACCATATTTAAAAAGCCTGAGGCCATATCCCGTGCTCCAATTTGCAGCGGAATCAATAAGTTACTAAAGGTACCACTCAATCCTGCTGTTAAAACAAAGAATACCATGATGGTACCGTGAATGGTAACTAACGCTAAATAAACACTCGGGTCCATTACGCCGCCTTCTGCCCATTTACCTAAGAAAATTTCAAAAATTGTAAACGGTTCTTCTGGCCATGCAATTTGCATTCTAAAAAGAACGGACATTAAAATTCCGATAATCCCCATAAAAATACCAGTAATAAGGTATTGCCTAGAGATCATTTTATGATCGGTACTAAATATATATTTAGTTATAAAGGTCTGTTTGTGATGATGCCCGTGATCATCGTGGTGATCTACTGCTAATTCTTCTGTGTGTGCTGACATATCTTCTAAACTAATTTCTTATCTGTTCTCTTTTAATTTTGCAAATGTTTCGTCAAGTTTTGGCTGTTCTGCCAACCATGCCTCATAATCCTCTTGAGACTCAACTACGATTTTCATTTGCATATTATAATGGTTAACTCCACATATTTTATTACAAAGCAATAAGTAATCAAACTCATAAGAATCTAATGGTGATTCCCCTTTTGCGGCTAATTCTTTACTTTTCTCTCTTCTTAATAAATTAATATGCCTTACTTTTTCCACTACCTCATCATCCATTCTCATTTCTTCAGTAGTAATGGTTGGTGTAAATGAAAACTGTGTAATCATACCTGGAACTACGTTCATCTGTGCTCTAAAGTGTGGCATATAAGCAGAGTGCAGTACATCTTGAGAACGCATCTTAAACAACACCTTTCTACCTACTGGTAGGTGAAGTTCGTTAACTACAATATCATCTTGAGCATTAGGGTCTGAAGCATCTACTCCTAATTGGTTTACTCCTTCTATCAATCGTACATTTGCTTCTCCTAATGTATTATCTTCTCCACTGTATCGAGCTCTCCAATCAAATTGGTATGCATACAATTCAACTACTAATGGATCATCTTCTTCACTAACGTTCATAATATCTGTCCAAGTGAAAAGACCATAAATAATTAAACCTGCCAATACTATAACTGGAATGATGGTCCAAATAAACTCTAGTTTATCGTTATCTGCGTAGAAAATTGCTTTTTTTCCCTTTTCGCCTTTATATTTAAAAGCGAAAGTAAGTAATAGCCAATGTGTTACAATCCCCACAAAGAAAATGAGGATCATGGATATCAACATTAAATTGTCTATCTGAGATCCGTGTTCAGATCCAGCCTTAGGCAAAAGCACATCGCCCCATTTCCAAAAACAAACAATAGCCAATACATACAAGAAGACCAAGAACATTACCATTAGGTAACCGTTCACCTTATTGTCTTTATCTGATGCTATATCTCCGGTATCTGTCTGTTTGGTTTTAGACATTTCAAATATCTTGGTCATTTGCCAAACAGCAACTCCAAAAAGAATGATTACTAATACAACTAAAAATGCGGTCATTTTATAAAATCTTCTTATTTATTAATAATGGTAATTTTCACTTTCCTTGATAAATGGGTTTCCTTTTGGTCGTAATGGAACTTTTCCAAGTCCAGTACCTATAACAAAAACAAACAGTCCCAAGAAAAAACATATACTTGCTATTTCAGTAATTCCAAAAGACCAATGTGCCCCTACGGTTGATGGCATAACAAGTAAGAATACATCTATATAATGTCCTACTAGTACTAAAACACCTGCCATAACAACAAACCAAGGAATTCTCTTGTAGTCACTATTCATTAATATCAATATAGGGAATACAAAATTAAGTACTAACATACTCCAGAATAATAAGTTGTATTCTTGAATTCGGATAATGAAATAAGTTACTTCTTCAGGGATGTTTGCGTACCATATTAGCATAAATTGTCCAAACCATAAGTACGTCCAAAAAATACTAAAAGCAAACATAAACTTCGCCAAATCGTGAAGATGACTATCATTTACAAATGGTAAAAAGCCTTTCCCTTTTAAGAATATTGTCACCAATGCAATGGCTGTAATAGCCGACACAAACATAGTTGCAAATACATACCACGCAAATAAGGTACTATACCAGTGAGGTGTCATAGACATAAACCAGTCCCAAGCCATCATTGATTCGGTTACAATGAAAAACAACAAGAAGTATACTGAAATTTTAAAGTTTCTTCTGTACGGATCGTAATTGTTAACCTCTGCTTGACGCAATGAGTTTCTGCGTGCGAAATAGCGGTACAAGTTCCATCCTAATACGTAAATAATAGCACGTATTAAAAAGAATGGAAAATTAAGGTACGTAGATTTTGCCTGTAATATTTTATCACCTGCCACAAGCTCTTCGTTTTGCCAAGGAAAAAAGTGTGTCCCAGCAAATACTACTATAAAAAAGACAATAATAGAACCCGGCAGAACATAAGAAGTAATTCCTTCCATCACTCTAAATAAGACTGGGGACCACCCTGCTTGTGCTGCATATTGAATTGCATAAAAAACAAGGGTTCCTAGTGCTAACATAAGAAAGAAGAATGCCGACACAAAAGTAGCAGACCAAGGTTTGGTTTGCAATTGATGCAATACATGTTCTAAGTGCTCATCCCCATGACCTTCCATGTGCACATCTTTTTCATGTTTCATTGCATTTTTAGAGTAGCCTTCTTTTCCGCGTGCCACATCCACAAAATTTGCCTCATGTGTTTCTTCGGTTGCGTGCTCTTCCCCATTTTCAGTCCCGTGACCTTCGCCATGGGCGTTTTCTGCAGCCATTATTTCTTTTACATCATCAATAGTAGATGGTGTGGAGAAAAATCCGTAGGTTATTCCCGCAAGACCAATTACCATAAGAATGATAGAAAACAGTTTTAATTTACTAGGTAGCGTGTACATATCTTTAGCTATTCTCTTTATTCTTTAGTTAGTTTCTTCTTCTGAAGTGTTTGAAGCTTCAGTTTTTGTTTTATTTTCCTCCATTTCAGGAGTGGCAACTTCAGTAGAATCTGAAGTCATTTCTTTTTGGTTATCCAATAATCCGGGCGTACCATTTAATGCCGCTTTTAAATTCATTACGTACATTGCTATCTGCCAGCGTTCCTTATGGTCCACCTGTGAGGCATATGAGCCCATTGAATTTAATCCGTATGTTTCTACAAAATAAATATCACCCATTGTAATATCTCTTGCAGGATCTGCATAACTTGGGATACCTAAGAATTTTTCACGTTCGGCTAATATTCCTTGACCGTCTCCTTTATCACCGTGGCAAACTGCACAATAAATTGTATAAAGTTCTTCTCCTTCATTTATGTTATCCTCGGTAATCTCGAACGGATTTTTCAATTCGGTTTTTGCCAAGGCTCTATCTTCATTGGTGTTTTCGTAATCAAAAGGAGTATATCCTCTTGGTATGGATCCTTCTACAGGTAATTTTGCCTCTTGTCCATTTTCAAAAACATCGTACTCTCCATAGGTTTCATACCCAACAGATTCATACATATCAGGCATATACTGGTAGTTTGGTTTGTTATTGTTAAAACAAGAAACCAGCGTAAACGCAACTAGTAGTGCAATTGCTATGTTTAAACTATTTTTCATATTAGTGGTCTTCTTCATTTTCAATTAAACTGATCTCCTTTGCACCTGTATCGTATAAAAACTTAGTTAGTTTTTTAACATCGTGGTGTCCAGCGTCTATTTGCATTAAAAAATGATCATCAGTTGTTCTTGGATCTGGATTTTCTGCTTTTTTAAATGGCCATAGCTTACTTCGCATATAAAATGTAATCACCATTAAGTGTCCTGCAAAGAAAACCGTAAGTTCAAACATAATAGGAATAAAAGCAGGCATGTTTTGATAAAAATTAAAACTTGGCTTCCCACCTATGTTTTGTGGCCAGTCAGCAATCATTATAAAGTTCATCATTAAAACTGCTACAGTTAAACCTATTAATCCATAGATAAAAGAGGTTATTGCTAAACGTGTAGGCTCTAATCCAATGGCTTTATCTAATCCGTGAACCGGAAATGGAGTAAAAACCTCGGTTATATTATAATTTGCCGTACGAGTTTGCTTAACTGCCTGCATTAGCAAGTCGTCATCGGTATAAATAGCATGTATCACTTTTGCTTCCATACTTATTTGTTGTTTTTTAAGGTTTCTGCCTGTCCTGCCCAATCATCGCGTTTAGCCCTTCCAGGAAACTCGACAATAATGCTATCCAGTAACTCGTAATCTATATCGGTCATGTTACTTACTTGATCGTAGGTATAAATGCCTAGCTCATGAAGCTTTTCTTCCATTACAGGACCTACACCACTTATTTTTTTCAAGTCGTCAGGAGTTTGTGTGTCTGGATTGTATGTACCTATACGATCCAACATTGCATTTACCTGATCTCTTTTTGCTTCGGAATCTATAAGGGCAGTATCTCCCACTTCTAATTTATCATCCTTCGCATTTTCATCTTCTTCTGAAGTAAAATACTCTCCCGTTAGATTAGCAGAAGGTCCTCCTGAAGCAGGATATTGGCTTACATTATGATCTACGTGATCTCCATGTTCTGCTCGCAATCTTTTAAAGCTTTCTCCTGAAGATTTTAAAATTGTCTTCACTTCGGCTTGTGCAATTACCGGGAATGTTCTTGCGTACAATAAGAAAAGTACAAAGAAGAAACCAATAGTCCCTATAAACGTACCGATATCTACAAAAGTAGGCTGGAACATTGTCCAAGATGATGTTAACCTATCTTTACTTAAATCGATTACAATAATATCAAAACGTTCAAACCACATCCCTACGTTTATAATAAGAGCTACAATAAACGTCCATATAATGTTTCTTCGTAATTTTTTAACCCAAAGCGTAAGCGGAACAATAAGGTTACAAATAATTAATGCCCAGAATGCCCACCAATACGGTCCTGTTGCAGCACCAAATGATAAATAAGTATAGTTTTCGTATGGAACACCTGAGTACCATCCTATAAAATATTCTGTAATATACGCTACGGTTACAATACCACCTGTAAGTAGTATTACCTTGTTCATATATTCAATATGAAGTACGGTAATATAGTCTTCCAGATTGGAAACTTTACGCATAATAATTAAAAGGGTTTGCACCATCGCAAATCCTGAGAAAATTGCCCCTGCCACGAAATAAGGAGGGAAAATAGTACTGTGCCATCCTGGAACTACCGATGTAGCAAAGTCAAACGATACAATGGTGTGTACCGAAAGTACCAATGGCGTTGCTAAACCTGCCAGCACTAAGGAAACTTCTTCAAAACGTTGCCAGTCTTTTACACGACCCGTCCAACCGAAAGATAAAATACCATATATTTTCTTCTGAAATGGGCTTTTTGTACGGTCCCTGATCATTGCGAAATCTGGCAATAATCCGGTGTACCAGAATACCAATGAAATGGAAAGGTATGTTGAAATTGCAAATACATCCCAAAGCAGTGGTGAGTTAAAGTTCACCCAAAGCGATCCAAATTGGTTAGGGATTGGTAATACCCAATATGCTAACCATGGACGCCCCATGTGAATGATTGGGAACAATCCCGCTTGTACAACCGCAAAGATAGTCATGGCTTCTGCAGAACGGTTAACCGCCATTCTCCATTTTTGACGGAACAACAGTAATACCGCTGAAATTAACGTACCGGCGTGACCAATACCTACCCACCATACAAAGTTAGTAATGTCCCAAGCCCAACCAATGGTCTTGTTCAATCCCCAAACTCCAATACCGGTTGAGACGGTATAAATTATACATCCTAACCCCCATAAAAAAGCTATCAGGGCAATAGTAAAAACAATCCACCAAGATTTGTTGGCCTTTCCCAAGACCGGAGCTCCTACATCAACACTGATGTCGTGATAGGACTTCTCTCCAATAACCAAAGGCTCTCTTATAGGTGCTTCGTAATGTGACGACATATTTATTTCTTAATAATTGATTCTTATTACAAATTTTTTATGATTCTGAAGTGTTTTTCACTCTAACCTGATACATAACATTAGGTTTCGTGCCTATTCCCTCAAGAAGATGATACATACGTTTGTCCTCTTTCTTCTTCAGTATTTCAGAATCTTTATCATTAACATCTCCAAAAACCATCGCTCCAGTATCACATGCTCTTGAACAAGCTGTATGGAACTCTCCATCTTTAATTTTTCTTCCATCACGTTTGGCGTCAAGAATAGTTTTCTGTGTAATTTGAATACACATAGAACATTTTTCCATAACCCCTCGCGAACGAACTACTACATCTGGGTTTAACACCATACGACCAAGATCGTTGTTCATGTGGTAATCAAACTCATCGTTCTCATTATACAAGAACCAGTTAAAACGACGTACTTTATAAGGACAGTTGTTAGCACAGTAACGTGTACCAACACAACGGTTATACGCCATTTGGTTTTGACCTTGACGTCCGTGTGACGTTGCCGCTACTGGACAAACTGTTTCACAAGGTGCGTGATTACAATGCTGACACATTACCGGTTGGAAAGCTACTTCAGGGTTTTCCTGGCTTGGTAGTTCCACTTTCTCATACGAATCAAAAGCTGGTAACGTTTCTAAATCTTCAATCTCTTGCTCAAATGAATCAGCTGAAGAATAATACCTGTCAATACGCAACCAGTGCATATCTCTAAACTTACGAACCTCTTCTTTTCCTACTACCGGTACATTGTTTTCGGCGTGACAAGCAATTACACATGCTCCACAACCTGTACAGGCATTTAAATCTATAGAAAGATTAAAGTGTGGTCCTACTGAATCATCAAAAGAAGCCCAAAGGTCTGCATTTTCTTCTCGAACCGAAATTGCGTTGTGATCGTAATCAGTTACAGGAACTGCATTCCAATGCTCTTTATCTTTTGTATTAAATATCTCTAAAGTTGTTTCTTTTATAATATCATCACTACGGCCAGCCATCGTGTTTTGCAACTGAACACAAGCAAATTCGTGCATACCACTTGCTTTTTCTAATTCAACATTCTGAATAGAAGAAAAGTCTTGATACAACGGATATGCATTAACACCCGTTTGCATTTCTTTTTGAATAGCTGCAGTTTTACCGAAGCCCAATGCTAAACCAACCGAACCTTTTGCCTGTCCTGGCTGAATAATAACTGGTACTTTCTTAATGGTTACATCTCCCAACTTAACATTTACGTAGCTACCATTTAAGGCACCATTGGAAACATGCTCGTTAACAAGATCCATCGCTTCTGCATCGGCTGCAGACATTGATATATAATTATCCCAAGAAGTTCGGGTAATAGGGTCTGGCATTTCTTGCAACCAAGGGTTATTAGCTTGTTGCCCATCACCCATAGATGTTTTTGTATACAAAGTAAGCTCAAAACCTCCATTTTGTGATGTTGACGAAAGCGCACCATTATTTGTGCTACTTTCCATCATCATACCTGCTTCATTTGCAGTGGCATCTTCCATAGGCACGTCAGCATCGTTTGCTACAAAACCATCATGCAATGCTTTGTTCCAAGAGCCTCCACCTAAAACAGAAGTTGTCCAAGTTTCTTTTATGTAATCGTAATAGTTTTTTGTATTTCCAGTCCATTTCAACAAACAATCTTGAAATTGTCTTGTATTAAATAATGGACGAATAGTAGGCTGCATTAAACTAAAACTTCCTTTTTGCATTTGTATATCACCCCAAGACTCCAAGTAATGTGGAGTAGCAGCGACTAATTGTGCTAAAGAAGCAGTGGCATCTTTCTTTGTAGAAAACGCCAAAGACATCACTAAGTTTTTATATCCTTCAGCAAATGCTTTACTGTTAGGAAAAGAGTATACTGGATCTACACCAACGGTAATTAACCCTTTCACGCTTCCTGAAATGACACCTTCCATTACGCGTTTTACTTCAGCAGTATTTCCTTTACGCGTCAATTTTGGTTTTGTAGCATCCATTACCACACTCGATGCATTCGCATTAAGCGCCATAGCTTGTGCATTTACATCAGGCAAACCTGTTATAACCACTCCTTTATTTCCAGCGTTACGAAGTTGCGCCTTAGCTTTACTTACAGCGTCTTGTAGTTTTTTGGGCAAACCAGATGTGCTTCCGCTACCAGTCAATGCTTTTAATACTTGCATTTGCTGTGAAGGGGTTGCCAACACACGTTTATCTGCATTACCACCAGAAAGACTCATGTTCGCCTCAAACTGAATATGGCGTGACATTTTTCCGTTTTTCGGAACTCTTCCTTTTGCATAGCTAGAACTGTGCCCACCACCTTGCCAGTCTCCTAACAAGTCAGCTCCTACCGATACAATTATTTCAGCTTTTGAAAAATCGTAATGCGGTAGCGCACGGGTTCCATATTTATTTTGAAAAGCATCCAATGCTTCCGAAGAAGAAACTGTATCATACACTACGTGACGTACATTTGGATATTTCGTAGTAAAATCTTGTATTAATTTAGATGTAGAAGGACTAGCAAATGTTTGTGTAAGCAACACAACATCTTGACCACCCATTTCATTCATCTTTTGAGCTACTTTAGCATCAAAATCACTCCAAGAAGCTTCCTTCCCATCAACTAAAGGTGACTTTAAACGATTGTTATCATATAATGATAAAACCGAAGCTTGAACTCGTGCGTTAACATCGCCATTATTGGTTGAAAGTTCATTACGCTCTATCTTAATAGGACGTCCTTCCCTTGTTTTCACCAATACATTTGCGAAGTCGAAACCATCTGCCATTGTGGAAGCATAATAATTTGCTTCACCAGGAATGATCTCGTCTGGAGCAACCACATAAGGGATTGATTTAACGACAGGTCCTTCACAAGCCGCAAGCGATGCTGCCGCAGTTGTAAAACCAACGTATTTTAAGAAATCACGACGTGTGGTTGAAGATGTTTCTAAGGTCTCTTTATCCCCTAAAAATTTATCTATGGGAAGTTCTTCTACAAACTCATTTTCCCGTAGCGTCTTAACAACAGAGCTATTTTCGTCTAGCTCTTCAACACTTTTCCAGTATTTCTTGTTTGATGCCATTTATAGTTATTTAATTTAACAATTGGTTTCCGTTATGCTTGAACTTTGCAATCAGTTTCCAATTTTTTTAATCTTTATTTTTTGTTTTTAGTAGTGGCATTTACCACACTCAATTCCACCCATTTGAGCTGCCGTCACTTTCTCTACACCGTATTTTTTAGCAAGCTCTTCATGAATTTTATCATAATACTCATTGCCCTCCATTTTTACATTTGTATCCCGGTGGCAATTAATACACCATCCCATAGTAAGTGGCGCGTGTTGCTTCATAATCTCGAATTCCTCAACAGGACCGTGACACTCTTGACAAGCTACACCAGCAACAGTTACGTGTTGCGAATGATTAAAGTAAGCGAAATCTGGCAAATTATGAATACGAACCCACTTCACTGGTTTTTCTTCACCAGAGTAAGCTTGTTCATTTACATCCCACCCAGCTGCATCATACAGTTTTGCGATTTCAGCATCGTAAAAGTCTTTTGAGTATTCTTCGGTAGCAGTTTCAGGAGCCACTTCAGCAATGTTTTTATGACAGTTCATACAAACATTCAACGAAGGGATTCCAGAGGTTTTACTTCTTCTTGCTGAAGAGTGACAGTAATTACAATCTACCTGGTTATCACCTGCGTGTATTTTATGTGAAAAGTGAATAGGCTGAACTGGAGCATATCCTTCATCTACACCTACCTGCATTAAATAGCCGTACATAAAATATCCAGCGGCCAATATTAAGAAAACCGAGGTTGCCAATACCAAAAATTGGTTTTGAACAAAAGCCTTCCATATTGGTGTTTTTGGTTCCTTTTCAGGATATTCAACTCCGTTCGCAGCAGCAATCTTCTTAAGTGTGTTTGTTACCAAGAAAAGCATTACTACCAACAATAAGAACACCAATGCCAAGGCACCAAGTACAATGTTGTTTGAAACGCCATCTCCACTTCCTGAAGCACTACCACCTCCTGCAGGAGCTTGCGCTACTGTAGGTGCCGGTTTAGGCTGACTCGTATATGCTAAAATATTATCAATATCAGTATTGCTTAACTGCGGAAATGCAGTCATCACCGATTGGTTATTATCTTCAAAAAGTTTAACAGCCTCAGGATCTCCAGCTTTAATCATAGCCTGACTATCCTTAATCCATTCGTGCAACCAAGCTTGGTCGTGTTTATCAGCAACACCACGAAGTGCTGGCCCTGTAGCTTTACGGTCCAGCTTGTGACAAGCAGCACAATTAGCTTTAAATAGCTTTTCTCCGGCTGCTACATCACCACCAGTGCCTTCTGCTGGTGCAGCTTCACTAGTTTCCGTTGCTGATGCATCGTTTGCAGCAGCTTCATCCTGTGCTAAAACGGAATTTGAAAATGTTAGCAATAGAGCCAACAAGAGAAATGACATACAAGAGGATAGATTTCGGTAATTCACCTTTTTCATACTGACGGTTAATTATTGTCCATAAGTTTGGTACGTAATTGGTTACTAAAATCAGTGTTTCTACGTACCGCAAATAACGGCACAAAAATACATTATAAAGTCGATTTTAGAAATCCAAACAAAGTGTTAACAACTAATTTATACTAGTTCTAAATAATATTGAAGTCGGTTTTATAGTTATTATGAAGTACATTTGCACTATATAAAATTAATTATGAAAACAGCACACATCTATAAATTGGTTATTGTCAGTATATTATTCACTTTTCTCTCAAAAGATTCGCTAGCACAACAAGGAGAAGTAACCATAAACCAAGACCCTAAAATTCCCAATTTGTTAGCCCTGAAAAAGAATCTTGAAAAAGACAACAAACTATCAAATGGTTACACCATTCAATTGTATTATGGCGAACTTACAAAAGCCAACACGATCCTGAAAAGGTACCGTGGTTTATACGGAACCTGGCCCGCTTCTATTGAATATGAAACACCTAACTATAAAGTATGGGTTGGTAATTATAGCGATCGATTGGATGCAGACAGAGCTTTAATTGAAATACAAAAAGGATTTCCCTCTGCTTTTATTTTAAAACCACAAAATAGAAGCTAAAAACAAAGTGTTTATTACAAAAAAACGACCTCAAATTGAGGTCGTTTTTTTTTGCTTATTGAAATTCTATCAACTTATTTAAGTTTCTTTTTAACAGCAACTTCGTGAAAGGATTCAATTACATCGCCTTCTTTAATATCGTTGTAGTTTTTAATTTGAATACCACAATCGTATCCTTTCGCAACTTCTTTTACATCGTCTTTAAATCGTTTCAAGGAAGCTAATTCACCTGTATAGACAACTACGCCTTCCCGTATTAAACGAACACCTGAGTTTCGGTATATTTTCCCGCTTGTAACCATACAACCCGCGATAGTACCTATTTTTGATATTTTAAAGGTTTCTCTTATCTCTGCATTACCGGTAATTTCCTCTTTCATTTCAGGAGAAAGCATACCTTCCATCGCATCTTTAAGATCGTTGATGGCCGCATAAATAATAGAGTACATTCTGATATCAATTTCTTCTTTATCAGCTATTTGACGTGCATTACCCATTGGGCGTACATTAAATCCTATTATAATAGCATCGGAAGCTGAAGCTAGCAGCACATCACTTTCAGTAATAGCACCTACTCCTTTGTGAATAATATTCACTTGTATTTCTTCCGTAGAAAGTTTCTGGAACGAATCTGTTAAAGCTTCAACCGAACCATCCACATCACCTTTAAGAATAATGTTGAGTTCTTTAAAGTCACCCAATGCAATTCGTCTTCCAATTTCATCAAGTGTAATATGACGCTGTGTTCTTACAGATTGCTCACGTTGTAGTTGTGTACGTTTGTTTGCAATATCTTTTGCTTCCCGTTCGTCTTCAAATACATTGAACTTATCACCTGCTTGTGGCGCTCCATCTAATCCTAAAATAGAAACTGGCGTTGAAGGTCCTGCTTCTTTTACATTATTGCCTCGTTCATCTTGCATTGCTTTAATCTTACCGCTATGCTGTCCGGCCAATACATAATCACCAATTTTTAACGTTCCGCCTTGTACCAAGATTGTGGAAATATAACCACGTCCTTTATCTAAATACGCTTCAACAACGGTACCGTTTGCTCTTTTATCTGGGTTTGCTTTTAACTCTAAAAGCTCAGCCTCAAGTAATACTTTTTCTAATAATTCAGGAACACCTTGACCTGTTTTTGCTGAAATATCCTGTGATTGAATTTTTCCACCCCAGTCTTCAACTAAGAGGTTCATCCCGGCTAATCCTTCTTTAATTTTTTCTGCGTTTGCTACAGGTCTATCAATTTTATTAATTGCAAAAATGATAGGTACTCCCGCAGCCTGTGCATGACTAATAGCTTCTTTTGTTTGAGGCATAATATCATCATCCGCCGCAATTACAATAATGGCAAGATCGGTAACTTGAGCACCTCTCGCACGCATAGCGGTAAACGCTTCGTGTCCTGGAGTATCAAGGAACGATATTTTTTGACCATCTTCCAGTTGTACTGCATACGCACCAATGTGCTGTGTAATACCACCAGATTCTCCTGCAATTACATTTTCCTTACGAACGTAATCCAATAAAGATGTTTTACCGTGGTCAACATGACCCATTACAGTAACAATAGGAGCTCTAGGTTCTAAATCTTCTGGAGCATCTACTTCTTCTTGAACACTTTCTTCAATATCTGCTGTTACAAATTCTACTTCGTAGTCAAATTCTTCTGCAACAATAGTAAGTGTTTCTGCATCTAGACGCTGGTTCATTGTTACCATCATCCCTAATGACATACATGTAGAGATAATTTTAGTTACAGGAACATTCATCATCGTAGCTACTTCACTTACAGTCACAAACTCGGTAACTTTAAGCAATTTACTATCTGCTTCTTGTTGCGCTAGATCGTCCTCCGTTTTTTGACGGTGGGTATCTCTTTTATCTCTACGGTATTTAGCTCCTTTTCCTTTTGAGGATTTTCCTTGAAGTTTTTCAAGAGTTTCTCGTACTTGTTTTTGGATTTCTTCCTCTGTAGGCTCTTCTTTTGGTGCGTTTGATCTTCCTTTTCCGCGGCCTCTATTATCCTTGAAGTTTCCTTTATTAGGAGCCTTTTTACTTATACGACGTCTTCGGCTTCGTTTGCCTTTTTTATCGTCTTCTTTTTTGTCTTTCTTTTTCTTTTCCGGTTTTTTAAACTTAGAAAGGTCTATTTTTTCACCGGTAAAATTAGGACCGTCTAACTTTTTATAGTTAGTCTGAACAGAATCTGATTCTTTTTCTTTCTCTTCTACTTTTTCTGTTTTATCAGCTTTCGGCTCCTCTTTAACTTTTTTAGCTTCTGCTTTTTCTTCTTTAGGCCTGTCTCTTATACACATCTCCGAGCCCACGAGACCTCTCTACATCTCG
>OJEO01000364.1_pt1 | contig 17678 bp, 16 predicted proteins | sample 1593621 | NCBI WGS metagenome assembly OJEO01 (sample SAMN05416875, study PRJEB24817) | seawater metagenome | isolation source: Sea water | place: Canada:Atlantic | collected 2013-11
GAGATGTAGAGAGGTCTCGTGGGCTCGGAGATGTGTATAAGAGACAGAATTTTTAGTGCTCGTTTAATCTAAAATCTGGATATGCATCCATACCGTGTTCGTGCATATCTAAACCCTCTATTTCTTCTTTTTCACTGACTCTTATTCCTATTGTTTTCTTTAGTGTAAAAATAATAAGGAAAGAAGTTGCGATGCAGAAAACAGCATAACAGGCTACTCCTGTAAGTTGACTGATAAATTGTGCGCCACTTGCTAAGTTGCCAAAAAGACCAACAGCTAATGTGCCCCAGATACCACAAGCCAAATGCACTGCAATTGCCCCAACTGGGTCGTCTAATTTTAACTTGTCAATTAAATTTACCGCAAAAACAATTAGCACACCTGCTACAGCTCCAATCAAGATGGCATCCATTGGAGACATTTGATCTGCACCAGCAGTAATTCCTACTAAACCACCTAAAATCCCGTTTAAGAACATGGTTAAATCTAGGTTTTTATACATAATTGTTGAAGCCAATGCAGCCACCACACCACCAGCAGCAGCAGCCAGGCAAGTTGTTACTAATGTGATAGATGTTAATTCTGGATCTGCTGATAATACAGAACCGCCGTTAAAACCAAACCAACCCAACCAAAGAATTAATACACCTGCAGTAGCAATAGGTATATTATGTCCAGGGATGGCCTGTGTTTTTCCATTTTCAAATTTCCCAATTCTAGCGCCTAGTAAGTAAACAGCAACTAATGCTGCCCAACCTCCTACAGAATGCACTAAAGTTGAACCTGCGAAATCATAAAAAGGTGTTGCTAATTGATCTAAAAATCCGCCACCCCATTTCCAAGAACCTGCAATTGGATATACGAAGCCTACGTATAAAATTGTAAAAATCATAAAAGGTAGAATTTTCATTCTTTCCGCTACAGCTCCAGAAACTATTGTTGCAGCAGTTGCAGCAAACATTCCTTGAAATAAGAAATCTGTCCAATAGGTGTACCCTTCATTATATGCTAAATCTAATGCACCGTTTTTTAAAGGTTCAGAAATTCCGAATATAAAATCTCCTAGATAACCTGCGGAATTTGCACCCCAATTTGGGTACATTAGATTAAAACCAACTAAAGCATATAATAGCAGGCCAACAGTAATGATGAAAATATTTTTAAATAATATATTAATGGTGTTTTTTTGTCTTGTTAAGCCGATCTCCAGAAATGCAAAACCTAAGTGCATAAAGAAAACGAGTGCCGTACAGATCATCATCCACACGTTATTTATTGTTAGTAATTCCATAATAATAAGTATTGTAATTTTTTAATTTAAAGTTTTTCCTCCTTTTTCTCCGGTTCTAATTCTATAAGCTTCTTTGATATCGCTCACAAAAATTTTACCATCACCAACCTCACCAGTATTGCAGGATTTAAGAATTGCTTTAATGGTAATTTCTTCAAAATCGTCATTTACAACAATAGAGATATATCTTCTTTGGATATCACTTGTGCTATAAGAAATACCTCTATAAACATGCCCTTCTTTTTCATTTCCTAATCCAGTAACATCCCAGTAAGAGAAAAAATTCACACCTACTTCGTGCAATGCTTCTTTTACGGCTCTGTATTTAGATTTTCTTATTACAGCTTCAATTTTCTTCATTTTATAATTATTTAGTTTTAGTTAATTATTCTTTATTTAATCGTAAAATACTTTTACGTACAAAATCACACAACCTTTAAGTTGTGTGATTTTTATTGTTTTTGAATTTTAAAATAATTTCTTATTTATCGTCTTCAAAGTCTCTTACTCTTTTACCAGGGTAAGCAATAGAACCATGTTCAGAAATATCTAAACCTTCAATTTCTACTTCTTTCGAAACTCTTAAACCTAAAGTTGCTTTTAAAATACCTAATACTATAAAAGATAAAGCAATAGCCCAGACAGCATATGCTAAAACTCCAATAGCTTGTGCACCTAATTGGGCAGCGCCACCACCATTGAATAATCCAATACCAGTATCACCATCTACACCCCAAAGACCAATAACTAAAGTTCCCCAAACACCGGCAACACCATGCACAGAAGCTGCACCAATTGCATCATCAATTTTTAATTTCTTTTCTATAAATTCAATTGAAAATACTACAATAATACCTCCAATTAAACCTGCTAAAACAGCACCACCGGCAGTCATGTTTCCACAACCTGCAGTAATACTAACTAAACCTGCTAAACAACCATTTAAAGTTTGCGCTAAGTTTGGTTTTCCATACCAGATCCAAGTAGTAATTAAAGCACCCAATCCACCAGCTGCAGCTGCTAAGTTTGTAATTAAGACTACTGTTGATGCACCAATAGCGTCAGCACCACCCCAAGCTAATTGAGATCCACCATTAAAACCAAACCAACCAAACCAAAGGATAAATACCCCTAAAGTTGCTAAAACTTGATTGTGTCCAGGAATCGGTAAAACTTTACCGTTTACATATTTTCCAATTCTAGGACCTACCATAAATGCAGCCACTAAAGCAGCCCATCCACCTACAGAGTGTACAATTGAAGAACCTGCAAAGTCAATAAATTCTGCGGGCATGAAACCAGCAGTATCATTTAACCAACCTCCATTCCATTCCCATCCACCAGAAATTGGATATATAACAGCTGTCATAACCAGAGAGAAGATAATATAAGTTGTATATTTTGTTCTACCTGCGATGGCTCCAGAAACGATTGTAGCAGTAGTTGCTGCAAACATTGTTTGAAAGAATAAATCTGCTCCTTCACCTTGGAATAAACCACTCCAGAAGAACCATCCGTTAGAAGTGTCTCCATACATTAGAGAGTAACCAACTAACCAGAAGGTTATAGAACCTACACAGATGTCTAATATGTTTTTCATTGCGATATTTACCGCATTTTTTGCTCTTGTCATACCAGATTCTACCAATGTAAAACCTGCTTGCATTAAGAAAACTAAGATACCTGCAATTAGCATCCAAAGCATTCCCATATCTCCATTGATTTGTTCAACGGCTTTAGCAACTTCTGTTGCTGGAGCGTCTTGTAATAATGTTAAGAATAAACTCATAGTTATAAAATTTTAGTTAGTTTTTGAGAACCTACGAAGTCTGACCTTCGCAGGTTGATTTTTTAGTTGACTTTTTTAGAAAGAGTAGACTGCAGCAATTGTTAAGCCTGTTACTTTTTCTTCACCACCTATAAAAGTTACATCATCAGACGTATCATATCTTAATTCTGTAATTAATTTTAAACTATCTGATAAAGAAGTGTTTCCTGATAATGTAAATGCAGATATACTTTCATCTCCAGATCCAGAAGTTGTTGTAAAAAACTCTGGTCTTAGTCCTAAAGAGAACGTGTCAGAAAATGTATTTTGTAAGTACAAAGCAACACCTTGGTAACCTGCATCTGCATCTTCTGAATTTGCGTAAGCAGCATTTATACCCAGGTACAGTGAATCTGAGATGTCAAACCCCCCTGTGTAATCTAAGTATAAAACATCAGTATCTCCAAAACCATCTGCACCATATGCAAGGTTAAAGAACTGTCCTTTGTATCCTGTTTGGAAACCTAATTGGTAGTTGTCAGAGTCGCTGTTTGCTCCTGCTATAACTCCGTGAGGGTTGGTAACTGCTACCATAAAAGATAAATCTTCTGAAGCAGCATAATCAATTTTTAAACCTGTATGAGAAAAAGGTCCTGCGTTAAACAAATAAGAAACAGAGTAGTTAAAGTTTCCTGCTGGAGAAATTACTTCATATCCATAAAATGTATTAAACTGCCCTAAAGTAAAAGTTACTTTTTCTGAAGCATTATAATATGCATATAATTGATTGATTGCTCCGGTATATGCATTTGCTGCATTTGCTCTAGGGCCAAAAGCTAAATCAGCTACAACTCCAGTTTTTCCTTTTTCGTAAGAAAAAATAGTATTTGCCATTCCTAGACCAAATCCGTTGGCAGGAACATCTGTTAAAACACCAGTAGTACCAATAGCTGATGTTGATAAATTTGTAGAATAATAGGTATCTACGGTTCCGCTTAAAGTAAACGTTCCTTTTTCTTCTTCCTGTGCTGTTGCAATGAAACTCACTGCTAATAAAGCTGTAAAAATAATTTTCTTCATGATTTTTAATTTTAGTTGATTGATATGTTGGTTAATAAATCTGGCTCAAAAGTATATGTTTTTTTTAATCTAACAAGGGGCTGTTTTTTAAAATAGTACACTTTTTAAGTGTATACCCTTAAAAAAAAGGGGGTATAATTAAGATAAGTATATTTTTTTGTTTTTTAAAGGTGTAAAATATTGGGTTTGTAAAAAAACATAGTATAATTATAGGATATTCATAAAAATGCATCTTTTGTAAAAAAATTTGTAATTATTGTACTTTCGCACCTATGAAATACTCATTTTCCTATTTAATTTGTTTAGAATTCTTAGGTTTTCGTTTTTCTGGTTGGCAAAAACAGACAAATGCAAAAACTTTACATGATATGGTAGATAAATCTTTATCCTATGTTTTTGAGGATGCGCTCTTTAAAACTATTGGTGTGGGTAGAACAGATGCAAAGGTATCTGCAAATTCTTACTATTTGCAGCTCTTTAGAGATACCGAAATTGATGAAGCTTTATTTATAAAATCTTTAAACGCTAATTTTTCTCCTGACTTTAGAGCGGTATCAGTACAAAAAGTTGCAACTAACTTTAACATCATACAGGTTTCTAAAATAAAAGAGTACCATTATTATTTTTCTTTTGGTGAGAAGAACCATCCTTTTGCTGCCCCTTTTATTGTGAATATTGATGAGATTTTAGATATTGATAGTATGGTGAAAGCGTCAAAACTATTCGAGGGTGAACATTATTTTCATAAATATTGTACCAAACCAAGTGCGCAAACAATATTTAAAAGAACTATTGAGTCTTGTGAAATTGTAAAGAATGATCTTTTAACTGCAAATTTTTTTCCTGAAACATCTTATATATTAAAGGTGAAAGGCACTGGTTTTTTGCGTTATCAAATACGTTTAATGATGGCGACTTTATTCGAGGTTGGTAAAGGTAATCTTGATCTAGATTTTGTTGAAGCTTCTTTGAAAGAAGATAATGACAGAATGTTTTTAAGGAATATTGCGCCATCCTCTGGTTTGCAATTGTATCACATTAAACTAGACTTATAGTTTTTTTGAGCGCTTGTTGGTGCAGTGGTAGCGATATCCTTATTTAAAGCGAATAGTGTTTCATATTATAGAGAAACTAGGACGAAGTAGTAGTTTTAATTGTGAGATTGTTACATTTTAAAAAAATGTAAACTTCAATAAGATTCATTTAAAGAGATATAGTGAGCATGGTTTCTGTTTTTCTCAAAATAGATTGAAAAGAAAAACCCACCTTATATAAGATGGGTTTTAAAATAGTATATATAAGGAGTACATTATCCTTTTATGATTCCTCTAGAAATTACAATTTTCTGAATTTCAGAAGTTCCTTCATAAATCTGTGTAATTTTAGCATCTCTCATTAAGCGCTCTACATGGTAATCCTTTACAAAACCATTTCCTCCGTGAATTTGAACAGCTTCAACAGTATGCTCCATAGCTACTTTAGAAGCATATAGTTTAGCCATAGCAGAAGACATGTCGTAATTATTACCTTGGTCTTTGTCCCAAGCAGCTTTCATAACCAACATTCTTGCAGCTTCAATTTCTGTGTGCATGTCTGCTAATTTAAACGCAATTGCTTGGTGGTTGCAAATTTCTGTGCCAAATGCTTTTCGTTCTTTAGAATATTTTAAAGCCAATTCATACGCCCCAGCTGCAATTCCTAAAGCTTGGGCAGCAATACCAATTCTACCTCCAGAAAGTGTTTTCATAGCAAATTTAAACCCGAATCCATTTGCACCAATTCTGTTTTCTTTTGGCACCTTTACGTCGTTAAACTGCAAGGTATGTGTGTCTGAACCACGAATTCCTAATTTATCTTCTTTTGGCCCCACATGAAAACCTTCTGCTCCTTTTTCTACAATAAAAGCATTAATTCCTTTATGACCTTTTTCCCTCTCTGTTTGTGCAATTACTAAATAAACGTCTGCACGTCCACCACTAGTAATCCAGTTTTTTGTTCCATTAATAAGATAATGGTCTCCTTTGTCTTCTGCCGTTGTTGCTTGCGAAGTAGCGTCTGAGCCTGCTTCTGGTTCACTTAAGCAGAAGGCTCCAACAAATTCACCTGTTGCTAATTTTGTTAAATATTTTTGTTTTTGAGTTTCAGAACCATAGCTTTCAAGACCGTAACAAACTAAAGAGTTGTTAACAGAAACAATAACAGAGGCAGAAGCATCAATTTTAGAAAGTTCTTCCATGATTAATACATAAGAGATCGCATCCATTCCGCTCCCTCCGTATTTTGGGTCTACCATAATTCCCATAAAACCAAGATCTCCCATTTTTTTTACTAATTCTTTCGGGAATTCTTGTTTGTTGTCTCTTTCAATAACTCCTGGTAATAATTCTGTTTGTGCAAAATCTCTTGCAGCATCCCGAATCATGATGTGTTCTTCTGTTAAACTAAAATTCATGGTATATTTTTATGATATTTGTAATATTCTTCGACAAAGATATCGATTTCGTAACCTATTTTCAAGAGACATTTGTTAATTTTACAATTATGAATAAAAAAGAGATTTTTGCGATCGGTGTAATGTCTGGAACCTCTCTAGATGGTATCGATTTGGTCTATGTGAAATTCTTGAAAAACGAGTATTCATTTTTTGAAATTATACATGCAGAAACAGTTTCTTATACAACAGAATGGAAACAAGTATTGCAGCAGGCAATGCATCTTTCTTCAGATGCATTATTAGATTTAGATGTTCTTTATGGCAAACATCTAGGGAGTGTGCTTGTTGATTTTATTTCGAACTATAAGATTACAAAAATAGATTTTATTGCATCTCACGGTCATACAATTCTGCATCAACCAGAAGAAGGAATTACTTTGCAGATTGGTTCTGGGGTAGAAATCGCAAAAATAACACAACAAAAAGTGGTATCTGATTTTAGGACACAAGATGTAAAGCTAGGCGGGCAAGGAGCTCCTTTAGTACCTATTGGTGATGAATTATTGTTTTCTAAATATGATTATTGTCTGAATTTAGGCGGATTTTCGAATATTTCCTTTAAGAAAAATAACGAAAGAATTGCTTTTGATATTTGTCCGGTAAATATTGTTTTAAATCATTACGCCAATAAAATAGGTTTAGAATACGATGTCGATGGCAATATTGCCACGAAAGGAGCGCTAAATAGATCTCTTCTAGAAAAATTAAACACACGCGCTTTTTATAATAAAGAAGCACCAAAGTCTTTGGGCTTAGAATGGGTACAGCAAGAAATATTTCCGTTAATAGATGTAATTGAAGAGGATGTTTCTTCAGTATTAAGAACTTTTGTAGCGCATATTGCGATTCAGATATCAAAAATCATAAAAGATTCAGATTCTGTCTTAATAACCGGAGGTGGTGTTTTTAATTCTTTTTTAATGCAGGAAATTGAAAACTACTCAAATATTAAGATTGTGCAGGCATCAGATACCCTAATTAACTACAAAGAAGCCTTGATTTTTGCTTTATTAGGAGTGTTAAAGATTGATAATCAGATTAATTGTCTGAAAAGTGTAACTGGTGCTCATAAAAACCATTCATCTGGTGTTGTTTGTTTGCCTTAGTTTTTAATTTAAAAAGTGACAAAAATTGTCTTTTTTATATTATGTTTGTCAACATAAGTGTATCTACTAATAATTGCTAATTATTTAAAAAAATGAATCAACTTTAACTTTTCTAAAAACGAAAATGTCGTAAAATTCGCATGAAAAAAATAGAAATTAAGTTGAAATATTTTAAACAAATAAGATGAAGGAATTATTAAAAAAGTACGAGAATAAACAACCAGAAATTGTTTTTCACTGGAAAGATCAAGAGACAGTTGCAGAAGGTTGGGTGGTAATAAATTCTTTAAGAGGAGGTGCTGCTGGTGGCGGTACAAGAATGAGGGAAGGCTTAGATATGAACGAAGTATTATCTCTAGCTAAAACAATGGAAGTGAAGTTTACCGTTTCTGGACCCGCAATTGGTGGGGCAAAATCTGGAATTAATTTCAATCCGAACGACCCAAGAAAAAGAGGAGTTCTAGAGCGTTGGTATAAGGCTGTTACACCGTTGTTAAAACATTATTACGGAACTGGTGGAGATTTAAATGTAGATGCTGATAAAGATGTAATTCCAATTACAGAAGATTGTGGCGTTTGGCATCCGCAAGAAGGTATTTTTAATGGGCATTTTAAACCAACAGTAGCAGATAAGATCAATAGAATTGGACAATTGCGTTTAGGCGTAATTAAAGTAATAGAAGATACCCGGTTTTCGCCAGATTTGTCAAGAAAATATACCGTTGCAGATATGTTAACTGGTTATGGCGTTGCAGAGGCAGTAAAACATTATTACGCTATTTATGGTGGTAATATTGAAGGAAAAAGAGCAATCGTACAAGGATTTGGAAATGTAGGAGCTGCAGCTGCATACTACCTAACACAATTAGGTGCTAAAGTTGTAGGAATCATAGATAGAGACGGAGGAGTTATCAATGAAGAAGGATTCTCTATGGAAGAAATGACTGCTTTATTTTTAGAAAAAAATGGCAACACATTGGTTTCTAAAAAGATGGTTTCTTTTGAAGAAATTAATAATAAAATTTGGAGTTTACCTGCAGAAATTTTTATTCCTGCGGCAGCCTCAAGGTTGGTTTCTAAGAATCAAGTTCAAAAAATGATAGATTCGGGCTTGGAGGTAATATCTCCGGGAGCAAATGTTCCTTTTGCAGATAAAGAAATTTTCTTTGGACCTATAATGGAGTATACAGATAATCATTTAAGTTTGTTGCCAGACTTTATATCCAACTGTGGTATTGCCAGAGTATTTGCTTATTTAATGGAAGCAAGAATTACTTTACCAATGGTAGATAAAGCCATTTTTGATGATACGTCTAATATTATCAAAAAAGCATTGCAAAAAACATTTGAACAGCGTGCTTCGAAAACTAAAATATGTTCAACTGCGTTTGAAATAGCGCTAAAACAATTGATGTAAATTAAATTATAAAATATGGAATCAGTAATTATTATAGTATTTGTAATGGGGTATTTAGCAATTACCTTAGAACACAACTTAAAATTAGATAAACTTATACCGGCTTTAATTATGATGGCGGTTTGCTGGGCATTGGTTGCTTTAGGGGTAGATAATTTTACACAATGGTTTGATTCTAGTCAGCATGGTCTAGTAGAAGGTTTTGCAGAGATGGTGCATGATGATAAATTACATTTAGTAGAAGAAACACTTTTACATCATTTAGGGAAAACAGCAGAAATATTAGTATTCCTTTTAGGAGCCATGACTATTGTTGAAATAATTGATTATTTCGATGGTTTTTCTACGATTAAAGGATATGTAAATTTTAAAAGTAAAAAGAAATTACTTTGGATGTTTTCTATATTAGCTTTTATTTTATCTGCTATTATTGATAATCTTACTGCAACAATCGTATTAATTTCAATTTTACAGAAAATTGTCAAGAAAAGAGAAGATAGAATTTGGTTTGCAGGTTTAACAATCATTGCTGCAAATGCAGGAGGTGCTTTTTCTCCTATTGGAGATGTAACGACTACTATGTTGTGGATTGGTGATAAGGTAAGTACAGGTATGTTGTTTACTTATTTGTTTATACCTTCTTTATTATGTATGCTCGTTCCTTCTTTTATAGCAACATTTTTACCAGCTTTTAAAGGAGATATTGAGTTTGATGAAAACGAAGTTGAAAAACCTAAAAGTCAACACAGCGCTAGAATGCTGTATTTAGGATTGGGTTCCATTTTATTTGTGCCGGTATTTAAGACAGTAACACATTTACCACCTTATGTAGGTATGATGTTGTCTTTAGCTGTGGTTGCAACTTTCGCAGAGATATATAGTAAGGCTAAATTTTCTATTTCTACGGTGGCAGGAGATGAAATAGATGAGCATTCTTCTGGCGCACATCACAGTCCAGTGCATGCATCTTTGTCAAAAATAGAAATGCCAAGTATTTTATTTTTCTTAGGAATTTTAATGGCAGTTGCTGCTCTAGAATCTTTAGGAATTTTATTCAATTTTGCAGACAGCTTAAAGCAAGGTATCCCTCTAATGGGCTCTGAATTGGCAGGAGCAGGTGTTTCAGATTTAGTAGTTATTTTATTAGGAATTGGTTCTGCTATAATTGATAATGTACCATTAGTAGCTGCTAGTTTAGGTATGTTTTCTGAAGGGTTAGATGATCCTTTATGGCATTTTATAGCGTTTTCTGCAGGTACAGGTGGAAGTATGTTAATTATTGGTTCTGCAGCAGGTGTGGTTGCAATGGGAATGGAAAAAATAGATTTCTTTTGGTATTTTAAAAAGATCTCTTGGTTAGCATTAATTGGTTTCTTAGTGGGCTCTGCAGCATTTGTAGTGATTCGTATATTTGTGTAATAAAAATATAAAAAAATATAAAAATGTCATTTTGTAAAAGTACAGAATGGCATTTTTTTAGTTAGAACAGAAATGTATTCTATATATTTGAAAGCAATTTTAAAGAGGAATTGTCGTTAATTAGTAAGAACTTAAAAAAAATAGTAAATGTTGTCATTTTTTCAAGAAAATAAAGCGTTTTTAGCGGAAACAGTTTCCGAAGAAAAAACACTATCTATTTATAAATTAATTATGGATGGTGGTGTAGGGGGGCAAATAATAATAGCCATTCTTTTTACACTATTAGCAGTCGGTTTGTATATTTATTTTGAACGTTTTTTTGCTATAAAATCTGCATCTAAGGTAGATGTGGATTTTATGGATCAAATTAGAGAGTATGTATCTAACGGAAATTTAGAGGCAGCAAGTGCACTTTGTGAGCACAAGAATACACCAACGGCACGTTTAATTAGAAAAGGAATCTCTAGAATAGGAAAACCTTTAGAAGATATTAATACAGCTATAGAAACTGCAGGGAAATTAGAAGTATATCAATTAGAAAAAAATGTAAGTGTTTTAGCCACTATTGCCGGTGCGGCGCCAATGATTGGTTTTTTAGGAACTGTTATTGGAATGATCATTGCCATTCATGAGATTGCAAATGCAGGGGGTCAAATAGATATTAAGATGCTTTCAGATGGTTTATATACGGCTATGACAACTACTGTAGCAGGTCTAATTGTTGGTATTATTGCCTATATAACGTATAATCATTTGGTGGTAAGAACAGATAAAGTAGTCTATCAAATGGAGGCAACGTCTGTAGATTTTTTAGACTTGTTAAACGAACCAGCTTAGTATGAATTTACGCGGAAGAAACAAAATAAACCCTACCTTCAATATGTCTTCAATGACAGATATTGTTTTCTTATTATTAATATTTTTTATGCTTACATCTACTTTAGTAACCGTAAGTGCAATTGATGTTCTGCTACCAAAAGCTGGTGGAAAGACAGAAAATAGTAGTTCTATTGCAGTTTCAATTACAGATAAGTCACTTTTTTATATTGATAAAACGAAGGTAAGTGCTATAAATTTAGAAAGTGAGATTTTAAAAAAAATAGGCATCGATAAGCAGAAAACAATTATAATTCGTGGAGATAAAGAGGTGCCTTATCGAAATATAATGAAGGTTATTGATATTGCAAATAGAAACAAATTAAAAATGATTTTAGCCGTAAAAGGTAAGTAATATGTCAGTTTTAGACACCCAACATAAACGCAAGTCAGCTATAATAACTGCTGTAATTTTAATCTTATTTATTCTTGGAATTTTTAATTTTGGAATGCAATATTTAGATCCGCCAGAAGAGTATGGTGTGGCTATCAATTTTGGAGATATGAATGTAGGTTCTGGCGTATCGGTATTTAAATCGGAAAAAACGATACTCAAAGAAGTAGTAAAAACACCAGCAGTTACTTCGCCGTTAAAAGAAGTTGTAAAAGAAACACTGGTAGAAAAAATTAGTACAGAAGAAACTACGAAAGAAGTTCCAATAGTAAGAAAAGTGGCCGAAGAAAAGCCAACACTATTGGAAGATGTTGTTAAGAAGGAAGCTCTTAAAGTAGTAACAAAACCAAAACCATCCAAAGAAAGCTTAGCTGCTTTAAATAAGCTTTTAAATGGAAACTCATCTGATGGAAAACCAAAAGGAGAAGGAGATGCTGCTGTTGATGGTGTAAAAGGAGATAAAGATGGCGAACCAATTTCATCTAAATATTATGGAAATACAGGAAGTGGTACTGGTGGAAATTACAATCTAGCAGGAAGAAAAGCACTATCTACGCCTAAAAAGCAACCAGATTGCCAAGAAGAAGGTGTTGTAGTAGTTCGTATTACTGTAGCAAAGAACGGAAAAGTAGTGCGTGCTATCCCAGGAGTAAAAGGAACTACAAACACTGCACCTTGTTTGTTAAAACCTGCAAAAGAAGCTGCATTAAGTACCATTTGGAATTCAGATGGAGCAGCACCTGAAATTCAAACAGGAACTATTATCTATAAGTTTTCTTTGTCTAAATAATCTTGTATTTTTACACTTTTATTATTGTTCTTTTTAATAAGCTACAAACAACACTTATTTTAATATTTTATGACCTATAAAGAAATCTTAGATTGGATGTTTGTGCAATTGCCAATGTACCAAAATGACGGAAGCAGTGCTTTTAAAAAAGATTTAACCAATATTTTAGCTTTGTCTAAGGAGTTGGATTTCCCGGAGCAGAAGTTTAAGTCCATTCATGTTGGGGGTACCAACGGAAAAGGATCTACCAGTCATATGTTGGCTTCCATTTTGCAGGAAGCAGGGTATAAGGTTGGTTTGTATACATCTCCACATTTAAAAAATTTTACAGAAAGAATTAGAATAAATGGTGTAGAAATTTCAGAGGAAAAAGTAACGGAATTTATAAATGGGAATAAAGATTTTTTAGAACAACAAAAGATGTCTTTTTTTGAAATGACCGTTGGTTTGGCCTTTGATTATTTTGCTTCAGAAAAAGTAGATATTGCAATTGTTGAAGTTGGTTTAGGTGGACGATTAGATTCTACAAATAGTATTACACCAGAAGTTGCTGTCATTACGAATATAGGATTAGACCATACACAGTTTTTAGGAGAAACTTTGCCAGAAATAGCGTTTGAAAAAGCAGGAATTATTAAAAAGAACATTCCTGTTGTTATAGGAGAGGAGCAAGCTGCTGTAAAGAGTGTTTTTATTGCAAAGGCAGCTAAAGAAGGTGCACCAATTTATTTTGCTTCAGACACGTCAGAAACTTATATATCTGATATGTTAGGCGATTATCAAATACAAAATTCGAAAACTGCAGTAGCTGCAATTAAAATATTGAAAGGATATCAAGTATCTAAAGAAAATATTAAAAACGGATTGCTAAACGTTGTAAAAAATACAAATTTAAAAGGACGCTGGCAGGTTTTACAAGAACATCCAAAAGTAATTTGTGATACGGCGCATAACAAAGAAGGATTGGCAATTGTTTTAAATCAACTTAAAAAACAACCATTTAAAAAGTTGCACATTGTATTGGGTTTTGTTGCAGATAAGAAGTTGGAAACGATGCTACCTCTCTTTCCAAGCAATGCAAGCTACTATTTTTGCAAGCCTGCAATATCAAGAGGGCTTTCAGAGGTTGTTTTAGAAGCAAATGCAAAGAAATTTAACTTGGTTGGTAAAAAATATTCTTCTGTAAAATTAGCCTTAAAAAGTGCCTTACTAAATGCAAATCAGCAAGATATAATTTATGTGGGTGGCAGTACATTTGTGGTTGCAGAAATTATTTAAATAAAAGTTCGATTTTTGTTTGGTTAATTGAAAATCCGTATTATATTTGCAACCGCTAAGGGCAATTAGCTCAGTTGGTTCAGAGCATCTCGTTTACACCGAGAGGGTCGGGGGTTCGAATCCCTCATTGCCCACATCAATCACAATCCTGATGAATTTTTCATCAGGATTTTTTGTTTTTAAAAAATCAGAAGCTTGCTTCTTGATTTTTTAAAAACAAAAAAGACGATATGAGCGCAGCTCATAAGGATTGTATTTGCAGTAGCGGTTTCAATAGGGGATCTACAATCCCTCATTTCCCACATCAATTAAAACCCTATCGAATTTCGACAAGATGTTTTGTTTTCAATCAATTTTTACAATTTTTCATTCACTTTTGCGTTTTCAGGAAGTTGGTGTTGCGTTTGCACCGGTTTGCTTAGTTCTAAATTATATATTGTGTATGATGCTATATTGTTTATAAAGCTGCTTTGGTCTGGGTAACGATATGGAGATTAAAATGTATGGTAAATAGCGCAGAAATCTTTAACTTTGCTTTGGCTTTATTTTTTTAGGTTTAAAATTAAAATGATAGAGAGGCTGGTTCTTAATCTTGCAGTATTAAAAATAGATTAAACTAGCTTTGACGTGTACCGTTTTTAATAAAACTTAAACGCATTAGTTGCCAGAAATATAGAAACATGAAAGAGATAAAAATAGCTGTGATAGGTTTAGGGTACGTTGGCTTGCCGCTAGCAAGACTGTTCGCAACAAAATATGCTGTGGTAGGTTTTGATATCAACGAGCAACGTGTAAACGAATTAATGGCTGGTAAAGACAGTACGCTAGAAGTTGCATCGGATGCTTTAAAAACTGTATTAGTCGGGGCTTCTACGAGTGAGAAAGGCTTGTTTTGTACTACAGATATCCAAGTTATAAAAGACTGTAATCATTATATAATTACAATGCCTACTCCGGTAGATAAAAACAATACACCTGTTTTAATTCCCTTACTTGCAGCCAGTAAAACGGTGGCAAAAGTATTAAAAAAAGGAGATATTGTTATTTATGAATCTACAGTGTATCCAGGAGCAACCGAAGAAGATTGTATTCCTGTTTTAGAAAAAGAATCAGGCCTTGTGTTCAATCGAGATTTTTTTGCAGGTTATTCTCCAGAGCGGATTAACCCGGGCGACAAAATAAATACGATTGATAAGATTTTAAAAATCACTTCAGGTTCTACTCCACAAATTGCTAAAAAAGTAGATGCTTTGTATGCATCTGTAGTAACTGCAGGCACCTATTTAGCACCTTCTATAAAGGTTGCAGAGGCTGCCAAAGTAATTGAAAACTCTCAAAGAGACATTAATATTGCTTTTGTAAATGAATTGGCAAAAATATTTAATCTTATGGGTATTAATACCCATGAGGTATTAGCAGCAGCGGGTACAAAATGGAATTTCCTACCTTTTAAGCCAGGTTTGGTAGGTGGTCATTGTATTGGTGTAGATCCGTATTATTTAGCGCACAAAGCAAAAGAATATGGGTATCATCCTGAAATTATTTTAGCAGGAAGACGCGTAAATGATAGTATGGGAACTTATGTGGCTGCAGAGGTTACTAAATTAATGATTAAAAAAGATGTTGCTGTAAAGGATGCTGCCATTTTAGTGCTCGGAATTACTTTTAAAGAGAATTGCTCAGATGTTAGAAATACAAGGGTAGTAGATATTGTAAAGGAATTAGAAGATTTTGGGACTAAGGTAACCGTGTATGATCCTTGTGCAGACCCTAAAGAAGTTTTTGCAGAGCATGGTGTTGTTTCGCAAAAGAACCAACCAAATATGAAGTTTGACGGAATTGTGTTAGCAGTTGCGCATACAGAATTTAAAGATATAGATTTAAAAAAATTACAGAAAGAGGCTAGCATTATTTATGATGTAAAGAATTATCTTTCTAGTGAAATTGTGGATAAAACGTTGTAAACTCATGAAAAATTTTGCATTAATAGGTGCTGCAGGTTATATTGCACCAAGACATTTAAAAGCAATAAAAGACACTAATAATAACTTAATTGCAGCCTTAGATAAGTTTGACTCTGTAGGTGTTATGGATAGTTATTTTCCGAATGCAGATTTCTTTGTAGAGTTTGAAAGATTTGACAGGCACATTGAAAAATTAAAAAGAAATCAAGATATTAATTTAGATTACGTAAGTATTTGTACGCCAAATTATTTACATGATTCTCATATTCGAATGGCATTAAGAAGAGGTGCAGATGCTATTTGTGAAAAGCCAATTGTTCTAAACCCTTGGAATATAGATGCATTAATAGCAATTGAAAAAGAATCTCAAGGAAACATACATACTATTTTACAATTAAGACTGCATGAAGCTATTATTCAGCTTAAAAACAAAGTAGACCTTGCGAATAAAAAAGGAAAGTACGATATAGATTTAACGTATATTACCTCAAGAGGAAAATGGTATGATATCTCTTGGAAAGGAGACGAAAGTAAGTCTGGTGGTATTGCTACAAATATTGGCGTTCATTTTTATGACATGCTATCTTGGGTTTTTGGGAACGTGCAAGAAAATGTGGTTCACCTGAGAGAAAAGAACAAAGCGGCAGGATATTTAGAGTTTGAAAACGCAAGAGTACGCTGGTTTTTATCTATTGATGAAGAAGACCTTCCAAAAGAAGTAAAAGAGAAAAATCAACGAACTTTTAGGTCTATAAGTATTGATGATGAAGAGCTAGAATTTAGTGAAGGATTTACAGAATTACATACAAAAAGCTATCAAAAAATTCTTTTAAATGAAGGTTTCGGATTAGAAGAGGTGCGCAGTTCAATTGAGATTGTACATGCTATACGAAACCAAGAGATTGTACAATTAGGGGAGAAACATCCATTTGTATCAGGTTAAATGAAGTATGTTTTTGTAAAAATAAATCAAGTAATGAAAAAAAAAGCAATTATAGTATCGGGGTATTTTAATCCAATACACAAAGGGCATATAGAATACTTTAACAATGCCAAAGATTTGGCAGATGAGTTGTTTGTAATCGTGAATAGCGATTTACAACGCGCGCTCAAAGCGTCAAAAGAATTTCAAAAAGAAGACGAACGTTTATTCATTGTGCAGAATATTAAGGCTGTAGATAAAGCAATTATTTCTCTAGACAAAGACAGAACGGTTTGTGCTTCTATACGTTCTATTTTTGAAATCTATGGAGGCCAGTATCAATTGGGTTTTGCTAATGGTGGGGATCAAGATAATAACTCTATTCCAGAAGCGCCTATTTGTAAAGAATTAGGAATACAATTAATAGATGGCCTTGGAGACAAGATTCAGTCTTCTTCTTGGTTGTTAAATAAATAGTAAACATATGAAAATAGGAATCACCTTTTCAACCTTTGATCTTTTCCATGCTGGGCATGTAAAGATGTTAGAAGAAGCAAAACGTCAGTGTGATTATTTAATCGTAGGGTTACAGTTAGACCCTTCGATTGATCGGCCAGAGAAAAATAGCCCTTCACAATCTATAATAGAGCGTTATATTCAGCTCAAAGGATCTAAGCATGTAGATGAAATTGTACCTTATGTATCTGAGCAAGATTTAGAAGATATTTTACGTTCTTTTAAATTGGATGTGCGCATCATAGGTGATGAGTATAAGGAAAAAAAATATACAGGCAGAGCGTATTGTGAAGAAAAGGGAATAGAGCTCTATTACAACTCGAGAGATCACAGATTCTCTTCGAGCGGATTTAGAAATCAAGT
>OJEO01000368.1_pt1 | contig 17613 bp, 8 predicted proteins | sample 1593621 | NCBI WGS metagenome assembly OJEO01 (sample SAMN05416875, study PRJEB24817) | seawater metagenome | isolation source: Sea water | place: Canada:Atlantic | collected 2013-11
ATCTACACGTAAGGAGTCGTCGGCAGCGTCAGATGTGTATAAGAGACAGAAACAATACTACTTCCTTTTAAACTAGAAATACTTTATGTAGCTCACGTATTTAATATGCACTAGATAAATAAACACAAACTACAATACCAAGACATTGTAGTTTGTATCATGTTTTTTATTATGGATTTATTATTAACGAAATATCATCTAAATACAATGTTGAAGTACAACCTGCAACGCCTCCACAAATAGCAACAAATTCCATGGTTATACCACCACTAACATCACCACCTTGCAACCCTCCTGTTACCGTATAAGTAGTCGTAAAAGTTTGCCACGTAGCTGTTGGAGATACATCAAAAGATTCTACCTGACTCGCACCGTTAGTAGCTTCTACAAATGATTGTATCGAATACGTACCAGACTCTCCTGTTAATGATCCTTTATAACTAAATGTAACTTGTACTTTATCTCCTACTACTACTGAACCAGCAGCTTTTCTTTCCTGCTTCAACGTTGGATTTAATCCACTTGGAGCACTTGCAAATAATTTAACACACCAATCTCCTGTTTGTGCTTCCGTATTGTCCATAGTAGCGCTTCCACCATTATCATATAAAGTCCAACCTTCAAGATCTCCAGATTCAAAACCACCATTACTTGCAATATCTCCATCAGCAGGAATACCGCCACCACCAGTTCCACCACCAGTTCCACCACCAGTTGTTCTTTCAAAAAGTTTTAAATCATCAAAGTAATAGGTGTTCGTATTTGCTGAACTTAAATCAAAAATTAATACAATTCTATCATATTTATTATCGTGGCTTGTGCTAAAATTAAAAGTTAACTCTTCCCATTCATTCGTTTTGGTAGTTGCTAAATCAATTTCAGTATTAAGACTTGGGTTAGCTATTGATTCAAGTTTTAATAAAACCTTATAACCTGGGTTAGCTGAATACACCTTGATTTTAAAACCACCATTAGCACTTAAATCAAATTTACTATTAAAATCAATTTGATTGTTATCCCAAGGATTAACTGCGCTTTTTGTCACTTTACCAACAAAACAAGAACTGTTTACTGTATTATCAGAATCTGGATTTGCTACATACTCAAAAATAGCATTATCATTTCTTATGTTTGCGGTTTGGTCTGACATAAAAGTTACATTTAGATCTGCTGCACTCATAGATTCTGTAGTTTCTGAATCACAAGCACCTGGCGCATTTACTTCAATATTTCTAGTTATAACAGTTGTATTCCCATCTGAATCTGTAACCGTGTAAGTTACTGCATAAGTTCCTGGAGTATTTGTATCTACAGTATCACCACCAATTACAATGGCACTAGAAATATCACCATCTTCAGTATCTGAAGCAGTTGCTCCTTGCTCTGTATACATATCTCCTTGTGTTAAACGAATACTTGCGTCTCCAACTAATGTAATTACAGGTACATCACCTAATGAAACCTCTATAGTTCTAATAACTACTGTTGTGTTTCCATCTGAATCTACAACAGTGTAGGTAACTTCGTACGTTGCTAAAACATCAACATCTACGGTATCACCACCAATTACAATAGCACTTGTAACGTCACCATCTTCCGTATCTGAAGCAGTTGCTCCTTGTTCTGTATATGCAGTCCCTTTTGTTAAAGAAATTGATGCATCTCCAATTAATGTAATCACTGGAGCATCTCCTAGAGATACTTGCACAATATCGTCCATGTAAAAAGTTCCTGCTGTGGTACCAGCACCGTCTACAAAAACAACTAGTTTAGAATAGCTAGCAATATTGGTAAACGTAAACTGTAACTCTTCCCATCCAGCTCCTGTATGGTTTGCGGATACTTCTGCAAAAGCAGTTCCCTCTTCTAATTTTATTAAAATACTTACTGCCGCATCCGACCAGAAATTCATTTTAATCGTATTGTTTGTTGTTAAATCAATTGCGGTTCCTAATTCAAAAAACAGGCCTTCGTAAGCTACTCCGCTGTTGGTAATAGAAGCTACCATAGACGCTACATCGTTAGATCCTCCTGGTGCAGGGTTCTCTACTACCTCATAGGCTACGCCATCGAAAGTTGTTGCGCTATAAGTTACATTCTCGTTATCAAAAGTCATTGGTAAACCTAAAGGTAACGGCATATTTATAACAATAATATCTTCAAAGTAAGAGACTGCTCCTGCTTCGTTCATTGCTTTTAATATAACGGTATACGTACCATTAATATACGTTTTAATAGGATTAATATCTGATGAAATTAATGCCGATACTAACGGTAATTCATCTCCAAAATCCCAAGAATAGGTAGTTGCATTCTCAGAAATGTTAATAAATTCTACTGTACCTGTATTTTCGTTTAAAGTATACGTAAAGCCTGCAGTAATTTTAGGCAATTCAACAACATCCTCTGAACAACCTGTGTATATTATTGCCATCAAAAAGAAAACAATAAGCTTACTATTTTTTAATACTAATTTCATAATTTTATGTTTGTTTATAAATATTTGTTATATACTCTTACGTAATCTATTAACATTGTTTGTGGAAAAACAGTTTCTTCATTTGGTGCGCCTATAAAATTTCCACCTACTGCTAAGTTGATAATAATGTAGAAAGGTTGATCAAATACCCAAGTCCCTTTTTCTTCTACTTGTTGGCGTGTAATCTGATTGTATAAAACATCATCCACATAATAATTAATATATCCTGGAGTCCACTCTATTCCAAAAACATGGAAACCTGTATCAAAACGATCGTTTTCTAATGCATACGTTTTAGTAATCGCATTACCTGCAGCATAACCAGGACCATGAACACTTCCATGAACCACTGTTGGCTCTTGTCCTCGGTATTCCATAATATCTATTTCACCGCAATTTGGCCACACTTCTGTATCTGCTGTTCCATCACCACAATTAGCGCCTAACAACCAAAAAGCAGGCCACATTCCTTGACCTGTTGGCAATTGTATACGCGCTTCAAAACGACCATAGGCCTGTTCTTTTAAACCTTTGGTTAAAATTTTACTAGAGGTATAATCAGAACCACTGTAATCTTCTTTAATTGCCTTAATTATTAGTGTACCGTTTTGTACAGAAACATTTTCTGTACGCTTTGTATAAAACTGTTCTTCATTATTACCCCATCCATTGGTACCATTTCCAATATCGAAAGTCCAAATATCACTATCTATAAAATCATCAGTATCAAATTCATCAGATAACACGAGGTTTTTAAATTCTGCAACGGTTTGTGTTTCATCTGGATTACAACTAAAGGCTATAAGAAGGACTAGTACACATAACGTTTTCAACAAAGTGGTTGTTATACGCATGCTATTTTTATTATTTTTATCCATTTTTCTTGTTTTAATATTGTTCTTTATTATTCTTTATAGAAATATAAATTATCGATATGAAGTTCAGTCACATTAGAAGATTTTATTCTTTCTATAATAATAAGATTGACTCCTGTCTTATCCAAACCAGTTTCTGCTGTAGGCCTAATAGGAATTTTAATAGTTTTCCATACACCACCTTCAAAGGTTGCATTGCTTTCAGTATCATTAATATCCCCTGTTTGAGTAGACCACTGGTATGTTTGACCACCAATACGCTGCTGTTGCAAAGTTGTCTCAGTAGCATTTTCATTCTTTAAAACAATAAGCATATCAATATCAGTCGCCAATACCTCAGGCATTAAAATATCTATACTAAAATGGGTCATCTCCGAAATATCTAAAGGTGCTGTTAATTGAGTACCCACAAAATTAAAGTTCGTATAGTTAAGTACATTTTGCCCATCTATCGTAATTTCTCCACCTAAAGTTGTTTGATAAGGTTGCCAAAATCCATTGTAGTAATTTACCGCTACATCTGTATATCCGTCACTAAATATTGAAATTACATTACTTGCTGCTAATGTAGGTGCAGGCGCAACAGGAAAGCCTCCTGCAACATTAAGTGTTAAAGAACCAGCTACTGAAACCCCAGCAATAGAAGCTGTGATTTTTGCCGACCCTGAACCAACAAGACTTACAATTCCTGACTCATTTACTCTTGCAACTTCAATATCAGAAGAGGAAAAAGAAAAATAAGAAGGCGCGGCAATTACCGTTTGATTTATTCCAGAGGCTAAATTAAATGTTTGTCTCAAACTATAATCAGCCATACTGAATTGATCACCTAAAAATTTAGTTTCTACTCTGTCTTCTCCACTTGCCATAGCTGGTTGTGGCTGACCAATGTTTCCTAATTTTTCAAATTTTAATTCATCCATCCAAAAGGTATAACCCATTTCAGGAAAAGTGCCAATTCCTCCAGCAGAAAAAATAAACATTCCTTTTTCTTGTATCAATTTAGAAGCATCTGGAATTGGTATCGTATATTTTCTCCAATCGGTAGAAAGTTTTATATTTTCTAAACCGACAGCATATTTGTCTTCAATAAAATCTGTTCCAAAACCAACCAATCCAACTGTTGCCGTTGTAGATCCTTTTGCCCAAAATGTTAAAGCATCATAACCTGTTAAATTTCTTCCAACACCGCGGTCTACAAAAATACCGCCAATATATCCACCGTTAACATCGTCGCCAGCGGGCACATCTATACGGATAGCACTCTCACCTTGATAAGTAACGCTCTCATCGGTTCCAAAACCTTCGGTATTTGCTCCTCCGGCAGGATCAAAAGAAACAAAAAATTGATCGGTAAGACCTACTGGAGCATCTATAAAGATATCACCAGTTGTTCCATAGTTAGCAAATTCAGCTTTGTCTGAAAGCTCTCTTTCGCAACTAGTAATACTAAGCAGCAACAAAAGTAAAAATGTGGCTTTTGTGTATTTATATTTTATTGTTTTCATCTTATCTTTTTTTATATTATTTACCAATGTTGATATGAATGTAAGTTCTAATTTCCCATTCTGAACCATTCGGAAACCCTACCGGACTTATCGTTGGAGCTGTTGCAAATTCTATCGCGTTATTTGGGCTAAATCTAGGAGAGTTTACATCAAGAGATCTCCACGTTCCGCGAATACCAAATTTAGTACTTGGTAAAACAAACCAACCTGGCTTTCCTAAACTAGTAGATAGGTCTAACATTAATTGCGTTGGAAATGTTAAATTAAAATCCTTGTGATAATCAAAAGGTCCCCAATCATTAAACTTTGCTTGTGCAGTAATCTTTACCTTATTTAAAACCATTCTAACATCTCCTCCAAAACGTTTAATAAGTCTGGTGTCGTCTCCATTTGCCTGCCCATTTCCATAAAAGAAATTACCAATAAACCCAAAATCTGGACCCAATTTAGAAACCACTCTAGAACTTATTTCCCATAAATCTTCTGCCGGAGCAGACGTTGGAAAAGCAAAAAATGAACGATTTGCTAAAAAACCAATGTGTGCATCTTGCGTTGTTGGTAAGTGTCTATATACAAAACCTAAATTCATAGCAAATGCAGCATCTTCTGCCCTGTCATTATCCCACTCATACATCCAAGTTCCTGGCGTAGGATCATAACTAAACAACCATTCCATTCCAGCAGTTTCTCTGTTGCCTCTTACAGCAAAAGGATCATCAATTACATTTCTTAATCTACCTGTGCTGCCAACATCATTAGGCATTGCAGCAATTAATGGTTTTTGATATAAAAAATTAGGTGCAATCTGCAAATTTGCTATTGTATACGTAGCTCCTGATAAAATATTTACCTGGTTTCCGCTTCCATTGTCCTTTAATTTCCAACCTGTAAATGTCTTTGTCTCATCAGACCCTCCGTTTGCAACTAGACCCATGTAAGCACTTTGCAAATACCAATTAAAAAGTCCTTTTTGATATGTAATTTTAGCTTTACCACCCCAATTATCACTTGACTTTATTTTATCTTTATATATGACATAGTTTCCTGGAGTACCTCTAGCATCCTGAAAAGTACTTCCATTTAACGGGCTACCTGCCCAAAGAGCACCTACATTAAATTTAAAATCTCCAAAACTTCTTTCAATTGCAAGTCCAAATCTCTCTGTTGGAAATGCTGGAATAATACCTGATCTTAATTGATTTGCATCTAAAACTCTACGTCCTGTTAAAGGATCAATTTTAATATCTGTGTCTATATCTCTATGATAAATACCGGTAACATCCCAATTCCCGAATTTTCTACTATATTTTAATAAGGCTGTTGGGTTTGCTCCCCACCATAGTTGTGGTCCAAATGCTAGTTTTAATCCTTTAAAAACACCTTTACCATCCATCTCAATTCCCGAGATTTCACCACCATAAATATCTAAATTTGGACCATAATTTGCTTCTCTATAAAAACCAAAGAAATCTCCATCGTCTGCCCAATGATAATGGCCAGTTCTATAAAATCCTCTTAAATCAAATTCTTTAGCAGACCATTCAAATTCAGCATTGTAAACATTTACTCGGTTTATGTCACTTAAAATAACATTGCCATCTTCTGAATTTACAGTAATATCTCTACCTCTATTTTCATAGAAAATTTCATCGATAGCATTTTCTGTAATATTTCCTAAAATGTTAAAATTTACATTGGCTCTCATATTAGGTGCAGGATTTCCTTCTACACCAATATAATAAGACTCCATGTGATCAAAACCTAATTGATTTGGATACCCGCCTGCATTTGGGTCTGCAGTGTTTGGAGTTGTAATTAAACTACCCCCTGTATTAAATGTAGAAAACTCTGCACGTAAATTACTAAGCTTAAGTTTTTCGTTACCCCCAATGGCAGCTTTATCTCCTCTGGCTCTTAAAACACCATCCATTAGATTGATGTTTGAAAAGTGATTTAAAATAGCTGCTGCAGTAATTCCTTTTTCAAGAGGATTTATACTGTGTACTTCTTTTAAATTATAATATGCTGCTCTTGGATATAAAGTATACAAACCTTTAGAGTTCGTTGGACCTTTAGCACAAATTCCAAACCACTCTTCATTCATATTATTATTACTACCTTCTAAGTCTAAATAATATCCTCCATTAGACCAAGATGCATTGTTATCATGAACCTCTAAGTTCTTTGTCTGGCCATATTTCCACCAGCCATCTGAAAATTGAAATGTAAACCCACCGATTGCATTTCCTGCTTTTCCTAAGCCTGCAGCATTTTGATAAATTTCTTTCCAGTTTTCTACCATATAAAATGCTTGCATTTTTTGATCCTCTTCATTGGTCACTGCATTAAAAGCATCTGCACCAAATTCTGTAAATAGAATTGGCATATCTAATTCTTTTTTCACTCTTTCAAAAGCATCTGTAAATGATTTACCACGGTACATATTAGTTCCATAAATATCTACATCTTTACATTCTTCAGCAATAATTTCAGCAAACAATAAATCTCCATTACAAATAGCGATTGGTATATTGCTATTTATCGATTTCATTTTAATAGCCGCATCATTCATCAATTTATACATTGGTCTACCACGACTCTCACCTATAAATTTTTTCTTTTCCTCCTCTTCTGGAAAATCTTCTGTATCTGCTCCTGCCCAGAACAAACCGTAATTGTTTTCATTTCCTAATAAAAACAACAGCAAACCTGGGGTATCTTTATACTCCTTAGCCATTGCAGTAATCTCTGACAATAGCAAAGCCTTAGTTTTTGATTCATCATATTCAGTAACTGGTGTCCACACTCCGTTTATTGTTAAACCATATCTACCAAACGTATGGTTTAACATTGTATAAATTCCATATGTTTCATAAACATAGGCAATCCATTTAGGCTGCATACCTGTATACACTCTTATGGTATTAACTCCCATATTCTTTAAAAGACTCATTTCAGCATCTAAAGCGGCTTTAATCAATTCATCTGATTGCTTCCAAAGACTATATTCATAGTTTTTACCAATTGGAACATAATCCCAATTCATACCATTTATCATGAAATCCTTTCCATCAACGAGAAGCTTCATGCCTTGATCACTTTTCTTAACAATTACTTTGTAATTCTGAGAATACAGTGTACATGAAATACATAAAAAAAGTAAGGATAAAACCTTGTTTCTCATAATTATCTCCAGTTACTATTATTAAATATTTTTCAAATTCACTCAAAATTGAGCATGTAAACTTTAGTTATAAAGTCTTTTTTTAATTTACTACTTTCGTTGCCAAATCCTAAAAAGGTTATTTATTAAAAAAAGGTCATTTATTAAATAAATGACCTTTTTAAATGACCTATTTTTTATTGAAATACTTTTACATAATCAATTTCCATTGTATCCTCTGTGAAACCTGGATCGATATCTCCTCCCAAAGTACCACCCATTGCAATATTTAATATCATAAAGAAATCTGCATTAAATGGTAAAGTACTATCATTGTCCATTTGAAAAAAGCTAACATCATCTAAATATATTTTTATTGAAGTATCTGACCATTCTACAGTATATAAATGAAAATCAGAAGAAGCATCTGCAACAGCAGTAGTTTCACCATAACTTGCATTACTATTTGCAGTCGTATTATACCAATGAAGAGTGCCTAAAGTAGTCTCTTTGTTAGCACCTGTTTGTTCCATAATATCAATTTCGCCACAATATGGCCAACTAACAGTAGGATTATTAGAACCTAGCATCCAAATTGCTGGCCAAGTACCTGCTGATGCCGGTAGTTTTGCTCTTACTTCAATTCTACCATAAGTAAATTTACGTAATCCTTGAGATTTTAATCTCGCAGAAGTATAACCACCACTACCATCAGCTTTAGCTGTTATAATTAAAGAGCCATCTAATACTTTCGCGTTCTCTGCTGAATTTGTATATGTTTGCACTTCGCCATTTCCCCAGCCACCAGCTCCAAGGTCATAATCCCAATTTGTAGCATCGGGTGCACCATCTGTATTGAAATCATCTTCCCAAACTAAATCGTTATACACATAGCCAGCGTCTTGTGTAGGCTTTGTAGATGTGAATTTATGATACCATGCAAAACCATCTCCAGCTTGAATTATTCTAACAATTAATTCATCATCAGAAACAGAAATTATATCATAGGTACTAGAACCAACTAACCAACCCATAAAACCTCCATCAGAAATATTAAAAGTAGTTCCTCTATATGGTTTTGGCTGTCCTTGTGCATCTTCACCATAAGTACCTTCTATAGCAGCTTTTGATGTTGAGGGTCCAAAAGAAACACTTTTTATACCAAACATATTTGTAGCAACCGTTTCGTCATGACATTGATCGCCTGCAATTCCTATAGCCCCAGCATAAGCACCTGGAACAAAAGCAGGGCCCATAGTTTGTTCAAACGTAAGACCATTTGTTGTTCTTGTAAATACAAATTCATTGCCATACATACACGCTTTTTCTGAATCCCAAGCCTTAATCCCATTCCACCATCCTTCATAAGCAAATTCTCCATTTCCATAATCATCCGTAACTGGCCCTAAACCAACATGTAGATCTGCATCTGCTTGCCAATACCATTTTTTACTATCACCGATATTAGCACCACTTAAAAAGTTTTCAGCTTCTAAATCTGTAAAAGAACTGTATACTTCAATATCCATAGATTTAGTAGTTGAAACACCACCTGTACCATTCGCTTTTACAACAACTGTATATATGTTTGTACCAACTTTAGAAAATCTTTTAGAAAAAATACCTGATGGTGAAGCTTCTGCAACTCCATTAAAGTAATAAACATAAGAAGACGCATTGTCTGCACTTACAGTAAATTTAACAGTACCACTACCGTCTCCATTTGCTAAATCAGGATTATTAACATCTTGACCGATAACCTCCGCATTAATAATAAGTGAACTTGGAGCTATAATATCACCAAATTCATATTCCTTTTCTTGACACCCTATAAAGGTTATTGCCAAAGAAAATAATAGGATATAAATATTTTTTATATTTTTCATTTTTATATGTTTTAATACTTTTTAATTTTTTAACGAAATAATCATTTTAAATCTAATTAGCAGATAAAGAAACATCGTCTATATTAACAGTTCCTATTTCTGCACCTAAATCAAATAAAACACGTGCATCTGTTGCCCCAAAGGTTGCAACATGGGTAAGTGTATAAGTTGTTCTTGTAGGTGAAATAGATACTGGTTCAGCCGTGTTATCCCAAGGATCTTTACTAAGACCGATACCAGCCAATATGCTTCTATCTACATTAGACCATGCATCAAAAGTAAGGGTATACGTATTTCCTTCAATAATTTCCACTTTTTGACTTAGATTCACATCATAAGCATTACCTGCAGCTGCTACATCTATTGAATAATACGTATTCCCTCCAACTGTTTCAACTGGAGCTGAGGTGCTATCATCGACACCCTCTAACCATGAATCACTTCCATTTTCAAAATCACCGTTTGTTACAATATTTCCTGTACCAATAATTAAGGATACATTATCAATAGCCACTCGACCAACCTCTGCGCCAAGATCAAACAACACACGTGCATCAGGTGCCCCAAAGGTTGCAACATGAGTAACTGTATAGGTTGTTATTGTACTTGATATAGATACTGGTTCAGCAGTGTTATCCCAAGGATCTTTACTAAGACCTATACCAGCCAATATAGTTCTATCTACATTTGACACAGCGTCAAAAGTAAGTGTATACGTATTTCCTTCAATAATTTCCACTTTTTGACTTAGATTAACCGCATATGCATTTCCTGCAGAAGTTACATCTACTGTATAATACGTATTCCCTCCAACTGTTTCAACTGGCGCAGAGGTACTATCATCGACACCTACTAACCAAGAGTCGCTTCCATTTTCAAAATCACCGTTTGTTAATAAACCACCATCAAAAGCTGGACCATTTGAACTTGTTTTATAAAAGTATAAATTATCTATAAATACAGTCCCTGAACCAACAAATTTAAATTGTTTTAATGCATCAATTGTTAAACCTTGGTCAGTAAACTCAGACATTGGTATGTCAAAGCTATTCCATTGATCTGCTTCTAGAGTTTTAGTTACAAATCTTTCATCTGAAGGAACAACACCGTTAGGTAATGGATAAATATTAATACTTGTTGCATCTGTTGTCCAGATATCTATATGAAGTGTCTCCATTGAAGAAGCATCAATTTCAGATCCTATATCTATACCTTGATAGTTTAGATTGCTGTATTGAATGATTGCATCTCCATTTAAATCGAAAGCAGAATAAATTGTTGATTGATTCCAGTTTGGATTAAAATCTGAATCAGCAACGTCCGTATACTTATCGCTAAAAATAGAAATAACATCTACTGCGTCTCTTGTAGAAGGGCTTGGAGCATTTTCAATAGGCGCTAATATTTCTGTTACTTCAAATTCTTCAGTGTATTCTGTTGTTTCAACAGCACCACCTTTGGCAATTACTTTAACATCATAAACTCCAGCTTCAGCGTATTGGTAGTTTAGAACATCGCCAATATTTGCAATAGCAACTGGCTGCGTAACTGATGCTTCCCCTGAATAAAATTCATAGGTAGTTGCAAACTCTGCTGTAGCAGTAATGTTTAATTGCTTAGACACTGCTGCATCATTTTCTAAAGTAACCACCAAGTTTTGTGGAGCTTGAAATGAGACAACCAGTGGTAACAAAACCTCTGTAGTTTTACCTATAGAATTATATGCTATCAAAGTAACTTCGTAACTTCCCTCCACATAGATGTGATCTACAGTAGTTCCTTGCTCTAATTTTGCTGGTTCTACAGTGGTATCTCCAAAATGCACATCAAAAGACACTGTACCCTCAGCTGTTGGTATTACAGTAACTAAACCAGTATTATCTTGTGTTATTTTAAATATAGCTTCCACATTTGTTGGTGGTGCAATATTTTCTAGAAAATCTAAATTTTCATCTTCTGTACAAGCACTAATAAAAATTAGAATGATAAATGCTTTGTAAATTGTTTTTATATGTTTCATATTTCTAATATTAATATGTTTAATTATATCCTTGATTCTGAGCCCAATTTCCTTGACTGAATTGTATTTCTTCTAAAGGGATTGGAAAAACTTCATTCTTATTAGCTGTAAAACCAGAAATTTGAGCACCTCTACCTGTTCTTACAAGGTCGAAAAAATGATGACCTTCTCCAACTAATTCAACTCTACGCTCTTTATAGATGGCCGCAGTTAAGTTAGATCCACTGCTTGTAATATCATTATTACTATTACCAAATGCTCTTGCCCTAACTGTATTTAAATACAATTGCGCTTTCGTATCATTTCCTGTTGCTTTTCTATTATTAGCCTCTGCCGCCATTAGTAAAACATCTGCAAAACGAATTGCTCTATAGTTATTAGGATTCGTAAGGTTTAAATCTCCTGCTGCGGTTGCACTTCTTTTTCTAGGAATATATTTTCTATTAAAAAACCCTGTGTGTTCGTAACCAGTTGTATAACTTGCTCCTGTAGCAGTTGCCCATGCCTCTATATCTAAAATAGCTACATCCTTGCGGTTGTCTCCTGCTTCAAATTCATCTACAACTTCTTGTGTTGGCACATTAAAACTGAAACCTGACGTAAATAAATCTCCGTCATAACCTCTTACTCCCTGAAAACCAACTGCAACGTTACCTTCACTGCACTGAAGACAGCCAAAACCAGCACCTTCTAAATCTGTGTATTGTACTTCAAAAACAGAACCTACTCCATTTTCTCCCTGAGACTCAAAGATTTTATTATAATCAGATTCTAAAGTATAAGGCCCGTTTGTAATTACACTCTCTAAGGTACTTGCTGCTTCTGCAAATTTATCTTGATATAAATACACTTTACCTAACAATGCTTCTGCAGCACCTTTGGTAACCCTACCTACTTGCGGCGCTGTATATGCTAAATTTGATACTGCAACCTGTAAATCTGCTTCTATTAAAGCATATACTTCAGCTACTGGTGCTCTTGGAACTGTTTGCTCATCTCCAACAACAAAACGCCCTTCTGGTTTAATAGGAATTGCTCCAAACCATTTTACCAATTCGAAATTATAATATGCTCTTAAAAAACTTGCTTCACCAATAATAACCTCTTTACCAGTAAAATCTGTCTTATCTTGAAACTCTATAATGTAAGCTGCTCTATTAACACCACCATACATAAAACTCCATAAATTTTGTAATTGAGCGTTTACAGGAGTATGAATCATGTCATCTACTTGCTGATATCCTTGAACATCCGTAGCACTCTCTCCACCACATAAAGTGTTATTAGAAGCTATTTCTCCCATTAACACATTTATAAATGAAGATTGTAAAGGATCATACGCAGCAACTAATGCATTGTAATAATCTGCCTCTGAATTAAAAAACGATTCAGAATCTTCCGCATACACCTTTGTGTTTTCTAAATACTCATCTGAACAACCGTTTATTGTGAATAAACTTGCAATGATGATAATGCTAATCGATATTTTTTTGTTTATATTTTTCATTACTTGCTTTTTTAAAATTCTACGTTTAATCCTAAAATAAATTGTCTTGCAGATGGATACGTTCCATAATCTATTCCTGCGCCAATTGCTCCGCCATTTATGGTTGGATCGTAACCAGAGTAATCTGTTATTGTGAATAGGTTATTTACACTTGTGTATACTCTTAATTTAGAAACACCTATTCTTTCTAATGTATCTGCATCAATATTATATCCTATTTGAACATTTTGTAATCTCAAGAAAGAACCATCTTCAACAAAAAAGTCTGAAAATAACTTATTATTCGTTGCATCATTGGTTAATCTTGGTATTGAATTACTAGTTCCTTCACCTGTCCATCTTCCTAAATAATAAGATGGTTTATTTACATTTGGTAAAAAACGTTCATAATTTCTAACAATTTCTTTTCCTAACTCTGAATATAAATAGGCGCTAAAATCCCAATTTTTATAAGTTCCTGAAAAATTGAATCCCATATAAAAATCTGCTTGTGGTTTCCCTATTCTTTTTCTGTCGTTAATATCTATAACACCATCTGCATTAACATCTTTATATCTAATATCTCCTGGAGAAGTTACCGCTGCACCTAACCCTGCTTGTGAAGGGTGCGCATCTATTGCTGCTTGGTTTTGAAAAAGACCATCTGTTTGTAATCCATAAAAATATCCTATTGGTTGTCCCACTTCCATTCTAGAGGGAGGTAAATTTCCAATAGCGAAACTACCACCTTCAATAAAAGCACCACCAGTTACATCTGTAACCTCGTTTTTAACATAGGTTACGTTGTATGCAAAATTTAGAGATGCATCTTCTGTTTTTATAGCAGCATAACTAATCGCTAATTCTCCACCCGTATTTAGAGAAGTCCCTGCGTTAACAGTTGGATTTCCACTACCAGGAGCACTTGTTCCTAAAATACCTGAAACAGGGAAACTCTGTATTAGTAAATCTTTTCTACTTTCTTCAAAATAATCAGCTACAATAGTAACTTTATCATCGAATAAATTAATATCTAAACCAATGTCTAACTTTTCTGCAGTTTCCCATTGCGCTAAAGGATTTGGCAATCCACCTTGTGCAGTACCATCTACTAAAGCACCATCAAATACGTAAGTACCCTCTCCGCTTAACAAAGATCTATATAAATTATTTCCAACCTCATTCCCTAAAGTACCGTAACTTGCTCTTAATTTTAAAAAGCTAATGGTTTCATTATCCTTTAAGAAGTTTTCTTCTGAAATTTTCCAACCTGTAGTTAATGCCCAAAACTGATCAAATCTAAATTCTTTAATAAAAGCTGAAGAGCCATCTCTTCTTATCAAACCAGAAAACAAGTATTTCCCTTGATAATCATATTGAATTCTACCGAAAAAAGAAGTTAATCTTTTATCTGCAAAACCAGAATTTAAACTTCTTTGTTCGTTTTGAGGATCTGTTAAATTTAATTGAGCAAAATCATAAGAGTTATTTGGCACATTAATACCAGATGCATAAATACCGTCAAACAAATCGTTTTGAACACTTGTACCTAATGTAAATGTAGTGTTATGGTCTTCTGCAAATGTTTTACTATAGTTTGCAAACGTCTCAAAAACTACCCTAGTAGAAGTTGCCTTAAATTGGTACACAGAACTTTGTGGAATATTATAAACTTTACTAATTCCGTAATTTTGTATAGGAGTAAAAGTTCTTCCTTTTTCATTGTATATTTTATAACCAAGTCTAGATGTTATTGCCAAACCTTCAATAGGCTTGTACACTAATTTAAAGTTTCCTTCTAAACCGCTTCCGTTATTTTCGTTGTACGTATTTTTTAATTGATTCAAAGGATTAATAAGCTCTATCCCTAAAAAGTTATTCTCATCATCTTCATCTAAACCAAAGGTAGGTGCATAATTTAAACCATTAAACAAAACAGATCCTGAAAAACCTTCTGAAGCAGTTGTAAAGTAATTGGCTATTAATGAAAAATTTAATTTATCAGATATATCAACACCTAAGTTCAATTTAATATTATTTCTAATAAAATTTGAAGTTTCTTTTGCTATTATACCATCTTGCTGGGTTCTCGATGCACTTATAAAGTATCTAGAGTTCTCTCCACCTCCAGAAACGCTAATGTTATGATTCATTAAAAAAGCGTCATTAAATAATTCTTCTTGAAAATCTGAACCAACACCTAATTGAGAAATATTTGTAAAAGGTAATGTCTGTCCACTAGCACCATAAGCTTCATTTAAAACCAAGGCATATTCTGTTGCATTTAGATAGTCTAACTTTCGAGTAGTTTGCTGAACTGCTGAATACGTGTCATACTTTACAGTTGGCGCTTTGTTCTTTTTACCAATTTTAGTGGTTACTAAGATTACACCATTTGCTCCTTTAATACCATAAATTGCAGCTTGTGCATCTTTTAAAACCGTAATAGATTCAATATCATTCGGGTTGATACTATTTAAATCTCCCTCATAACCATCTACAATGGTTAAAGGTTGATTTGCAGTATTAGAACTTACACCACGTATTAAAATATTTGCTTTAGCACCTGGAGCACCAGATGATAAATTTACGGCAACACCTGCAGTAGTTCCTTGTAATGCAGTAGTTGCATCTATCGGTTTTAAAGCTTCTAAAGTTTCTGCCCCTACAATGGAAACAGAACCTGTAACATCTTTACGTTTCTGACTACCGTAACCAACTACAATAATTTCATCTAAAGCTTCTGCAGAATACTCTAAAGATACGTCTAAGGTGCCATTAATTGCAATTACTTCTTGTTGTTTGTAACCAAGATATCTAAATACCAAAGTTGCGCCCTTTTCTATATTTGATAATGAATACAGACCATCAAAATCTGTTTCTGTTCCTTTAACGGTTCCTTTGACAAGAATACTTACTCCAGGAAGTACTTCCCCAGAAACAGCATCTTTAACAATACCTTTGACATTAGTGGTTTGCGCGGTTGCGCAAAAACCTAAAAGCATAAAGAATAATAATGTGATTTGTTTTCCCATGAATAAAGAGTTTGTTTTTTTTTATAAATTTAACGTGAAATACCTGACTAATCAACAGAAAAGACCGCAACAAAAAACATACATTAAATTATTTTATAAAAAACGATTGAAACCTCAGTAAATATTAGAGTTTTAGAATAAAATAAAAAGAGCTGTTTTTTAATGTTGTGGCTATGTATAGATACACATCACTTTTGATGTAGTATTATATTTCTAAAATATAATTTGTCAAGTTCGCATTGTGTTCTAAATCCATTTTTTTTCTTAATCGGTATCTTTTCACTTCTACACTTCTAGGAGAAATATTTAAAAGTGGTGCAATTTCTTTTGAAGATAAGTTTAGTCTTAAATACGCACATAGTCTTAAATCGTTAGGCGTTAAATCTGGGTGTTTATCTTTTACCTTGTCTAAGAATTTTTTGTCTGCATTGTTAAATGCTTCCTGAAACATTTTCCAATCATCTGTATTGTTTAAGTTTTTATCAATAATTTTCACAACCTTAGAAACATTTTTTTCACTGCCATCTATAAGTTCATTTTTTATAGAATTCAAAAATTCATTTTTCTTTATAATGCTCATGGTAGAAGTTGCTAATTCCCTATTCTTGCTTTCAATATCATTTCTTAATTTTTCATTATTTAATTTTATAATTTTCTGAGAACTCTCTAACTCCTTTAATTCTAATTCTTTTTGCGCTCGAAATAAAAACTTCTCTTGCTTTTTACTATAATATCTTTTAGACAAAATATACCATGTAAAGATTAAACACAACAAGATTAAAAGATAAACAATAACTGCAATATTTGACAAAAACCAAGGCTTTTCAATATTAAATTCAAACTCAGAAACATTATTAGTTAAGCTACCAGCCACTAAAGCTCTTACTTTAAATATATACTTTCCAAAAGGCAAATTTTCAAATAAAATAGAATTGGAATCACTATAATCGCTCCAGTTTTTATGATATCCTTCAAGCTTATATTGGTACATAATATTTGATATATTATCAAAATTAGCTACACTATAGTGAAACTCTAAACTATTTTCTGTATCCTTAAAAGTTGAATTTCTATTTAAATGAATATTTTTAGATGGTTTATTTAACTCATGATTCTGTCTCTTATACACATCTCCGAGCCCACGAGACCTCTCTACATCTC
>OJEO01000370.1_pt1 | contig 17581 bp, 16 predicted proteins | sample 1593621 | NCBI WGS metagenome assembly OJEO01 (sample SAMN05416875, study PRJEB24817) | seawater metagenome | isolation source: Sea water | place: Canada:Atlantic | collected 2013-11
TCTACACGTAAGGAGTCGTCGGCAGCGTCAGATGTGTATAAGAGACAGAAATATTCAAAATTAGTACTATTTAACCTCAAAAGGCACCAACCCACTATAATCCCCACCATTTCGGGCAATATCGCGTACAATAGAAGAAGAAACGTGCGATACGGCCGGAGAAGCCACTAAAAATACACTTTCTACATCCATTACTTCGGCATTGGCTTGGGCGATGGTTTGCTCGTAGGTAAAGTCGGCTGTGTTGCGAACGCCACGAAGAATGTATTGCGCGTTCTCAGCTTTACAGAAATCTGCCGTAAGGCCTTTATAGGTTTTTACCGTTACCGCATCATACTCTTCAAAGGCATCTTCAATAAAATGTTTGCGGTCTTCAAGCGGGAACATATATTTTTTTTCAGCATTGACACCAATGGCGATGATTATTTCATCAAACAGCGGCAAGGCACGTTTTATAATATCAAGGTGACCTATGGTAATAGGATCAAAAGAACCAGGAAAAAGTGCGCGTTTTGTCATTACAAAGCTGTTTTATGTTAATTTGTTTTACTTCTAAGATATATTTTCTAATAGCTAACTTCTAGCAGCGAAGCGGTCTCACATCTTAGTCTAAAACATCTTCTACCAAAATACTAAAAAATTCTGTAAGTGTCATTCCAGATTCGCGTACTTGTTGCGGTACAATACTTTCTGGCGATAAACCGGGATTGGTATTGGTTTCAATAAAGAACGGTTTCCCTTTTTGAATAATAAAGTCGCTTCGGGTGATGCCTGTCATATTTAATACTTCGTATATTTTTTTGGCTTCAGCTTGAATCCTTTCAGTTTCTTCTTCCGTAATACGCGCTGGGGTTATTTCTTCGGAAGCACCTAAATATTTAGCTTCGTAGTCAAAGAATTCATTTTTTGAAACAATTTCAGTGGTTGGCAACGCGATAATTTCACCGTTATTTTTAAAAACACCTACTTGCACTTCGGTTCCTATTAAAGCCGTTTCGATCAACACTTCGGTATCTTCTTCATAGGCTTTTTCAATGGCCGGAAGCAATTCCTCTATTTGTTTTACTTTACTAACGCCAAAACTAGAACCCGCCCTGTTTGGTTTTACAAAACAAGGAAGCCCTACTTTTTTTATAATTTCTTCTTCGTCAATTTTACCGCCTTTATTTACGTAATATGAATTGGCGCAATTAATTCCGAAGCCTTTCAACACCGATAAACAGTCCCGTTTATTAAACGTTAGGGCAGCTTGATAGTAGCCCGCGCTGGTTTGAGGCACGCCCACTAATCGTAGGTAAGCTTGTAATTGTCCATCTTCTCCAGGCGTACCGTGAATACAGTTAAAAACAGCATCGGGTTTAATGGTTGTCCCGTCTTTATCAAAACTGAAGTCTTCTTTATGTACAGGATGCTTCGTTCCATCTTCTGAAACGTAAAACCAGCCTTCTTTTAGAATATGAATTGGATGTATATAATACTTGTCTTTGTCTAAAAAGTCGCAAACCATCGCTCCACTTTTAAGTGAAATTTCAAATTCGCTAGAATAACCGCCCATTGCGACAGCGATATGTTTTTTTGCCATACCAAAAATTTAAAAATAACGTTTAACAAAAATATGACTAATCCATAGAAAGATACTAACTTTAGGTTTGTTATTTTTGCCTATCAATATATAATGTATGACATTTTTTAGATTCCTCTTCACTAAAGCTTTTTTAAAACAATTGTTATTAGCTATTTTGGCTTTAGTTGTATTAAGTTTCCTCGTAATGTGGTGGCTTAAAGGCACGACTAACCATGGTCAAAAAATAGAAGTTCCTAGTTTGAGCAAGCTGTCGTTAGACCTTGTGGAAGACAAACTGGATGAAATGGATTTGCGGTATGAAATATTGGATTCTGCCAATTACAATCCAGATTTTCCAAAATATTCGGTTATTGAACAAATTCCGAAGGCTGGGAAATATGTAAAAGAAGACCGAAAAATCTATTTGTATTTAAACCCTTCTGGTTATCGAAAAATACAAGTTCCGAATGTAATAGGAAGAACACGACGTCAAGCTGAACCTACGTTATTAGCTATGGGTTTTGAAATAGGAAAGATAAGCTACCGTCCCGATATAAGCGATCAAGTAAAAGAACTTCGTTACAAAGGGGAACGATTGGAACCAGGTACTGAAATTCAGAAAACAGCTGTGATCGATTTAATTGTTGGTGACGAATCCCTAAACCGTGTTCAGGAAGAGAACGATGATAATGATGAAGCCGAAGAAGAAACACAACCGACCGAAACTGACAACAATGACCAATAATGCAACTGAAGAAAATACCGAAGATTCTGGGAATGATGATTTGTATGAACATTATCGCTATACAGCCGATAAGGGACAACAACCACTTAGGGTAGACAAATACCTGATGAACAGGATTGAAAATGCTACACGGAATAAAATTCAGAAAGCAGCCAAAGACGGAAACATTCACGTAAACGATGCTGCCGTAAAACAAAATTATAAAGTAAAGCCAGACGATGTGGTTACGGTTCTTTTTGAACACCCACCATATGAAAACCTGCTCGTTCCAGAAGACATTCCAATCGATATAGTGTATGAAGATGACGATGTATTAGTGGTTAATAAAGAACCTGGCATGGTGGTGCATCCCGGACACGGTAATTATAGCGGAACGTTAATCAATGCGCTTACCTTTCATTTTGATAACCTTCCAAATAACAGTAGTAATCGTCCCGGTTTGGTACATCGAATCGATAAAGATACTAGCGGCCTTCTAGTGGTAGCAAAAACAGAAGAAGCGATGACGCATTTGTCCAAGCAATTTTTCAATAAAACTACAGAGCGGGAATACGTCGCCTTGGTCTGGGGAAATGTGGAGGAAGAATCCGGTACTATTGAAGGAAGTATAGGGAGACATCCAAAAAACAGATTACAAAACACTGTTTTTGAAGATGCAGAAGATGAAGAAAAAGGAAAACCTGCCGTAACCCACTTTACAGTGTTAGAGCGATTAGGATATGTTACCTTAATTTCATGTAGATTGGAAACAGGTAGAACGCATCAAATTCGTGTACATTTAAAGCATATTGGTCATACGTTGTTTAATGATGAGCGATATGGGGGAGACAAAATTTTAAAAGGAACTACCTTCACTAAATACAAACAGTTTGTAGACAATTGTTTTAAAGCATTGCCAAGACAAGCGTTGCACGCTAGAACCTTAGGGTTTATTCACCCAACAACAGGAGAGTTAAAACGATTTGAATCTACAATTCCGGATGATATGGAGTTGTGTTTAGAAAAATGGCGTAACTATTCGAAGCACGCTATTTAATTGGTTATAAAGAATAAATAAAAAATCCGAAGCAACTTGCTTCGGATTTTTTAATCGCTATAAATTGAGCATATTATTTTTTCACCCATTTAGCTGTGAACGTTTTGTTTCCGCTAGAAATGTTTACCAAATACAATCCACTGCTTAACTCTTTAAAGTTATATTGAATAGATTCATTTTCAGTAATTGTTCTTTTTTCAGAAAAAATGCGTTTTCCATCAATGGTATATAGCGTAATACTTGCATTTTTAAGGGATAGAGGCACGGTTAGGTTTAACGTTCCATTTGATGGGTTAGGAGTGAGGTTGATAGAAGCATTGGAGAACTCTTCAATTCCAGCGATAATCTCACTTTCTACAAATCCATTTCTAGAATTACTTCCTTTATAGCCATTTCGTTTAATTTTATTTTCATCATATGGAACATTCAGATTATAAGTGGTTACGTAGGATGAGTCAATTCCTTGTCCAAAATTTTGCGTGAAGGTATTTGCGGTAAGGTCCATCATCCCGTCATCATCCACATCGCCAATTACAGCCCCATTTAAAAAGGTAAAACCACGGGGTCTTAAAGGGAAACCGTCAATTTCACCACTGCCATCAATTGAATACGCGTGAATGTATCCATCGCCTTCTGCATCGGTAACAATACTAGGGAAAATAACTTCTAAAATGCCATCATCATTAATATCAGCAATACTCAAAACACCTTCAGTTCCACCATATTTTGAAATAGGAAAATTGTCTAGGTTGTCACCATCTGGTGTTAATCCATAAATTACATCTAGCGGAGAACCATCACTGCTGGTGTTTCGATCGCTCATAAATATTTCAAATGTTTCGTCTTCATCCACATCAAGAACCGTAGCTGGGCTATAGGTCCATCCTCCTAATGCAATTGGCCATCCTGGGTAGTACGTAGCATCGTGGTTTAAAACGTAAAAACCGGGAGCATCACCATGGTTACTTCCTATAATTTCTAAATCGTCATCGCCGTCCAAATCTGCCAAAATAGGTGATTGGTACGAATATTTAACTGCAGGATCTACCAATGGGAAATTAGGGAAAATCTGTCCTTGGTTATCGTAAATACGCATTCCGGTTGACGAGGTAGCAATTACTACATCATTGTTTCCGTCATTATCAACGTCGCCAATGGATGGGGTAAACGCAGGAGTTGCATCTACTTGTACTGGCCAATTGCTATTGATTGGTGTTCCGTCCATATTAATGGCGTGGACGTATCCTTCAGCACTTCCAGCACGTTCACACGTTACGATATCTAAGGTTCCGTTACCATCCACATCGGCTACGGCTGGAGCATTTATCATCCAGTGATCATCGAAATTTAATGGCCAACCGGGAAGGTCATCTCCATTGTTGTCTTTTAAATAAACACGTCCTACAGTAGTAGGATAACCCGTATTAACGATAATTTCAAGATTATCATCACCATCAAGATCCACTACTGTTGGAGGCAGTAATATAGGTCCTAAAACCGTTTTTTCCCAAAGAATGGTACCGTCGCCTTTTAAAGCATATAGTGTGGTGTCAATTCCGTATAGAATTTCATCTACACCATCGTTATTAACATCGGCTAGTGTGACGCCTCGTGAATTTTTTATAGTAGGATTGGCTGGCCTACCAAACTTAAACAACACATCGGCTTGCTGTTTATTTTGTAAGGCTTTTTCATTTGTTGGAAGTAGTATATCTTCAACTTCAATAGTTCCATTTTCAGATAAGGTAGCTTTTTTTCCGGTTTGAGTTTGTGCGGACATATAGGTAATGCCAAGAAGAACTGCTATGCAATTAAGGAGTATTTGTTTGTTCATTTTTGCTAATTTAAAATTAATAATTAGATATTAATACGAATTTATCTTTAAAGTTAACAATTTATCGATAATATCGCAGTTTGTTGCAAGGGTTTCTTCATAAGAAATAACAATAGGTTTATAAAAAATATAAAAGGCATGAAATATGATTAGAGTTATATTTAATTTATTTTTGAGTTAAAACAAATAGTTATGAAAATTGTCGTATCACCAGCTAAAACGTTAGATTATAAAAGTGACTTGCCAACAAAAAGAGGTACGCAACCTGAATTTATAGAAGAAGCTGCAACTTTGAATAAAAAGTTATCCCGAAAAACAAAAAAAGAAATCGGTGAACTTATGAGTATTAGTGATAAGCTGGCTGATTTAAACTACCAACGATATAAAGATTTTTCTACTCCATTTAACAAAAGCAACGCTCGTCCTGCAGTGTACGCTTTTGCAGGCGATGTGTATAATGGTCTTGATGCATATACGATCCCTACAGATAAGCTTGACAGGTTGCAAGATACTTTGCGAATTCTTTCAGGAATGTATGGGGTTTTAAAGCCTTTAGATTTAATGCAACCGTACCGACTAGAAATGGGGACAAATTTGAAAATACAAAATCATAAAAATTTATATGACTTTTGGGGAAATAAACCAACCGAAGCATTTAATAAAGAACTGGAGGATGATGAACTATTTGTAAATCTGGCCAGTAATGAATATTTCAAAGTCATTAAAAAGAAGGAATTAAAAGTACCAATTATTTCGCCTGTTTTTAAGGATTTTAAAAATGGAAAATTAAAAGTAATTGCTTTCTTCGCCAAAAAGGCAAGAGGAAGTATGGTGCGGTATATAATCGATAAGAATATTAAAACCCTAAAAGATATACAAGGATTTGATTACGATGGATATGCCTACAGCGAAAAACACACTGAAAACGAAAACGAACCGGTATTTGTTCGGTAATGTTTACCCATACACATCCATACCCTCCGTTTATTCCAGAAAATACAACTAAATTAATTGTAGGAACGTTGCCGCCTCCCCGTTTTACCACTGGGGAATTAAAGCCGGGTGACGTAAACTTTTGCTACGGAAGTAGAGATGGGCAGTTGTGGCCTATTTTGAATAAAATATTTAATCTTGATCTTTCCTTTGAAACGACAGCAGAAGCTATAAAAGAACGCAAGGAGTTTTTACAAAAAAATAATATTGGAATTTGCGATATGGTTTCGGTAGCGTATCGTGAAAAAATTGATGCATCAGATATTGGAATGCAAAAAGCAGAATTACGTGATTTAGTAAAAATACTTCAAAAACATCCTACGGTCCATACCTTATTATTTACTGGTGGTAACAGTAAAAATGGACCAGAATATTTCTTCAGAAAAGTTTTAAAAGAATATAGTATTAAGTTAAAACTAGTTGATAATAAGGTTCCGAGAATACACGAATTTCTTCTTCCGGAAACATCTAGAAAGATAAAAACGGTGTCGCTTACCGCTCCTTCTGGGGCTGCGAACCGTGCTGTTGGAAGTCTTCAAGAATACAAAAAAATGAAGATTGAAAATCCAGCTATTACTACAATAGATTTTAGAGTTTGGCAATATACCCCTCATTTTTAAGTAACACTGTCTTTGTTATTTATTGATTCACAGTAATGTATAGTTTTAATTTTTTTAAAAAAACGGTATAACCATATGTAAATCAGTTGTTTGTAGGTGGTTTGGTTATTGATGTTGATTTACAGCTTGTTTTCCATTGTGATTTTTTCTTTCTATTAACATAAAATTTAGGTATATTAACGCATTATTAACTAATATAACTAAATTTCTCACAAATTATGAAAAAAATTACTTTATTAATGGCATTCATTGCGGCCACCTGTATGTGGCAGATGAATGCTCAAACCGAAATCCCACAACAGGATGGAACACTAGCAGCCTGTACCGACTTTCAAGATGGTGACATCTATACTGATAGTGGGGGAAGTGCATCAAATTACTCTAATAGTGAAACTTCTACCTTAGAGTTAGTTGCCGAACCAGGTGAAACTGTGACCGTTACATTTACAGCTTTTTCTGTAGAAAAAAGTTCTTTTAGTGGAACTTGTTTTGATAGCTTAACCGTAACTGGAGACACTGGTGGTGGAGATGACACGTATGCCGGAGATGACGATGATGCAGCTGGAGGTTGTACCGATGCAACTGATCCAACAGGAAACCCAACTTTAGGCCCCTTTGTATCTGCTCCAGGAGGTACGTTAAGTTTTACGTTTGATTCTGATAGCGCTGTTAATCAGTCTGGTTGGGAAGCAACAATTTCACTTTCGAGCCCTTGTGCTCCAGTCATTGGAGATCCCCCAGTGATTGAATGTTCTATGGATATCTTGGCAGATACTGACCCAGGTGAATGTGGTGCCGAAGTTAATTTTTCAAATGCAATAGCGTTAGATACTGAAGATGGAGTTTTAACAACTACTCAAACTATGGGACCTGCAAGTGGAACACAGTTCCCGACTGGTGATACTATTGTAGAATTTACTGCGGAAGATAGCGATGGTAATATTGCTACATGCCAATTCACTGTAACGGTAACCGATATGGAAGCGCCAGAAGCGATATGCCAAAACTTAACATTAGAGTTGGATACTATGTCTGGTTCGGTTTCAATTGCTGCTTCGGATATTGATAATGGTTCTTCAGATAATTGTGGAATTGTTGATTACTCGTTGGATATGGATACGTTTACTTGTGCTAACACGGGTGAAAATACAGTAACCTTAACGGTAACAGATGAAGAAGGAAACTCTTCTTCTTGTACCGCAACAGTGACCATTGAAGATAATACGGCACCGGAAATTACTTGTGTTAGTGAACCGGCTGTCTTAAATATTTTAGAAGAGTTCGAAGGAGCTTCTATTCCAGCAGGATGGACAACCGTATTAGAATCTGGTTCTCAAGACTGGACTTTTGGTTCTGGTGAAGTACCTGGATCTGCAGGAGATGATTTTCCAACCAATGCTGCTATATTTGATGATGATGCAGCAGGTAGTGGAGAAGTAAACGTAGCAAGATTAGTTTCTCCTGTATATGATATTTCAGCAGCTGTTTCAGCTGACCTTAACTTTGATTATTCATTACAAGACTTTGCAGGTGATGGTGATTTCTTTGTGGAGGTTTGGGATGGAGCTGCTTGGCAAGAAATTCTTTCTGTAACCGAAGATGTGATTCCAACAAGCTTAGGTACAACAGATATCCTACCTTTTGCAAATCCGGATTTTCAAGTACGTTTTACGTATGATGACAACGGTGGATATGCTTGGGGAGCCGGTGTAGATAATTTTGCTTTAAATTACGAACTGTCTTCTGCTCCACCATTAGAAATTGTATTGGATGCTAGTGGGAATGCTACAATTCCTGCAGATGATCTTATTCAAACTGTTAATGAAGCCTGTGGGTTTACTGTTACTGTAGGTGGTCCTGCCACAGGAGGTGGTTCAACTACTGAAACACTAGAAACTACTTTCGCAGGTGGAAATGGATTAGATGGTGCAATGTTTGACGTAACGGCGATTAATGAGTTGACCATCAATTCCTTTGATGTAAACCTTGATACTGGAATAACCGATGATATTGAAGTCTATTACAAATCGGGTACTCATATAGGTTCTGAAACAACCCCTGGGGATTGGACATTAATTGGTACAGCAACAGGAGTAACTTCAGCTGGTGAGGGTCTTCCAACACCATTAAACCTGACATTAGGTCAAACAGTTGCTGCCGGTGAAACTGCTGCATTCTATGTTACAACTACTGGAGGTGGATTGAATTATACAGATGGTTCTACAGTGGGTAATACTTTTGCCTCTGACGATAACCTTGAATTTTACGAAGGTACGGGAGTAGCTTACCCTTTTGGATCTTTTATTATTGCTCCACGGGTTTTTAATGGAAATATTATTTATGAAGTAGGACCGGAAATAGACAATAATGTTAATTTTGATTGTTCTATGTTAGGCGAAAACGAAGTTGAAGTTTTTGTTACCGATGATAGTGGAAACTTTAGCTCTTGTACAGCAACGGTAAATGTTGTTGATGTAACCGCACCCGTTATTATTTGTGCTGGTAATCCTGGACCAACTTCAATTTTAGAGGAATTTGAAGGAGCAACTATCCCTGATGGTTGGAGTACTGTTATAGATGCTGGAGTTCAAGATTGGACGTTTGGTTCAGGTGATGTGCCAGATTCGAGTGCGCCAGACTTCCCTACGAATGCAGCTATCTTTGATGATGATGCGGCCGGTAGCGGTGAAATTAACTCAGCAACACTATACTCTCCAGTGTATGATGGGCTTACAGACTCTAATATAGCGTCTATATCATTCGATTATATATTGCGGGACTTTATTGGTGATGGAACATTGACTGCAGAAGTTTATGATGGTACTGATTGGCAAGAAGTATTATTTGTTGAAGCAAGTACTACTATTGAAAATACAGGAATGATAGATGTATTACCATTCTTAAATGAAGCTTTTCAGGTTCGGTTTACATATGATGATGAAGGAGCTTGGGCCTGGGGTGCTGGTATAGATAATTTCCAATTATCTTATGAAGTTACCGAAATAACAGTTATTGATGTTGAGCTAGGACCTGACGGAACAACAACTATCGACCCTAACAGCTTAATCCAAAGTGTAGATGAAGCGTGTGGAATTGCAACGGTAGCTTCTGATATTACAGAGGTAAGTTGTGCTGACATCGGTTCACCGATGACCATTACAATTTTTGCAAGTGATGCAAGTGGCAACGTTGCTTCTTGTACTGCTGAAATTAATGTAATAGATACAGTAGCTCCAGTAGTTACGTGTCCTGAAGATCAGGCTGTAGCTCCAGGAGGAGAAGACTTACTATATGAAGTGCCAGATTATTTTGCAACCGGAGAAGGTTCTGCATTAGATAACTGTACAGAGTCTGTGTCAATAACCACACAAGATCCAGCACCAGGAGAATTGATTGCTGACGGTGAGTACACAGTTACATTGACTGCTGAAGATGAGTACGGAAACGTAGGTACTTGTACATTCCAGTTGACTGTGGATAGTGAATTAGGAGTAGATGATAATTCATTAAGCTCTTCAATAGCTATGTATCCTAACCCAGCGCAAAGTCAAGTTACTATTTCAAATAAATCAAATATCGCATTGCAAAATGCTGTGATTTATGATATTAATGGTAAATTGATTAACCAATACGATCTTCGCAACATGCAAGGACAACAGGTGATTGATGTTTCGGCATTAGCATCTGGGGTATATGTGGTACAGATTACAAGTGATAAGTCAAGCGTGTCAAAACGATTGATTAAAAAGTAATCACATTAATAACCAACCAAAAGAAAACCCCTTCACAAATTTGTGAAGGGGTTTTTATTTATACTGTATTTTAAAAAGAGGTGTTACTAATTATTTATTCTTACTTCCTTTTACGGTTTTGGGTTTTATTTTAAACTTACCTCGTTTCGGGCGAAGTTTTCCATAACTACCAATATTAATTTTACCTCTTTTGGTTTTTTTATCTCCTTTACCCATTATTTTTTGTTTTGTTGATCTTTAATGGTTTTCTCATCAATATCTACCTCGTTGGTTTTTTGATTTGTATTTCCAGTAGGATTGGTAGGGTTCTTTTGCTTTTCTTTACGTTCAAATTTCTTAGCCATAATAGTATATTTTTTAAATTCAATAGAAAACTAAAAAATATCAATCACAATTTATATTAATGACCTACTAAAGTATGGTTAAAATTAACGTAACTGCTTAATAAAGGGTGAAATACCTTTCAAACCATCTTGGGTTAACGTTTTAATAAAAGCGCTACCAATAATAGCTCCTTTGGCTTTTTGTGTGGCTTTTGAAAATGTTTCAGCATTATTAATACCAAAACCTACTATTTGTGGGTTCTTTAATTGTAAGGCATCAATTCTATTGAAATAAGAAATTTGTTCTTCTGCAAAACCTGAAGTTGCACCTGTCGTACTCGCACTGCTTACCATATAAATAAAACCATTTGAGGCTTCATCTAGTTCCCGAATTCGCTCTTCGGAAGTTTGTGGCGTTATCAAAAATATATTGGCGAGGTTATATTTTTCAAATAGATCCCGATACTGCAAATTATATTCAGCCAATGGTAAATCGGGTAAAATAAGTCCGTCGATGCCAATTTCAGCACATTTCTTACAGAATGCTTCCACGCCGTATTGCAAAACCGGATTAAAATATCCCATGATAATTAATGGAATGGAAATATGATTACGAATACCTTCCAATTGTTTAAATAAAACCTCAGTGGTCATTCCGTTTTTTAAGGCCTCTGTAGAACTTGCTTGTATGGTTGGTCCATCGGCTAAGGGATCGCTAAACGGTAATCCTATTTCAACCATGTCAACGCCGTTTTCTTCCAGCGATTTTAAAATAGGAATAGTATTGTCCAGATTGGGATATCCGGCTGTAAAATAAATGGATAATAGCTTTTTATCTTGCTGTAATGCTTCTTGTATTCGTTTCATTATAAATTGAAATAATCGATGTAAGTATTTAAATCTTTGTCACCACGACCGCTGAGGTTAATAACGATAATATCGTCTTTTTTAAACTGTCTATTTTTAAAAATGGCCAATGCGTGACTGGTTTCAATAGCAGGAATAATGCCTTCGAGTTTACTTAGTTCTATGCCAGCTTCCATGGCTTCGGCGTCGGTAATGGAAATAAACTCTCCGCGTCCGCTAGCAAACAAATGAGCGTGCATTGGACCCACTCCCGGATAATCCAATCCTGCCGAAATAGAGTAGGGTTCCGTTATCTGTCCATCGGTTGTTTGCATTAATAAGGTTTTACTTCCGTGGATAATCCCCGCTTTTCCTAAAACCGAGGTAGCAGCACTTTCACCACTTTGTATGCCTTTTCCGGCTGCTTCAACAGCAATGATGCCAACATCTAGATTGTCCAAATAGTGATAATACGCACCTGCCGCATTGCTTCCGCCACCTACACAGGCAACAACATAATCAGGATTTTCTCTACCTTCTTTTTCTTGTAATTGTGTTTTAATTTCTTCTGAAATCACACTTTGAAAACGTGCCACCATATCAGGATACGGATGTGGGCCTACCACACTACCAATAATATAATGGGTGTCGGTAGGATTGTTAATCCAATCTCGAATCGCTTCGTTGGTCGCATCTTTTAGTGTTTTACTTCCGCTCGTTGCGGGAATTACCGTAGCGCCAAGCATTTTCATTCGTGCTACATTCGGCGCTTGTCGCTCCATATCAATAGCTCCCATATACACAATACATTCTATGCCCATAAGCGCACAGACTGTTGCCGTTGCTACACCGTGTTGTCCGGCCCCGGTTTCGGCAATAATGCGATTTTTTCCTAAGCGCTTGGCCATTAATATTTGTCCAATGGTATTGTTTACTTTATGCGCTCCCGTATGGCAAAGATCTTCTCGTTTTAAGTAAATATTGGTACCGTACTTTTCAGAAAAACGTTTGGCATAATACAACGGGGTAGGGCGCCCAACATATTCTTTAAGAAGTTGTTTAAACTCCTCTTGAAAGCTGTCTTCCTGCATCACGTCAAGGTATTGTTGACGTAATTCTTCTACATTGGGGTAGAGCATTTCGGGGATGTATGCGCCACCAAACTCACCATAGTAGCCTTTTTCATTTACGTGATAACTCATAAATTTGATTGTATTGTGTTCAGTTTATTCATAAACTGTTGTAATTCTTGTGTATTCTTTAATCCAGGTTTTTCCTCAAATTTGCTATTAACATCAATAGCAAACATGGGAAGATCGGTTTTTAGTATTTCTGAAAGTGGCTCTATTTCATCTAAACCAATGCCGCCACTGAGTATAAATGGTTTGGAGGAAGGATACTCTTTTAAGACATTCCAGTTAAATGTATAGCCATTACCGCCTTTTTCTTTCCCTTTGGTGTCAAAAAGAAAGGCAGAAACATAGGGCTCATATTCTTTTAATACGGAGAAATCGAAAGTATCTTTTATGCCGAATACTTTCCAAATTTTGCTATTTATTTCATCTGAAGCATTCAATTCTTTACAAAATGAAGGAGTTTCGTCTCCGTGTAATTGAATAACATCTAACTGAAATTCCTTTACCTTGTTTACTATTTCAGAAATACTTGCATTGACAAAAACACCAACTTTTTTTACTTCAGAAGGAAGCGAAGGAATGTCACCTTCAAAACTTCGTGGCGAACCCTCATAAAAAATAAACCCCACATAATCCGGTTTTAAAGCAGCTACCTCTGTCGGGTTGTGTTTCATGCCACAGACTTTTAGTTGAATGTTCTTCATCGTAGCTGGTCTATAAATTGGTTGGCACTTTCTCCGGGGTTGTCAGTTTTCATAAAGGTTTCCCCTATTAAAAACCCTTTGTAACCATATTTTCGTAACGTTTTTATAGTTTCGGCATCGCTAATACCACTTTCTGAAATTTTTACAAAGTCTTTCGGTATTTTTTCTGAAAGTGCTTTGCTAATATCGATAGAAACGTCAAAGGTTTTTAAATTTCGATTGTTTACGCCTAACATGTCAACAGTAGGCAACAAGGACCGTTGAAGCTCTTCTTCGTTATGAACTTCCAATAAAACATCCAAGCCTAGTTTTTTAGCAGTTTTTGAAAATTCTTTTAATTGATTATCATTCAAAGAAGCAGCGATTAATAGAATAGCATCGGCACCATACGCTTTCGCTTCATAAATTTGATACGAATCAATAATGAATTCCTTACGTAACAACGGAATGTCTGCACAGTTTCTAGCCAATGCTAAATCGTCTAACGATCCACCAAAATATTTGGTGTCAGTTAAAACTGAAATGCCACAAACGCCCGCTTTGCTATAACCAGTAACAACTCCGGGTAAATTTACTTGGTCGTTGATCACCGATTTACTAGGCGAACGCCTTTTGTGTTCAGCTATAATCCCAGTATTTGAATTCCGCAAAGCAGCAGCCAACGAACTAGGTGTGCGGGTAAACGCTTTAGATTTTTCTAAAAGTGATATGGGAAAAAGCGCTTTTTTAGCGTTGACTTCCTTTATTTTATTCTGAATTATCTTATCTAAAATAGTCATGAGTTAAGCGCTGATTTTTTGAAGTTTTTGCAATACCTGTAAAGCTTTTCCAGATTGTAATGAATCTTTTGCTTTTTCAATCCCAGTTTCAATACTACATTGATTGGCTACAGAAATAGCCATTCCAGCATTGGCGCAAATCACATTGTTTTGTTGCTGGGTTCCGTTTCCGGAGATGATAGTTTTAAAGATATTTGCTGAAGATTCTACCGTGTCACCACCGTGAATATCCGATTGTTTAATGCTGTTAAACCCAAAGTCTTCCGGTTGCATAATTTTTTCCGAAGTATTGGAAATTACTTTTACAGCTCCGGTCAATGAAATTTCATCATACCCATCCATCGCGTGTAAAATAGCATATTTTTTATCACTTTTTTGATATAAATAACCGTATAAACGAGCTAATTCCAAATTAAAAACGCCCACTAATTGGTTTTTTGGAAAAGCAGGGTTAACCATCGGTCCCAACATATTGAAAAAGGTCTTTACGGCTAAATCCCTTCGTATGGGCGCTACATTTTTCATAGCTGGGTGAAAGAGTGGTGCGTGCAAAATACAGATTCCTGCTTCGTCTAAACTTCGCTTTAAAAAGTCAGTGTCGCTACTAAATTTTATTCCCAACTGTTCCATTACATTGCTACTTCCGCTAATGGACGAAACGCCATAGTTACCGTGTTTAGTAACCAAAACGCCGGCTCCTGCCGTAACAAATGAGGAAAGTGTGGAAATATTAAAAGTATCTTTGCTATCGCCTCCGGTTCCGCAAAGATCAATGGTATTGTAGCTTTTTAAATCTACTGCAAGGCATAAATCCAATAACGCATCACGGAAACCTTCTAGCTCTTCGAGCGTGACACTTCGCATCATAAATACCGTTAAAAAAGCGGCTATTTGGCTTTGATTAAATTTTCCTTCACTAATAGAAACCAGAACATTACGAGCTTCTTCTTTGGTTAATTGTTCGTGATTTATAAGTCTGTTAAGTACTTGTTTCATTCTATTTTAGGTATGACGTAACTGATAATGACTCTAAAACTCATTAAGAGCATCAAAAATATAGAATGCTCTTTTAAAACAGCTTTAGACTTGTATAAAATACTCCTAAAGTTATTTAAAAGGATGTTTCTTAGAATAGCAAGCCTATGTTTCTAGATAAAGAAACTTGCCTACTACAAAATCAGTAAAAAATTATGTTTAATTAAGTGAAAAGGTGGTGCCTTCTTTTCCATCTTTAAGTTGTATTCCTGCTTTTTGCAATTCATCCCGAATTCGATCACTTGTTGCAAAATCCTTATTAGCACGTGCTTGGTTTCTAAGTTCAATAAGCAATTGAATGGCTTCATTTAATTTGTTACCATCTTGAGTATTGCTTTCTGCTACATCAACCAACCCTAATACATCGAAAATAAAATCTTGCATGGTCTCTTGTAATACTTGCAAGTCTTTTTCAGTAATAGTTTCATTATTGTCTAATAGCGCATTGATAAACTTAGCTGCTTCAAACAACTGTGCAATAAGAATGGGACTGTTAAAGTCGTCATTCATGGCATCGTAACAGGATTGACGCCATCGGGTTACGTCTATACTACTGCTTTCTGAAGTTTTTACACCGCCAATAGCTCGGTAAGCATCCATCAAGCGGTTAAATCCTTTTTCAGAAGCTTCTAAGGCTTCTTTTGAAAAGTCTAAAATGCTTCGATACTGGGCTTGATACATAAAGAACTTAACCACAGTGGGTGCAAACGGCTTGTTGAAAATATCATTGTTACCTGTAAACATATCCCTTGGAAGAATAAAATTTCCAGTAGATTTTGACATTTTTTTACCGTTAAGCGTAAGCATATTGGCGTGCATCCAATAATTTACTGGATTTTGACCATTAGAAGCTTCGGCTTGTGCAATTTCACATTCGTGATGGGGGAATTTTAAGTCCATTCCGCCACCGTGAATATCAAACTGATTGCCTAAGTATTTTGTGCTCATTACGGTACATTCTAAATGCCAACCTGGGAAACCATCGCTCCAAGGAGAAGGCCAACGCATAATGTGCTGTGGTTCGGCTTTTTTCCAAAGTGCAAAATCTTGTGGATTTTTCTTATCACTTTGTGCTGCCAATTCACGGGTGTTGGCGATCATGTCTTCTAAATTTCGACCGCTTAGAATGCCGTATTTGTGGTCTTCATTATATTTCATCACATCAAAATAGACAGAGCCATTTTTTTCGTAGGCATAGCCTTGCTCAATGATGTTCTCTACAATTTGAATTTGCTCGATAATATGTCCAGTTGCAGTAGGTTCAATGCTTGGTGGGTGTGCATTGAAGGTTTCCATAATGGTATGAAAGTCAACCGTGTATTTTTGAACCACTTCCATCGGTTCTATTTGCTCAATACGCGCTTTTTTCAAAATAGGATCGTCCCCGCTTTCCCCATCGTTTTCTAGGTGTCCAGCATCGGTAATATTCCGAACATAACGAACTTTATACCCAAGATGCTTTAAGTAACGAAAAACCAGGTCGAATGATAAAAACGTACGACAATTTCCCAAATGCACATTGCTATAAACGGTAGGACCACATACGTACATACCGATAGCGCCTTCGTTTATAGGTGTAAACTTCTCTTTCTGTTTAGAAATGGAATTGTAAATACTAAGTTCTTGTTCTTCGTAACGTTTCATATCCTCTGTTGACGGAAGCCGGAAGGCCGGAGACCGTTTTTAATAGTTATATATTTTGAAAGAAATAATCAATAAATAAAAAATTTTAAAAAAAAGCAGTTCATTTTTTATCCAGCATCTAATATCCCTTAAAATCGGTGTCTAAATTAATATACTCTAAAAATTCGCGACGGGTATCGGCGTCTTTAAACTTTCCACCAAATTCACTGGTCACGGTGCTACTATCAATATCGCGTATTCCTCGGGAATTAACACATAAGTGTTTCGCATCGATTACACAGGCTACGTCTTCTGTATTTAAAACTCCTTGTAATTCTTTTACCACTTGCATGGTAAGACGTTCTTGTACCTGTGGACGCTTTGCATAATAATCTACAATACGGTTCATTTTTGAAAGCCCAACAACAGTCCCGTTTGAAATGTAAGCAATATGTGCTTTTCCAACAATAGGAAGCAAATGATGTTCACAAGTAGAGTAGAGGGTGATGTTTTTTTCTACTAACATTTCACCATACTTATATTTGTTGTCAAAAGTAGAAGCTTTTGGTTTTCTGTCAGGATGCAACCCTC
>OJEO01000377.1_pt1 | contig 17095 bp, 15 predicted proteins | sample 1593621 | NCBI WGS metagenome assembly OJEO01 (sample SAMN05416875, study PRJEB24817) | seawater metagenome | isolation source: Sea water | place: Canada:Atlantic | collected 2013-11
ATTTAATGGTGGTAACTAATGATTGTAGTGTTGAAAATAGTAAAGACTAATTCATTTTAAAGTATCTTTGCCACAAATAAAAGTTATGGAACACAAAGCAGGATTTGTAAATATTATTGGTAATCCTAACGTAGGGAAAAGCACGTTGATGAATGCTTTTATTGGCGAACGCCTTTCTATTATTACCAGTAAGGCACAAACTACCCGTCATCGTATTTTAGGAATTGTTAATGGGGATGATTTTCAGGTGATTTTAAGTGATACGCCAGGGATTATAAAACCCGCATATCAATTGCAAGAAAGCATGATGAGTTTTGTGAAATCTGCTTTTGAAGATGCTGATATTTTATTGTATTTAGTTGAATTGGGCGAAAAAGACCTTAAAGACGAGGCGTTTTTTAAGAAAATAAAAAGTGCTACTATTCCTGTGTTACTTCTTATCAACAAAATTGATAAAGGAAACGAAGAGAAGTTAACCGAAGCCCTTCAAATGTGGCAAGAAAAGGTGCCAAATGCAGAAATCTTTGCTATTTCAGCATTGGAGAATTTTGGCGTTTCTGAAGTATTTAAACGCATTATAGAGGTACTGCCTAAATCGCCAGCTTTTTATCCAAAAGATCAGTTAACCGATAAACCGGAACGTTTTTTTGTAAACGAAACCATTCGCGAAAAAATATTAATGCACTACAAAAAAGAAATTCCGTATTCCGTAGAAATCGATACCGAAGAATTTTTTGAAGATGATGATATTATCAGAATTCGAAGTGTAATTATGGTAGAACGCGAAACGCAAAAAGGAATTATTATTGGTCATAAAGGTTCAGCTCTTAAACGAGTAGGAGTAGAGGCTCGTAAAGATTTGGAAAAATTCTTCGGAAAACAGATTCACTTAGAAACCTATGTAAAGGTGAATAAAAACTGGCGAAATGATGACAGGCAATTACGTCGCTTTGGTTATAATCAGCAATAATTAGTCAACTTCATAATCTAGCTTCATAGTAATAGAAGCAGTTTTTTCTTTAGATGAGGTATTGTAGGTTCCGCCCCACGAATACTCTTCGTTGGAGTTTTGACCTATAATTTGAAAAACACCCATATCTGCCGAAAGCAAATCGCCTAATTCACCACCAGAATTTTCGGCAATTTTCTCCGCCCTTTCTTTCGCATCTGCGGTTGCTTTAGAAATCATTTCTATTTTTAAATCTGCCAATTTTGTGTAATAATAACGAGGTGTTTGCGAATAAAACTGAATGCCTTTGTTCAATAGTTCCGTTATTTCGCGCGAAATATCTTCCACTTTCTCAACATCTTTCGATTCTATTTTTAACGATTGGGTTAATATGTATCCTAAAAACTCCTCTCCGGCATACTCTCCCTGCGCATTGTATTTCGCTTTCATATTCTTCCGGCTACTTACCGCATTAAAAACGAGTTCTTTTTTGGTAATTCCCTTTGATAGTAAGTATTCCGAAATTACTTTTTTATCCTGTTCAAGATCGCTGTACGCTTGTTGCAAATTGCTGCTTTCTTTTGAAAAAGAACCTTCCCAAACAATCAAATCGGATGTGAAATCTGCTTTCCCGAGTCCTGTTGTTGATATGGTTCCATCACCTTTATTTCTGTTAATAATTGAATTACCTAACAAAAATGCCGAAATAACAATGGCAATTGAAAAAATGAGGGCTACAATGGCGTTTTTCATACTATTAATTTATTTTTTTTGAGACTTATAAATATAACAAAATCACAAGCATATCATTATATTTGCACAAAATTTTAGTTGAATGGGAAACATTGTAGCCATAGTAGGAAGGCCAAACGTAGGGAAATCTACTTTTTTTAATAGATTAATCCAACGGCGCGAAGCTATAACCGATGCGGTAAGCGGTGTTACCCGTGATCGTCATTACGGGAAAAGTGATTGGAATGGAAAAGAGTTTTCTCTTATCGATACCGGTGGTTATGTAAAAGGAAGTGACGATGTTTTTGAAGCTGAAATTGATAAACAAGTTGAATTAGCGATTGAAGAAGCCGATGCTATTGTGTTTATGGTCGATGTAGAAACCGGATTAACCGGAATGGATGAAGAAGTGGCCATGTTACTCAGAAAATCTAAAAAACCCTTTTTTTTAGCAGTTAATAAAGTTGATAGCGCCACGCGCGAGAACGATGCCGTGGAATTCTATTCTCTAGGCGTTGAAAAATATTACACCTTATCCAGTAACAATGGAAGTGGAACGGGCGAATTGCTTGACGATTTAGTAAAAGCTTTACCCGAAAAAGAAGAAGAGGAAGAAAGTGAATTACCTCGTTTTGCTGTTGTAGGGCGTCCCAATGCAGGGAAATCTTCTTTTATCAACACATTAATTGGTGAAGAGCGTTACATTGTTACCGATATAGCAGGAACCACTCGAGATAGTATTGATACTAAGTATAATCGTTTTGGATTTGAATTTAACTTGGTTGATACAGCAGGTATTCGACGAAAAACCAAAGTTAAAGAAGATTTAGAGTTTTATTCCGTGATGCGAAGTGTTCGCGCTATTGAACATTGTGATGTCATGATTCTTATACTTGATGCCACTCGTGGTTTTGATGGCCAAGTACAGAATATTTTCTGGTTGGCACAGCGCAATAATAAAGGTGTTGTAATTTTGGTGAATAAGTGGGATTTGGTTGAAAAAGAAACCAACACGGTTAAAAACTTCGAAAAACACATTCGGCAAGAGTGTGAACCTTTTACAGATGTCCCGATTGTTTTTATGTCTGTACTAAACAAACAGCGTATTTACAAAGCCATTGAAACGGCGGTAGAGGTGTATAAAAACCGAAGCAAACGTATTAAGACCAGTAAATTAAATGATGTATTGTTGCCTATTATTCAAGCCACACCACCACCACAGTACAAAGGGAAATACGTTAAGATAAAATTTATAACGCAATTGCCAATGCCATACCCTACGTTTGCGTTTTTTGCAAACTTGCCGCAATATGTAAAAGATCCTTATAAACGCTTTTTAGAAAATAAGCTTCGAGAAAATTTCGATTTCACAGGGGTTCCGGTTAAAATTTACCTTCGGAAGAAATAAAACTCGGTTTTTGATTGATATTAGTTTTATACGAAAAGATTAGTATATTCGTTTCGACTTTAACTAACATCAATCAAATTAAAACTATTATGAAGCACCTATTATTAGGGTTTTTGCTTTTGCTTTCCATTGCATCATTTTCACAGACTAAAGATTTTGAAATTTCTGGACAGCTTATTTCCGAAGAGAAAAAAGAACCATTAGAGTCTGCAACTATTTATTTACAAAGAGTTCAGGACAGTTCGTTGGTTACTTATACCATTTCAGATAAACAAGGCGATTTTTTATTGAAAGATAAAACAAACGATGAAGAGTTGAATCTGTATATTTCGTATGTGGGGTATAAAACCTACTTTAAAACCATTTCAATAGATAAAGAAAAAATCAATTTAGGGGAACTTCCGCTCGCTGAAGACGATAATATGCTAGATGAAGTGCTCATTAAATCGCAGGCGCCTGTTACCATTAAAACTGATACGTTAGAGTTTAACGTGGCTTCGTTTAAAACAAAAAAAGACGCTAATGTAGAAGATCTATTGAAAGAACTTCCGGGGGTTGAAGTAGATTCCGAAGGGAATATAACGGTAAATGGTAAGCCGGTAAACAAGATTTTAGTTAATGGGAAACCTTTTTTTGGAGATGATCCTACCATTGCTACCCGAAATTTAACGAAAGAAATTGTCAATAAAATTCAAGTAACCGATACAAAAACAGAATCGGAAGCTTTTACGGGTGAAAAAGGGGACGACCAAAATAAAACCATCAACATTACAATTGATGAAGAAAAAAATAAAGGTGTTTTTGGACGCGTAGCAGGTGGTGTAGGGACCGATAAACGATTTGAGTACGCAGGTCTTATAAATTACTTTGATAACGATGTACGCATTAGCGCTCTTGGTGGTGGGAATAACATTAATACAGCTGGGTTTAGTTTTGGTGAAATTCAAAAAATGTTTGGGGGTGCCCGTTATGTAAGTATAAACAGCAATGGGGCAATCAATTTTGGTGGAAGACAGTTTGGCGGTGGACAAGGTATTACCAATTCGCGAACTGCAGGGGCAAACTACGCAGACGATTATGGAGAAAATACAGAGCTAACCACAGATTATTTCTATTCGGCAGCAAACTCCTTTAGTGATGAGATACGTAATAGGGAAAATATTTTACCAGATGATCGCTATTTTTCAAACTCAACCTCTAATAACCAGACCAATACCGATAGCCATGCGGCTAACCTACAATTTAAAACAAAAATAGATTCTACGTTTTTAATAAACATTCGGCCAGAGTTTAAGTATAATATCGGGAATTCAAGTTATTCTAATACTGAAGAAACAACCCGTTTAAACGGCGAATTAACAAACCGATCAAATACCCAACGAAATTCAGATAATATTCGGAAATCCTTTGAAAACAGTTTTAATTTGACCAAAAAGTACGGTACTGGCGGTGGTTTTTTAAAATTAAACATAGATAACGAGATTGAAGATTCAGATATTAAAAATAAGATAAACTCGAATACTGAAATATTTGGTGATAATCCAGAGACCATAACGCGTAATCAATTTACCGATGGTGAACAGAGTTCCAATCAATATGAAATAACACCAGAATTCCGACTCCCGCTACTTGCCAAAAAACTGTTTTTCGATGTAGAATACTCTTATAAAAATGATAAACGGAAAGATCGCCAAAGCGTTTTCGATTTTGATGAAGCAACACAAGGTTTTTCAAACTTTAACTTAGACCAAAGTACAGATTTTACCAATGTAGATCGCAGTTCGAGACCCGAAGCAGGTGTACGTTATAGTGATAAAAAACTAAGAGCGGGTGTTAATGCAGGATATGTAATGCGTACTCTTGAAAGTGAAGATGCCTTGCGCGATATAAATTTTGAAAACGATTTTGATGCCTTAGAACTTTCCGCTAATATTAGTTATAAATTTAGTCAAAAGTTTAGTGTATACTCTGGGTATAATTTACGCAATAGTGCTCCGTCGGTTTCGCAATTATCACCATACATTGATGTTTCAGATCCATTGAACATTATTCAAGGAAATCCAAATTTAAGTCCGTCGACTAGTAATAACATTTATACTGGATTTAGAAACTTTGATTTTCAAACCAAGTCTGGTTTTTACAGCTATTTTAATGCGCAATTTTCAAAGGATCAAGTAGTGCCTAAAACAACAGTGGATGATAATTTTGTACGGAACACTACGTATGCGAACGTAGATGGATATTATAGTATTTATGGGAATGCACGATATAGTAAAACTATAAAATTAGACAGCGTTAAAAGTATTAAATACCACGTGGGCGGTAGTTTAAATGCGAATCGGAATGTCAATTTTAATAATGAAGTACAATATGCAAGTCGTACCATATCGTATATACCAGATGTAAGTTTCAGCTTTATTTGGGATAAACTTTTTCTAATTAAGCCTTCGTATCGGGTTTCTTTCAGTGAAAATACTTTTAACCTCGATTTATTTGAAAATAGAACCTATGTTCAGCACGATTTACAATTGGAAACGACTACCTATTTCCCTGAAAAATTGGAATGGAATAATGATATAAACTATAATTATAATTCTAATATAGCTCCAGGCTTTCAAAAAGATGCTATTTTTTGGAACACGACCCTTTCATATTCAATTATGGAGGATAAAGGTTTAATTACCTTAAAAGCTTATGACTTACTAAACCAAAATACCAATGCCCGTAGAACATCTACTCAAAACTACATAGAGGATGTTCAAAGTACGGTCTTACGAAGGTATTTTATGGTTGGGTTCAGTTATAAGTTTAATACTTTAGGGAAAAAAGGAGAAACGAAAGATGGCGGCTTTTGGTTTGATTAGAAGTTAGAAGCCAAAATTAAAGGTGTTTGAAAGAATTCGAGAGACCGATAGGAATCTCGAATTTGTATCGAAAATACCTATGCTGGAAGTTGGTAAAATGACATTATCAGCAATAATATTAGTTTCGATACCGAAAATCCATAAATTTTACTGACTACTGGAATCACCACCCCCCAGAAGCACCGCCGCCGCCGAATCCACCGCCGCCGAAGCCGCCTCCAAATCCGCCGCCACTAAAGCCACCGCCAGAGTTGCCACCGCCAAATCCGCCGGTGCGACCCATACTGCTTAAAATAATCATATCGAGAAGTCCGCCGCCTCTTCGGCCCCCGTTACCACCACCGCGCCCTCCTCTTTTGGAAATCAAGGAAATGATGATAATAATAAAAATAATCACAATAAAGCCATAGTTTCCGCCGCCACTAGATTTTTTATTGAATTTTCTATCTTCTTTAAATTCACCCTTTAGCGCGGCAAAAACAGCATCGGCTCCTTGGTCTAGACCAGCGTAAAAATCGCCTTTTTTAAACTCCGGAATCATAATGCGATTAATGATGCGCTCTGCCATTAAATCGGTGATGCGATATTCAATACCATAGCCGGTGTTTATATCTATTTTTCGATCTCCTTTGGCTAATAGTATAAAGATGCCATTGTCTTCATCTTTTTGTCCAATACCCCATTTTTGACCCCACTTGGCTCCTAATAATGAAATATCTTCACCTTTGGTTGTATTTATAATGGCAACAACAATCTGTGTTGAGGTAGAGTCGGCGTACCGAAGCAATTTGTTTTCAAGATTGCTTTTTTGTGAAGCATTTAGAAGGTTAATGTAATCGTAAACCGATGTTTGCTCAGTTTGTTTGTTGGGTTTCGGAGGGATGTCATATTGCGCAATACTTGTTTCAGAAAAAAAGAGGAATCCTATTAAAAGTAAGAGAACGTTATATTTCTGAAATAATTTGGGCATACATCTATTTAATTTTTTTACTAACTACTAACTACTAACTACTAACTACTAACTATTGTTTTACCCTACCGAAATATCATCGGGCAACTCGTTAACATCATCTTTTTGATAGGGGAAGTGTTTTTGCAACTGTTCGCCAGCCATTAAAATACCGTCAACTAAGCCTTGCTCCATGTTTCCTTTTTTAAATTGACTAATGATCGTGTCTTTTGTACTTTCCCAAAAATCGGGAGCTACGACGTCATTAATACCACTGTCTCCTAAAATAACCAACGTACGGTCTTCAACAGCTACATAGATTAGTACTCCGTTACTTTGTTTGGTATTGTTCATGTGGAGCATATCAAACACTTCAGCAGCGCGCTCAAACGGATCTATTTCGCTGGTTGCTTCTAGGTGAATGCGTACTTCACCAGAGGTGTTTTTTTCGGCCGTTCGGATGGCTTCTATAATATCGGCTTCGGCATTGGCTGATAAAAAATCTTCTACTTTGGACATATATGGTGCGTTTTAACTGCTAAAATCAAATTCAACATCGGGTGCTTGGTCGGTGCCTTCATCAGCTTCAAAATAGGCTTTACGCTCAAATCCTAAAATACTGGCTGCAATGGTGGTTGGAAATTGTCTTACCTCGGTATTTAAAATACGGGCTTGGTCATTAAAACGGTTTCGTTCTACATTAATACGGTTTTCAGTCCGTTCCAGTTCGTTAATTAATTCTTTAAAGTTTTCGTTGGCTTTTAAATCTGGATAGCGTTCAAACGTGGCTAATAATCTGGAAAGTGCAGATGTTAAACCCGATTGTGCTTGCTGAAATTGCTCTAATTGATTGGGTGTAATATTTGACGGATCGATAGTGACCGAAGTAGCTTTACTTCGAGCTTCAATTACCCGTGTAAGTGTCTCTTGCTCAAACTCTGCATAGCCTTTTGCGGTGTTTACAATATTCGGGATTAAATCTGCACGACGTTGATAGGAGCTTTCTACATTTGCCCATTGTGAAGTTACATTTTCTTCCAGTTTTACCAGTTTATTGTTCACATTTGCGAACCAGAATCCAGCAATAGCTATAATTGCTACTACTATTACAAGCGGGATGAGCCATTTTTTCATTCGTATTGTTTTAAAGTTGGTTTTTTATTTTAAGCAGTTCTGCTTTGACTGTTTCTAATTTACGGATAATCTCGAAATGGCTTAACGTTTTTTGTTTGTTCTCTTTTAAATGTGTTTTTGCCCCTTCGAGTGTGAAACCGCGTTCTTTTACTAGGTGATAAATAAACTCAAGATTTTTAATATCTTCTTGTGTAAACTTTCGGTTTCCTTTTGCGTTTTTTTTAGGTTTTAATACATCAAATTCTTTTTCCCAAAAACGGATTAAGGAGGTGTTTACCTCAAAAGCTTCGGCTACTTCGCCTATGCTGTAATATCTTTTTTCGGGTAGATCTATATGCATTAGTCAAGTGATTGGTTTTCCTGTTGAGCAACTTTTTGCATTTCAGCAAACTCTTCTGGAGTTAGGTTTCCGTAGTAAAAGTTAATAGGGTTAATGCGTTCGTCATCTTTAAAAACTTCGTAATGAAGGTGTGGAGCCTCAGAACGACCGGTGCTGCCAACAAAACCAATTAAGTCGCCACGTTGTACTTTTTGCCCTTTGCGGACATTGTATTTATACAAATGACCATATAAACTTACATAACCATACCCGTGATCAATACGAATGTGGTTTCCATATCCCGTTGAATTATTATCTGCACGAAGAATAACACCATCTCCTGAAGCGTATACAGGCGTACCACGAGGTGAAGTGAAATCCATCCCGTAATGAAATTTACGTGCTTTGGTAAACGGATCGGTACGATAACCATAACCAGAAGCCATACGCGTAAGGTCTTCATTTTTTACTGGCTGAATCGCAGGAATAGCAGCTAATAATTTTTCTTTTTCCTCTGCAAGTTGGGATATTTCATCTAAAGAGCGCGACTGGACTACAATCTGCTTAGTTAATATATCTAAACGCTTACTGGAGTTTATAATAAGTTTTGAATTATCAAACCCTTCTAATTCTTTATAACGATTAACCCCACCAAAACCTGCTTTTCGTTGTTCTTCAGGAATGGGGTTGGCTTCAAAATAAACCCGATATAGGTTGTTATCGCGATCTGCTACTTCAGTTAGTACCTTTTCGGCTTCGTTCATTTTTTTGTTGAGAAGCTCATATTGCAGTTCCATATTGGACAGCTCACGCTTTAATGTTTTTTCTTTGGGTGTCTCTACATAGGGTAAGTTTATGTAAACTAAAAACACAAGAAATCCGCCTAATAAAACCCCAACAAGGCCCAATAAGAATATACCGATTTTTCGGCCTTTCTTTTTTTCTATTTTACGATAGGAGAGTGTTTCACTATCATAGTAATATTTAACCTTCGACATACGTTAAAAAAATCCTATTTTTGCGGTTGATGGCAGCGCTAACCTTTGGATAACGAAATACAAATATAGAAATTGTTTTGCGTTTTGTCGTAATCATTAATTTTGAATAAAATTACTCGCATGAAATCTAAGGAAATAAGATCCACTTTTTTTGAATTTTTTAAATCGAAACAACACATAGTTGTTCCGTCGGCCCCTATGGTTATTAAGGATGACCCAACTTTGATGTTTACGAATGCGGGAATGAACCAATTTAAAGAATTTTTCCTCGGAAACAGTGAACCTAAAAATACACGTGTTACCGATACTCAAAAATGTCTTCGCGTTAGTGGAAAACATAATGATTTGGAAGAAGTAGGAATGGATACGTACCATCATACCATGTTTGAAATGATAGGAAATTGGAGTTTTGGTGATTATTTTAAAGAAGAAGCCATTGCTTGGTCATGGGAACTGTTGACCGAAGTTTTTAAAATTGATAAAGAAAAATTATACGTTACGATTTTTGAAGGTGATACATCCGAAGGATTAGAGCGTGATACGGAAGCCTATAATTTTTGGAAACAACATATTGCTGAAGACCGAATTTTAAACGGAGATAAAAAGGATAACTTTTGGGAGATGGGCGAACAAGGCCCGTGTGGTCCGTGTAGTGAAATTCATGTGGATCTTCGATCTGATGAAGAAAAAGCCAAAGTTTCCGGAGCTGAGTTGGTCAATGCCGATCATCCGCAAGTAGTGGAAATCTGGAACTTGGTTTTTATGCAATTTAACCGAAAAGCCAATGGTAGTCTAGAAAAATTACCAGCACAACACGTTGATACCGGTATGGGTTTTGAACGCCTGTGTATGGTGCTTCAAGACAAGAAAAGTAATTACGATACCGATGTTTTTACTCCGCTTATTCGCGAAATTGAAGCCATTACCAATACTAAATATGGGGAAGATGAAGAAAAAGATATTGCCATTCGGGTTATTTCAGATCACGTTCGTGCCGTTGCTTTTTCCATTGCAGACGGGCAGTTGCCTTCCAATACGGGAGCAGGCTATGTGATACGTCGTATTTTAAGGCGTGCCATTCGCTATGGATTTACATTTTTGGATAAAAAAGAACCTTTTATTTATAAGTTGATCGACACCTTGGTTAAACAATTGGGCGAAACATTCCCAGAGCTTGTTTCAGAAAAAAACTTGATTACCAATGTTATTAAAGAAGAAGAACATTCGTTTTTACGCACACTGGATCAAGGTTTGGTTTTGCTAGAGAATGTGATTTCAAATGCTTCTAGTAAGACTATTTCCGGTAAAAAGGCCTTTGAATTGTATGACACTTATGGTTTTCCAATCGACTTAACCGCCTTAATTTTAAGAGAGAGAGGTTATGAGTTAAACGAAAAAGAATTTGAAGCCGAACTACAAAAACAAAAAGAGCGTTCACGCGCTGCCACAAAAGTAGAAACAGGTGATTGGGTGGTTTTACACGAAGATGATGTAGAAGAGTTTGTAGGCTATGACACCTTGGAAACACAAGTGAAAATAACACGCTACCGAAAGGTGGAAAGTAAAAAAGAAGGCGAATTGTATCAATTGGTTTTCAACTTGACACCTTTCTACGCAGAAGGCGGTGGCCAAATAGGAGATAAAGGTTATTTGGAAGCGTCTGACGGTGAAGTTGTTTATATTATTGATACTAAAAAAGAAAACAATTTGATTATCCATTTTGCTAAAAACTTGCCTCGAAATCCTGAGTCAAGCTTTAAAGCAGTGGTAAATACACAACATCGATCTAACACTGCTTCTAACCATACCGCAACGCACTTATTGCATCAAGGACTGCGTAATGTATTAGGAGATCACGTAGCACAAAAGGGTTCTTTGGTGCACAATAAATACCTTCGTTTTGATTTTTCACATTTCAGTAAAGTAAGTGACGAAGAGCTGAAGCAAGTAGAAGACTTTGTAAATGCACGCATTCACGAAAATCTTGCTTTACAAGAACAACGAGGAATACCGTATCAGCAAGCCATAGATGAAGGGGCAGTAGCCTTGTTTGGTGAAAAGTATGGTGATGCGGTACGTACCATCCGTTTTGGAAACTCCATGGAACTTTGTGGTGGAACGCACGTACCTAACACGGGAAATATTTGGCATTTTATCATAACTTCGGAAAGTTCTGTTGCTAGTGGAATTAGGCGAATAGAAGCCATTACAGGCGAATTTGCTAAAAATTATTTTATCGATAGAAGTAACGAATATGCGGAGATAAAGAAGACATTAAATGCTCAAAACCCTGTCAAAGCCGTAAATAATTTACAAGAAGAAAATGCTACGCTGCAAAAACAGATTCAGGAGTTGTTAAAAGATAAAGCCAAAAATTTAAAAGGCGAACTAAAAAACGAACTTGAAACCGTAAATGGTATTAATTTTTTAGCCAAAGAAGTAGATTTAGATGCTTCCGGAATGAAAGATTTAGCCTTTGAAATGGGTGGCGAGATAGATAACCTCTTTATTTTATTTGGATCCAATCAAAACGGAAAAGCCTTGCTTACGTGTTACATTTCTAAAGAATTAGCAGCTGATAAAGACTTAAACGCAGGACAAATAGTACGCGAACTTGGAAAACACATTCAAGGTGGCGGTGGCGGACAGCCGTTTTTCGCAACAGCCGGAGGGAAAAATCCCGATGGAATTGATGAAGCGCTATCTGCTGCTAAGGAGTACGTAAAATAGGCTTGTAAAAAATTTAGTTAAGTAGCAGTTGGCAATACTGTTTACTGCTACTGAAAACTAAACACTGAAAACATGAAACTTCAAACTGAAATACCCTTAAGCCCCGAAAGAAGTCAAATAGACTATTCCTCAAAAACCTTGTTGATGGGTTCTTGTTTTACGGAGAATATGGGAGGTAAACTTGACTATTTTAAATTTCAAAATCTTCAAAATCCATTTGGAATTGTTTTTCATCCGGTTGCGATTGAAAAGTTAGTGACACGAGCTATTAATGAAGACTTTTTTACCGAAGCAGATGTGTTTCAGCATAATGAGCAGTGGCATTGTTTTGAGGTACATTCAAAACTTTCAACGAGTGATAAAGATGCTTTTATTTCGAATTTGAATGATAGCTTAAAGAATTTAAAAACCTACCTTGAGCAAGCTTCCCATATCATTTTAACCTTCGGGACAGCTTGGGTCTACCGTTTTATAGAAACTGATGCCATTGTAGCCAATTGCCATAAAATTCCGCAGAAAAAGTTTTTAAAAGAACTGCTTTCAGTTGAAGACGTTTCCGCAGCGATTGATAACGCTAGTACGCTCATTAAAACGGTAAACTCAAATGTTACAATTGTTACAACGGTTTCACCTGTGCGGCACATCAAAGATGGTTTTGTAGAAAATATGCAGAGCAAAGCACATTTACTTTCTGGTTTACACGAAGCTATTTCTGGACAAAAACAAGCTTTTTATTTTCCTTCTTTTGAAATTATGATGGACGAACTGCGCGATTATCGTTTTTATGAAGAAGATATGATTCATCCAAACAATCTCGCAATTTCCATTATTTGGGATCGGTTCAAAGAAGTTTGGATTGCTTCAGAAACCGAACACCTTCAAAATGAAATTGAAACCATTCACAATGGGCTAAAGCACAGACCTTTTAATCCTTCAGGTGAGGCGCACCAGAAATTTCAGATTAATCTTCAGAAGAAAATAGATACACTTCAAAAGAAATTCCCCTTCATTAAATTTTAGGTAAAAAAACACCAATCTAAAATTATAAATCACTGTAAAATATAAGAATAGGGCAATTGCCGTATTGATTAAAGTTGGGGTATGTAACACCTTTGTAGCATACAATAACCAAAAACCCAACAATTATGAAAACGTTAAAAACTATTTCTTTAATTCTATTTGTAAGCTTATCATTATTAGCGTGTAAAAGCGATGACGACAGCGGAAGTGACCCTCAAGGTGGTGAAGGCGACTTTACAGCAAAAGTTGACGGCAGTTCTTTTGAAGGTTTAACAGGAACTGTCAAGGCTGTTATCACCGATAATGGAGCTGGTCAATCACTTGCAGTTAGTGGTGGAACTAGTAAGTCTGAAAACCTACAGATCATCATTCAAGGTTTTGATGGTGAAGGCACCTATCAATTAAATTTCACTAATATAGGGACCTATAGCTACCTACCAGACCCAAATAATCCAGATCCTAATACCGTAGTTGTCTTTACCACAGTTGGGGATGCTCAAGGTAATAATGGTGAGTTGAAAGTGTCAAGTTTTGACGGCGAAACAATAAAAGGGACCTTCACTTTTACTGGTTATAATTTGGATGATAATAATGACACTGTCACTGTAAGCGATGGAGCTTTTAACATAAAAGTTTCGGATCAATAAAAAACAGTTAGAAAATCTCAGATGTTGAGGTTTTTTCGTGGAGCCGGGAGCGAGACAATAGTTTTACTTCCGGTTTTTTGTATTACTGTGCTTACGAGAATCTTTTTTGAATTTTATTTCACTTTGAGAAAATCTAATGCGATAGGGTAACAAGATTCCAGTTTACGAGGAGCTTAAATACGACAATTGCCCTATTGAAAACAAAGTAGTTACGTAGCATCTTTGATGTATTCAATTAATTAAAACCACGATTATGAAAACTTCAAAAAAATTAAAGCTACTATTATCTATCTATTTGTTAGGTGCAGTAGTAGTAACTGCGCAACGTGCAGAAGCACCAGATTTTAGATACGATACTGGAGCAAAAATTAACGAAATGACCCTCACGCAAGGTGGAACTATGGTTGTAGCTACTAATGACGGCTTAGTAGGAATAAAACCAGGTAGTAATGAACTGTTGTTCAACTTTACTGCGTATGGAAGGGTGAAACCTGAAGAATTGACCTATGTCCCTAACGCACCTTATGTGATTGTTGCCCAAGGAGGGTTTGCTAATCTAACTTCAAAAAAATCGGTGATTGATTATATGTCTGGTAAAACATTGTTCAACACCGAAGATAATGGTTGGAAATTAGCCTACACTTGTGATGTTATGATGCCACAAAATAAATTAGTAGTAAGTGGCCAACGTACTTCTAAAGAAAAATACGCATTGCAAGTAGCAGTATATGATCTTAACACAGGAAAAGAAGATTATAGATTTAATTTAACCGATCCTAATCGAGTTGGAATTGCTAAAGACTTCAGCGTAACGGGACGTCCATTATTGTTAAAAGACCATTTAATTATCCCTACAGCTCAAGGTTTGGTTGCGAAAAAAACTAAAACGGGAGAGACGCTTTGGGAAAATAAAATGAAACGTATCAACTGGATGGTAGCCGATGAAACTGAAAAAGAAATCTACGCTTTTGAAAGTGTGAACAATGGTAGCAACACCAAAATTCATAAAGTAGGAAGCAATGGTGCTCAACTTTGGGAAGACGAACAAAAGGTAAAAGGCAATATTGCTAATTTTGAAATATTACCTAATGGACTTGCTGTGGTTAGCAATAAAAGTGATGGTGGTAACTCTAGTATTTTTTCTGCTAAAAACGAGTCGGAAATAGCCTTTTTAAGCGCTGCCAACGGTGAAGATCTTTGGGACAAAGCACCAAAAATAAAAGGGTATGTTCAGCATTTTTATATTATGGATGATGGTATCCTATTCGGAATTTATGAAGGCGGTATCAACAAAATTTCATTTGACGGAAAAACACTTTTCAAAAAACCATTGAAGACCGGAGAGAATATTCTAACGATGGCCGACACACCGCAGGGATTGATTTATATTACCTCAGAAGATGCTAACATTGTAAACCTTCAAAACGGTGAGCAAGTATGGAAAAAATCATTAAAATACAAAAGAGCCAATGCGGTTAGTTCAACTTACGACAGTAAAAACTCAAGATATTTAATTAGTGCAGATGATGAACTCTTTGCTGTCGATGCCAACTCTGGCGAAGTTTCAACTTTAGCAGAATCTAAATTTGACGGTAAAGAAGACCCAACTCACGTTGAGGTGCGTGACGGTGGAATTTTATTGACAAGTGACCAAAACATGATGTTATTAGATTGGCAAGGCGGTAAAAGCTGGCACGAGTATTACCGAGCACCAGGAAAAAGTGCTTTTGGGGCAATCATTGCTGGTGTAACTGCAGTAGCAACGGCTACGACCGCAGTAGCGGCTTACAATGCAGCCAACCAAAATCGTAATAAACTGGGCAGATATACTGACAGAGGTGAGCGTTATGCAGATTTAGGCGGTGGAATGGCCATGGCAAGTGGTGCTTCAGTAGCTGAAATGTTGAAGCGTTTTAAAGCAACAGCCGCCACTAAAAACAATCAATTTGTATTAACAAAACTTGATGATGGGGTTGGGTTAGTGAAACTAAACAAGGATTCTGGATCCAAGGAAAAAGAAATTGTTTTAAAAGATAAAAAACCAGAGTACCAAGTAGATGACATTGCGGGAATATTGTATTACAAAGCCGATAACAATAGCATTTTTGCGTACGATTTGACCAAATAAACCAATTAGCCAACCAAGTTAGTTTCAGGCCAAACCTGATGAGGAGCAGGTAAGGCCAATTTTGAAACCCCGTCTTTTTTAGATTGGGGTTTTGTTTCTTTATTAAAATAGGGCAATTGCCGTATGGTTTCAGAAATACCTTCTATATAACTTTATAAAAATCAAAATCTACATGCTTTCAGTTGCTTTCATATTGGCTTTTGTCTTTTTATTGATAGGCATTACACTTGTGTTCTATTTCAGAAACAAACAACTTAAAAGTGTACAGCAAGAATATGTGACGCAATTAGAAAATAGGATTGAAAAAAATAAACAACAAATTACTATTCGGAATAAAAACTTGGAAACATATAATTTTTTAATCTACAACTTGGATGAGGCATTAATAGTTCAAGAAAAAATAAATGTATGTAGTTTCAAACCATAAATTTCGATAATGCAGCTTCAATATATAAGTGTGTCTATTTCATTTACTTAAAATTAATATCTTTAATTGAGAAATATTTCGAATATGAAAAAAGCATTGAGTCTTATTTTTTTGGTTTCTTCAGTACTGTTTTCACAAAACAAGAAAAGTATAGACTCTATTAATAGTTTATACACGCAGGGGCTCAACATTCCTGAAGATTCTATTGTACAGTTATATAAGAATAATGCTGAAAATGCGCGGAAAATTTCCTATAAAAAAGGCATTGCTGGTGCCTATGCAAAACTTTCATTGGCATATTCCTATCAAGGTATTTACGATAAAAGCGCAGAATATGGGCTTGAAGCTATTAAGTTGTATGAAAAATTAGGTTTAGATGATCAAGTAGCTTACCGATATGCTGAAATGGGCTATAGCATGAAATATTCTAATATGGAAAAGGCTCAAGCTTATATGCAAAAAGGAAAATCTGTAGCTGAAGCAAAAAAGCTTGACTCAGTTTTAAAAGACATTTACAATAACTATGGTGTTTTAAAAGAAATTCAAAACCAATTGGATAGTGCTCTTTACTTTTATAACAAAGGATTAAAAATTAAAAAAGAACAAAATGATTCTATCGGGATTCCATACAGCATAAGCAATTTGGCAGGTGTATATGGTTTGCAGAAAAAGTATGGAAAAGCAAAAGAATATTTTAACCAGTCACTTCAAGCCCGTTTAAAAATGGAGGATTCCATTGGGGCTGTCTCTTATACACATCTGACGCTGCCGACGACTCCTTACGTGTAGA
>OJEO01000378.1_pt1 | contig 17032 bp, 17 predicted proteins | sample 1593621 | NCBI WGS metagenome assembly OJEO01 (sample SAMN05416875, study PRJEB24817) | seawater metagenome | isolation source: Sea water | place: Canada:Atlantic | collected 2013-11
CGAGATGTAGAGAGGTCTCGTGGGCTCGGAGATGTGTATAAGAGACAGGTTTTGGAAGAAGGGATTAATTTTTATAAAAAAGAATACCAACCTATTGTAAAAAGGACTGTTAATGAGGCAATCAAAAAAGGGAAGTCTTGGGATTTTGAAATGCCTATCATAACGATGAAAGTCAATGAATGTTGGGTGAGAACAATGGGACAAGCAGACTTTAAAGACGGTAAATGCGTTAAGTTATACGGAAACTTCCAGGATATACACAAACGCAAAGTAGCCGAACTTAATCTTACCAAAACGCTTTCAGAAAAAAATGAGATATTAGAACGAATTGGCGATGCTTTTTTTGCGGTCGATAAAAACTGGATAGTTACGTACTGGAATTCAATAGCAGAAAAAGTGTTACATACACCTAAAGAGGTGATTTTAGGAAAAAATCTATGGGATGTTTTTAGTGATGCAGTAAATCTTCCTTCTTACAAGTTTTATCATAAAGCTATGAGGACAGGAAAAGCGATTCATTTTGAAGACTTTTATGCTCCTGTAAATAGTTGGTTTGAAATTTCTGTATATCCGTCCGAAACTGGACTGTCAGTTTATTTTGTGGATGTAAGTGACCGAAAATTAGCCGAAGAAGAAATTAAACAAAGTAACGAACGTTTTGAAAAAGTAGCGCAAGCAACAAACGATGCTATTTGGGATTGGAACATATTGGACGATACACAGTATAGAGGTGAAGGTTTTAAAACTCTTTTTGGACATGATATTACAACAATAGATCCTAGGGAATTTTCGTGGAGTGAGCATCTCCATCCAGAAGATAAAGAGGAGGCAGAACACAATATAGAAGCGGCAATTCTTGATAAAAATAGAGTAAATTGGTCCCATGAATATAGATATAGAAAATCTAATGGGGAATATACTTTTGTAATTGATAGAGGGGTGATTATTAGAAATGCAAACGGGAAAGCTATCAGGATGGTAGGTGCGATGACAGATGTTACCGAAAAGTTGGCTCATATTAAAGCTATTGAAGATCAAAATAAATTACTTAAACAAATAGCTTGGGAGCAGTCTCACCTTTTTAGAGCTCCTTTATCAAGATTGATGGGTATTGTAGATTTAATTGATAATGGGAAACTACAAGTCTCAGAAAAAGAAGACTTATTAACAGATGTTATTGAATCTGCCAATGAAATGGATACCATAGTAAAAGATATTTCAGAAAAAACAAACGACAATTAATTTATTGGAATAGCGTTTTAGTGCCTGTTAAAAGTTATAATTTTATCAGTTATGAAAACGAAAGTTCTAATAGTGGATGATGATAAGGTAATCTGTAAAATCACGAAACGGATGTTTCAAATTAGTGGGTTACCTGAAGACCCTATTACTTTTAATTCTGGCGACCAAGCCTTTGATTTTTTAAAACAACAGAACAATAAACAGCAGAATACCGTAATTTTTCTTGATATCAACATGCCCTTTATGGATGGATGGGAATTTATCGATCTACTGGAAAAAGAGAATATGTTAACCAACATAACAATTTATCTAATTACGTCCTCCATATTTCCTGAAGATCATAGGCGAGCAAAAGAAAATAAAAATGTTGAAGATATAGTTATAAAGCCTATAACCTTAGAGAAAACAAAAGAGTTGGTGTCGCAAATAAGTAAATAAATTAACACTTCTAATTACTCTACAAACTTATTTTAAACTACTTTAGCCGCTGTAAAGTCATACACCGGCTAGTTAGTTAATTTTTCTTCACATTACTTACTATTCGCAAAATAACTTTTTAATACAAACAATAACTTACAAGCTTACTCTAAATACTTGTAACCTTTACTACCGAATAATTCATTAGACAATAAATTTACTAACGAATTACATTTACTTTCAATGCTGTAAGGTAGTGCAGCATACATAACAATAAGATAGAATACAATGAGATCATTAAAACAATTAATAACAAACATTTTTCAAACTAAAAAAGAAGAGCCAACTAAAACCGTAGAACAAGGAAACGTTAAGTTTTTTAATAATACTAAAGGGTTTGGATTTATTACTACTACTAATTCTAAAGAAGAAATATTTGTCCACAAAAGTGGATTAGTTGATAGAATAAAAAAAGAAGATAAAGTACTCTTTGAGACAGAGAGCACATCTAAAGGCGTCAACGCTATTAACGTTCGTTTGGCATAATAAACCACAAATAATAAATCAAAAACCACCTCAATAGGTGGTTTTTTTATGGGCAACAAAAAGCTTTTAATTGGTAATAATGATGAAGTTAATTAATAAAAATTGATATATGTCTTTACTATCTATTATCTTTGTAGAAGTTTTTAGAGATATACAGGATTCTAAATCTGTCAATTGCTCTAAACCGTCTTTTAAAAAACTCTTTTTTTTAAATTCGTTTAGTAGTTAAACATACTCTTTAATTAAGCTACTTAATAACCTATTAAACAAACGAATGGCGAAGTCACAACAAACATACGAGAAGAAAGAAAAAGAAAAGAAAAGATTAAAAAAGCGAGAAGAAAAACGTAAGAAAAAAGAAGCTCGCAAAGCAGAAGCGAAAGAAAAAGGACCAGGCATTGAATTTGCTTACGTGGACCATAACGGTAATTTAACCGATACACCACCAGATCCTTCACAAAAAGTAGAGGTGGAGGCAGATGAAATCGTTGTTGGAGTTCCTAAGCAAAGTGAAGAAGACAAAGAACCTTTTGATCCCGTACGAAAAGGAAAAGTTTCCTTCTTTGACCACAGCAAAGGATTTGGATTTATTATCGATTCAGAAAATCAAGAAAAATATTTTACACACGTAAGTGGGTTAATTGACGAGATTGATGAAAATGACAACGTTTCTTTTGAATTAGAAAAAGGACAACGTGGTATGAATGCAGTACGAGTTAAGAAGAAGTAATATCCTTTCTTACTAAATACTTATAGGTTTATTAACTATGATAAACTTAACTTTTGACTTATTTTGTAGAAAAGTATGCACACTCCTATGAAAGAAGAAGAAAGTAACAACACTCCATATTCCATATTAGAACTAGCGACCATCGGGGTAAACTTTAAACCCATCGATGTATTTAAAAACAGTCTTACATTAGCTCAAAAAGCCGAAACGTTTGGTTATAAAAGGTTTTGGCTGGCAGAGCATCACAATATGAAGAGTATAGCCAGTTCGGCTACCTCGGTGCTTATTGGCCATATTGCGGGCGGTACCAAAACCATTCGAGTAGGTTCTGGTGGTATTATGTTACCCAATCATTCCTCTTTGTTAATTTCAGAACAATTTGGCACGTTGGGTGCATTATATCCAGACCGTATCGATTTAGGATTAGGGAGAGCGCCAGGCACCGATCAAGTCACTGCACAAGCCATTCGCCCAGATAGAATGCAAGCAGTTTATAAGTTTCCGGAAGAACTACGGAATATTCAACAGTACTTTTCAAAAGACAACGCAAAAGCAAAAGTGAGAGCGCCCATAGCCGAAGGTGTATCCATGCCTATGTATATCTTGGGTTCTAGTACCGATAGCGCTTATTTGGCGGCTAAAGAAGGCTTACCTTACGTATTTGCAAGTCATTTTGCACCTACTCACTTATTTGAAGCGTTAAACATTTATTACAATAATTTTCAGCCATCTCCTTATCTTGAAAAACCATATACCATTGCTTGCGCAAATGTAATTGCAGCCGATACCGATTCTGAAGCCGAAAAAATATCAACGTCATTAATTAGAATGATGATAGGGGTAATGACAGGGAATATAGATTACGTGCAACCGCCTACTGAAATGACTGATGATTTAAAACAGATTCTTCAAAACCCGGCTTTTCAAAAGATGCTGAAGTTTGCCTTTATAGGAAGCAAGGAAACGGTAAAACAACAAACAAAGAAATTTTTAAAAGAAACCGGAGTTAATGAAATTATGGTCGCTTCCCATATTTATGATCCTGAAGCACGAATTAAATCGTTCGAAATCTTTTCAGAAGTTATGAAAGAATTATAAAATACTTTTAGTCTAATTATTAATAAAAAGGGTGTCTACTAACGGTTTAGGTACCCTTTTTTTATTTCAAATAAAAAAAACTTCCATAAAAGTGTGATTTTTTTGCCAACTTGAACTCTAATAAAGTAAAGAAGGTTTTTAATGCATACAGAACAAGCGTTTACAAACATCATCAAAGAAAACGAAGGGATTATCTATAAAGTCACCCGTTTGTATACCAATAATCAAGATGATCAAAAAGACTTATATCAAGAAGTGATATATAATCTTTGGAAAGGTTTTAAAGCCTTTCGGGGTGACGCTAAGGTGAGCACCTGGATGTATCGCATCGCCTTAAACACAGCTGTCCTTTATTCAAAAAAGAAAAAAAGGAGGGGAGATAAAGTTCCGCTAGAGGGAGTGGTATTGGTAGAAGAAGCCTATGACCCGGTTTTGGAGCAACGATTAAAGGTTTTATATACAAACATCAAGAATTTAGGAGATGTAGATAAAGGAATCATTTTTCTTTTTCTTGAAGGAAGAAAATACGAAGAAATAGCCACCATAACCGGTTTATCTGTAAGCAACGTAGGAACTCGTATGGCTCGAATAAAAGACAAATTGAAAAAAGAAATTATAAAAAAGTAACACAATGGAATTAGAAGAAATGCAAACGGTCTGGTCCCAAATGAGTGATCAATTAAAACAACAACAAAAATTAACCGATAAAATAATTATAGACATGACACAACAGAAATTTAAGAATAGATTTAGTACCCTTTCGTTTTATGAGATTATAGGCGCTGGTATTTGTTTTGCGGCAGTAATATTCATTATACTCAATTTACAAAAAATGAACACATGGTACCTAATGTCTGCGAGTATTCTATCAATAGTATCGCTATTAATCCTACCCATTTTTAGCTTACGCTCTCTATTTGGTATGAAAAACTTGAACCTTACCACCAACAGTTATAAGGACACCCTTGTCGAGTTTATTAAAAAGAAAAAACAAATGCTTTTAGTTCAACAACTAAGTGCCGTTTTTAGTGTAATATTAATATGGCTTGTAACCCCAGTGTTTACCATGGCTTTTAATAATAAAGACTTTTTTCAGCAAGAGCATTCCACAGGGCTCTTAATTTTTTATGCACTTGTAACTATAGGTGTGCTATTTTTTGCACGATGGGGCTTCCGTTGCTACAAAAGCATCACTGCCAAAGCAGAAGCAGATTTAAAGGAATTGGAAAGCGCAGAACTGTAATTCATTTCGCACAATGTCAATGTTTTGCAGGATAAGTAAAACAACTTATAAAGATGTATATTTGAGTGTATTGTTAAATACACTATAAAAATAACCTTAAAATAACCACTATGTTTAAATACATCTTTGCCTTCTTAATATGTGTGGCTTCATTGCAAGCGCAAACTTTCAATGAAGCCAAAATGGATAGTCTCTTTAATCTAATTGAAAGTAACCATAAAGGAATGGGAAGTTTTTCCATTTTTTCTAACGGGGAAGAGGTTTATCAAAAGTCGTTTGGATTTTCAAATGTAGCAACCAATGAAAAAGCTAACAACTTAACCAAATACCGCATTGGTTCTATTTCAAAAACATTTACCGCTACCATAATCATGCAGCTGGTTGAAGAAGGGAAAGTTACCCTAAGCACCTTGTTAAGCGATTACTTTCCTAGTATTCCCAATGCAGATAAAATAACAATTGAAGACCTATTGCGGCACAGAAGTGGTTTGTTTAATATAACCGAAACAGAAGATTTAAGAGCTTGGGTGGAAAAGCCACAATCTCGTGAAAAAATGATTGAACGCATCATCGCGAATGGCACCAACTTTGAACCCAACGAGAAAACACAATACTCTAACACCAATTTTGTTTTACTATCCTTTATTGCTGAAGACATTGAAAATAAAGACTTTTCGAACATTTTAGATACCAGAATAATTAAACCCTTACAGTTAAAAAGAACCGAATATGGTAAGCCAATAAACCCTAAAGACAACGAAGCATTACCCTATGTTTTTGAAAATTCAGAATGGAAAGAAATTAAGTTACAAACCGATATGAGTATTCCAATGGGGGCAGGAGCAATAGTATCTACAGCTACTGAGTTGAACCAATTTTTCACCAATCTATTTTCAGGTAAATTGATTTCTACTGAATCATTAGAAGCCATGAAAAATGCTAAAGAGGGGATGGGCTTAGGACTCATGAAACTACCATTCGAAGAAAAAGAAGTTTACGGTCATGGCGGTAGTATTGATGGCTTTCAATCATTTGCTGCTTATTTTCCAGAGGATAACGTATCAATTGCATTAACAACAAACAATCTATACACTCAGGTTTCAGGTATTTTTATTGGTGCCGTTAAAACTTATTTTGGGATGGAGTGTACGCTTCCAGACTTTTCACCAAAGGAAACAATAGAAGTGACTTCAGAAGAATTGGATAAATATTTAGGAACATACAGCAGTCCTAATTTCCCCATAGATATTTATATTACAAAAGACGGCAATACGCTAATCGCACAAGGAGAAGGACAACCCTCCTTTCCGTTGGATGCTATTGGACCTGATATTTTTTATTCAGAAAATGTAATGATAACACTAACCTTTCAACCAGAAGAAAAGAAAATGCTTGTCGATCAAGGAGGGCAAACATATGAGCTAACAAAGAATAAAAAAGAATAAATTTTCGTGCAGTGAAGCAACTTTAGTCTTAAATTAATATTTGCATGAGTATTGCGAATAACCATATTAATTACATAGAATTAAAAGCTAAAGATCTTAAATAAAAAGTTCTACTCAACTTGTTTTAGATGGAGTTTTACGGATTATACACATAGACAATTTGAGGTTAACCATCTCACCCTAGCATCGCGACCTAAAGAAAAAACGTGTAATTGGGAGCTTCAAATTCCACTTTCTTAAACAAATACGTTAGGTTTTTTTATCCGTTTACATAACGTAATATAATACTCACTATTAAACTGTTGTTAAAAAAGAATGAACGTTCACTTTTTAATATATCTTTGCTGAAGAAAATAAAAGCAACGGTATTGCATGGCAAAACTTCAAAAGAGCATAGAAAAGAAAAACAATCTGGTACAAGCCACTATTGAACTAGTAAACAATAATGGTTTTCACGCCACGCCTATTTCTAAAATTGCGAAGATGGCCAATGTATCGCCAGCCACGATTTACTTGTATTTTGAAAGCAAACAAGATTTAGTAAATCAGGTGTATTTAGAGGTAAAAGAAGCATTTACTGCCTATGCATTTGAAACCTATAAGAAAGATATGAGTGTTGTGGAAGGTTTTGAAATAGTCTGGAAACGAATAGCCGATTTTAAATTAAAAGAATGTAAACAAGCATTGTTTTTAGCCCAATGTGATAACACACCTATTATTGATGAAACGAGTAGGGAAGAGGGGATAAAACATTTACAGCCCCTACTTGATTTATGGCAACGTGGTCAAGATGAAGGAATTATTAAACCTGTATCCAATTACTTGTTATATGCATATACCATAAGTCCGTTAGCCTTCTTAATGTTAACACAACAACGCGGACAATTTAAAATTGAAGAAAAACATATAGAACAAGCCTATCAAGCCGCTTGGGATAGCATAAAATTATAATACTAGTAAATATAATTGTTAGAAAAGCTGCATTACCAATACAAGAATTAAGTAAAGAATTTAGAAAAACAAAAACACTATGAACAATTTTGAATTTAAAAATCCAACCAAAATTATCTTTGGAAAGGATACCATTGAAAAGGTAAACGAAGAAATTCCTCAGGACGCCAAAGTACTGATGCTCTACGGAGGCGGAAGTATCAAGAAAAACGGGATTTACGAACAAGTAAAAAATGCTTTAACCGGTGTGGAAGTAGTAGAGTTTGGCGGCATACCAGCTAACCCTGAGTATGAAACATTACTGAAAGCATTACAGGTTATTAAAGATGAAAATATTACCTACTTACTAGCTGTTGGTGGGGGTTCGGTTATTGACGGAACCAAATTTCTATCCTCTGCAGCATTGTATGAAGGTGACACCCCTTGGGACATTTTAACTGAAAAAATTAAAACGGAGAAAGGCATGCCTTTTGGAACGGTTTTAACCTTACCAGCTACGGGTTCTGAAATGAACTCTGGAGCGGTAATAACTAGAAAGGAAACAAAAGAAAAACTAGGAATGGGCGGTCCTGGCTTGTTTCCACAGTTTTCAATTTTAGATCCGCAAGTAATTGTTTCTATTCCGCAACGTCAATTAGCAAATGGGTTAACCGATGCTTTTACACACGTTTTAGAACAGTATATGACCTATCCAGTAGGCGGATTGTTACAAGATCGTTTCGCTGAAAGTATTTTACAAACTTTAATTGAAGTAGCACCAAAAGTAGTAAAAGATCCTTCTAACTACGAAGCAGCTTCCAATTTTATGTGGAGTTGTACGATGGCATTAAACGGATTGATAAAGCAAGGCGTTCCTGGCGATTGGGCCATACATATGATGGGGCACGAATTAACAGCCTTATTTGGTATTGATCACGCGAGAACATTAGCGGTAGTTACACCAAGTCATTACAAATACAATTTTGAAGCTAAAAAAGAAAAATTAGCGCAGTATGCTGAACGAGTTTGGAATGTAACCGAAGGAAATCAAGAAGATAAAGCATACGCTGCTATTGAAAAAACCGAAGCCTTTTTCCACCAATTAGGAATTGACACTAAATTATCTGATTACACGTCTGACTATAAGGGAACTGCCGAGGAAATCTCGAAACGGTTTACAGATCGCGGTTGGAATGGTATTGGAGAGCGTCAAGCTTTAACCCCTCAAGATGCAGAGAAAATTGTAAAAATGACTTACTAATTAGGTATGAAAATTTTAAATACCATACTACTTGTAAGCACAGTAGTTGTCGTTTCAAGTTGTAAGGACAATCAAAATAAAATTTCTTCTGAAAAAATTTCAGAAGAACACATAACATCAAAAAAAGAAAAAGATATGAAAATATTATTTGTACTAACGTCTCACGATCAATTAGGAGACACAGGAAATAAAACAGGTTTTTGGATTGAAGAATTTGCAAATCCATATTACAGTCTATTAGATAAAGGAGCTGATATTACATTGGCAACTCCAAAAGGAGGGGAAGCACCAATAGACCCAAGTAGTGATACCCCAGATGCCAGTACGGAAGATACGGAGCGTTTTAAAAACGATGCCGAAGCACAGAAAAAAATTAAAAATACAAAGGTGTTGGCAGATATGAATGCAGCTGATTTTGATGCGGTATTTTATCCGGGAGGTCACGGTCCATTGTGGGATTTGGCAAACGATAAAAACTCGATTGCCTTAATTGAAAAATTTAATAGCCAAAACAAACCTGTAGCCTTTGTATGTCATGCTCCTGCTGCGTTAAAAGGCGTAAAAAATGAAGATGGCACACCGTTGGTAAAAGGTAAGAAAGTAACTGGTTTTACAAATACGGAAGAAGAAGCGGTACAACTTACCAATGTGGTGCCCTTTTTAGTGGAAGATATGCTTAAAGAAAATGGCGGCATTTACTCTAAAAAAGAAGATTGGGCAGCGTATGCTATAGAAGATGGTAACTTAATTACCGGTCAAAATCCTGCTTCATCTGAATTAGTAGCTGAAATGTTATTAAAACAGTTGAACTAATAACTAATAAACGACTGTTTCTAATTTTTAGATTCACAAAAGCCTCTTTGTAATAAACAAAGAGGCTTTTATAATTAGTGAAATTTCAGAAATAGAACCTAAAAACAGATTTATAAAGAAAGAATGACGTGTGTTAGTTAGTGTGTCTTAAACCCTATTACTAAAATTGCTAGGTGTTAATTGCTCTTAAAGTTACGACAATACTTTCCTAAAAGTATGCACAGCCTCAATAGATTGTTCTATCTTTTGATTAGAAAACAAGTATAGAAGTTTTCTTAAAGTTATTATTCATTAACCAAACCTAATTATATGTCATTACTTACTATTATTTTAAATATTCTCTTACCACCTGTTGCTGTTTTTATGAAACATGGGGTAGGAACTACTTTGCTTATCAGTATTTTATTAACTCTTATTGGCTGGTTGCCTGGTGTTATCCACGCTTTTATAGTGAATGATTAATTAAAATGAGAGGCTAGATAATACATGATGTGTGTTCTTTTTTCTGAAAGAAACCCTTTTCGTTATCTAATTTAATTAGGGTGAACCGTTCTTTAAAAGCTAAAGCCGATTTACTCTTTTTTACCGTACCAATTAAATATTGTAAATTTAATAGGACAAGTTATCTGTAACTAACAAAAATTATTATGAAAAAGAAAAAGCAAGATGCTGAAACAAAAAAGATTTCAGATTTAAAAAAAAGCCAAAAGGATCCTTCTGGAAAACCTTTGACTACCAATCAAGGATTAAAAGTAAACGATACAAACAATTCGCTGAAAGCAGGGGAACGGGGCGCCACGTTATTAGAAGACTTTCTCTTACGGGAGAAAATCACCAATTTTGACCATGAGCGAATTCCTGAACGTATAGTTCATGCTAGAGGAAGTGGGGCTCATGGCTATTTCGAATTATACGAAAGCATTGAACAATACAGTAAAGCTGGTATTTTTACCGATACTAAAAGAAAAACACCAGTATTTGTGCGTTTTTCAACCGTAGCAGGCTCGAAAGGTTCGCCAGATTTAGCCCGTGATGTACGAGGTTTTGCCGTTAAATTTTATACCGAAGAAGGTATGTGGGATTTAGTAGGAAACAACATGCCTATTTTCTTCATTCAAGATGCCATGAAGTTTCCAGATCTTGTTCATTCAGTAAAACCAGAGCCTAATAACGAAATTCCGCAGGCAGCATCTGCACACGATACATTTTACGATTTTGTTTCTCATACTACAGAAACGCTCCACAATCATATTTGGGCGATGAGCGACCGTGCCATCCCGCGTAGTTTTCGTATGATGGAAGGCTTTGGAATTCACACATTTCGTTTAATTAATAAAAAAGGGGAAGCTCATTTTGTAAAATTTCACTGGAAACCTACACTTGGTGTACATTCCGTTACATGGGAAGAGGCTGTTAAAATGAATGGAGCCGATGCCGATTTCCATCGCCGCGACCTTTGGGAGGCCATTGATGCCGGACAGTATCCCGAATGGGAATTAGGAATTCAAATCGTTCCCGAGGAAGATGAACACAAATACGATTTTGATTTACTGGATCCTACTAAGTTAATTCCTGAAGAACTAGTTCCCGTTCAGAAAATTGGAAAAATGACGTTGAATAAGAATCCAGAGAATTTCTTTGCTGAAACAGAGCAGGTAGCGTTTTTACCAGGCCACATTGTTCCCGGTATCGATTTTACAAACGATCCGTTGCTACAAGGACGCTTGTTTTCGTATCGTGACACACAGCTTTCTCGCTTAGGAAGTCCTAATTTTCATCAAATACCGATTAACCGTCCTATTACCGAAACCCACAACAACCAGCGGGACGGTCATATGCAAACAGAGATTCCTAAAGGACAAACCGCTTATTTTCCAAATACATTAGGTGGAGGTTGCCCGCATTTATCTAAAATGGCAGAAGGTGCTTTTGATTCGTACGAAGAGCGTATTGATGCCAAAAAAATAAGAACCCGAAGCGATAGTTTTAGCGATCATTTCTCACAACCCGCTTTATTCTACAGAAGTCTAGCCGACTGGGAACAAGAACACGTTGCTGGTGCTTATACGTTTGAATTAGGCAAGTGCAAGCAAGACCATATTAAAGAACGAATGTTGTGGCTTATCAACCAGATAGATGAAGATTTGGCTAAAAAAGTAGCAGAAGGCCTGGGAATGAAAGTCCCAAAAAAGATTGATCAACCTATTAATCAAGCCATAGGAGCTGATGCAGACGTAAAGAAACATCAACCAGGTAAAAAGAAAATGTATCTTGATAAAGCACCCGCTTTAAGTATGGCAAATACCAAGTTTGATAGTATTGCAACGCGACAAATTGCTGTATTGGTGGCAGATGGTTTTAGTATGAAAAACTTAAAAAGCACTAAGAAAGCCTTAGAAAAGGATGGAGCTATGATGAAGCTGATAGCTCCCCAAGGAGGAACTATTACCTGCGATGAAAACATGGAGCACAAAGTAGATGCTGCTATTATGACAACTGAAAGTGTGCTGTTCGATGCGGTTTACATCCCTGGAGGAAAGAAATCGGTGAAAGAACTGATGAAACAAGCAAAGTTTATGAAGTTTGTAAATGAAGCCTTTAAACATTGTAAAGCCATAGCAGCAGATGATGAAGGCGAAGAATTATTAGACGCTACCTTTGTAGCAGACCATAAAGATGATGCTGCAGTGCATATCAATAAAAAAGTGGAAGCTTTTAAAAAGAGTATTGCAAATCATAGAAACTGGGATAGAAGAAAGGTAACCGAATCCATTCCAGTATAGCAGAAACATACATGCATAAGTAAAAATTCCATAATGTTTTCATTATGGAATTTTTTTTACTAAGACTTTGCATGTGACTCTTTAATAATTTTTCACTACCTTGATATCCAGTTAATTAAAACAAAAGATATAAAAATAACTGTCATGGAAGAAGTACCATTAGTCAATTTTCATTTTAATGTGGAATGGAGCGGAACAAGAATAGGATTTACCGAAATTACGGGGCTTGAGATGGAATATGAAGTCTTGGAATATCGCCACGGAGCCAGTCCTGTATATTCTACTCAAAAAGTACCGGGTCTCACAAAATTCAGCAATATCGTTTTAAAAAGAGGAGTTTATAAAGACGATAATGACGCTTTTAAATGGTTTAACAATTTTAGGCAAAGCAAGGAAAGACGTAATATTACCATTAGCCTTTTAAATGAAGACCACGAGCCTACGGTTGTTTGGAGAGTACAGGATGCATGGCCGGTTGCTATAAAATATTCAGAATTACACGCAACCAAAACCGAGATCTTTATCGAACGGATGGAATTGGCTCATGAAGGTGTTGTAGTGATAAACGGCAATAGTGATAAATGATACCAAACGACAAAACATATCCGCCGTTAAACATGCATTTCAAGGTTCAGTTTGACAGCAAAAAGTTTAAACTAGATTATCGGTTTCAGTCGGTACAAGGATTACAAGCTAGAATCTGTAAAAATGAAAACGATACAAGAAAGCATACCAAATTTGAAAATATCATTCTAAAACGTGCGTATCAACCCGATTCCAAATTAATCGAGTGGTGTATGAATGCTATCAACAACCAAAAAAAACAACCCCAAAACCTAACCATTAAACTTTTAAACGCAAAGGAAAAGTTATTAAGCGGTTGGAAAATAGAACAAGCCGTTCCGGTAGGTTGGGGCGTGGAAGAACTGCACGCGCAAGACACAAAAATATTGATTGAATGTATAGAATTGGAATATAACTATTTTCAGGTAGTGGACAGCAAAGGGACTATTATTGCGCCTGTTGATACTGAAAAATCAAAAAAGTAATTAGGGTAATATTTAATTTCCTTTTATATACTCAAATGTTTCTTGAGATGATGGTGGTATAGGGGGTGGCGGAATAAGTATATAGGGCGCACCTTCAAATAGAATTGAGTATTTAAAATAATCAAGTTCTTCTTTAGAATTGATATTTTTGAATTGTTTAATTACTTCCTTTAATACTTTTTTAGTTGTTGAAATTGGATACTTATCATCTATGTATAAATGAATTAATGCAGGCTTAAGGATTTTTTTACCATATTGAAAATTAGAAGGAGATAAAGCTATTTTTTCAAGTTTGGCTTGAAGATTATTTATTGGTTCTTTTTTAATTTTGTTTTCTAGAAGAGTAACCAAAGAATCATTTTTTATAATGATTAGATTTCTTCTGAAATAATCTGCTACACCATTAAAATCTGGGCATTCTGAAAATCCAATACTATTGTAAGTTCTACTTTTATATTTAAATTTTAATCCGGGAACCTTTCCATCACAGGCTAATCTTCCCATTTTTTTACGTAATTCTGAGAAATTTTTGAAGGAGTCTAATTCAATAATTTTAAAATCATCATCATTTCTATACTTTATAAAATCTTTAGATGAAACTTCCTTTTCAAGAATTCTTTCTTTAGGACTACCACAGCAAATAAATGTTAATACTATAAATATTACATAAGAGAGCTTTTTCATTTCATTTATAAATATTCTTAAAAATAAGAATAACTTCGAATAAATGGTAAACGTTTTCTCACAAATAATTTGAATACCTTAGCTTAATGAAAAAATGGTTATTAATTATTTGCATGCTATTTTCCGGGAGTGTATTCGCGCAAGAAGTTTCCGAAGAAGATATTATTGGCGTGTATAAAACTAAAAGTAATGATCCCATGGGGGGAAGTACGATTGTGTTTTTACCAGACCATACCTATATAATTGCCTATTTTGGCGGTGTTCAAAAAGGGACTTGGGAGCTAAAAAGCGGAAAATTAAAAGTTACTAAAACCGTTGAGCCCCAATTTGTACTTTATGGCCGAAAAACAATTTCCTTGGGCGAGAAAATACAAGTTAAAGTTTCCACACGTTCAGAAAACCTAGTGTTGGTAGGGTTCGAGGCCAAAAACACAACTAAGTTAAAGCGTCTTTTTAATCCAAACGCAAACTGTTTTCTCCGTCCATATCTTATTACACAGCAAAAGCCAGTAAATCAGCTTAACCTTGCCTTATTGGAAGCGTATCCTAACGATAACTCAAAAGAAGGTGAAAAACGAGCTCGGGTATTTCAGTTTACAAATACAGAAAGCTATAACGACTTATTAGTGGTCAATTTACCTTCGGGATACACTAGTCCATCAACAGCGCAGATTAGGTACAAAGATGGTTTACTGTTTGAGAATAGTTTTTCTGAAGGCTTAAAGAAAAGACCCTTGGAAAGTTTAAGTGGAGAAGACCTAAAGTTTGTGACCGGTTATTCAGATAGAAACTTACTCCCGCAAAAGCTTCAGTATGGAGACGAGTTTTTCCCTTATTCTGAAAACCCCACTTCTGAAGAATTAAAGCCGTATCTACGAATAAAGCCTATTGAAATTTCAGAGAAACCATTTATCCTTCAATCGGGTTCTTTTTTAAACGCCACTTGTGAAAAAAATTGATAAAACGGCAACCAACAATTAACGTGGCTTTAATACAAAACAACTCCTTCGCTTGCTATCTTTAATAAAAAAGTAAGGATATGGGAAAAAATATAGCAGACTTATTGGTAGAAAACTTAGTAGATGCGGGTGTTAAAAGACTGTACGCAGTTACAGGAGACAGCTTAAACCCTATTAACGATGCCGTCCGTCGCGATGGCAGATTAAAGTGGATTCACGTGCGTCACGAAGAAGCAGGAGCATATGCTGCCTCCATGGACGCCGAACTGGATGGCATTGGTTGCTGTATGGGTAGTAGTGGTCCTGGACACGTACATTTAGTAAATGGTCTTTATGATGCCAATCGCGCTGGAAATCCCGTAATAGCTATTGCCACTACGATTAATACCAACAAGTTAGGGATGGATAATTTTCAGGAAACCGATGTTACCAAACTTTTTGACGACTGTAGCAAGTACTGTTTTATGGCCAACACCCCACAACAAGCTGCCCATGCCTTTCAAACGGGTATTCAGCATGCTATTCAAGATAGGGGAGTAGCCGTAGTAGGGTTACCAGGCGATGTGTCAAAAGCAGATGCCGAACCTATTACTACTTCCCATAAAAATTATTATACTAATTCCCGACTTATCCCTGGGAAAGAAGAAATGGAACAATTGGCAGATGTCATCAATTCTAATAAAAGGGTCATGCTGTTTTGTGGTCACGGATGTAAAGAGGCACAGGAAGAAGCGATGCAATTAGCCGAAAAACTAAACGCTCCCATGGGCTTTAGCTTCCGCGGAAAGATATATTTCGATAAAACCAGTAATCCGTATGCCGTAGGTTTAAACGGGCTTTTAGGAAACAAATCTGGTTTTAAAGCCATGCACGAAGCCGATCTGCTTATTTTATTGGGTACCGATTTTCCTTACACCGAATTCTTACCCGAGAAAAACAAAATCATTCAAATAGATGATAAACCCGAACGCATCGGCCGTCGAGCCAAAGTAGATTATGGATATGCCGGAAAAATAAAAGATACGGTAGAAGAATTACTGCCTTTGTTGGATAAAAAAACAGACGATGAATTTTTAAAAGAAATGCGAAAACTTCATAAAGAACAAGAAGAAAAATACGCTTCGTACGTTAAAGAAAAGTCAGAAGAAAACAACATTCACCCTGAATTTGTGGCTTCTGTGATTAATGAAGTCGCTGCAGACGATGCTATTTTTACCGTCGATACGGGTATGTCGGCCGTTTGGGCAGCACGGTATATAAAAGGAAAACGGAACCGATATTTAACGGGTTCCTTTAATCACGGTTCTATGGCAAATGCGATGCCGATGGCCATTGGGGCAGGACTTTCCCGACCAGACAGACAAGTTATTGCGTTATGTGGCGATGGTGGAATAAGTATGTTGCTGGGTGATTTAATGACGATAAGCCAATACAATATTCCTGCAAAAATCATCATATTTAATAATCGAACACTGGGAATGGTTAAATTGGAAATGCAAGTAGCTGGCTATCCCGATTGGCAAACCGATATGAAAAACCCCGATTTTGCCAAAGTAGCAGAAGCTATGAACATAAAAGCTTGGAATGTAGATGAATGCAATAATGTTAAAGGCACCTTAGAAGAAGCCTTTGCACACGACGGACCAGCACTAGTGAATATCTTTACAGATCCTGATGCACTAGCTATGCCACCAAAAGTAACGTTTGATCAAGTAAAAGGATTTGCCGAAACCATGGGCAAGCTCATGCTTAATGGGCAAAGCGCCGAAGTAATTGATAGCGCAAAATCCAATATTAAATATTTAAAAGAATTGTTTTAATAAAGTTGATGT
>OJEO01000381.1_pt1 | contig 16955 bp, 3 predicted proteins | sample 1593621 | NCBI WGS metagenome assembly OJEO01 (sample SAMN05416875, study PRJEB24817) | seawater metagenome | isolation source: Sea water | place: Canada:Atlantic | collected 2013-11
TTTTTAAACTTTCTTTTCAGAAGATTCAAACTTAACTTTAAAACGTTAAGTTAACCAAATCGGCCTAAACCGCGCTAGATAACTCATTAAAACAACCTCTTCGACTTGTCCCGAAGAAGTGGAGCGCATTTTAGAGATTTTTGACCTCACGTCAACCGCTAATTGTAATTAAATTGCATAAAAGTGTTTGTTTGCCTTTTAATTGTACAGCTGGTGCTTTTAATAAGCTAAAGCAGTGTAAATAGCATGCTGTTCAAATGAAAATACTATTATCTCTGTTTTTTCTTTTGCTCATACTAAGTTTTTAAAGTCTATTTTCTACAAAGCTAGTGCAAAGAGTGAAAGCTACAGTTAAAAATTAATGCTATATAGGTGTTTTTACTAATTTTTATAAACGAATATCGTGACTGGGAATGTTATATAGGTATATAGCTGAATAAATTGCATAAAAATTACACTTATTCTTGCACATTGCTAAAAGGTGGGTAACATAGAATTGCAATTTAAGTTTCTTATAAAATAATAATTAGGTATCCATTATGAAGTCTCCTCAACCATTAACGCTCATAGTAGCGTTAGTTTTCTCTGTAGCTATATACTTTTTAGCAAACGGTGATGTTATTGAACTTACCAGTATCAGCGCCGCTGTTATTGCTTTTGTTTGTGCATTCATCGCCCCGTTAATTGGCAAAGCTGAAACAAGTGTACAAGATGCAGACACAAGTATAAGTACTCTCTATGTTGGTAATTTACCTTATAGAGCTAATGAAGCTGCAGTAAGAGAGCTTTTCTCTGAATATGGCCAAGTTCAATCCGTTAGATTAATGAAAGATAAGCATACAGGGAAAAGACGTGGCTTTGGTTTTGTAGAAATTTCGTCAGCTGATGCCGACAAAGCGATATCTTCACTAAACGATAGTGAATTTCAACAGCGAACTTTAAAAGTTCGTGAAGCAAAAGAACGCCCAGAACCAGTTTCTGAGTAACCTGTTTATTTAAATACATTAGTAATGTTTTAATGTTTCAAATGCCGTTTATTTAGTAAACGGCATTATTCACCTTCAAATGTCAGCAAACCCACACCGATTTACCATTCTTTTATTCTAAATAAATGAATGCTCTCACTTATGTTCATCGTTTTGTATAAATTTTCATAGTTAATATGCTGTTATTTTCTAAATTTCACTTTATTGCTTAATTATTGATTTCTTTACTGATTAATAATTAAAAAAGGTGACATAAGTTGAAAAATCAAATAAAGTGTTAAAAAATGTAAACAAAGGGAGTTGATTACTATAATAATGAATAATACTAAGAGAATATAATGCTACAAAAAGTTTTTCTGTTTTTTTTAAAATTAACTGCCCTATTTTTAATCTCGATATCTTCTGCATATGCAGCCTCCGCACCTACTGTAGCTAACTTTTCTCCTGCGGAGTCGTTTATTGGTGAAGGGTTTTGTTTTAACGCAAACTTTACCAATAGTTCATCAGATATTGGCTATGGCCCATATTACTTACTAAATCTAGCTCCAGATTTAACATATCAGTCAGCAACATTTAGTGGGCTAGATTTAGAATTGGTTTCTAGTCAAACCTATGATGCGACAGAAACCTTAAATGATCCTATCTCTGGTTTACCTTTTACGGGAACTGAAGATGGAACTCTAGTAGCACTTACGATACCTGTTGGCTCGGTTTCAAATAATCAACAACCCTTGCAAGTGGAAGTTTGTCTTACGGTCGCTTTGGATGCTGAACCAAATATATTGCAAACTGACGCAATAGGAATAGTACCTGGTTTTCAATTTGGCGATAGTGCTACAGGCACAAAAGGGGAAGATACAATTGTTGGCTCTGCTGACAGTAATGACTTTACTCCTACCGTTATAAAATACACTATTTCAGATAGCACAGCAGAATCAGAAAACCCACCAGGTCCCGAATGGACTTACCCTGTTGTTGCAATTGCGGATATAGCTTCAACTAGAACAGTTGCTCCTATAACATTTCCTACCATTACTTTACCTGGCAATGTTAAATATGAAGGCCCTTTTTCAATTGTTGGTGGCACTGATTGTACTATATCGCCAGATGAAGCTACATTAGCGGCTAACTCAGGTGTAGGAAATGATGTAGACATCAACATCAGTTGTGCTTCAGGAACAGGTACAAATGGTAATTCGCAGGATATTCGTGCTGAATTTGACGTTTATATTACTGACACTTTAAATGCTATGACTTGCGACAGCAATTCAGCCATTAACTCAGCTAAGCATTTAGTGTTAAGAAAAAGTGTTGCTGGCAGCGGCACACCTGGCTCTACTGTTACCTATACTTATGCTTATCAAACCTCTGAATATATTGATGGTTTAAACAACTTTACGGTTACTGATATTTTACAAGATGGTATTAGTTACAGTGAGTTTGCTAGTAATCAAATTCAGTTATCTATTCAGCACAACGGCAGTAATAGCGCTACAACAACTTTAAATACTAACTTTACTGACTCTGGTACTTCATCAACGTTTGAAGATGCCGATATATTAGCAGCTATTGTTGCCGCAGGAGGCAGTATTGGGCCAGCGGAAAGCGGCACGATTACTTATACTGCGGTTATTGATCAAGATTATGATAACGGCCAACCTGTACTTACCCGTGATACGATTAGTAATGACGTTACCGCGACATACGGTTTAAGCGATGCGAGTGGCGCTCAAGGTTGTTTCGAAGATTCTAGTGCTACCGTAACTATTGATGATATTGATATCAGCAAAAACACCATAGGTTCAAGTACTGTTAAGCCTGGCGATATTGTACAATTCCAATTAACCATGGAAATCCCTTCTGGCGATGCAAATAACGTAGTGTTAACTGATGTATTGCCTCTACCTGTATTTACTGCAACAGACTTTCCTGCGGCAACACAAACAAGTTCAACTCCTTATCCTGGCTCTGCTAGCGCTGGTAACTTTATCGAATATGCGGGTACTTCTGATTATAATGGTGATTTTACTGTTACGCGTGATGCCGGTTCAAACAGTATCAATATTGATTTTGGTAACATTAGTACCGGCACTGCAAGTTCAAAAAATATTGTAATTAATGTATATGCTCTAGCAAGTAACGAACCGTATGCTGATGGTTTAAGTCTTGCCAATCTATTGAACGCTTCAACTAATAACACCGCCACCGATAACGCTACTAACACCACGGTGGCACAAATAACGGTTCGCGCTCCAGACGTTTCGATTACAAAAACCATAACCAGTGATACTAGTGATTTAGATGCAGGCGATCAAATTGACTATTTAATTACCTTGGAAAACACAGGTGGTGCTGATGCTTTTGACGTAACACTAACCGATATATTTGAAAGTACAATTGATGCTTCTTCATGTACTGTACCCGTATTAACCGGTGGTAGTGGTGGCTATTCTGGAGATTTTTCTACCGGCCTAGTTTTAGATGACACCTTAGCTTCTGGAGGTGGTTTAGGTGAAGCAGGTTCTGGTGATGAAACGGCAACCTTAACTTTTTCTTGTAATATCAGTAGTGATATTGCTGCGGGCACTAGCATAGATAATACCGCGAGTATGTCCTTTGCCGCAGGTGAAGGTGAATCTGCGTTTCCAACCCGAGAAAGTACCATTACAGCAACAAGCATTCGAGCAAGTGTTGTTAAAACATTAGTATCTACTTCAGAAACTGATAGCACCTCTAGTGATAGCCGAGATGAATTAGCTATTGGTGAAATAGCACGTTTTAGAATTGTTACCGCCCTGCCTGAAGGCCTTCATAGCACTGTTAATCTGAGAGATTTACTGCCACCAGAACTAATTTATCAAGACGATGGCAGTGCAAAGTTTGGTTTTGTCGGTGCAGGGGTAAGTTCATCTGAAATCGCCGATCCTGGTACTTGTACTTATACATTAGCAGACTCTAATGCGAGTCCCGACTGTGATATAACAGCAACCAATGGCTCTTTTAGCGCCGGTACCGACCCTACTTTCAATTTAGGTACAGTAACGAATAGCGATGATGATGCTGATGAAGAATATATCGTACTTGAAATCAATGCAGTTAAAGTTGACGGTGGAAACGTTAATTTCTCTAACCGAGGTCGATATACCGACAGTACAGGAAATGATACTTCAAACTCATTAAACCTAAAGCGTGTCGACCCTACCTTAACACTTAGTAAGGATGCAGATAATGCCGGTGGTGATGCCGGTGATGCCATTACTTACACATTAACAATTACTGCTCCAGCAAGCTCTGACTCAAGCGCTTTTGATCTCAGCTTGGTCGATATTTTACCGACAGAATTAATTTATGAGTCAGGCACCGCAACTTATGGTGCTTGTGATGCAGCGACCAAGAGTTTTGACGATAGTGATCCAAATGGCGCAGGATTTTCGCTGACTATTGATAAATTAGCAGCCAATGAGAGCTGTATATTTACTTACGATGCAAATGTTTCATCAGCTGCGACCCCTGGACAAGAAATTACCAATAATGCCACTTTGTCATGGACTAGTTTAGACGGCTCTGGAAGCAATTTATCTGGTTCAAGCCCCGGAACTGAAAAAACTTATCAAGCTACAAACTCTGCAACCGTAACAGTTGAATTAACAACATCGGAAAAATCTATTGTTAGCACAACATTCGCACATACCAGTGAAGCAGGTTCAGGTACTAGTTCATCAGAACGTTCGCTTTCAATCGGGGAAGAAATTAAATATCGTTTAGTTGTAACCGTACCAGAAGGCTCTGCGGAAAACTTTATTGTCAGAGATAACCTTCCCGAAGGGCTAGAGTATGTAAATAATACAGCCTTTGTTTCATTAGTCAGTAATGGTGGTTTATCATCAAGTTTAGGGGCTGGTCTTTGTGCAGGAGGTAGCCAAGCATCAACAGATCCAAATGTAACACCTAATTGTGCCATTACACCTAATTTAGGGGCGTCTGGAAATTCTGTTGATTTTGATATGGGTGATATTACCAACAGCGATGCAGATAGTGATCTAGAATATATTGTTATTGAATTTTCGGCATTAGTAATAAACCAACTTTCAAATCAACAAAATGTAACTTTATCAAATCAATTTGAAGTATTACTCAGTAACATTCAGAACTCTGTATCTAATAACATGTTAGCAAACATATTAGAACCACAGTTATCACTTACCAGTACAACAACGCCGAGCTCAGTAGATAACCGTACTAATGAAACACCAACATTTGCATGGTCATTAGTATTGACAAACGAAGGGTTAGCTCAAGCATTTCAAATTCAAGATGGTGACAGCGGTAACTGGCAAGTTCAACTTCCTAGCGGTGTTGAAAACATTACTGCATTAGATGTTTCAAGCACAGGCACTGTAGTTGATAACACAAACCTATCTACAGCAATAAGTAGCTCAGACTTTACGGTAAGTGGTGCAGATAATAACTTGCTAAGTATTAACCGTATTTTTTCCATGAGCCCTTCGGCTACACTAACCATTACCTTTAACACCAATTTACAAGCTACTGTTAAACCAGGCACAACCTTAACAGCGAATACTGATATTGATTATGCTGGGCAACAATCTGGAGCTTCAGCTGAAAATGTGCGTAACTTTGCTGACATTACAACAGGCACAGGCAACACCCCTGTTACTTCTACAAGTGCACCTTTAAATAATTACCGCACACAAACAGCAACGAGTGTAGTAACAACAACATCAACACCGGTTATAGGTGTAGCAAAAGAGTTAATTAGTAATACTTTTGATCCTGCTGACGGTACGTTTGATATTGTTTATCGATTTTATGTGGAAAACAGCGGCGATGTCGCGTTAAGCAACATTCAACTTACTGATGATCTTGCTGCCACTTTTAACCCTATAGCTTCAGGCGATATCAATGTAACCTCGATTACCAGCACAGATTTCACGGTCGATGGAACGTTTGATGGCATTAGTAACACTACATTAATAGATAACACTACACCTTCGGATTTAGCAATTAACGAAACTAAAACTTTAGACATTGCTGTTACTGTTAGTCCAGGTACAGATCTTAATACTTACAATAATAGTACTACTGCTGAAGCAGAAAGTGCTCGAGATGATACAAATACAACTAACGATACCTCAGTTAATGGTTCTGATCCGGATACAGCCAACGACGGTCCCGACAATGATACTAGCCCAACACCTGTTACCTTTGCGGTCGACCCTGCTCTTGGATTAGCTAAGTCAATTAATGGTGCCATTCAGAATAATGCCGACGGTACTTATACTTTTAATTATCAATTTAATGTTAAAAATACCGGCGATGTAAACTTAACTGATCTACAAGTTATTGATAATTTAAGTACCACTTTTGCCAGTGCTGATAGCTTTAGTATTAGCACACCAACAAGTGCAGACTTCACAGTAAATGCAAGTTTCAACGGTGTAGGTGACACTAATTTATTAGCGGCAAACCAAAGTTTAGCGGTAGGTGATAGTGGCACTATTAATTTAGAAGTCACAGTAACACCGGGTTCAACATTAACTTATAACAATAGCGCGACTACTTCTGCAAATAGTCCTAACGGAACTGCTAACGACACCTCAGATAACGGCACCGATCCTGAAACCAATAATGGTAATGCGGCCGATGACGATGCAACACCCGTAACCTTTGCTGAAGCACCGGCTATTGGCGTAGCTAAAACTGTAAGTGCAGGCCCTACCAATAATGGTGATGGTACACATACGCTAACTTACTCTATGGTGGTTAAAAATACTGGTGATATCAGCCTAAGCAATGTGCAAGTTGTTGATGACCTTACCACGACTTTTAGTGGCGCTACCTTTGTTGTTGATGCCAAAAGCACTGGTGGCACACTCACCATAAACAATGCCTTTAATGGCGATGGTGATAAAAATTTATTAGCCGCAAACCAAAACTTAGCGGTTGGCGCAAGCGAAACGATCAGCTTAACGGTAACCGTTACGCCAGGCACTAACTTAGGTCCATACAACAACAGTGCAACCGCTGAAGCAACTAGCCCAAGTGGTGCAACGGTTAATGACACCTCAGATAACGGCACCAACCCTGAGACCAACAATGGTAATGGTGGTTTGTCTGATAGCACCCCAGTGAGTTTTGTTGAAAATCCAGCGATTGGCGTTGCAAAAAGTATCAGTGCAGGCCCTACAAACAACAGCGACGGTACCTATACCTTAACTTATGCGTTAGTAGTTAAAAATACCGGTGCCATTAATTTATCTAATGTACAAGTTGTGGATAATTTAAATACCACCTTTAGTGGCGCAACTTATGTGGTTGATTCAAAGTCGACTGTTGGCTCTCTCAATATTAATAATGCATTTAACGGTGATACAGATACCAACTTACTTGCTGCAAATCAAAATCTAAGTGTCGGTGCTCAAGATACAATTTCAGTTACCGTTACGGTAACACCTGGCAGCAACCCGACTTACAGTAACAGTGCTACTGGTAGCGGTGACAGTCCAAGTGGAGCAAGTGTTAGCGACATTTCTGATGCAGGTAGCGATCCAGAAAGTAATAACGGTGCAGGCGGTTTTGATGATGCAACCACCGTAAACTTTGACGAGTCTCCTGCTATAGGTATCGCGAAAAGAATTAGCTCAGCCGTAGTTAATAATAATGATGGTAGCTATACCTTAACCTACTCTATGCTAGTGCAAAATAATGGTGATATTGAATTAAACTCAGTACAAATTATTGAAGACTTTGCTGTTACTTACCCTTCACCTGCTACTGTGCAAGTTGATAACGTCGTTAGTAATAATTTCACTGTAAATCCTAGCTTTAATGGTTATAGCGATAAGAACTTACTTTCGGCAAATCAAACGTTAACGTCAGGTGCGTTAGCTTCATCTTCTGCGACACTTGATCTTACTATTACCATTATTCCTGGTGCTAACTTAGGTCCTTACAATAATACGGCAAAAGTAAATGGTACAAGCCCAAGTGGCGCGGTTATCAGTGATGATTCTGATGATGGTACTGATGCCAATGGTGATAATGGTGATGGTAATTTAGCTACGCCAACACCAGTAACATTTACAGAAGCACCCGCTATCGGTATTGCAAAAGAGATTAGCGGTCCAGTGACTAACAATGAAGATGGCAGTTACAGCCTTATTTATAGTATTGTCGTAAGAAATATTGGTGACGTGATCTTAAGCAACGTGCAAGTTTCAGAGCCACTATCAACAACATTTAATGGCGCTAGTTTTACCCTTGGTACCATTAGCAGTGCTGATCTTAATATCAACAATGATTTTGATGGTGCTAGTGATAATAACTTACTTGCTTCAGCTCAAAGCTTAGCGATAAATACCTCAGCGACTATTTTAGTTCCGGTTACCATAACACCTGGTACTAACTTAGGGCCTTATAGTAATACCGCTGTCGCAACAGGTGAAAGCCCAAGTGGTGATAATGTTACAGACAATTCTGATAATGGTAGCGATCCGGCCACCAATAATGGTGATGCAGGTAATGATGATGCAACCGTCATTACTTTTACTGAAGCACCGGATATTGGCATAGCAAAAGCGATGACTGGCGTCAGTAATTTAGGTGATGGACGTTATCAAGTGAATTACCAGTTCAATGCTAAAAACACCGGTGATATTGTTTTAAATAATGTGCAAGTAACTGAAAACTTAGCCAATATATTTGCCGATGCCAATACATTTAGCGTATTAAGTTTGAGCAGTACGCAATTAACAGTAAATTCAGGTTTTGACGGTAGTACCGACACGAACCTATTAGACCTAAATCAAACACTGGCTGCTAGCGCCACTGCAACAATAGAACTTAGCGTAATTATTACGCCTGCTGGTGATCTTGGACCTTATAACAACAGCGTTTCTATATCGTCAACAAGCCCAAGTGGTGATAATTTCAGTGATGTTTCTGACAATGGTACTGATCCTGAAAGCAATAACGGTGAAGGCGGCCTGGATGATACAACACCTGTAACATTTGCCGAAGCACCTGCCATCGGTATTGCTAAATTGTTAGTGGCAGAGCCTACTAACAACAACGATGGTACATACAACTTAAGCTACCAGTTAGTGGTGGAAAACATCGGTGATATCTCTTTAAGCAACGTACAAATTGTCGAAGATTTACGGGCAACTTTCCCGGCACCTGCTACGTTTGTTGTTAACGCATTAAGTGCAAATACCTTAACGGTAAATGCTGATTTTGATGGCGAAAGCGATAGCAATATTTTAGCTGCTAACCAAAGCCTTGCCGTTGCCGCAAAAGATACCTTGTTACTCAGTCTAACCGTAACGCCGGGTACCAACCTTGGCCCATACAACAATACGGTTGTTGCTTCAGGTCAAAGTCCAAGCGGTGCTGATGTTAATGATGATTCAGATAACGGTGCTAATACTATTGGCGACAATGGTGATGGAACGGATAACGATCCAACACCGGTTACTTTTACTGAAGCGCCAGCGATTGGTGTAGCTAAAACGGTAAGCGGTGAAATAGTCCCTACTGTCAATGGTAGTGTCGGCAACTTCGACGTGCCATTTGCTTTAGTTATTCAAAACAATGGTGATGTACCTTTAACTAATATCCAACTTGTAGACGACCTCAGCGCACAGTTTGGTAGTGCCTATGTCAGTGTGAGTGAAGCAGCAGAGATTACCGCCTCTACTGCTGAAGAAACACCTAACTTAAACACTGATTTCCCAGCAAACTTATTTGATGGCATCAGTGGTCGTTTAATGCCTGGGCAAAGTATTAATATTAGTTTCACCTTAGAGTTAAACCCTGGCGCTGAAGAAGCAAAAGGTATAATAACTAACCAAGCAGAAGCTTTAGGTACCTCTACAGGTGGTGTAGAAGTTAACGATTTGTCAGATAGTGGAACTAACGCAAGTAACAACCCTGCTAACGGTGGTGACAACCCAAGCGCACCTGGTAACAGCAGCGGCGGTACCGATGATCCAACACCATTTGAATTGCCTGCAGGTAGCTTGCAAGGTGTCGTTTGGATTGATGCTGATCGCAATGATGCCCTCAACGAAGGTGAGCCGCTACTGATTAACTGGACGGTACAAGTAACCGATACCAATGGAAATATAATTGCCACCATACTCACCGACGAAAATGGCTTTTTCTCTATTGAGAATTTACCACAAGGTGACTACACCGTTGACTTTATGACTCCTAACGGTACAACCTTTTTCAGTACCGTAGTGTATATTCCAGCGAATGAATCTGTCAATGTTCCGGTACCTGTTGATCCTAGTGGCGTGGTATACGACTCAATCACTCGTATCCCTGTTGCCAACTCATTAGTTAGTATTATTAATGACGCGGGCACAGTATTACCTGATGTTTGTTTACTGCCAAATCAGCAAGACCAAATTACGGGTGAAGACGGTTATTATTTCTTTTTATTATTCTTAGGCGCTGATCCAGCTTGTCAGCACAACGACATATTTACCTTAGTGGTTACTGCTCCTGAAGAAGAATATCAACCAAGCCATTCAAACTTGATATTGCCACAGGCTGGCGTTTTAGATCCTACAGGTCAGCAAAATCCATTTGCATTATCTAACTCAGCTACTGCACCAGAAATTGGCGATGACACTACATATTATATGGATTTCACCTTGGCCCAAGGTGATCCAGATGTGATCAACAACCATATTCCTGTTGATAAAATAGGTGTGAACCCAAGCATGATCCGCCTGACAAAAAGTGCTAACACAAAACAAACACTTATTGGTGGCTTAGTACGCTATAACATTCAAATTGAAAACATTAGCGAAGTTGATGTTGAAAACCTAACATTGATTGATTACCTGCCGGCAGGTTTCACTTATGTTGAAAACTCAGCCTATACCAATGATGCCGACGGTGAAATGCAAATAACAAGCAAACAACCACTGACCGTTTCAGGTATTGACGTACCCGCAGAATCGACGGTTGAATTTGTCTATATACTTCGCGTAGGTGCAGGTGTAGCTCGCGGTAAACATATCAACCGAGTATCTCCTTACTTAGGCAGTGCGCCAATTGGTAATGAAGCTACAGCAACCGTTATCGTTGGTGCGGATCCTGACTTTGAAGAAGTCACTATTCTTGGCAAAGTGTTTGACGATAGAGATAGCGATAATTGGCAAGACAGCGCTAATGCCTCAGCAGTGTTTATTCAAGGTGGCATTAACGAAAGTAGTTATATCGCCAAAAGTACCTTCATAATTGATGCTGATGGCCAACGCCCATTAGCTGATGCAAGTGCACCGCTAAATCACGGTATTGATTTAGGTGATTTATCGGGTCGCAGTAGTGAAGCCGATAAAGCTAGCAATCATCAAATAATTATTCGTCAGCAACTTAAAGACTTAGCCTTTACTGATAATTTAACTCTAACCACTGCAGAAGGTACTCATCTAACCATGAGTAGCCAAGGCAAAATAGTCGCCAACCCTGTAGGTAAAATGGCCGACGGGTTAACTGCGCAAGATTTACGTATTGAGCGCAATATTACCGTACTTGCAAATGGCAATTATCAAGTTGACCTTGTCATTCAAAACCAAGGTATTCAAGAAATTGGTATTCCGGGAGTAAGAGTTGCTACTGTTGAAGGTTTATATATTGAAACCGACTTACATGGTCGATTCCATCTAGAAGCAGTCGACGTTGAAAACCTAGCCCGTGGCCGTAACTTCTACATGAAAGTTGATAAAGCAACGTTACCACCTGAAACAGTTTTTGTTAGTGAAAACCCAAGAGTTAAGCGTATTACACAAGGTTTACCTGCACGTTTTGACTTTGCAATTCAACTAGCCAAGCAACAGTTAGGCGGTAATGAACAACATGCTTTAGTTAAACTTGGTGAGTTATTATTTAATGAAAATAGCGCTGAAATAAATACAGAACATAAAGCGTGGTTAACGCAAATGTCCAACACCATTAACCAATATCAAGGTGGAACGATACAAATTACAGCTCAAGCGCACACGCAGGCGTTAGCTTATGCTCGAGCCAACAATACCTATCAATGGCTATTGCCACTAATTCGTGAAGATCTTCAGTCTTCGTTTAGTGTTGAATTAGTAGAAGAGGTTAATGGAAGTTTTGCCTCTATTGTAAATATTGCAACACAAACTCAACTTGGAAAAATTCTATTCGAGTCTGACAAAAGTACAATAAAAGCAAAATATCAACCATTACTCGACAGCATAGCTAAGCAATTAGTGAATGCAGAAAGTGGCCACTTAGCTATTACCGGCTTTGCCGACAACAGCGCATCAGAAGATTACAACCTAGCGCTAGGCTTACGCCGTGCTAAAGCTGTATTCGAACAATTAAAAACACGCATGCCTGCAGAAGTTTGGGAAAAATTGACCATCAAAATACAAAAATTACAAATCGAGAATTCAATGACGGAGGGTAAATAATGAGAAACTTTATCCAACGTCATTCACTAGCCTTTACCTGTAGCGTTTTATTAGCAGGCGTAACCACACATTCTTTTGCGAGTAACTTAAACACTAAAAGCAGCGAAGCTGTAATTGAAACAACAACCAAGGCCGAGCAACAAACACCGGTATGCCCTCCTGGCGCATGTAAAACGGCACAAGGTTTTAGTGTTGAAATTATCAGCAAGGGCGAGCAAGCTGCGAGCGTAAATAAAACCCCGAACGATCGCCGAGTAGAATTAGCACTGAGTAAGCAAACACATGAAGTAGCAACGGCTGAAAAACAAGCTAAAACAGTAGTGCAAGGTGACTTTTTAGTCAGAATGCCATTAGGTGGAATTTTTTGGGCTACAGAAGATCCTGCTATTACCGCCCCTAGGTTAAGCATTAGCGCACCGCAGGCGATAAAATTTGATGGCCTTAACAAGTACGATGCTAGATTTAATTACTTTACCAACTATCCTGCGTTTATAGAACACTTAACGTTAGTGGTTTATAAAGGTAACGATGTTGATTTAATTGACCCTCTTTTTAGCAGTGAATTAACCGAACTTGATAGCCATGGCGAAATATCATGGCAAGTTGAACCATCAACATTGAACACGATGATCGCCGGCGATAGTTTACGTTACGTGCTACGAGCGTTTGATGCTGAAGGCAACATGGACGAAACAGAAAGCAAATTAATACAACTTGTTTCGCCTGAAGCTTACGACAGCGGTACATACCTTGATCAAGGTAACAACCAACAGTCGTTGCAAGCCAATAACTCAACTCAAAATCAATTTAATAACCAAAACACCTCTGCCAGTTTTACATCTAGCAATGTAACCACTGACACAAATACAGCCAGTACTGGCAGCTTTGGAACAAATGAACTTATCAAACAAAACATTCCAATTACCGGTAGTCGTGTGCGTATTTTTGGCCAAGACATACCCGAAGGCTACAGTATTGAAATTAACGGTAAAGACTACCCAATAGATTTAGAACGAAAGTTTGCTAGCGAACATTTACTGCCAATTGGTAACTACGTATTTGACCTCACCTTAAGTGGTGAAAAAGGCACAATAACTAAACCACTTAAAGTTGATGTAACGGGTAAATATATGTTTTTAGCGGCGCTTGCCGACATCAACATCAGCGAAAATAAAGTGACTGGCAATATTGAACCATTAGCAAGCGACGACAGGTACGATGACGACTTACTCATCGAAGGCCGCCTTGCATTTTATTTAAAAGGTAAGGTTAAAGGAAAATATCTAATAACCGCACATGCTGATACTCAAGAGCGTGAATTATCACAGTTGTTTAATGGCTTTTTAGATAAAGACCCCGTAGATGTTTTTAGACGTTTAGATCCTGACAAGTACTACCCGGTTTATGGTGACGACTCAACCACCACACGCGACGTAGACACTCAAGGGCGTTTTTATGTCCGTGTTGATTGGGACAAATCTCTCGCGCTTTGGGGTAATTACAACACCGGAATGACCGATACAGAGTACAGCCAGTACAACCGTAGCTTATATGGCGCAGTACTTAACTGGAAGTCAACTGAGTCAAATGCTTACGGCCAAGAAAAAAGTCAATTAAAAGCCTTTGTTTCTGAAGCACAAACCGCTTTAGGTCATAGTGAGTTTTTAGGCACTGGCGGTAGTATTTATTACTTAAAGCACACCGATGTATTACCCGGCTCAGATAAGTTAGTCATAGAAGTTCGCAATCCAGATACCGGCATAACGCTCGATAGAATTGATTTAACTCGCGATGCTGATTACCAAGTTGACGAACTCCAAGGCCGTATTATTTTATCGCGCCCCTTACTCAGCTTTTCACGTAACAACGCCAATAGTATTATTCGCGATCAACCACTCGACGGTAATCAATTACTATTATTAGTTGATTACGAATACTTACCAAATGGCTTTAGCGCTGATCACTTAACTGCTGGCGGACGAGCTAAACACTGGTTTAACGATCACATTGCCGTTGGTCTAAGCTACGTTGATGAAAATCGGGCCGGTAACGATTATCAACTTGCCGGTGCCGACTTAACCTTGCAAGCAGGCAAAGGTAGTTACATAAAAATTGAGCACAGTGATACCCGCAACAGCCAAGCGCCAGTGTTTTATTCAGACAACGGTGGTTTAACCTTTCAGCAAGTAAATATTATTGACGACGAGCTAACAGGCAATGATAAATCTGGCGATGCCTTAAGTTTTGAAGCGAGAGCAAATCTAAAAGCTTTAGGCTACACAGAGCAAGAGTTAACAGCAGCGGCATGGCATAAAAATACCGGCGCTGGCTTCTCAATTGCTCGACGTGACTTAACTGAAGATATCACTGAAAAAGGGGTTGAAGTATCAGGCCAATATAGTCAAACAGGCCACTACAGTACCAGCATAACGAAACAAGAGTCTGGTAATAATGAGCGTCAGCAAATTAGCTTTTTTATTCAGCAAAACCTTGATAACAGCGGTAATATCAGTGCAGAAATAAAACAAATAAAAGAGCAAATAAACCTGCAATCTCAAACCGGTTTATTGGCTGCACTTGGCTACCGTCAACGTTTAACACCAAGCTTTGAGCTTTACGGTATTGCCCAAGGTACACTTGAAGCCGACGACGGCTATGAAAACAACGACTTAATCACGCTAGGCGGTAAATACATACTAGAGAGTCGATCTAGCATTGGTGCAGAGTACGCTACAGGGCATCGTGGTGACACCGCTGCGCTTGATGTTGATTACCAAGTTAATAGCGATCACAACCTTTACAGTCGCTACAGTTGGTCAACCGATACAACTAGCCCGCTACTTGCCTCTAACGATACCAACGGCCTTACCTTTGGTCACCGCTCAAGAGTAACTGATAGCCTAAACGTATTTAATGAAACGCAAACTATCAATGAAAGAAATGAATCAGGCTTTGTGCATGTTTTTGGTGTTAACTACCTGCTCAGCCAAGGCTGGAATTTAGGTGGTTCATTACAACATGGCGAACTAACACTGATTGCCGGTAATGTTGAGCGCGACGCTGCTTCTCTTTCGTTAGGGTTTCGCGATAAAGATATGCAATGGCAAACAAAATTAGAGTATCGCGAAGATAAAGGCGCTGAAGAGCGTACACAGTGGCTTACCACCAATCGCCTAAATTACTTAATAAACGATTCTTGGCGTGTCGCTGCTAAATATAACTATTCAGATACTGAAGATGATATTAGCCCAGATGCCAATGCCACGTTTACTGAAGCGAGCGTAGGCTTTGCTTACCGCCCTTTTGATAACAACCGTTGGAACTTATTAGGAAAATATACTTATTTATACGATTTACGCGGTTTGGCGCAAACTAACTTTGGTACCGATCAAAAGTCACAAATTTATACCTTAGAAGGTACTTACCGTTACAACCCTGAGTGGGAATTTGCTGCAAAACTAGGCCGAAGAACAGGAGAGTTACGCTCAGGTCGCGGTATTGGTGAATTCTTTAAAAGCACAGTTAACTTTTCTGCATTGCAAACTCGCTATCACATTATTAAACAGTGGGATGCACTACTTGAGTTTCGTAGTTTAAAAGTGGTTGAGTCGAACTCAACACGAAATGGTTGGCTTGCAGGTATAGATCGACACATAGGTCAACACTTTAAAGTCGGTGTTGGTTATAACTTTACTGATTTTAGTGACGACTTAAAACTTACTGATTACGAGTACAAAGGTTGGTTTATTAACCTTGTTGGTAAATATTAAACCTGTGTTAAATTAAGCGCTGCTTGAATAATTCACTCATATAAATAATCAGGTTAAAGCTGTTAACCGCTTTAACCTGATTTCATTCTTTTTCTTTTTATCTTTTCTTTTACACATCAGGTTATCTCATTTCAATAATTAGTCGGTTTTGTTTGACTAAAGACTATGCTTAAAAAGCGATTTCTTCTAGAATACAGCCTTTATTTAGTAGACAAAAATTGGTCACTGGCTAGAATATTCGCCTTTTTATTCAGCTATGATCATTTCCAACAAGGTATTTCAATGTTTAGTCATATTCACCCCGATAACTATCAACAACAGCTTGACGAAAAACAGCAAAGTATTTCAAATACTTTCGCTCAATTTGACTTACCAACTTTTGAAATTTATCCATCGCCTACTTTAAATTATCGCCAACGTGCCGAATTTCGTGTTTGGCATGATGGTGACGACCTTTACTACATAATGTTCAATAGTGAAACTAAAGAAAAATTTAAAGTTGAAGATTTTCCCGTTGCGAGTGTGCTGATCAACCAATTTATGACCGCACTTTTAGCCGACATTAGAAATAACGCAATTTTACGCCAACGATTATTCCAAGTTGACTTCCTCTCAACACTCAGTGGCGAAGTGTTAATTAGTTTGCTTTATCACAAACAATTAGACGAGCAATGGATTGAACAAGCACAACAGTTAAAGACCCGTTTATCTGCCATTGCACC
>OJEO01000382.1_pt1 | contig 16951 bp, 12 predicted proteins | sample 1593621 | NCBI WGS metagenome assembly OJEO01 (sample SAMN05416875, study PRJEB24817) | seawater metagenome | isolation source: Sea water | place: Canada:Atlantic | collected 2013-11
ACCCCTGTTACCGCCGTGAAAGGGCGGTGTCCTAGGCCTCTAGACGATGGGGACGTCTTGCTAATCAACGGCGCGCATTTTATGGAGGTTACGGTTTTGAGTCAACCTATTTTTTATAAGTCGATAAAATAGTCGATAAAATAATAGCCACAGACTGGCTATTTTTGTTATCCAGAGCAATCAATCTTATAAGATAGCCATCTATAAGAAGTTATGCGAAAGTAGAACTATAAACAAAAAGCTGGAATGATTAATAATGACACCAAAGTTTTCTTCAGAATCCCCAAAAAAATCCATAATGGGGACTCGCTTAGCTTTGACAGTGGCACTTTATACCGTGATTACTGCACTTTTAGTGGGTTTATTAATTAGCAGTTTTCAAGTTTGGTCAAACCTTCAAGATAGAAAACAACGCGCCAGCGAATCAGTTGAGGCGATTATTTCCACCACAAAACCCTCTATCACACTGGCCACTTATAATTTTAATACGGATTTAAATCAGCAATTGATCAATGGCTTGGCGGCCCACCCAGAAATCATTAACGCGACCATTATTGATACTAAAGGGCGTAACTTTGTGATTGCTGAGAACTCTAAATCTTGCACTCGTTCGAGTGTGAGTACAATTCTTCACGGCAGCAGTGGACAGCTATCATTTCCACTCGAGCACCTGAATACCGACCTGGGTAAGCTCACGATTGAGCTGGATTCGTGCAAGCTGACCGATTTATTCTATGAAGAAGTTAAAACCACCCTCACCTCTAACATTATTTTAAGTGTTATTATTGCGCTGTTTATTTATATCATTTTTTATCAACTGGTCAGCCTTCCTCTTACTCGCTTATTAGAACGCATTCAACAAGTTGATCCTGCAGACATCGAGTTCACTACTCTCAAACAATTTAATAGTCATCGTAAAGATGAAATCGGCAGTCTAATTAATCACTTCTCTGATCTGCTGCACACTACCTACGAGCATATTAATCGCTTAAGAGCTGCTGAACACACCATTAATAACTACTCAGTAAACCTTGAAGAATTAGTGACTAAACGCACTCAAGCTATTACAGGCATCAATCATCAGCTTAAACAGGTAAATCAAAAACTTGAGCTGTCACAAAAACTGTCGGAACAGTTTAATCATAGCCAATTCAAATTATTAAAAGGCCTAAGCCAAGAGTTAAGGACGCCCATTGAAACCAACTTAGGCGTATTAAAAGACACGCTGCAAAACTGCAAAACGGCGGCTGAACATTCGCGTATAGAAAGCCTCATTTCACAAAGCTCAATTATTATTGCGATTTTAGACGAGCTTAACCATATTGCGGATCTTAAAAACAGCTTTGACATACAACAATCGAGCCCCTTCTCACTGCTAGACATGCTGCTTAATTTAGAGCAAACAATACGACAACAAGAAACCGGCCTAGTACTGGATGTGCGGCTAGATGAATTGATATCACAAGGATACATTGGCAATACCAAGTTGATTGAAAAATTGCTATTCAACTTAATTGCGAACACCTTTCAATGCACCCAAGGCCAAATAATAAAAGTGCATTTGAGTGAGTCGAATCAAAGTGTGCTAATTACTTTTTCTGCTCAAGATTTATTCGTGCCGGAAAATTATTTTGATTTAATGATCTTGCCATTAAACAATCCTCTGGCTCATTCTAATATCACAACGCTTGGCTTGGGTTTTGCGAAGGATTTAACCGAGTTATTAGCTGGTGAAATAAAGCTTTCGATTAACTCTCAAAACGAGCATGAGTTATCATTACAACTGCCTTTACTATCGAGTGACATTCAGCTTTTAGAATTGCGCAATCAGATTCCTGTGGGGGGTATTCGTGTTGATATTCAGCAACAGTTGCTGGCCAATCGCGTGTCTGAAATATTGCATAATTGGCAATTAAATTTTCACCTAGGCAGTGAATGCTCAGACCAGCCAGTGTTATTAATTACTGACCAATTAAAAACAGAGAAAGACGCCAGCTGTCTAATTGGTATTGGGAAGGTTTTTATGAATAGAGACCAACTTAATGATGTTCATTTATTAGCATTTGAGACGTTTAACGAAGGTTATTTATTCAACGCGCTAACACAAGCCTGCGCAATAACTCAGAAAGTACAAGCTCCACGCCAACTGACAAAAATCTTATTGGTAGAAGATAACGCCATTAACCGCATGCTTAGCCAACGTTTCCTTAAGAATTTAAGTACTGATGTCGAGATGGTAGAAAATGGACGTGAAGCCGTCGAGATCTGCAACGGCAAAAAGTTTGATTTGATTTTTATGGATTGCAAAATGCCGATCATGGATGGCTTTCAGGCCACCAAGCAGATAAGACGCTCTTATCTTAACCAGCACACCCCAATTGTGGCCTTATCTGGGTTGGATGCTGAGACAGATCGCCAAACCTGTCTTCAAGCAGGCATGAACGATTTTATTGCCAAGCCTTACTCAAAAGAGCAACTACAAGATGCGATTGCGCAGTGGCTTCCCGACACAGAGACTAAAGTTTGATGCTTGAAGTTTAAAAAATAAGATTTAACCATTACATTAAAGAGTGCGTAACTATTTTTTATGCAACCAGACCTGCAGCTTTTGAGTAACCAAACCTGCAGCATACAAGCCAAAACCGAAAATAACGTGAGAAACCATCACTTTTATTACTGCAGCCTGAGGGTTTGCAGTTAAACTTCCAGCAATACCACTGCCCATAGCCGGCTGCATGATTAGGTAAGGAATTAGAACCGTGATCAAGCCCACTATCATTGCCGGCATCAGCGTTGGTCGCTGCAGCCACTTTAGACCCCATCCTGCAAGCAGCATAAATGCGAAGAACACACCAATCATATAGTGCCCCACCCAGCCAGCAATTAACTCACCGGGCATTGAGGCACTTTGCTTAATGGATTCATGCAAAAATTTGCCGTCCAGCATGTGCAGCATCCAGCGGCCAATAAATTCATAACGAGTCAGTGGCACATCAAATAAAATATGTCGCATAACATTCCAGATATCCAAAATGGCTGTCGCCATCACGCCAAGCACGATAGAAAATGAACTTATTTTGAATACTGCCTGCATCTCAACTTCCTTAAAGATCTAGTGTGATTTTTTAACCTAGTGTGATTTTTAACCTGCTGCAGTTTTAAAGCATCTATACAAGCATCTATACAAACACCTATATATCTACATAGAAATATAACCAACAAGATATGTAGTTATACTATAACATAACGCAACATAGCAATAAGTTAATCAATAAAATTAAAAATGAGTTGAAATGTGACGTTAAAATAGAACGTTAGAGAAGAGAAACTAGATAAGATAAAATTAGGTTACATAAAGCAGTTCACACCGTTTGGCGAAACCAACTCGGTAGATATACCAGCGACTAAGTTAAAGCCGCCAGCATTGCTTTTAGGTTTTCGCGTAATTCAATTACCTGCTCTGTTTGCAAGTCAGAGCGACACAAAAGATTTCGCGGTATATCATGAGCCTGCTTTCTTAATTCAATACCTTTGTCGGTAAGTGTAATTAACACCACGCGCTCATCTTTATCACTGCGCTGGCGTACTAATAAATCTTTCGCCTGCATACGCTTAAGTAAGGGCGTAACGGTGCCAGTATCCAATCGTAAACGCTGCGTTAAATGCCCTATTGGCAACTCTAACAGCCCTTCTTCAAAGGACTGCCAAAGCACCAACATCACCAAATACTGCGGATATGTAAGGTCTAACGGCTTTAATAAAGGGGTATAGCCTTGCGTGATTAAACGCGACAAGCTGTAAACACTAAAACACAGTTGATTATCTAGGTGCAGCAACGGCATTTTCTCAAGCGCTTTTTTAGGCAACTCGGCCATAATTAACCCTGTAATGCTTTTTCAATGTCTTTCTTTAACGCTTCTGGCTTGGTAGTGGATGCATATCGAACCACTTTACCCTGCTTGTTCACTAAGAACTTGGTGAAGTTCCATTTGATTTTCTTTGAGCCTAACAAGCCAGGAGCCAGAGTTTTTAATTCTTGATATAGGGGTGCAGTATTATCACCATTTACATCAATTTTAGAGAACATAGGAAAACTAACGCCGTAATTCTTCTGACAGAAACTGGCAATTTCACTGTCTTCACCTTTTTCTTGCTCACCAAATTGGTTGCACGGAAAACCCAATACCTCCAAGCCTTGGTCTTTATATTCTTTGTATAAAGTCTCTAAGCCTTCATATTGGTTGGTAAAACCGCACTTGCTTGCGGTATTTACAATTAACACCACCTTGTCTTGGTACTCTGAAAGATCTTGTTCAGCACCTGACAACAAAGGCATTTTTTTATTGAACATTGACATAAACTTCTCCAAAAATTAACTGAAAATCAACTTATCAGATACGCGAATTTAAAAATACGATTCTATTAAACTCACTATACATTGCGCATTTCGCACAAACAATGGTTTTGCACAACTTAGTTTTCCAAAACTCTTATCAGATCTACTCAGGATCTTTTGCTTCTAGTTTCAACGCCACCGAGTTTATGCAATAACGCAACCCTGTAGGATTAGGGCCGTCATTAAAGACATGACCTAAGTGGGCATCACAACGCTGACAGACCACTTCTGTTCGCACCATAAAATGGCTAATATCTTTATGCTCTTCAATCACAGTATCGTCTACTGGTTGGGTGAAGCTAGGCCAACCACAACCCGCATCAAACTTCGACGCAGAGTCAAACAACACCTCATCACAACAGATGCAGCGATATTGCCCAGACGTAGTGCAATCGTTGTATTCACCGCTAAAAGCGTGTTCTGTGCCTTTTTCGCGGGTCACGTAATAACTTTTATCGTCTAGCTGCTGAGACCATTGCTGAGCCGTTTTTACTATTTTCTTTTTATCTGCAGTCATTATTTAATACTCACTTTCAATCTCTGTAATTCTTTAGCATTCAAGAGTATCATTAGCCGTTCATAATTTTTATGAATCTTTACTTAACTTTTGTGTTAACTGTTGTGTTAACTGTTGTTTTAACTTTTATTCATTATTTTAATTTATATCTTTACCCTTAGGGCGGAGTGCGTTCCATGCAGGATATTCTCAAATCCAACAAACTGGCCAATGTTTTCTACGATATACGTGGGCCCGTTGCGCATGCCGCCAAGAAAATGGAAGAAGATGGCCATCGTATTCTTAAACTGAACATTGGCAATCCGAAACCTTTTGGCCTCGATGCACCGGACGAAATCATTCAAGATGTGATTTTGAATTTACCCGATTCAGAAGGTTACAGTGATTCCAAAGGCTTATTTTCTGCGCGCAAAGCGATCATGCAATACAGCCAGCAAAAAGGCATTAAAGACGTTGGTATCGAAGACATTATTTTAGGCAATGGTGTGAGTGAACTTATTGTTATGTCGATGCAAGGTTTATTGAATACCGGCGACGAAGTTCTAATTCCTTCACCCGATTATCCACTGTGGACCGGTGCGGTTAGCTTAGGCGGTGGTACTCCGATTCATTATCATTGTGATGAAGGTGCTAACTGGTTTCCAGACATGGATGATATTCGCAAAAAAGTGAATAAAAAAACCAAAGCCTTGGTTCTGATTAACCCCAACAACCCCACCGGCGCAGTTTACCCAAATGAAGTGCTGCTGGAGCTGATTCAAATCGCCCGAGAAAATAATCTTATTATTTTCTCGGATGAAATTTACGATAAGATTTTATTTGACGGTGTCACTCACACGTCTACCGCTTCTCTTGCCGACGATATTTTGTTCATTACCTTTAATGGTTTGTCTAAAAACTATCGTTTGGCAGGGTTTCGTGCTGGTTGGATGATCATCAGTGGCGCCAAGCATATTGCCAAAGATTATATTGAAGGCTTAGAAATGCTGGCGTCTATGCGCTTGTGCGCTAATGTGCCTTCACAACATGCGATTCAAACGTCTTTAGGGGGCTACCAAAGCATTAATGATTTAGTTGCACCTGGTGGCCGTATTTATGAACAGCGTAACATTGCTTATGAAGCACTGAATAGCATTCCTGGCATCAGCTGCACCAAACCCATGGGCGCTTTATATTGCTTCCCCAAAATAGATGTTAAAAAATTCAACATCCGCAACGACGAACGCATGGTGTTGGACTTATTGGAACAGCAGAAAATTTTGATTGTGCACGGCAGTGCCTTCAATTGGAAAAAGCCAGATCATTTCCGTGTAGTATTTTTACCGCGCCCAGAAGATTTAACGGTAGCGTTAGATAAAATGAAACAGTTCTTTTCGACTTACCAGCAGCTTTAAGTTGCTGGTTTCTACCGCTAAGGGTCTGATCCGTTATGCTAGACGTTCATATTGATGAGTTTTTTAAAGACTGCGCCGTTATTTTACTGCTCGGCTTTAAATATTTCCCTGCGAAACAAATTCTTTATGTTGAAGACATTTGCGGCCCCGACCAAGTGGACGAGTTTGGCTTACACAGCCCTCGTCATTTAGCGGCTTTAGGTGCTGCTATTTGGTTGCAAGAAGAAGGTTATATTCGTTTTGGTGAAGTTAACCGCCAAGAGTCGATCGACGAATGCGTGCTTTCAAGTAAAGGCTTTACCCGCTTACTTTCGGCGAGCCAAAACGATCCTTCAACAACCTTAGCGCAACAAATTGAATACGCACGTTTACAGGGTGACACATTATTGCTTGCACGTTTAATGCAGCAGCATTTCTTAACGGTTTAACAATTACGCATCGCGTAGCAAAAACTTTTTAGGCTCTGGCTAAAACTGTCTATTTTTGTCTAAATGCTTCCAAAACTGTCACTTCCTGATAAAATAGGAATAATTATCATTAACACCTTAAACGACCTAAAAGTAACCTTTCTCTGGAGTTAAAATGCGTTCTTTATTTCTTACAGCATTCCTTGCTTGCTCAACGGTATTGCCCAGTTTGGTTGCGGCCGAACAAGTAAATATTTACTCGTTTCGCCAACCTTTTTTAATTGAGCCCATCCTCGCCGAATTCAGTAAAAAAACCGGCATTGAAACCAAGGTAATTTTTGCAAAGAACGGCCTTATTCAACGTATTAAACGTGAAGGTGAATTGTCTCCTGCTGATATTGTGCTGACCTCCAACTTTAGTAAATTGTTAGAATTAAAAGAGGCAGGTTTAAGCCAACCGTTTACTTTATCAAACACGTTAAGCACCAATATTGCATTGCGGTATCGCGACTCTGACAATCATTGGTTAGCGTTAACTCAGCGCGTACGTAATATTTATTCTGCTAAACGCAATAACGATGATTTCACCAATATTCGTTATGAAGATTTAGCCAATGAAACGTTTAAAGGACGTATTTGCACTCGCTCTGGCAAACATCCTTATAACTTAGGCTTAGTTGCCTCGATGATTGCTCATCATGGTGAAGCTGAAACAGAAACTTGGTTAACCGCAGTGAAAGCCAATCTTGCGCGTAAACCTCAGGGAAATGATCGTTCACAAGTAAAAGCAATTAAAGAAGGTTTATGCGATGTGTCTCTAGGTAACAGTTATTACTTGGGTAAAATGTTGCAAGATCCCCATCAAGTAGAGTGGGCCAATGCAGTTAATTTACATTTCCCAAACCAGCAAGATCGCGGCTCACACATTAATGTTTCTGGGGCTATCCTTGCCAAACATGCACCTCATAAAGAGGCTGCTCAAAAACTATTAGAATTCTTATCGTCAGATATTGCTCAAAACTTGTACGCTGAATTAAATATGGAATACCCGATTTCTTCTACCGCAAAGATTTCGGCATTAGTGGCTAGCTGGGGTGAGTTTAAAGCCGATGCACTGCCGTTAGAGAAAATAGCCGAACACCGTAAGCAGGCATTGAAACTCATTGATAAAGTACATTTCGATTTATAAATGACCAACCAACACCCTTCAGGCCCGCGCTCTGCGGGCTTAGTCATGTCTGTAAGTACAACAATTATTAGTTTAATTTTGTTATTGCCTATTGCCGCTCTGGTTTTAGAAGCCAGTACTGGGTTATTTACATCAACTACAGGGATTGTTGACTCTACCTTTGGTGATTTAGTCGATACAGTATTACTGCAGTACCTGCAAAACAGTTTAACCGTTGTTAGCCAAACACTTTTATTCGCGTGTTTATTTGCCATTGCACCGGCTTGGTGGTGTGCTCATTATTCGTTTGCCGGACGTAAATATCTGCAATGGTTAATGGTTTTTCCTTTGGCCATTCCGGCCTATATCTCGGCTTACATTTATACCGATGCTTTTGACTATGCCGGCCCTATTCAATCGTCTCTTAGAGCACTTTTTGATTGGCAATCTCCTCAAGATTATTGGTTTTTTGATATTCGTAGTCACTGGGGTGCCAGCCTCATGCTAGGACTATCACTGTATCCATATATTTTTTTACTGCTGCGTAACGCTTTTGAACAACGCTCTCGCAATTTAACACAAGCCGCCAAAATGCTAGGGGCCAGTGATCGAAAAATTTTTTGGACACTTCACTTACCGTTAGCACGACCAGCTCTGGCCATTGGCTGCACCTTAGTTGCTATGGAATCATTGGCCGATTACGGTACAGTTCAGCTATTTGCTATCAATACCCTAACTACGGCTATTTATGACAGTTGGCTAGTCTACGGGAGCTTGGCCAGCGCGGCTAAAATATCCTGTTTAACCTTATTATTTGTGATTATTTTAGTTATTTTTGAAAAAAACAGCCGCAAAAAACAACAACATTTTGATAGCCGCAACAACCAACTAACCGAAAAGCTAGCCGCTAGTAAAGTAAAAACTCTAATTATTTGGATAGTATGCGGTGCAATTTTCAGCCTTGGCTTTTTAATTCCCTTACTCACATTGATTCAATATTGCGTGATGTATGTAACCGAAAATTTAAATGACGTGGTACTGGTGCACAGTAAAAGTACTTTTTTATTAGCTTCCATTGCTGCTATTTTAACGACATTGATCGCTCTGTTGTTCAATAGCCAGCAACGTTTTATGCCTCGCACCAGCAACCAACTCAAACTGAGTTTGTCGTCTTTAGGCTATGCTATTCCAGGTACTGTTCTTGCTATTGGCATTTTAATTCCGTTAAGCCAGCTGGATATTTGGAGTAATCGCTTGATAACTCAATTGGGTTTTGACCAAGTTGGGCTAATTTTTTCAGGTACCAGTTTTGCTCTCATACTGGCTTTTGTTATTCGCTTTGCAGCGATTAGTAATGGCAGTATTCAAGCAGCTTACCAACGTATACCTAATAATTTAGACGATGCTTCTAAGTTATTGAAAGCATCTAAAATAAAAACATTTGGCAAGATTCACTTACCCATTATGTCGCCAGCGATATTAAGTGCTTTTTTATTAGTCTTTATCGAGTGCGTTAAAGAGCTGCCAGCCTCTTTACTATTACGCCCTTTTGACTTTGAAACCCTTGCAACCTATGTTTATCAATTTGCTTCTGATGAACAATTAGAACATGCGGCTTCGGCGGCCTTGCTCATTATTCTTGTGAGTTTAATTCCTATTCTTCTGCTTAGTCGCAGCCAGAAAATGCAGTAACAGGACGACGTAGCAATGCTTACCAATTTTTTAACAAAGCAGATTTCTAACAAGCAGCCGTCAAACGACGAGCAGCCCAGTTTCAACAACCATCATCAGGCTGTTGAACTGACAAACATTAACGTTAAGTTTGCTGAAACTGAGGTTTTAAAAGATCTCACTTTTAATCTACAAGCCGGTGAAATTCTGTGTCTTTTAGGCCCCAGTGGCTGTGGTAAAACGACCGCACTTAAAACTATTGCCGGTTTAATCACGCCAGAATTTGGCCAAATCGATTTATTTGGCCAAATGGTATTTTCAAACGTATCGACTGCAGCCCAATCAAATACCCTAACCAATATTGCACCAGAAAAGCGTTCTATTGGCTTTATTTTTCAAGATTATGCTCTGTTTCCTCACATGACAATTAGCCAGAACATTGCCTATGGTTTGAGTGAGCTGCCCAAGCAAGAAAAACAACAGCGCATCGCAGAGACTCTAGCATTAGTAGAGCTGCCCGACATGATGGAGCGCTATCCTCATGAGTTATCCGGTGGTCAACAACAGCGCATTGCGGTCGCTCGTGCGTTGGCCCCCAAACCACAACTGTTGCTTATGGATGAACCATTTTCCAACATAGATGGCCAAGTAAAGCGGCGCATGATGGCCGATTTAAGACAGCTATTAAAAAGCCATAACATCAGTTGCATTTTTGTAACTCATGCCAAGGAAGAAGCGTTTGCTTTTGCTGATAAAACGGCGGTAATGGCAGCAGGTTTGATTGCCCAGCTCGACACCCCTGCAATAGTGTATAACCACCCCAAAAGCCTCGATGTCGCCAACTTTATGGAATCAGGAAATATAGCCAGCCTACCTCATAGCCAGCAGCTATTGGATAAAGTTAGCCACCAATGGCCTAGAGACTTAGACAACTCAGGATTTTGGTTGTTTAAACCTCAACATATTGATATTCATCGCAGTCGCCAACAAACCGGTATCAAGGTAATCAACATCACTTATATTGGGCGTGGCTATCAATACGAAATAAGTATTCAATTGGATAAGCGAAAGCCTGACGAACTTATTATCTGGAAAGTCGAAAGCGAAGTCTTGTTTGAGCTGGTTGTCGGAGATAATGTATCATTGGAATATTTAAAAACCCCACATTGGATCGTTAATTAGAACCGCTAATTAATCCGTTTTTTTATAGGTAGAGCCGTCACAATTAGTATTCATTAATATCACACTATTTAGTTAACCCTGCTTGTGTTTATAATGCGCTATTGATTTATGAGCTTAAGGTGATGGATTTATGTATATGGACATAGGATTGCGGTTAACCAATGATTACACCTAAGTATTTATTTACACGCCTTTTATTGCCAATGCTATTGCTATTACTTGGCATTTTTAGTAGTTCATTGGCTTTTTCTGATCAGCGTGGAGTTGTCAACGCTGATACTCAGAAGCTTAATATTGCTCCCTTGATAAGCTGGGTAAAAGATCCCCAAAGTGAAATCACTTTTGAACATATCATCGACATGCCTGATGAAGCGTTTACACTCTCTGATGGCTACTCATTTAGTAAAGGCTACACCAAATCCAGCTATTGGCTTAAATTTGATTTGGTATTTGAGCCTAACCTAATTAACAGTGAATGGCTTCTAGAAGTTCCCTTTCCTTTACTCGACTATATTGCACTTTATTTACCAGATATTAATAATAGCTATTCAGTAATCGACACTGGTGACCGCAGCCCTTACGCCCAACGCCCTATTGATACCACTAATTTTATTTTTCCAATTCAGCCACAACAAACAACCAACACGTTTTACATTCATGTAAAAACCCAAGACAGCCTTCAAGTCCCTTTATTTTTATGGGATCAAAAAGCATTTATTAAGCACAATGCCTCTGCCCATGGCTTACAAGGTGTTTATTTTGGCATCATGATTGTAATGGTGCTGTATAACTTATTTATTTACATTTCAGTTAAAGAACGTAGCTATCTTTATTACATAAGCTACATAGCATGCTTTATTATTTTTCAAGCCGGTCTTGAAGGTTATACATTTGAATATCTCTGGCCAAACAATACTTGGTGGGCGAACGTTAGCATTCCGTTTTTTGGCGTACTTTCATTATTTTTTGCATCTTTATTTGCCAGAGAAATACTACAAACTAGCGATGTTCTACCAAAATTTGATAAATTATTAGTTATTATCACTACTGCATTGTTCTTCTCACTTCCTATTTTATTACTAGGCAGTTACACATCCGGTATATTTGCATCAATTACAAGTGCATTCATCTTTTTTAATCTTGTCTTAATAACAGGTTTTTTAGCCGCTCTCAAAGGCAATCGCACAGCAATCGTATTTGTTTTAGCTTGGTCAATATTTTTAATCTCTGGCGTTATTAGTATGCTGGGCATGCTAAATGTTATTCCTATGGAATATGGCAGCCAAGCAGCTATTCAAATTGGTTCAGCGATTGAGGTGGTTTTATTGTCGATTGCATTAGCCGATCGCATAAACTTAATTCAAAAAGAAAAAGCTGAGATAGAAGCTGAATCCAAGCGCATTTTGGTCAATGCCAACACACAACTGGCTAACAGCAATCGTTTAAAAGATGAGTTTATTGCCACTATAAGTCATGAAATTCGCACGCCAATGAACGGCGTTTTAGGCTCTACCCAGCTATTACTAGATACGGATTTGGATTACACACAAAAAGTTTATATCGATACTATTAATCAATCGGGTCAGACCTTATTAGAAATCCTTAATAACATTTTGGATTACTCTAAGATTGAAGCCGACAAACTTTCTTTAGAACCGGTTGAATTTGAACTCGAACAACTGATAAATGAATGTGCAGATTTTTTCAGCGTGGTGTCCATTCAAAACCGTGTAAAACTGTTTGTTCGCATTCATAAAAACACCCCAAAAGTGATAAAATCTGATCCTCTACGAATAAAACAAATTTTATTAAATTTATTAAGCAATGCATTTAAATTTACCGATCGAGGTCAAATATTGATCAGTGTACAAATGGCAGCGGGTACAAAAGATCAGCTCCTGATTGAAGTTGAAGACAGTGGTAATGGCCTAACCTACGAACAGCAAAGCATTCTCTTTCAACCCTTCGTACAGGTCGATTCAAGCAGCACTCGAGAGAAAGGTGGAACGGGCCTTGGTCTAGCCATTTGTAACAAATTAACTAAGTTACTTGGTGGTGATATTGGGGTTCGCAGCTTACCTGGCAAAGGCGCTACTTTTTGGTTTACTGCCAATATTGAAGTGATCAAACAAAGTAACAATACCCAACTTACCCATAACAGTGTGTGCATCATGTTAGATAATGGTTATCAAGAGCAGCTAATTAAAAATCAACTGCAAGATTGGGGGGTGTCTATTACGGCGCGCAATCTAATAAAGTACGATCAAGAATTGACGATTATTACTAATGAAAATCATATTCATGAAGCGTTAAGCCTTGGTGTGCCAGGTAAAAATATTATTATTATTTGCAATCAAAACTACCAATCTAACGAACAAGGCCATCGACTTCACTCGCCGATTACCACGCACAAATTATATTCTGCTATTAAATCCAGCTCATCGGGGCAATCGGCTGGAATTTTAGAAAAAAATCTAATTCCAAAAATACCCAATTTTTCTAAGCTGCAAGTGTTAGCAGTAGACGATAACAGCGTTAACCGCATGATCATTAAAAAAATGTTAAAAAAATATCAGGTAGAAGCGGACATGGCTGTTGGCGGTATTGAAGCCTTAGAAATGATTCAACAACATAAAGGCCGTTACGATTTAATACTGATGGACATCGAAATGCCGATCAAAGATGGCTACCAAACAACGGAACAAATTAGAGCGTATGAGAAAAAATACAACCTAGATCCCAGTCGCATTGTTGCGGTAAGTGCACACCCGATGAAAGAATCACGGGGCAAAGCACTCATCGCTGGAATGGATGATTTTCTTAGTAAACCGATTGATCAAAATATTTTAATTGATATTTTAAAAGTGACAGAGTCTCAGTCACTGAGCCACTCGCAAGAACAATTGAGTTAACGCTTACCCAAACGCACATCAAAACCTGCTGCTTCTAAAGCTTGCTGTAGGTCTTGTCGCTTGCTTGGGACTTCAACTCTCATCGTAGGAATATCACGACGCAACGGATAGTTTTTTCTTAGCAGATCAAACTGTGTGCGCATCGCTTGTTTTTCTCCACGGGTTCTTAATAAGGTCGAACGCATAATGCCGTCATCTACGCGTACTTCATACACCGCCCTAATCGCAGTTCTCAATGCTTGATGCACTGGAACACTATCACCAAACTTAATCTTTTTAATCGAAGGCTCGGGCAAAAACTGTGCAAGTTTGTTACGAATAGGTAAACCAAAAGTTGTGCAGCAAGCCTTATAAATCAACTCAGTTCCACGCATTTTTCCATCTAAAGAATAACCTGCAATGTGCGGAGTTGCTAACATACAGCGTTCCATTAGTTCCAGATCCAAATTGGGTTCGCCCTCCCAAACATCAATGATACTTTCAAAATCATCATAGCGATCCATGTGCGCTTTTAATGCTGTATTATCAACCACAGAACCACGACAAGTATTAATTAAACAGGCATGCGGCTGCATTTGCTGCAAACGCTGCGCGTTTATTAAATGACGTGTGGCATGCTCACCGGCGTTCTCGATATCCGTAATTGGAATATGTAAACTCACCACATCCGCTTTCAATACCGCATCCAAAGAGGATAACTCACCAACTTCAGAAGAATGTTTGAACGGATCAACGGCCAATACCGCAACCCCCATTGCTTCTAAACGCTTGCGCAAACGAGAACCAACATTACCCACACCAACAATGCCGACACTAATATCTTGAAATTTTTGATCACGCTTATCAATTAATACACTCACAGCACTTAAAACATAATCAACAACGGCTTCGGCATTACAGCCAGGTGCGCTGGAAAACGCAATCGGCTGCTCACTATTTTTAAGACGTTGTTTATTAACAACGTATAAATATCCAAGATCAATATGATCGGTGCCGATGGTGCACGTGCCTATGAATTTTACTGGGCTATTAGCAATCAATTGTGCATTCACTGGAGTTACCGAGCGCACTAATAAAATGTCCGCATCTTTCACATCCTCACTCGTCATGGTTCTACCCGCAACTTTGCGAATATCACCGAATTCACTAAAGAATTGTTCTAATAAGGGAATGTTCTCATCGGCAACGATTTGCACTAGGCTATCCTCAGCATTGGCTGTATCAAAATGAATTTATCAGCGCCCATTCTTACTCAGCTTGGGTTCAGCGTCCATAGTAAAAGCAGTTTTTCACTGAGTTTACTCTCTATCACCGCTGCCTAGCTTTACTAGCTAGCACTAAAGGACAGTCTATTGTAATGGATCAAATAGGGCGAAACGACTAGAATGGTTGATTCACAATCACATTCACCTAGTGAATAGCGAATATAAGCCGAATAAAGCAAATTTATAGGCAATGAGCGCATGGCTTTCTTAACGCGCCAAGCCACATGTTTTATACTGTTATTGTTATTATTCGGGTTGAGCTGGTTAAATAAGATCAGTCAACTTTGCACGATTAATTTACACAACCGATTAATGCAATCGGTTGTGGATAAAAGATGGGCAAAGAATCCATCGCATTAGAAGCACGTCGCGTACCTGTTAACCATGCGATACTGCATTGTTGATCGCGAATGGAATTGCTTAGATAAAAGCAGTTTTGTAAAAATCATCATTATAACTTGAGTGAGAGATTCCTATGAGCTTGTATACAGAATACCTAGAAGAAATTGAGGTTCGTAAAAACGAACTTGGTTTGCACCCAAAGCCAATCGATAGCGCAGAATTGTTATCTGAAATCATTGCCCAGATCAAAGACAGTGGTAACGAACACCGTGAAGCGTCTCTAAACTTCTTCATCTACAATACGCTTCCTGGTACTACTCCAGCAGCGGTTGTTAAATCTAAATTCCTTAAAGAAATCGCTCTAGGTACAGAAACTGTTGCAGAGATTTCTCCTGAGTTTGCTCTTGAACAGCTTTCTCACATGAAAGGCGGCCCTTCTGTTGAAGCGCTTCTAGACATCGCCCTGTCTGACGACGCACAAGCTAAAGCAGCTGGCGAAGTTCTTAAGTCTCAAGTTTTTCTATACGAAGCTGATTATGTTCGTATTGCTGACGCTTTCAAAGCAGGCAATACGATTGCTAAAGATCTTCTAGAAAGCTACGCGCAAGCTGAGTTCTTTACTAACCTTCCTGAAATTCCAGCGAAAATCGACGTAGTAACTTACATCGCTGCTGAAGGTGATATCTCTACTGACCTTCTTTCTCCGGGTAACCAGTCACACTCACGTGCTGACCGCGAACTACACGGCCAGTGCATGATCACTCCTGAAGCTCAGCAAGAAATCGTTGCGCTAGGTAAGAAGCACCCGAACGCTAAAGTGATGCTAATCGCTGAAAAAGGCACAATGGGTGTTGGTTCTTCTCGTATGTCGGGTGTTAACAACGTTGCACTTTGGGCGGGTGAAAAGACTTCTCCTTACATTCCATTCATCAACAACGCACCTGTTGTTGCCGGAACTAACGGTATTGCTCCGATCTTCCTTACCACAGTTGGTGTTACTGGCGGTATCGGTCTTGACCTTAAAAACTGGGTTAAGAAAGTCGATGCTAATGGCAATACTGTTAAAGATGAAAACGGCGACCCAGTTCTAGAAGAAGCTTACTCGGTAGCAACCGGTACGGTTCTTACCATCGATACTAAAGCTAAGAAGCTTTACAACGGCGACAAAGAGCTAGTAGACGTTTCTGATGCGTTCTCTCCTCAGAAAGTTGAATTCATGAAAGCGGGCGGTTCTTACGCGCTTACTTTCGGTAAGAAGCTACAGACGTTTGCTGCTGAAACTCTAGGTGTTGAAGCACCTGTTGTATTTGCTCCTTCTAAAGAAATCTCTGCTGAAGGCCAAGGTCTTACTGCTGTTGAAAAAATCTTCAACCGTAACGCAGTAGGCGTAGCGTCAAAAACTCCTCTACACACAGGTTCTGACGTTCGCGTTAAAGTGAACATCGTAGGTTCTCAAGATACGACAGGTCCTATGACTTGCCAAGAACTTGAGTCTATGGCGGCTTCTACTATTTCTCCAAGTGTTGATGGTGCTTTCCAATCGGGTTGTCACACAGCATCTGTATGGGATAACAAAGCAAAAGCGAACACGCCTAAGCTTATGGCCTTCATGAACGACTTCGGCGTAATCACTGCACGTGACCCGAAAGGCGTTTACCACTCAATGACAGACGTGATCCATAAAGTGCTGAATGATA
>OJEO01000388.1_pt1 | contig 16761 bp, 11 predicted proteins | sample 1593621 | NCBI WGS metagenome assembly OJEO01 (sample SAMN05416875, study PRJEB24817) | seawater metagenome | isolation source: Sea water | place: Canada:Atlantic | collected 2013-11
AGTAATGGGCCGCTCAAAAAGTGGTTGGGATGCAACCCTAGGCGCGTATGCGGATTTATCACCAGAAGATGGCGGTGTTGCCATTGTTAGTCGCTGGCCGATCACCGAAAAAATTCAATACGTGTATAAACAAGCCTGCGGCGCAGACTATTTATCGAACAAAGGTTTTGTCTATGCCAAAGTCGATAAAAATGGCGCGGCGTATCATTTAATCAGCACTCACGCACAAGCCGAAGATGGCGCATGCGACGACCCAGCAGCGGTTCGTAAAAGCCAATTTACCGAAATGCAAAACTTCATCGCAGGGCACAACATTCCCGCTGACGAAGTTGTCTTTATGGGCGGCGACTTCAACGTCATCAAAGGCAGTCAGGAATACCCAGACTTTATAGAAACGCTACAAGTAAGCGAGCCAGATGCTTTCGCTGGCTTCTCGACCAGCTGGGACCCTGAATCAAACGGCATCGCCGCGTACAATTACCCCGATCTACCAAGCGAATACCTTGATTACATCTTCGTATCCCGCAACCACGCACAACCCACACACTGGCATAACCAATCGCTAGACGCGACGTCTTCCTACAGTTGGTCGGTCGGTAACTACAAATACCAAGAACTGTCAGATCACTACCCAATCGCGGCTTTCTCGTACGCCGATGCCAATACGCGCACCGAAAGCTATCGCGCAGTGAACAACCCTTACCAAGGCGTTCAGTTTCAAAACAAAGCCAATGGCAAATTTGTGAGCATTAATAGCAATGATACCGATGCCTGGTTAACCGTGAACAGCAACGCAAGCGACCCCGCAACAGTAATGAACCTAGACAACTGGTACCCAAAGAATCGTGCTTTCTGCATACGCAACGACGACTGGATACAAGTACAAGGCGCACAACGTGAAGGGTCTTATTGGAACTGGTGGTTAGGGGGCGGTGGTGGCAACTACGCGTTCTTCACCAACCAAGATAATGCCTCAAACAAACTGCGTATTCGCATACTTAATGACGACGGCGACTGCCTGAAAAACGGCGACCAAATTGCCTTTGTCGATCGCAGCACCGTAAATGGCACAGACTACTACCTACAGCGCTGGCCTTCAGGTTCATGGCAAGACCATTTATTCCTTTGGTCAAACAGCATTGGCGATAACGAAACCTTCACCATTCACATGGGCCAAGCTGAAAAACAAGACTTCAGCCAAAACCTACGTTACGTGCAGTAACCTGCCCAGCTAGCAGACAATTAGTTACCGATGAAAGCAGCCGAAGGGAGTGATCCCAACGGCTGCATTTCATTACAAATCTTTAAATTAAAAACACAGCCTAACCAATCAAAAAACCGCCACATGAGGTAACATAACGGAAAGCGAACAGAACGCAGAAATAGAACACAGAAAACTGAAAAGAAAATAGGACACCGCATGAACGAACATCAGCCAGCCCAAGATCAGCCAGCCAGCTCAACCCTAAAAACACTCACCACCGTAGGCTATCTAGAAGGCACGTCCTTTTTATTACTGCTATGCATTGCTATGCCACTAAAATACATGATGGGTATACCAGAAGGCGTGAAATACATCGGCATGGCACACGGCGTATTATTCATCGCTTACATCGTCATTCTGATGGGCGCAGCCAACAAAATCAAAATGCCAATCTGGGCGATGCCAGCCGGTGTAATGGGATCGTTCCTACCGTTTGGCCCGTTTATATTTGACCACCTGCTAAAGAAAAGCCTCAGTAAAAACTAAGGTTGATACAGTGTCCTTGCGTATAATTTATCAAAGATAAGCTTTTCTGATAGAAAGCATCGTTATTTAACGTCAAAAATGCTACATTCTTGCGAAATTTAATCTCTCTATAATTAAAGTTGGCAAGGACTCGCCTTATGCTAAAGCGCTCATTTTATTTGTTCGCCAGTGTCTTCTTATTGCAAGCAACCGCATTGCAACTCACTGGCTGCAGTGATGCCTCTAATCAAAGTAATTCTAGCACCTCCAAGCCAGCAAAAGATGCCACGGTTATCTCCCAAGAAAACAACCCTTGGTTACAAATCTTACGCTCGCATACTACAGGTCAGCTCTCACGTTTTGGCAGCATCGATTTACACTTTAACCAAGACCTACCCAAAAGCGAGACATTGGCACAGAGTCCAGAACTCGCCAATCAGCTGCTCAGCTTTGAACCCGCCATTAACGGTAAAGCAACATTAATCAGCAAGAGACATTACCGTTTTACCCCCGATCAACCATTACCTTCTGGTCAAGCTTACAGCGCTACATTATCAGCAAAAGCGGTTGCCTTAACCCAAGCTGATAGCGAAGATTTTATTTTTAACTTCAACATCATCCAACAAGCCTTTGAAGTGAAAATGAACGGCTTAGAAGTCAACGATAATGGCAGTATGAAGCTACAAGGCGAATTAAATACCGCCGATATCACCCAGCTAAGCGATATAGAAAATATCATCACTGCCCAAGTACTCGAGCAGCCATTAACCATTCGCTGGGACAAACAAAGCGAAACCAAAAAAGAAAGCGAAGCCAAAAAACAACACCGCTTCACTATAGAAAATATTCAGCGCAGCAAAACCGCCTCCACATTAAATGTCAATTGGAATGGCGCAGACATTGGTGTTAATACCACGGGCGAACGCAGCTTCAAAATTCCGGCTATTGGCCAATTTGTTGTCTCTTCTATTGTTGCATTACAGGGCAGTGATCAAACCGTTGAAATTAACTTCTCCGAGCCACTCTTAAAAAAGCAAAACCTAAAAGGTTTGATCCAAGTATCATCAGGTACCGTTAAAACCCGCATAGAAGGCGCAAAAATCACCCTTTACCCAAGCAGCATCATCAGTGGAGAATTAGAGATCACACTGGATGCCAACATAAGAAATGCCCAAGGTTTTAATCTGGGTGATGCCGTATCAGAAACTCTGCATTTTTTAAGTAAAAAACCTGGCGTACGCTTTACTGGCCAAGGCAATATTTTACCCATAAGCGACAAGTTAAGCATTCCTTTTGAAGCGGTCAACGTAGACTCCATTCAAGTTACCGCGTTTCAAATTCAAGAAAATAGTATGCCGCATTATTTTCAAGAAAATCAACTTAATACCACCTACGCTTTACACCGCGTAGGGCGCTATATCTGGCGTAAAACAATACAACTAAAAACCCCAATCGCCGACCAGTGGAATCGTTTTAACCTAGATGTACGTGACTTAGTGATTGCAAACCCAGGCAGCTTATTTCGTTTTGAATTATCCATTAACCGTTCAAATAGCATACTCAGTTGTTCGGAAGCAGATCAAGCGGTCCCGGTTATCAAAGAAACCGCGCCAAGCAATCATGAAGATGAATACGTCAGTGAAAGCAGTGGTTGGGACGGTATAGAAGGCTATTACGGTGGCCAAAGCGAAAGCATCGATGACAGCTGGAACAACAGAGAAAACCCATGTCGATATGGGTTTTATCGATATGCCAGTGGTATCAAAGATACACGCAGTTTTATCGCCAGTAATATTGGCCTAATCGCCAAGCAAGGCGAAGACAACAAGCTGGTTGTGATCGCCACCGAACTCAGCAGTGGCTTACCTTTACCTGCCACACAGATCGACGTACGCAACTTCCAAAACCAAAGCATGGGAACTGCTACCACTAACGAAAATGGATTTGCTGAACTGAACTTAAAAGGCACCCCGTTTTTAATCGTTGCCACCGCTAACTCGACCTCTTCTGATGTCAATGCTAAAGACAGCAGCAATAAAGATATTGGTTATTTAAAAATTAATAAAGCCCAAGCCATTTCAACCAGTCACTTCAACGTGGGTGGAAAGGTGGTAGAAGATGGGATCAAAGCGCAAATGTATACCGAGCGTGGAGTATGGCGACCTGGCGACGACATCTTTTTAACCGTCGCGATTGAAGATAAAGCCGACCAAATCCCTGACAGCCACCCATTGATGTTAGAATTTTTTAACCCAAAAAATCAGCGAGTAAGTGTGCAGGTGAATGCCAAACCCGTTGGCGGTTTATATACCTTCACCTTAGCAACAGCGGATGAAGACGAAACCGGAAACTGGAAAGCCATCGCCAGCCTAGGCAGCTTGAAGTTTGAGCACAACATCAAAATTGAAATGGTAAAACCCAACCACCTAAAAATGAATATGGAACTGGCCAGCGACGACGTACGGGCGTATAAAGTAGGCCGTAATGGCAGTGACGCAAAGCTACAAGGTGAGTTCTTTTCACAATGGCTGCACGGGGCAAAAGCTTCGGGATTAGAAGCGGTATTAAATTTATCCCTATCGCCAAAAAGAACCCGTTTTGAAACTTACAACGACTTTAAATTTGACGACCCTGCAAAAGAATTCCGCAGCCAAAGCGATGAAATTGCTACCTTCAAATTAGACAACGACGGAAAGGCACAAGTAAACGCCGCCATTAACATTGCCTCCTTACCTCCCGGTAAATTACGCGGCAGCTTAACCAGCCGAGTATTTGAACCCAGCGGTGATTTCAGTATTGCCAAACAAAGCTTAGATATTCATCCCTACCAACAATACGTGGGTATGCAAATGCCAAAAGGCGATGCTGCTCGTGGCATGTTATTAACCGACCAAAAACAACCGGTTGAACTTGTCGTAGTAGATGCCGATGGCAAACCTTTACAAGGCAAGCAAAAGCTCAACTTAACCCTCTACAAATTGTCGTGGAAATGGTGGTGGGATAGCAGCAGTGACGATCAACTAGCGAACTACGTAAGTCGCCATTCAAACAGCGTACTGCAACAAAAAGATATCGAATTAAACAACGGTATAGGCCAGTGGGAATTTGAAGTTAAATACCCAGACTGGGGCCGCTACATGATTCGCGCCTGTGATAAAAAAGGGCTGCATTGCACGGGGCAAGTATTTTACATGGACTGGCCTGGCTGGGCAGGGCGCGATCAAAAATCCAAAGGGCTTGGTGCTAACACATTAACCTTAAGCTCCGATAAACAACAATACGTAGTGGGCGAAACGGCCATCGTATCGTTACCCGAAGCCGCAAGTGGCCGAGCATTGGTATCGATCGAAAATGGCAGTCAAGTAATCGACTACTATTGGGTAAAATTGTCGGAAGTCGGTTCGCAATTACACATTCCAGTCACCACAGCGATGACCCCTAATGCCTATGTATCGGTAAGCGTTGTGCAAGCGCACGCCAATAAAAAGAACGACGAACCCATTCGCATCATGGGTATATTACCGCTAACAGTCACCGACCCTGCCACCTATTTAAAACCACAGCTCAGCATGGTTAGCGAAATTGAACCAGAAAGCACGCTAACCGTAGAAGTTAACGAAGCCACAGGTCGCAGCTTTAACTACACCCTTGCGATTGTGGACGAAGGCTTATTAGGGCTAACCCAATTTAGAACCCCAGATCTGCACAAAGGCTTTTATAAAAAAGAAGCGTTGGGGGTAAAAACCTGGGATCTATACGACAGCGTAGTGGGTGCTTATGGCGCAGAACTTGAGCAGCTATTAGCCATTGGTGGTGATGGTAATTTAGGCGAAGAAGATGATAACAGTGATGAACGTCGCTTTCCGCCAGTGGTGAAATTCTTAGGCCCATTCCATTTACAACAAGCCGAAGTTGCACAACATAAAATCGACATTCCACAATACCTAGGTGCCGTGCGCGTCATGCTAGTTGCTGCCAAAGATGGTGCTTATGGTCGTAGCGAAAAAGAAGTCTATGTGCGCAAACCACTAAACGTATTGGCCACCTTGCCACGAGTATTAGGCAAAGACGAAACCTTGCAAATGCCCATCACCTTGTTCAGCACTGACGACAGCATCAAGCAGGTCACTGTCAGCATTAAAGCCGATGACAAAATTGTACTGCTGAAAAAAGAGCTCAACGTCGAGTTTGATAAAACAGGTGAACGCATGGTTTTTGTTCCTATGCGTGCGCTTAAACTGGGTACAAGCAAGGTCGACATTATGGCGACCGCTACTGTTCATTCTGCCACGAAAGGAAGCTCAACTTTTAGTGCACAGCAAACCATTCACATTCCGGTGAATGCGCAAACCTTGCCAGAAAAACGTTTTAAAACGGCCAAAATCGAAGCAGGAAAAAACTGGCAAGATCAAGCCGAGTTATTTGGTATTACAGGCACGCAACAGGTTGAACTAGAATTCACCACTATGCCGCCAATGAATCTGCAAAATCACCTGCAGTATTTATTAGCTTACCCTCATGGCTGTGTAGAACAAACAACATCAAAAGCCTTACCACAATTATTTTTACCCGCACTGACCAACTTAAATGAAGAGCAGCTTCAGCAAAGTCAAAACAACATAACCGCCGCCATCAACAAACTCAATCGCCACCAAGTTGGCTCTGGTGGTTTCAGTTATTGGCCGGGAGTAGGTAGTATCAACGATTGGTCGACCAGCTACGCCGGACACTTTTTATTGCTGGCTAAAGATCATGGTTATGACGTGCCGAAAAAAATGCTGAGTGACTGGAAAATAAACCAAAGTCGCGTAGCACGAATCTGGTCTTCTAGTGCCGCGAGCAACCGTCATAACAGCGCTTACAAAGCACAAGCCTATCGTTTATTCACCTTAGCGCTTGCAGGTAATAGTGAAATCGGCGCGATGAACCGCTTCCGCCAAAAAGACGATTTAGACAATTTATCACGCTGGTTATTAGCCGCGGCGTATCAACTGGCCGGGCAACAACAAGCCGCCGCAACCTTAGCCGATACTGCCAAGCTAGCAATGAACGAATACGCCATTAGCGATTACAGCTTTGGTTCAACATTGCGCGACGAAGCCATGTTGCTTATGAGTTTACTGGTCTTGAACGACAGTAATAATAGCGCTGATCTCGCTGAAAAAATAAGTCAACAATTGGCAAGCGATAACCGTCGTTATAGCACACAAACCACCGCCTTTTCGTTATTAGCCATGGCTGCGTACAGCGAGAAAAATAAAAACAACGATACCAATGTCAGTATAAACTGGCAGAAAAATGAGCAAACTTTTGCTCTAGAAAAAGCGATTAACATACTGCAGTTAGCATTGAATAACTCAGCCAATAGCCATCCAGAAAATCGTGACGTCAACATCACCAATAACGGCTCAGTGCCCGTCTACGCTCAACTAATGAGCCAAGGTATACCAGAGTTAGGTGAAGAGCAGCCTTACAGCAAGGAACTGACATTAGACGTTAACTATTTTGACGGCTCAAATGAACGCAGCCTGAAAGCCATTGACCTAAATAACGTCAACCAAGGCCAAGACATTTTGGTGAGTGTAAAAGTCAGCAATAAAGGTGCTCATCCGGTTGAACATTTAGCATTAACCGTACCCGTAGCCTCGGGTTTTGAAATTCGTAATACCGATTCGGTAGAAGGCGCAAAACACAGCAACGACGGTTACGACTACCAAGACATTCGAGACGACCGCATCTACACCTACTTCAAGCTGGCTGTTGGCGAAAGTAAGACCCTAGAGTTTAGAATTAACGCCACCTACCAAGGCCGTTATTATCAACCGGCGGTAAGCATTAACGACATGTACGACGAAAGTCGAGCGGCTCGCAACACAGGGCACTGGGTTGAAATTGCACGCTAAACCCGCAGTACGAATATCAGCCGTATTAACACTGCTACTCATTGTACTTATCAGCAGCTGGTGGCATTCATTGCCCCAGCCGCTGTTTTCAACACCTTATTCCAGCATCTTATTAGATCGTAATAACCAACTGCTTGAAGCGCGCATTGCCAGTGATGAACAATGGCGCTTTCCTCCCAGCAAAACACTGCCCAAACCTTATATCAGCGCCTTACTACTGTTTGAAGACAAACGTTTTTACGAACACATCGGCATTGATGGCTTAGCACTTGCCCGCGCCACAGTACAAAACCTAAAAGCCGGGAAAGTCGTGAGTGGGGCCAGCACCATCAGCATGCAAGTTATACGACTTGCGCGCAAAGGCCAAAGCCGAACATTCACCACAAAAATATTCGAAAGCCTGCAAGCATTACGACTAGAGTTTTCTTACAGCAAAGCAGAAATCTTAAATCTCTACGCCTCACATGCGCCGTTTGGGGGCAACGTAGTGGGCATTTCAGCGGCCAGTTGGCGTTATTTTGGACGAGGACCCGAAAGCCTATCTTGGGCAGAATCAGCATTATTAGCCGTACTCCCCAACCGACCCAACTACTTGCGCCCAGGAAAAAATCAGCAAAAATTAAAACAAAAACGCGACCGCTTACTCAAGCGTTTACAGCAAGCAGGGGAGTTTGATCAACTGCAATTAACACTGGCCTTGAGCGAACCGCTACCAAAACACATCTTAGCGTTTCCCAAACGTGCCCCGCATTTATTAGAAACCCTATTATCAAAAAGCCAACATAATCAACAAACCATCGGCCTAATAAAAACCAGCCTTAATGGTAATCTACAAGCACAAGTACAAACCGTCGCCGACCACTACGCACAACGGCTATTAAATGCACAAATCACCCACCTGGCCGCTGTGGTTATGGATAACAAAACGGGCTTACCTGTCGCCTACATTGGCAACTCGGGATTTAACCACATACCTCACTCAGGAAAAGGCATAGACCTACTGCATCGATCACGCAGCACCGGCAGTATTTTAAAACCACTGTTATACGCCACCATGTTGCAACAAGGAGAAATCACCCCACAACAACTGATTGAAGACATACCCACAAAATTCAAAGGCTACCAACCTGAAAACTACGACCTAGATTATCGTGGCGTAGTACCGGCAAAAAAAGCCCTTGCACAATCGTTGAACATTCCAGCGGTGAACATGCTAAAACACCATGGCATAAAACCGTTTTACGATTTTTTAGAGCAACACGGCGTTAGCACATTACACCGCAGCGCCGATGGCTACGGTTTACCCTTAATCCTCGGTGGGGCAGAAGGCACGCTGTGGGAAATGACCCACCTCTACATGCAACTGGCCCGCATTGCACAAGGCATACCCGCACAACCCATCAGTCGACTCCCGGGCATCGATCACGACGCAGTGTCACAAAAAAGCATCTCGAGCCTCAGTGCAGGATCAGCCTGGTTAACCCTACAAGCCTTATTGGAAGTCAGCCGTCCTGGCAGCGAGAACCGCTGGAGAAAATATGCCAATAGCCGCCAAATCGCGTGGAAAACAGGTACAAGCTACGGCTTTAGAGACGGCTGGGCCATTGGCACTACCGCCGAATACACCATAGGTGTTTGGACAGGCAATGCCGAAGGTGGCAGCGTACCCGGGCTAACCGGCACTCAAGCTGCTGCACCGTTATTATTCGAATTATTTAACTTATTACCCAAAACACATTGGTTTAAAAAACCAGAATACGATCTGCGCCAAGTGCAGGTTTGCAAAAACGACGGCTTCTTAGCCACCCCGTATTGCGACAGCATCATTATCGACCTGCCGTTAGATTCAACCTACAGCACAGTATCGCCATATCACGTTCGTATTCATACCGATGCCAAGCAACATCACCGCGTATCCTCCGCCTGCGAACCCGTGCATAAAATACACTCACACAACTGGTTCACCTTGCCACCACACATTATTTTTTATTATCAAAAAACACACAGCGAATACAAAGCCATGCCCAAATGGCGTACCGATTGTTTAAACTTTATGACAGCGCAAAGCCCAATATCGTTCATCTACCCGCACAAAGGCACGCAAGTGTATTTGCCGATAACACTCAGCGGAAACCGCACAAACATGATCAGCGAACTCGCCCATCAATACCCAGGCTCAACCGTGTATTGGTATTTAGACCAACAGTACCTAGGAAAAACACAACAAATACACCAAATGGAAATGAGCCCAGACTTGGGCAAGCATGAATTACTCGTAGTGGATGAAGAGGGGAATCAGCAGGTATTGAAGTTTGAGGTATTGAGTCAATAAGAGAGAATGAATAAATACCTAATTTTGGACTGCTACTTTCAAGATCGTTGCATAACGTAACGATCTCTTTATCTTCGATTGGCCCCGTATAAAGCAGTCGTCGTACTTAAGATTAAAAAATAACGGAAAAATAAATTCATGTCACATCCAACGGTTAACTCGTCGCTCAGGTTTAGGAAATTTACCCGCTAAGCGAGCATCGTCGTCAGGGTGCTTTCTAGATTGAATATAGGCTAATTGCTTAGGTGTTAGATTTGGAAAACTTTCGTCCATAAAACACTTAATTTCTCGCCAATCGCTATGGCAGCGTTTATACAATTTATCATATTGCTCAGCGGTAATGGAAATGCCTTGGATTTCATGAAATGTACGTGGGATCTCCATGAGATTTCTAGAGTTAAATATTCCGGTGACATAATATAATTTATCCCATTCGCCCCAGCGATAGAGAGTAGGTTTGTTGTTAACGTTCCTATGAACGATTTGAGACGCTGTATGCTGCTCTTCTGTTAATCCATTAGGACTGACTCGCATTGGCCCCAAGGCAACCCCCACGTTATAGGCATAGCGCCCATTTCTTGGTGCTCTAATAATGCCCTTGTTGGGTTCGCTGCGAACGTAGTAGTGTAAGATATTTTGCTTGGTTGGCATACGCCATAAGGCGACGATTTCTTTACCTTTCATTGAGTCTTTATAGGGATAATTATTACCGCCAAACCCACCACCTCCACCAGTAAGCCTAGGCATATAGGGGCCAAAGACTAATGTTCTCTGGCTAAAATTCTCAATATTTCTATCTAATATTTGATCAGGATAATTGGTTGAGGTGTAAATGAACACAACCTCTTCATGGAAAAAAGATGTGATATATCGGCTAATTGTAAAAAAATTAATTAAACCGATAAAGATCAGTAATACAAAACCATAAGTTATTATTTTAGTTGACGTTTTCAAGCTCTTTATCATCCCATTAAAACAAACTAGCCTGAGGGTGATGCAAACACACCGCATCGCCCACCGAAATTTTGCCAGACTGAACCACCTTCAAACACAACCCACCATGGCCCATCATTGCGGCAATACCGCCTTTACCCAAATTACGTTCCATGGCCAAACACGGATGACATAAAGCACCCGCCTCAAAAATAGCCCCACCAATCGAAAACTGCTGATACCGCAGCGCCTCTAAATTCATCCCCTTAATCACCAAATTACGGCGCAATACTTTAGGGCTAATAGAAACAGCCTGAAAGGCTTTGCCCGCAGATCGACTTAACGATAAAAAGTGCTCAACTTGATTAATATACTCCTCACTAATTAACGTCACTTGCCGGCCAGAGCCCAATGTATTCTCAAAACGATGATCCCCCTCTAGCCCAGATCCAGCAATCGCCTGAACAGAACTCACCTCAACAACCTCAGCCCGACGCTCAGGGCGCAGCCCAATCCAAGTAAGTTCGCCAGAAGGGAGATCTTGAATATAACTTGAAAATAAACGTTTCTTATTCGATGTATTGGAAGAGATCATGAAATCCTAGAGTGAATAACGACTAAAATTGAAGTATTGCACAATGGCATAAGCCCGTCTTTATTAGAAACCGCTTTCGAGACGACGCTTACCCACGTAACACGCAATATGAGTTCAGAAAACAATGCTATGGTTTTAGAACAGGCAGCTTAATTACCACCACACACTGAACAAGAGGGCGTATTGAATGCACAAACCTATAATAGCGCTCATGCTAGGGCTAATTGCATCAACGTTAGCCCAGTCGAAAGAAATAGTAATTGCCTCTATTAACGAACAAACGCCACGTTTGATCGTCTCTACAAGCATTATGAGGCAGATATACCAGCGACTAGGTTACGAAATGACCGTCGTAAACTACCCCGTCAAACGTAGCCTACTTGAAGTTAATAACGGCTCGGCTAATGGAGAGCTGGCACGAGCCAACATCATAGAAGCAGACAACCCTAACTTAATAAGAATTCCCTATGCTATCGGTATAGTTAAAGCGGTCGTTGCCCAGAAAAGAACCGATAGCCCAATTCAGAAACTTGCAGACCTAAAAGATTATCGAATAGGGATATTGCGCGGTTTTGTCGTTGCAGAGAAAATGACTGAAAACGTAACGCGAGAAGTTTATAGCGAACTACCTGCATTATTTAAAGGCTTAATCTACGACAGAGTCGATGCCATTTTATTTTCGAAAATCGACCTTGAATACTATATTCGAAAACATAAACTAGAAAATAGCCTCGAGATATCAAACACACCGTTCTTAGAAATTCCTATCTATCACTATCTACACAAAAACTCCGCCAACATCGCGAAAGCCTTACAAACAGAAATAAAAAAAATGCATACCTCTGGCGAGCTACAAGACCTGATTAAGGCAGAAGAAAACAACTTCATCGAGGCAGCGCGAATCAAAGCTCAAGATAAAAAGTCTTAGATAAAAGTACCAAGCGAAAGTTTCTTCTAATACTCATGTATGATTTTTCAACCCTATAGCATTCAAACATTCAATTGTTGCTAGACTTTTTATACCGCTTGCTACAAAGCAAGTATTACGTGAAAGGAGTCATAGGATGAGAACAGCAATAAAAAAATGCGGAATAAAATTTCTAGCAATCAGCGCAGGAACCGGATTAATCAGCTTAGGGAGTAATATGGCCGCAGCCGCTGATTACTCTTGCGAAGCACAATCCACATGGATCTCTAACCCCAATGCGCCTAGCGAAGTGCCATTAGGAAAAGATGCCGACTTCTGTGAATTTTATCAATTCTCTTGGCAATGGTTTTTGCAACTCATGTCACCTTCCCAAAATGACGCAACGCTGCGTCAATTTCAAAATACCGACAAATCAGCTTAAATAAAATTGATCTGCCAGAACGCACAGGCCAAGCCGGAACAGGCGAAAAAGGCATCTTCGACCAAAAAGGAAACGCCGTTTTATACGACGTACGCTTTAGTCGAAACTTATGCGATGCAGGTAAAATACAACAAAAAGCCAACTTTACATTTCCAACGACAGAAATAAAAACCGCATGGAAACAAATGACTCCAAGCGATGACCAAAGTAGTTACCTAATAATGGAAGCTGACATCGACGGCGTACCAGGTACAGAAACATTGGGCATGATTGGCTTTCACGTCGCGATTGCAACCGAAGAGCACCCAGAAATGATTTGGGCCTCATTCGAACACAAAGACAATACCCCAACCTGTAATGATACCAGCGCAGCAAGCCAAAGCTGGTCGTTTGCGAGCGAAGCATGCATTAGCGACCCAAGTAGCTGTACTTGGAACAGCGTAAGTAAGATTGAATCATTAACAGGTGGAACACCTAACCAAACCTGCACGGTTCACCCTTATGGAACAGAAAAAGATGACCCACATTATGACAAAAAAATCACCGCCATTACCGATCTAAATACCCAGATCAACAACTTCCTATTAGAACTCAATGTAGACCCAAACAGCTCAATGGCCGTGCTTAATAACTACTTCAATATAGGCGCGCTATGGTTATCAGATCCTACGAAACCGTCAGTTACCTCTACCGGCGCACCGTCACTTGAGAACCAGCGTGGATCGTTACGTATGGCCAATACCGTTATGGAAACATCATTCCAAGACGGCTTCAGCCAAACCGGAACAAACCACGAATATACGTCTAACTGCTTCGGCTGTCATGAATTCACCGTCGATGCGAACTACCGCAACACAGGGCCACACAACAACTTCGACGTGAGCCATATATTCATCAACGACATACTGAAAAATATGTGCACAACCACAACCAGCTACAACGCAGGCCCAATTTGGAGTGATAAAGACGCACAAGCCAAGTGTGCCCAAACCTGTGGCGACAAAGGCGGCTGGATGGGTAATTGGCGTACTACGCAGCCAGGTACTATGTCGGAGTGTGACTGCTGTAATAATTAAAATTTGAATAATTAGTACAAGCAAAAAATAGCGGGCATTAATGTAATTTAATGCCCGCTTAACGAGAAATCATAAAAGCCGATTTCACATACTAACCGCGACAACTAACTAACATTATTGGTGATATTTAATACCTATAGTTCAGATTATTTTCAATGAGTTGAGGTAGAATACGACGGAAGTATTTTATCAATGCAGCACTGTAAACATCATAATAAAATAGTGCAATTAAAGACCATGCAAACTAGAACGTTATAAACGTGATGAGTTGGAAAATAGCAGGCTACCCAAGTATTGTCAGTAATCACCACGGCACAGGAATCCGAAAAATATTAAATTATGACTGACTAGCACCAAACCCTCCGAGCGAGCGTGAGCACCTATGTGCAGATCATTCTCACCAATAATCATCCCTTTTCGTTCAAGATCAGCTCGAATATCCTCTACCTGAAGGCGGTTATGAGCAGCCTTACCGCCTGTGTTCTGTTATTTACAAAAACTGCGCCTATAGACATACTTTAGAAAAGGTATTACTTGTAGGGTGTGAATCCTTTAGAATACCCGCTAACAACGACATCAGAATTACCTCAGTAAGCTCCTATGACAATCGATACACACTTCTTCAAACGCTGCATTCTTACTCTTGAGCAAGCTCACAAGCTATTACAAGAAAGTGAAGTCGACAGCATTCAGAATGAAATGTATCGTTCAGCGTGTGTAAAAGAATTTGAATTGATCTTGGAGCAGGCAGGTAAGCTACTTAAAAAGTGTTTAAAACCTTATTTTCACAGCCCTAAACCCGTCGACAAAATTGTCTTCAAAGATGTATTTCGTCAAGCTGCTCAGCATGATCTAATCACAATCGAATCTGTTGAGCGCTGGATTGAATACCGAGACAACAGAAACAACACGGCACATGATTACGGCGTTAAATTTGCCGAAACGACTCTTATCTTACTGCCACAATTTATTCAAGATGCCAGTGCGTTAGAGAAAGTAATACAGCAGCAAAGCAATGATTGATTTACGAGAGAAAGACAAAGTGATTCTTTGTCAGTTAGCGCAAGAGATCTTCCCTTCAGGAACTGAAATCTGGGCCTATGGCAGCCGAATAAAAGGCACTAATCATGATGCTAGCGATTTAGACTTGGTCATTCATTTTGACTCTGACTCAGTTTCAGAAAGTGAATTTTTTGAACAGCTTTCAAACTTTAAAGAAGCTTTGCAAGAATCAACCATCCCAATATTTGTGCAAGTTCTCGCATGGTCGCAGATTCCTGAATCTTTTAAAGCTAATATCCAGCAAGAGTATCAAGTACTGTATCGCACCTTTTAGATCTAGAGGCTTGGCAGTACCAGCATGCGCCGTTTTTATCAGGCCTTTCCAATTCGTGACGCACTGCGTCTCGAATTGAGCTGGTCTCATTACAACCTACTCGCCAGCGTGCAACAACATCTGGCGGATAAAAAATCATAAGAGGTTGGTGATGAAATCTAATCACCCCAGCTCTGCGATAGCCTGTGTAGAATCAATCACCACCATATCTTCCTTGTACGATATAACCAATAGCTTAGAAGCGGCAGATAAGCAGAAGCTCACTCACTCATTTAAGGTGGCCGAGGCGACGCTGAATGAAACCTGAGAGGCCATTCACAAAACACTCATTAATCTTGATAATAAAGCATGAATAGGGCATTGTTCCCTCCCGTCATTTATACGTACAAACTGCGTGGGTAATGGCAAAAGGAATGCAGCATTAACAAGGAGCGGCAACCCAAGCCAAAGTATGAATAACCCAAAGCCCTGCCCATTTTGCCAAATTATCTCAGGCGCTATCGACAAAACCATCTTGTTCGAAAACGAAACAGGCTTTGTCGTCTGTGATGGATTCCCTATTACCCAAGGGCATACCCTAGTTATTCCAAAGCAACACATAGGCAGCTTCTTCGATATCACTCAAGAACAGCGCCAAGACCTATTTGCTCTAGTCGATCTAGCCAAAGCCGATCTCGACAAACAATACCAACCCGCAAGCTACAACATAGGCATAAACGACGGCGAAGCTGCCGGGCAAACCATTCCACACCTGCACATTCATCTTATTCCACGCTATATCGAAACAGGCAAAGACCCTCGTGGTGGAGTGCGTTGGCTAGTACCTGAAAAAGCAGACTACTGGACAGAAATAGAAGGGACAGAAAACCAATGAGCTTAAGCCCCTACATTAATGCTTTTTCAAACATAAAAATGAATGCCTCCGGTGGCCATAGCAGCCCGCATAAAGCCTGCTTATTACTCGCCATCATGGATCTAATCGAAGATGAAACCATTACCCATAACCGCATCTTCTTAAACGACGCACTCATCCAGCGCTTTAACAAAATCTTTAGCCAAGTAGCCAAAGTCAGCGATAAAGCCGACATCAGCCAGCCGTTTTTCTATTTGCAGTCATCCAGCTTTTGGCACCACAAGGTCGTACCCACGAATAAAGAAGAATACCAACAGCGCACAGCGCCCAAGCAGAGAAACCACGGCGGCATCAACAAAGTAAATCAGCTTATTCAATATGCCTATCTTGATGCAGAATTATTTGAATATTTTAAAAGCCCTATTGCGCGCGAAGCACTTACCCAAGCGCTATTAAGCAAGCTCGATTCACAGCAGCAAAAGAACATTCTAATTCCATCAAATGGCTGGAGCTGGAATGAGTGCGAACTTATCGTAAACGACTATTTCGATATGCTGATACAAGAACTCAGTGGCCAAAAATATAACAAAGCTCAGCACAATCGCGGCCTAGTACCTGTCTCTTATACACATCTGACGCTGCCGACGACTCCTTA